>Ga0335082_10000068_pt1 | contig 99215 bp, 83 predicted proteins | sample Lox_Sample_41_FD_206718 | JGI IMG/M metagenome (GOLD analysis project Ga0335082, IMG submission 206718) | Soil microbial communities from Loxahatchee National Wildlife Refuge, Florida, United States - Lox_Sample_4.1 | ecosystem: Environmental > Terrestrial > Soil > Wetlands | place: USA... | reverse complement strand
CCGTGACAATCACGGGATCCGGCTTCGGGGCTACTCAAGGCAGCGGCATTGCGTGGCTCGGCAATACTCCCGCCGTGGTGACAAGCTGGGGCGATGGCGTAATCCTCGCCAACGTAGGTGCCGGTTCAGCGTCCGGGACTGCTCAGGTTCTACAGAATGGAACTTGGAGCAATTCTGTTCCATTCACCATCAATACGCCACACATCGCATCCATCAGCACCGCGTCTGGTAGCCCGGGCACCCCCGTTACCATCAGTGGCAATGGTTTCGGTAGTCCCCAAGGCAATGGAATTGTCTGGATCGGTAACATGGCAGGCGTGGTGAGCGGTTGGAGCGACACGAGTATCGTGGCCAGCGTTGGTGCGAACGCCTTGAGCGGAGTCGTAAAGGTCCAGCAGAATGGAGCCTGGAGCAATGCTGTCTCGTTCACCGTTCCTGTGACATTCGGGCAAGGTGGAACTCAACTGACGCTGGTACCGAATGTCATCAGCATGGTCGTCGGCGATAGTCGCACGATCGAAGCCGTTGATTCCAGCGGCAATGCCGTCACTGGACTGATCTGGACTTCGAGCGATACTACAGTCGCTACGCTTTCGACTGACGATCCACCGATCATTACCGCTGTCGCCACCGGGAACGTAACGATTACTGCGGGGAGTGCTTCCGCAGACGTAACCGTCTATGCAGGACCATCGTTACTTGTTGGAACGGTGATTTGGTCCAACCCCGGAGACGGCTCCGGTGTCTCTAGTATTGTGCCTGCAGTTCCAAGCGCTACTGGCGTGGCCGATGTTTTTGCTCTTCAAAACTCTGGCTTAGTTCAGGCCGTCACGAGCGACGGAATCATGGCGTGGCAGGTACCTGTTGCAAATGGAAGCACTTTGATACCGGACTTCCAAGGCGGATTGATCGTGGCCGATCCAACTAACACCCAATCCGTCCGAAAGTATGAGGGGCTCACCGGTATTGCAGACCCGTCGATCCCTTATACCGGCGGCCAAGTCTTGGTACACCCCGACGGAACACTTTTTTTGGCAGCGCCAGCAGATCAAATCCTGCTTTTCGATCCGATCACGGGTTCGCAAAAAGCAAGCCTCACGCTCCCGGTCGGTGCGGCTCCACCATGTTCCGGCGGAGACGGTTTAGGAGGTTCGGCTGCACCTGGCCGGGCAATAATCGCTGGAGATGGGTACCTTTATGTTCCCTATCAGTACTTCACTGAATGCGTTTCCACGAGCACGGAACTCGTCATATATCATATGGGCGTCCTTCGCGTCGGAACCGATGGCTCCGTGAGTGACATTTCGATTGGCGACTGGATAACCAATTGTGCTACGACATGCGGGTCATTCAGCATACCATTCACGGGGACACTCATAACGACGGCGGATCAGGGCGTTTTGTATTCGTGGCAGCTCGAAACGATCCCCGGAGTCCCCGGAGGCCAGACGACGTTTCAGAATGAACTTACGTCCATCAACACTGACGGCTCAGCCTCGACAACAGGTTTGAACATTCCGGGCCAGACTGGGCCGATTCAACCTGTCGTACAACGCCCGGACGGCTCGTACATCGGCACGGTCAACACGAATACAGCAAGTCTCATGATGGCCTTCACGGCATCCGGCCAACAGCTCTGGAGCCAACCGAACGACACACCGCAGATTGCCACTTCAGATGGAGGAGTGATTGGCTCTTCCGGAATCACGTACGATCAGAGCGGTAACGCCAACGGCCAAGTCACCAATTTGCCGACTTATTCGTGGAAGGAAGCCTACACGGGTGGTTCCAGTGTTTACGCGATACCGGTCGCATTTCCTAGCGTCGCTCCGGTCTTTGGCGCATTCGCCGGGGGAAGCCCTACCGGAAAGGGAACTGCCGTGGCTGTTCACAGCATTGGCCTGTTTTGGTGTGGAGGAAGTCTCAGCGGTACGTGTCAGTCACCTCAAATATTTGACGCGAATAATTTAGCAGAGCAAGACCTTGGTTTCACTTACTCTCCTGCCTCTGGCCTTCCTAGCGTGAACTGGAGTCAGGATTTCACGGCAAATACGGGATGGACCGGCACTATTCTAAGCCAGGCATTTTCAGCTCTGAGGACAGCATTCGCAAATGTGCCTGTGATGCTCTCGCCGGGTCCGTCACGATTAGGTCATCCCGCATGGCTCGGAGGGACTCCAGACCACATCGTGAACATCGTTGGAGACCACATCGCACCGGATCCAAATAACGATCAAGATGGAGGAGTAACTGAGGGCAGTCCGGTTTTGGGCTGGAATAGCGTTGTCTACTACTCCATAGCCATGTTTCAAGCGCAATATGCGAGTCAAAATCTCTACTCTCCGGTGTACCCGCCCACAACAAGTCCGCAACAAACAGCATTCGTGCAACTACTTTCCGCTATCGGTAGAGGCATAGGCAATATTGCGGCCCACGAGCTTGGCCACCAATTTCAACTGCCAGACATGGATTGTGACAAAACTTCAGCTTACCCGAGCTGTCCGGGACCACCGCCGTCTGACCCTGCATTCTTCTACGAATATTGGGAAGCTGTAGCCGGTCCGAAATTCTTAAACGCGGGGAAGCCACTCCAATGGGATAGCACCGATCTTACTCGTCTCAATCAGCAGCTCTTTAATAAGTAAATTAAGAGGCATGAAATGTTATGAATTTGAATCGAATCCAACAGCGGGTGGGAAATCAACGGTGGCGTGAGATCGTTTTTGCCCTTAACGTCGCCTTCGCGATAACATTCGCTCTCTTCAGCTATGCTGCGGGGTCCTATCACCCTATTTATGCATCCAACTTGGCACGAAAAGGATTAGTTGCATTTCAGGCCCTTCTGATTCGGCTTGCTCCACTGAATGCTAGCCGACCACGCTCCTCCATCATCCAGAGTTGGCTCTCTTGGGAGCTTGCATTCTTGGCCGTAATGCTTTCGACAAGTATTGTCTTAGTCTCACTTTGGCGTGTTTCCGAGAGATTCAGACTTGGGGAGGGAGTGTTGCATCTTCTGAGCGGCGTGACCTCGCTTGTTGCCGTACCAGTTTGCTGGCTATACGTTATAAATGCGACCGGTGTTGGTTCTGGTGGACCTCAGGGCTTTTGGAACACCTACGGAACACTGTCCTCCTCGGAAGTAGGAATCGTTGTTTGCGTACTTTACTTGCTGAGAAAGCAACCGGTTTGGTGCGGTGGATTGGTCTTTACGATCCACTTCATCTTCTGGATCGTTGTGATCAGCGAGCAGTCTGCCCCGCCCGTTTTTGTGTCAATTCCACTGTCGCTTGTTTTCCCTTGCTCTGGCTTCGTTTGGCTCTTGGGCAGAAGAGAGGTAAGACAGTCACCGTTGACTGTAAGTAACTGCAAATCGTCGTAATAGTCGAACGGGCTGAAAGGAGTTCGCCTCTTCTTGCTTTCCGCCACAGGTGATAAGAAAACGTGCCCCTTGAAGCATCAGGGCTGTTTCGCCCCATTGATTCAATACCGGAGGGCATCCCGAGGGTGACGCTGGGCGTTAAAATTCGTCCCCAAAGGAAATTTGCCCGCAAAGCTGCGAGTCGAACCTAGATAACCTGCGAGTCAAATGAGATCGAGAAAACGAATGCCATCCCGGTTTCTTGAGCCCACACTCTCAACCTACAATCCCAAGCTTTCGACGACTTATCAGCGACGGGTGCCCACTCAAGTCACGAGAGTCGCTTACACCGCAATATACCAGCGCTGGAGAGGTCGCGTGCGCAGTGCTTTGACGAAACGAAATGATACGTTCATGCTGCATCTAACAGAGCGAAAATGAATTATTTGTGACACCGAATTCTGGGCACGCTCTGGGCACCCAAGACGATGTCTTGTTTGGATCTCGCTGATTCTGTTGTGTCGTGCATGGAGTAAGCTGGACGTGCAAATTGTTGTTTTGAATTGAGTTGGCGGCCCTTTTAAGGCATGCACTTCTTGAACTCTATTTAGGATTGTCCTCCCAGACTCGCTCTACCACCGTTCTCCGCAAACTGCTCCGACGTCCAATGGCATACAATTTTACTTGGCACGTGGTGTCCAATGGAGTACAACGAAACCGTGCAGACGGTTGTCGAGACGCCCACTTACCTCGCCCTTGCCAATAAGCTCTTTAGCGAGGAGGAGCGGGCGGACATCGTGGCGCTCGTTGCGGCTGATCCGGAATGTGGAGACGTGATCCGCGGAACCGGCGGGTTTCGAAAGGTCCGGGTTGCTCGCAAGGGAATGGGGAAGAGTGGTGGGGCGCGGGTTGTATATCTGGCGCAACGAAAGATTTCCGGTTTTTCTGATTACAGTTTTTCCGAAGAATGAGAAAGAGAATCTGTCGACGGCCGAGCGCAATGCGCTAGACAAGCGAGCCGACGGTATTTTCGAGACCTCCGGGAGGTAGCATGAAAACGCAATTCGAACAGATGATGGATGGCCTTGACGATGTTGAGGCGTTTCTCGCAGGGGAGAAGGAGGGATTCAAGGCACATGTGCCCCAAGAAGTTGACGTCAAGGCGATCCGCAGTCGATTGGGCATGACGCAAGTCAAATTCTCTGACACATTTGGCTTCAGCCTCGACGCGATTAAGCACTGGGAGGGCGGACGCAGAACCCCAGAAGCGCCGGCTAGAACTTTGCTGACTGTGATCGCCAAGAATCCTGCTGCCGTGCTCACCGCACTGAATCCAACTGCGTTCTCGGCCATTGTCCGCACTTCTAAAGCCGCCATAACCCACGGCAGCCATCGTAGAGATCGTCGCGCTTCTCGTGGCACTTCGAAACGAAACGCTTATTCCGCCGGTGGAAAGAGAATCACGAAGTGAAGAGAGTATTTGATCACAGCTAACGTAATAATGAGCGTCGTTTCTTGAACCCGCAATTCAACGAACTGCACCGGATTTTGCACCGACTGCGTGCATCCGGCGCTTGCCGTGGGTTACTGGCCGTTACTATGCTTATCGCTGGAAGTGATTGAGGTGAAGGGTAATAGATTTGCTATCAGAAGCTTGTAGAGAATCCCTAGAGTGATCAGAGCAGATGGTGTGTCTGCCAATTCCACCACTTCCGCGCTGACTACAATCGCGATTCCCGGACAGCACCTCATTATAGCAAAGCACGGGATTCTCTTCGTTAACGGGGCCGATGACATCTCCGCCCGGTTCGGCACAAATCCGGTTGACCTGGAGTAACAGCGTGATTAGGCTCTCCCACTATGGCTGCAGAAGGGGAACTCCTTCCATCCAGTAATACAACCGCCGAACTTCCAAGGAAGCTTGGCCTGCTCGATTCGCTCTCCATCGTCATCGGTGTCGTGATCGGCGCCGGGATTTTCCTGGTACCCAACTTGGTCGCGCGTGAGTTAAAGTCGCCAGCCGCAATTCTTGCCGTTTGGACCTTCGCCGGCGTGATCTCGTTTTTCGGTGCGCTGGCCTGCGCCGAGTTAGGGACCATGTTTCCCGCCACTGGAGGACAATACATATTCCTGCGGGAGTCCTGGGGACCTCTAGTCGGATTCCTCTGCGGTTGGTCGATGTTTGTGGTCGCTCGCACCGCCCAGGTCGCGTGGCTGGCGGTCACGCTGGCCCTTTACTTTTCTTACCTCGTTCCACTGTCAGGAACCTCTTCAAAGCTGCTTGGCTTGGGAGCCATCGCACTCTTTGCCTGTATTAACTACTGGGGTGTGACAGCGGGCGCATTCGTGCAAAAAGTTTTTGCGATGGCAAAAGTTGCTGGGCTGCTCCTCATCATCGGCAGCGCCTTGCTATGGACAAGCAAGTCCCTGGTCCCTGTTCCGAAATCAGTGACCGGTTTTTCACTATCCGGCTTCGGGGTCGCCCTGATCGCCTGCGTCTTAGCCTGCGATGGCTGGGTGCAATTGAGCTTTGTTGCTGGAGAAATTCGCAATCCGAAGCGAAACATATTGCTGGCGCTGGCGTTCGGATCAGCGATTTGTACGGGCATTTATCTGTTGGCAAACGTCGCGTACATGAAGGTCTTCTCAATCTCGGAAATCGCCCTCAGCGACCACGTCGCCGCCGACGTCGCCGCGCGCATCCTCGGTACCGGCGGGGGCAAGCTCGTTTCACTGATCATTCTGATGTCCATCATCGGAACGCTGAATGGCTGCTTCCTCACCAGCCCGAGGATCTACTTCGCGCAAGCCCGCGATGGGCTGTTCTTCCGGAAGTTCGCAAACGTCCATCCTCAGCATCAAACCCCAAGTTTCGCGATCATAGCTCAAGCCCTATGGGCGGCAGTCTTGTTGGTGACAGGCTCGTTCGAATCGCTGCTCGACTATGCCATGTTTGCGTTGTGGCTCTCCTATGGCGCAATGGTCGCCGGTGTGATTGTGCTGCGGGTGAAACGTCCTGACCTTGCCCGGCCCTACCGCATGTGGGGATATCCCTTAACAGCGATCCTCTTCTTGGCGATTACAGCATGGTTCCTGGGAAATATGCTTGTGACACGCCCAGTCCCGTCGCTGGTTGGCCTGGCTTTTATCGGGGCGGGCATCCCGGTGTACTTCATCTGGGCGCGAGGACAATCAACGAGCAGGAATCTACAATCGGAAAATCTGAAATCTGAAATTTGAAATTCAATCGACAATCGACAATCACGCAATCGAAAATCCCCTTGACCCTGACGCAACGTCAGACCGTAAAACCTCGAATAAGACATGGCAGACCGAACCTATCAACCTCACGAATTTGCCAAACGTGCCGGCGTCACCATTCGGGCGCTGCATCACTACGACCGCCTCGGGCTCCTAAAGCCGAGTGGCCGTACCGCAGCCGGCTATCGCCGCTACACCGATCGTGATCTTGTGCGGCTTGAGCAAGTCGTGGCGCTGAAGTTTATCGGTTTCCTTTGTCTCAGATCCGGGAACTCCTCAGTCGAAAAGATCTCGACGTTGCTGCCGCACTTCGGCATCAACGGCAGATCATCGCAGAGAAGCGAGATCATCTCGACCGCGCGATCCGAGCCATCGAGCGTGCAGAACAACTCGTGTCGTCGGGCGAGCAGAACGATTGGGAGCCGTTCCGAAAAATCATCGAGGTGATCCAAATGCAGACGCGAAAAGACTGGATGAAGAAGTACTACACCGAAGAGCAGCTCCACGACTTGCGCAAACGCTACACGCCAGAAGTGCAGGCGCAAGCCGAGCGCGGCTGGGCCGACCTGGTCCGCGACGTCGAAGCAGCCATCGGCCGCGGCGAGAGTCCGGAAAGCGAAACCGGACGCAAGCTAGCCGACCGCAAGCAGAAGCTGATCGATCTGTTCACCGGAGGCGATCCGGGTATCACCGCAAATCTGCAGAAGCTCTACGAAGACCAGGCGAACTGGCCAGCGAACTTCAAGAAGCCATACAGTGATGCGGTGGATCAGTTTCTTCGCGAGGCGGCAAAGGGCATCGTCACAGTGTAGTAGCACTCTCAGCGAACTCAGCGGCCGTTCCTCGGCGATCTCAGCGGTAAAAGAAGTAGATCGCCAAGGGGCTGCCCCCACAGGCATAGCCTAAGCGTAAGCAATCGCGCTGGCCCTTTCGCGTTCTTAGCGGCCTTTCTTAGCGATCTTCGCGGTTTAAGGCTTTTGACTCGATCGTACTGAAGACCTACCGGACATCCGAGAACGGCACTCCTATCCGCAACATAGGACCGTGTGATCCAAATCACTGCACACCTCAATCGTTCCCGAGCATTATGAAAATGAATTTCAATTTCATTTAGCTGTGCAGGGAAATTGCACTCATGAAAACGCGGACCGTCATCCTTTCCTCACTGTTTCTTTTCGCTACTCTCCAAACTCTCGCCGCCAACGAAAATATAGCGCTGACAGGCATCGTCTCCGATCCCACTGCTGCCGTCGTTCCACAGGCCACTGTGATCCTCCGAGATCCGAAAACCGGCGCGGAGGAAAAGACCTTCACCAAAGAAGATGGCTCCTACAGTTTTGCGTCTCATCCAGCCGGACTCTACGAGCTCCGCATCTCCAGCCCCGGCTTCAAACCGCAATTGATCAAGGCTGTGCAACTCACTCCAGGCCAAACCTCAATGTTGGACATCACCCTCGTTCTCGCCGAGCAGAGCACAGTCGTGGAAGTATCTGCCGAGCTTCCCCAACTGGACCTCTCTTCCACGCAAGTAGGCGAGTCCTTGACGGGAACCCAGATGCGCAGCGTCCCGGTGAACGGCCGTAGCTTCACCGATCTTCTCGCGATGCAACCCGGGGTTGTACCCACGAGCTCTGCCCAACCAAACTCGGTAGTAATGTCCGGTTGCACCAATACTCCGCCTTCGGGCGATCTCGATCCCGGTAATCTTTCGGTGAGTGGCCAGCGCGAGACTGCCAACGGATTCTCCGTCAACAGCAGCAATGTCGAAGAAGGCTTCAACAATGGCACGGCTGTGGTCCCCGATCTCGACTCGATCGCAGACATGCGTGTGCTCACGAACAACTTCGACGCCGAATACGGCAATTACAGCGGCGGACAGGTTCTACTCACCACCAAGTCAGGCAACAACGAGCTTCACGGCAGCGCCTTCGAGTTCCTCCGCAATACCGGGCTCGATGCCCGCAACTACTTCGCTCCCGAGCGCGCCGCATACGATCGCCACCAATTCGGCGGATCGCTCGGAGGTCCGATTCTCAAGAATAAGGCGTACTTCTTCGGCGACTATCAAGGCACAAAAATGACGCAAGGCCAGGAGACTGGCTCCATCGTGGTACCCAGCGCAGCCGATCGCTCCGGCAACCTCGTCGATCTCGCCGGCCAGCTCACCGGGGAAGTCAGCTCAACGTACTGGGCCAGCCAGCTCTCTCAGAAACTGGGATATCCCGTCTCGGCGGGAGAGCCTTATTACGGCTCTGCTTGCACCAACAAAGCAAAATGCGTGTTCCCGAATGCGCAGGTTCCATCAATGATCTGGTCCTCGCCCGCCAAGTCGTTGCTTCAATACATTCCGCAACCGAATGCCGGGCTCAATCTGTTCTCGAGTTCTTCAGAGAACGAAACTCTCACCGACAACAAAGCCTCTATGCGCGTCGATACGCACACGCGCTTCGGCGATCTCACCGGCTACTACTTTTTCGATCAATACGTGATGAACAATCCGTATCCGACGGGACAAGGCGGCGCGAACGTTCCCGGCTTCAATGCACTCTCCGGCGGGCGTGCGCAGCTCTACAACGTCGGACTGACGCGAGCTTGGGGTGCCAACACCGTGAACGAACTGCGCTTCAGCTATTTGCGTTATGCGAATCTCATCGGGCAACCGATAGGCGGGGTGGGCCCGTCACTTGCGTCTCAGGGATTCATCGAAGGAGAGGGAACTCTGGGGATCGTGCCACTGAACAAGAGCGTCGAAGGCATTGAAAATGTGGCGTTCAACGATTTCACCATCGGCGTCGACGTTACCGGGGAAAGCCAGGTCAACAACACCTACCAGTGGAGCGACAATCTGACGCATGTAGTCGGACGCCACACGCTGAAGTTCGGGGGCGCATTTCACATCGATCAGGTCAACATCAAATCCAATTCCATCAATAACGGATCATTTCTTTTCCAGGGCACCGAAACCGGCTCCGACTTCGCCGACTACCTGCTCGGCATCGCCAGCACCTACGAGCAGGGCGACGCCAGCCCGTTCTACATCCGCAACAGATACATCGGCGCATTCGCCCAGGACAGTTGGAAGGTGCGCTCGAACATCACGGTGAACTACGGACTACGCTGGGATGTCCTTCCGCCCTGGCATGAAAAGTACAACCAGCTGCAGACGTTCGTTCTCGGTCAGCAATCGGAGGTCTATCCGGGCGCGCCGACAGGGATCGTATTTCCCGGCGACCGTGGCATCCCCAGCACCCTCGCCCCGACGCGCTGGGCCGATTTTTCCCCGCGACTCGGGGTCGCCTACTCACCCAACTTTGACGACGGACTTCTCCGCGACTTCTTCGGGGGCCCCGGCAAGACCAGTCTTCACGCCGGGTTTGGTCTTTTCCATACCGCCATCGAAGGACTCTCAGCCGGCATCATGAGCGCCTGCGCCCCCTACGGATACGACTACGACAGCACTGGTGGCCGGCCGTTGTTCGATGAACCGTTCCGATCTGCCACCACCGGAGGCACCAACGGACAGCCGTTCCCCTCACCGATCCCCGCGTTCGGCGCATCGGTCAGTCATCCCAACACAACCGTCGATTGGTCAAAGTACAGTCCGATCACCGGAGATCCCGCCTTCTACTACCGCAACGTGTCTCCCTACACCGAAAGCTACAACCTCTCGTTCGAACGCGAGCTAGTGAACAACACATTCTTGCGCGCGAGCTACGTTGGATCGCAAGCGCACCGTCTGTTAGTTCTCACCTCAGCTGATCCCGGCAACGGCGCGCTCTGCCTCAGCGTCAGCAAGCCCGATCAAGTCATTTCAGGCACTCCGACCTGCGGCCCCTTCGGCGAAGGAGGCATCTTCATTCGCGCCGATGGAACAAAAGTCCAAGTTCGTGGCCCGTTCGGCTCCTCGTTCGACGGAATCACCTACCAGAAGACGGTTGCCTCCTCGAATTACAACGCATTCGAATTCTCTCTTCGCCATACCAGCCACAGTCTCGAAATGCTCGCGGGATACACCTACGGCAAATCGCTCGACGACTCTTCGAGTCTCTCCGAGCCGATCTATCCAATGGGCGCAAACCTCACGAAAGCTCTCTCCGCCTTTGACATAAGGCAGAGCTTCGTTCTGAGCTACAAATACAATCTCCCCTTCGAAGCTCTGTTTCACGCGCAGAACCGCTTGACCACTAGATGGTCTCTCTCAGGCATCACCCGCTTCTCCACCGGCCTCCCCGTGACGCTCTTCAACAACACGGATAGTTCGCTACTCGGCAGCATGCCTAACGGCATCAACAACAATGGAGTCGACACGCCCTATTACATTCCCGGCAATCTCGAACTCGACAGGAATCCCCGCAATCACCGTCCAGCGTTCAACACCAATCTATTTCCTTCTGACGTAGGTCCGTATCTCGGACAATTCGGTAACGCTCCACGCCGCTTCTTCTACGGACCGGGTTTGAACAACTTCGACGTGGCGATCGAAAAACAACTGATTGTGACGGAAGGGAAGTCTCTCGAGTTTCGCATGGAAGCTTTCAATGTTTTCAATCACGCGCAATTCTTCGGAGCGGCATCCGTGAACGGCAACATCAGCAGCGCAGGTTTCGGCCAGATCGTAAGCGCCCAACCGCCTAGGCTGATGCAAGCAGCAGTAAAGTTCCAGTTCTAAAAGAGAGTCTCAGCGTTCTCAGCGGAAATTCTTTGCGGCCTCTGCGGTAAAGCTTTGACCGCCAAGTTCGTGGAAGGATGTCGCAAAAATCGCAAAGCAATTGGCTAGTTCGCAGTTATCGCTTGACAGTAGGCTACCCACAGCCTAACGTAATGAGTTCCGTTTAAGTCGGAACAACCATAGTCTCATGCAGAGTGGCTGAGGGTAACGGGCCCGCAGAAGCCACGACAACCGGATCAGGAACCAGCCTGATCAAATGGTGCCAATTCCCGCCCGGTTCGCGGGGGACATGAGATCTCGGTGAGTATTGCGCCTCATCCCCAAATCCCGGATGAGGCCTTCGTGTTTTTGGGCGCGCAATCCGAAAGAAGAACCGGCGCAGCCAGTTGGAAAATGTCATGACTTCGCGCATTTATTTTGATCATTCCGCCACTACGCCGCTCGATCCGCGAGTGCTCGATGCGATGGCGCCCTATCTTGGTGGTGCATACGGAAATGCTTCTAGCCTTCACCAGGAGGGGCGTCGCGCTCGGGCAGCCGTCGACAACGCGCGCGTGCACGTTGCCGCACTGATCGGAGCCGACCCGGAAGAAATCATCTTCACCGCCAGCGGCACCGAGGCTGACAATCTCGCCCTCATCGGAGCAATCCACGCGACCGGTAAGTCGGGACATATCGTCACGAGCGCCATCGAACATGCAGCGATTCTTGAAACCTGCAAGTTCCTGGCAAGCACCGGAACGAAGATCACGCATCTGCCTGTAGATTCAGATGGCTTGGTGCGCACTGACACGCTGCTCCGCGCCTTGCAGTCGAACGTCACACTCGTCTCAATCATGGCCGCGAACAACGTTGTCGGCACGCTTCAGCCGATCGAAGAGCTCGCGCACCTGACCAAGCTTCAGGGCGTTCTGTTCCACACAGACGCCGTACAGGCAGGCGGCCAGATTCCGCTCGACGTGAACCGGTTGCATGTTGACCTGCTTTCACTCTCCGCGCACAAACTGCACGGCCCGAAGGGAATCGGTGCTCTCTATGTGAGAAAGGGCGTGAAGCTTTCCCCAATCGTTTTCGGCGGAGGCCACGAACGCGGTCTCCGCTCGGCTACAGAAAACGTTGCGGGTATAGTCGGATTTGGAACGGCCTGCGAGATCGCAGCAAGGGAGTTGCAGGACGAGGCTGAACGCCTCACCGGTTTTCGCGATCATCTTGCAACCGAACTCCAGCGCCTCTTCCCCAACGCCTATCTGTTTGGTCACGCCACCGAGCGCTTGCCGGGACATCTAAGCTTCGGTTTCCGTGGCCAGGAAAGGGAAGTGGGCAGGCTGCTTACCGCTCTCGATCAGGTCGGAGTAGCAGTATCAGCTGGCAGCGCCTGCAGTGCGCATCATGCCGGAGCGCCTTCGGGAGTGCTGCTTGCAATGGGCTATGACCCAGGAACTGCACGCGGTTTGATCCGAGTCAGCTTGGGAAGGTTCAATACTCGCCTGGAGGTTGATATCTTCCTGCAAAAGCTCGAAGACGTCGTAAGAACCCTACCCGTCGCCAAATGCAACGGAGTGGCTGAAGAATTTGGTCTCGCCGAAATTGGGGCGCCGTAGCGCCGGCATCATGCCTTGAACGAATCGCAATGGACTTCTCTCCGCGCGCCCGGCGGAAGTCTCGGCGACCTCGGCGGTTAAACTGTTGCCGTGGCCGGAAGAACCGGCCATGCACGAGATTCAAATGAGCGGCAGCATATCCCAGCAGCGGATCGTCAATTTTTACAGCGAAGCCGACGAAGACTCCCGTCTTCGCACCGGATGGTTTCGACTTGAGCATGCGCGCACGCAAGAGCTGATTCTGCGGCACCTTCCGCCTCCACCAGCGAGAGTTATCGATGTTGGCAGCGGTTCCGGAGTCTACGCCTGCTGGCTCGCCACGCTCGGATACCAAATTCATTTGATCGATGTCGTGCCTAAGCACATCGAGCAGGCGCGCGCCGCTTCAGCCCGGCAATCACAACATCCGCTGGCGTCGGCTGAAGTGGGGGATGCTCGACACCTCAAGCATCCCGATGCCTGCGCGGATGCCATTCTACTGCTTGGCCCTTTGTATCATCTCGTCGAAAAGGAAGATCGTCTGGCCTGCCTACGCGAAGCATACCGGGTTCTCAAGCCGCAAGGCTTTGTCTGGGCCGCCGGGATCAGTCACTTCGCATCGTTGTTGGATTCACTCACGCACGGATTCTTTGACGATCGCGCCTTTGCATCCATCGTTGATCGCGACTTGGAAGACAGTCAGCATCGCAATCCGACTGACAATCCTCTTTATTTCACGGATGCCTACTTCCACCGTCCAGGTGAGCTCTCGCGTGAATTATTGGCCGCAGGATTTCAAGTCGTCGAGATCGTAGCCATAGAGGGCCCAGGCTGGCTGTCAAAGGATTTTGATCGCTTGTGGGACGATCCACTCCAGCGCCAGCGGCTCCTGAGTGTTGTACGGAAAGTGGAGAAAGAGCCATCGATCCTCGGAGCCACATCGCACATTATGGCTATTGGCAGAAAACGCTAACGCCTTAAAAAAGGGCAGCGAACAATCGCTGCCCCGAAGTTCTCCGTAGTGAATGCTACTTGCTGAAAGTTGTCGGCGGAATGTACGCGATCCACGTGCCAACCTGATAGTTGGCGTTTTGCCACATCCCCACCATGGCCTGGCCATTTCCCGAGATCGCGTACACGTTGGTAATTGTGACACCCGCCGGGATCACAGCGCCGGCACGAACCAGGAATGCCTGAAGAGGCCGTATTCCAATCTTCTTCGTCCAAATGAATGGCTGGCTGGTCCATAGAAAAGGGTTGATGCTGGATCCGATGACCACACCATCATCTGCAATCCCAAACGCAACGCTTTGATCGACCTTGTTCCCGCTGATGACTCCTAGATTGATCAGCCCTCCGGCATCCGTGTAATAGAAGGCGCGTCCATTCCCTGTGGCGTCTGGAGCCTGGCCAACAATCTGCGATCCGTCGGAGCTCACAGCGATAGCTTCGCCGGGAACCTCGCCGAGGAAGAGATCAGGAGTACCCGAAACCCACCGCACGGGCTGACGATTTCCCATCGAAGAATTCTCCCAGAAGCCAACGATGGTCGAGCCATTCGACGAGATCCCGGTCGCGCGGCTGCTCGCACCCTGCGGATGTCCGAGCCCAACAATCCCGTTCTGTGCGGTCCACTCGAAGCCTTCCGCGCCGGGACAGTACCACGCCAGGCCGACGACAATCGAACCGTCGTGATTCGTGCTCCACGCGTCTCCCCAGTTCCCGTCCATCACGCAACCTTCTGCCGGATGTCCGAGATTTACCCAACCCGTTTCCTGCTGCCACATAGCGGGAGCCGTGTTGCCGTCGCTGCCCATGATCCCGCTGACGATCGTCTTCCCATCTTCCGAGATTCCAATGGAAGAATTGAACGGGTCCCCAGGGCCGAGATCTACAAACCCGCCCGCGGAGGTCCACCGATAAATCTCACCTCCATAATTCGCGGCCATGACTTTGCCGTTGTACGAGAACGCGAAGTTTACCCACGAGACTGGAACAGGATCCTTTAACTTCACGATTTTGACTTGAGCCCAGGCGGGCACTACCAGGCATACCAGCGCACACAAAGCCGACTTTCGAAGCAGGTTTTTCATAAATTCTTCCTAGGAGGGCCCGTAAGACGGAGAGGGCGGATTAGACAACAGTCTTCCAGCCACAACGCAAAAGCCGCGCCAGAAGCCGCAGGGAACGATACCTGATTTCGTATACGCCGTCAATAGAAAAGGATTGCCTCAGTTTACGACAGGAATCGGACGCGGCTTACCCTCGTGCGGCCCAGCCTCTCGTTCCGAGGAGAATACCGTGGTTGCTCCCTGTCTCGCTGAAGTTGTAAACGTGCAGTTCGTTCCAATCGAATCGGGCCTGAACTTCGGTCAACGACGTCGGACGGAGCTTCTCGTAAACCTGCGTCGCAAACAGCAACTTGTGCCTCGGGTAGAGTCGCAGAAGATCGTCTATCACCTCGCCAATGGGAGGCATGGTGCGCTGAAGGTCCAGTCCTTCCATCTCATCCAATGCTTCTCCCCATGGAGGTGCCACGAACGCAATAATTCCCCGATCCATCGGAACCTGCAGCTGCTCCGATAAGCTTCGCAAAATCGCCATGTTGAAGATCAATTCTCAGGCCGAGGAGAGCGAGGTTGTGATGTTTAAGGTCGAACACGCGAGGATCCGATTCGAAGCCGAGTCCCTCCGAATCGGGCAGGTGATGCAAAATCCAAAACAGCGTATTACAGGAACCGGCAAACGGATCAATCACCACCCAATGCCTGGGCGGCATTCGTCCAGCGACTGAAGCAATACCAATACCAATACGTGCGCCGAGCGCATCGCGGGTGCACTCGACTGCTGTCCGGCCGAGTAGTCGAATACCGCGCGCGTACCATTTTCGCGGCTCCATCCCGTAGATGCTGACATAGTTGATGTCGTCAAAACTGTCCCTTCCATACTGCTCAATTTCCGCAAGACTCAGCACTTCATTGCGCTTGGAGCCATGCAACAGGAGCGCTCGGTCGTACACAGGCAGACCCTCATCGCGACTGCGGTCGTGCTTTTGATTGCGATGCAAAATAACCTCTTCGTGAACGCGGCAGTGACAATGGAAGCTTTGATTGCGGAGTATGCTCCCGCTACAAATGTAACCGGGGAGGCTGTCGAGACAAGAGGTGCATCGGCATCCCCGCATGCAAACCGATCCAAGAGACTTGGGTCCCTGCTGCAGATCTAAGCGGCCATCGCCGAGCGCTTGAATGTCAGCGAGTGGATCATCGGATTCACCAGTCGTTCCAGATCTTTCCACTCCATCCGCACCAGTTCGCGATGGGAGCCCGCACTGAATGTGATCTCTTCGTAAGAAGCAAGGCTCAAATCCGCGTAGACGGGCATATCGTACAGATTTCCGAATGGCGGCATTGCGCCAGTTTCGCAGTCCGGGAAAGCATCTTTGAATTCACGTTCGGTTGCGAGTTGAACAACTTGCGCACCGGTCAGAGTTCGCACTCGATCGAGATCGACATGCTCTGATGCCGGGATCACGGCCATTCCGAGTATTCCATCAATTTTGACGATGACGGTTTTGGCCAGCTTCTTTCCTGAAACGTGTGCGAGAGAGGCGACTCCCTGCGCGGTGTAAGCCAGCGAGTGAGAAACCACCATGTACTTGACATTATGAGAATCGAGAAAACTGCGTAGCTTGGAGAGCGGCATACGACCTCCTCTGTGGGGAAGTGAGGGGCCGGTTACCCGGTCAGTAACAAGATCTTAAGCAGAAACTACGCCGGTGCGCAGTGCGCCAAATCACCGACAGCAACATTGTTTATTGCGAAAACGTTGATGAGTCTGATTGACGGTAGCAAATAGCGCCGCGTCGTACTGTTAATGAGCTCCGGACTTATCTATTGACTGCCGGTTTGCGTGGGATGATACTTACTGGCGACTTTGCGCCGCCTCATTCCCCGAGGTGGTCACTCGACTAAAAACCAATCCTTGGGTTCCGACTTGTTCCTAACGGGAGCTTGCATTCCCACTGATGCGAGTACGAACACCAAGCTGCTCAATTGTCCAGAACAGTGAAGGAGGCATATGAGCAAACTTAGCGCATCGAAAGTCGCGTGTTTCGAACTTGTATTCTGTGTCGCGATGGTAGTTGCGTCCCCCGCGCAAACTTTTTCCACCCTATTAAATTTTGACGGGGTCAATGGCGCCAACCCCGATCTGAAGCCACTCGCCCAGGGTCCGGATGGGAACTTCTATGGCACAACTCCCAACGGAGGAGCGAACGGGCGTGGGACGGCATTCAAGATGACGCCGGCAGGCGATCTGACCACTCTTTATGATTTTTGTGGTCAGCCAAACTGCGTCGATGGGGAAGCACCTACTCCCGGTTTGGTGCTGGGAACGAACGGCGTCCTTTACGGGACGACGAACGGCGGTGGAACAAATGGTGGAGGCACTTTTTTCAAGATCACCTTGTCGGGATCGCTGACGACTCTGGCGAATTTCGACTCGACAACCGGCACTGCTCCCAATGGAGCGTTAGTTCAAGGCCCGGACCGGAACTTTTATGGGACCGCAATTCTCGGTGGCGATCTCTCGACTTGTTCGGGCTCCGGCTGTGGAACCATCTTTCGTGTCACACCGGGAGGAACTTTGAAAAATCTTTATAACTTCTGCTCCAAGCCTAACTGCATCGATGGTGCCGTAGCTTTTGACGGTCTCGCGTTGGGCCTGGACGGAAACCTTTATGGCGGCACGTGGCAAGGCGGGGAGTCCGATCTCGGTACCATCTACAAGATAACGCCCAGCGGCACGTTCACTACTCTCTACAGCTTTGCTCCAGGCAGCGATGGATACAATCCTCTGTGGCTTACGCTCGGGAGAGATGGCACGTTCTTTGGAACAACTTACAGCGGGGGATACTTCGGAGCGGGCACGGTGTTCAGCATCACAAGCGCTGGGACAGAGACCATGCTCTACAGCTTCTGCTCGCAGACTCCCGGGTGCATTGACGGCTCTGGACCCCGGGCAGGTCTCGAACTGGGGAGCGACGGCAATTTCTACGGGACCACCTACTTTGGCGGCCTGAACAATCTCGGCACAGTGTTCAAAGTTACGCCTCTGGGGGCTCTTACATCGCTGCATAGTTTCAGCGGTCCGGACGGAGAGTATCCGGTCGGCAGTATTCTCCAGGCGACGAACGGCGCTTTTTACGGAACAACAGCCTACGGCGGGGGCAATAGCGATGGCGCGGTCTTTGGCCTATCCGTGGGACTCGGTCCGTTCTTGCGAATAGATCCCGGATTCGGGACGGCGGGAACATCCGTCATCATTCTTGGAAATAAGTTTACGGGTGCAACAGGGGTCAGCTTCAACGGCACATCAGCGAAGTTCACGGTCATCTCGGCTTCCGCGATGAAAGCCGTGATACCGGCCGGAGCCACTACCGGCTTCGTGACAGTAACCATCCCTGGGAAGATCCTTAAGAGCAATCTGCCCTTCCTGGTGCATTAGGAATGAGGCTTTGACGGCGCTCTCTGTCTACCGGGTCGCCATTGAGGTAATTCAGTACTTCACAATTGCCGCAAACGATTTCGGATCCAGCGACGCCCCGCCGACAAGCGCTCCATCAATCTCTTCCTGCGCCATTAACGATTTGACGTTTTCGGGCTTCACCGATCCTCCATAGAGAATCCGCAGCCCGTTCGCATAATCGGCACCAAAGATTTCAGTGGCCTCTTTCCTTATGACGGCATGCGCCTCCGCGGCAATCTCGGGAGTCGCTGTCTTTCCTGTGCCAATGGCCCACACTGGCTCATAAGCAATCACCATCTTTGCGGCCTTCTTTGCCGACAGAGCATGAAACGCCCGCACGCATTGCCGCCGCAGCACGTCATCGGTCATACCTGCCTCGCGCTCTTCAAGGACCTCTCCGACGCAGCAGATGACGTTCAAACCGGCTTCCAGCGCCGTCTTAAGCCGCAGGTTGACCGTGTCGTCCGTTTCGCCAAAGTACTGCCGCCGCTCCGAGTGCCCGATGATGACGTGATGAACGCCGATTGCAGCCAACTGCCCGACCGAGGTCTCTCCCGTGAATGCTCCTTCTTCCTTCCAGTGCACGTTCTGTGCGCCGATCGCGACATTCGATCCCTTCGCCGCATCAAGCGCAGCAGGAAGATTCACGAACGACGGGCATACAACGATTTCGTCACGGTCGTGTCCGGAAACCATCGGCAGGAAGCCGCGGAAAAAGTCGCGAGTTTGATCAGGAGTCTTGTACATCTTCCAGTTAGCTGCCATCACTTTTTTTCTCATGAGTTCGCCTTTTCGATATGAATTGACTGATTAGTTCTGCTGAGTTTTTCGGCGGCGCGTTCGAAGGCACGCACCGTTGAGACATCAAAGAGAACGAAACGGCAAAGCTTGACGTGCAGAGCCGAAGAGAGCACATCCAAAGTCGCTCTGAGAGCAATTGGAGCCGCTTCGACTACCGGATATCCGTAGGCTCCGGTGGAAATTGCAGGGAAGGCCAGAGAGCTTAGGCCATGTTCGTCGGCAACGCGGACCGATTCCTGGTGACAACTTGCCAGAGTCTCGCTCTCGCGATGGTTGCCATCGCGAAAGATCGGTCCGACGGTGTGGATGACGTGCTTAGCGCGAAGTTTGCCGCCCGTCGTGATCACGGCATTTCCCGCCGCCAATCGCCCAATCGTTGCAACAATCTTGCGGCATTCTTCGAGAATTGCCGGCCCTCCCGCCCGATGAATCGCGCCATCGACACCACCACCTCCCAGAAGGGAAGAGTTCGCGGCATTCACAATTGCGTCCGTGGTTTCCTTCGTGATGTCAGCAGGACCAACGATCTCGATTACTTTCACCTGGTCCATCAGAATCCGCATAAAACGAATCCAGCGAACGCTATAGCATTCGTTTCTGGTGTGCTTCTCGGTTCAGAGGCATTGTCATCCTGAGGTCGCGCCTTTGCGACCGAAGGACCTATGCAATTCGCCGACAGTATCGAGAACGCCGGCAAACTGCATAGGTCCTTCGCTTAGCTCAGGATGACAGCATTTCAACAGTAGCTGCTTCGAGCGCAGTGAATCTCAAACTGACCACTGACCACTGACCACTGATTTCCCTACTTCTTCTCCGTCAGCGCCTCGACTCCCGGCAGTTTCTGTCCTTCCAGAAACTCAAGCGACGCTCCGCCCCCGGTCGAGATATGCGTGATCTTGTCAGCGACGTTTGCCGCCTTCACAGCCGCGACCGAGTCTCCGCCGCCAACGATCGAGGTTGCCCCACCGTTGTCGGCAACTGCGTGAGCGACTTTGAACGTGCCCTTCGAGAATCCCGGTACCTCGAACACTCCCATGGGCCCGTTCCAAACAATCGTCCGTGCCTCGGAGATCGCGTCCGAGAACAGTTCGATCGTCTTCGGGCCGATATCAAGCGCCATCTTGTCCGCCGGAATCGCTTGGCCCTCTCCGATCTGCTGGACGACGGCATTCGCTTCGGGCTTCATCGCGACCACATGATCGACGGGCAGAAGCAGCTTCACGTTTCGCTTTTTCGCATCTGCCAGCAGGTTCTTGGCGAGTTCGACTTTGTCGGCTTCAAGCAGCGACTTGCCGATCTCTTGTCCCTGCGCCTTGAGGAACGTGTATGCCATCCCGCCGCCGATGATCAGCACATTCACCTTCGTCAGCAAATTCTCGATGACCCCGATCTTGTCGCTTACCTTGGCGCCGCCCAGAATCGCCACAAATGGCTCTTCCGGATTCTCCAGCGCCTTGCCGAGGTACTTCAGTTCCTTCTCCATGAGTAGGCCTGCGGCGCACTGCTTCATGAACTTGGTGATGCCTTCGGTCGAAGCATGAGCGCGGTGCGCGGAGCCAAATGCATCGTTGACGTAGTACTCGGCGAGATTCGCCAATTGCCGCGCAAACTTGGGATCGTTGGCTTCTTCTTCTGCATGGAATCGAAGATTCTCGAGCAGCAGCGTTTGCCCCTTTTCAAGCTGCGTGGCGACTTCCTCGGCCTCAGCCCCCACGCAGTCCGGACAGAAACCAACATTCTCGCCGCGCGCCAGTTCCTTATCAAGCAACATCCGGAGCCGTTCGGCCACCGGCTTCAAACTCATCTTCGGATTCGGCTTACCCTTCGGCCGGCCAAGATGCGACGCCAGAATCAAGCGCGCCCCGTGCCGTAAAGCATACTCAATTGTCGGAAGGGTCTCGCGGATGCGGGTATCGTCCATGACGCGTCCGTCATCCAGCGGCACATTGAAATCGACGCGCATGAACACACGATTGCCATCAAGGGGCAGATCACGAATGGAAAGCTTGGACATGGCTGGGTCCTCTAGCAGACAGTCTGCGGTCTCAAAAAGCGTTTGTCATCCTGAAGCGGGGCGCAATTTGCCCGCTGAAGGACCTGGGCGAGCCGCGCGTTGCGCCGCGCTGCTTTTATTCGGAAAAGCCGCGGCGGCGCAACATCCGCGCGGTTGGCTCGCATCCTTACAGGCCCTTGCCCGCGATGTAATTGATCAGGTCGCGCACGCGGCAGGAGTATCCCCACTCATTGTCGTACCAGGAGATCACCTTCACGCAGTTGCCGCCGACCACCATCGTCGAAGGCGCATCCACAATCGAGGAACGCGAGTCGCCCTTAAAGTCGGACGAAACCAGCTCATGCTCTTCGTATCCGAGGTAGCCCTTCAGTGGCCCGGATTCCGACGCCTTCTTCAGCGCTGCGTTTACTTCGTCCTTGCTGGTCTTCTTTTCGACCCATACGACAAAATCGACGACCGAAACGTTCGGCGTCGGCACGCGCATCGAGAATCCATCGACCTTACCGCCCAGCTCCGGAATCACCAACTTCAACGCCTTCGCCGCGCCGGTGGAAGTCGGAATCATCGACAATGCCGCCGCACGCGCGCGCCGCAAGTCCTTGTGTGGGAAGTCAAGAATGACCTGATCGTTGGTGTAGGAGTGAATCGTCGTCATCGTCCCGCTGACGATCTTGAATTCGTCCTGGATCACCTTCGCAACGGGCGCCAAGCAGTTCGTGGTACACGAAGCGTTCGAAATAATGTTGTGCTTCGAGTGGTCATATTTCTCATGATTGACACCGAGAACGACGGTGACGTCTTCATTCTTTGCCGGAGCCGAGATAATGACCTTCTTCACCGATCCGTGCAGATGTTTCTTCGCTTCATTCGCATCGGTAAACTTGCCGGTCGACTCGATCACAACCTGAGCGCCTACGGATTCCCAAGGCAGCGCCGCTGGATCTTTCTCCTTGAACACCTTAATAGTCTTGCCATCTACGGTAATGCTGTCGGGCCCCGCCGAAACCTGGTTCGAGAGGTTTCCCAGCACCGAGTCATACTTCAGCAGATGAGCCAGAGTTTTGGGTTCAGTGAGGTCGTTGACAGCCACGAACTCCAGATTGGGATCCTTCAACGCCGCGCGGAAAACATTGCGCCCAATGCGTCCGAATCCATTGATACCTACTTTGATTGCCATTTCTCCTCCGTAAATTTATGAAGGCGTTAACAGACGTGGTTGACGCTCATTTGGTAAACCCATGATGTTAACAGGTAAGGGGAAGTAACGTAAACGTTCACGCCATTACTTCTGGACACTGCATCCCACTCTGAGAAATTGCCTGCGCCATCTCATTGACAACGGCATCACGGGACATCATCGAACGACTACTGTAGTCGTGATGTTGCATAATCCTGCACATTGACACCGCCCTTGAACTGGAAAATAATCCTGCACATCGAATCGCTTCCTCCCCTGCGGTTCTGGGCCTATTTTATTTAACTTAACTCTCCTCGTCCGGGGTTCTTCGCCGATGCTTTCTGAGCGTATGGCTCGCCGCGCCACTCGACCGCGCAACGGTCTTCAACTCGCTTGATCGGACAAACAGGAGCGAATTTCATGGACAAACTCGGGATCGGAAGAACGGTCTGCATCATCTCTGTAGTCGTTATGGCAAGCGCGATGTGGTCGCAAGCGCAAACATTTACCACCCTGCTGGACTTCGATCAGACCGATGGTGACCGAGCGAGTTCCGTGATTCAGGGAAACGACGGCAATTTGTACGGGGCCACGATGTTTGGGGGCTCTCGTTTCGAGGGAACGATCTTCAAATACAGTGCTGACGGAACGCTGAGCACACTCTACAATTTTTGCTCCCGAAAGAATTGTGCCGATGGGGCGTGGCCCACTACCTTAATTCAACTGACAGATGGGTCCTTCGTTGGAATCGCGATTGAAGGTGGCCTTCGATCTTCCACATGTGGAAGCGGTTGTGGAACGGTCTTTCGCTTGACCTCGGCCGGTACGCTCCAGGTTCTCCACACTTTCTGCACGGAATCGAATTGTACCGATGGTGGCGCTCCCACCGGACTGATACAAGGTATCGACGGCAAGTTCTACGGCACCACTAATGGAGGCGGCGCCTACAACGGGGGCGCGGTCTTTTCTCTCACGCCGACTGGCAAGTTCACTCTGCTGTACAGCTTTTGTGCGCAAACCAACTGTCCGGACGGTGACAGCCCCAACTCAGGGATTATCCAGGCAAACAATGGGATGCTCTATGGAACGACCGCCTTTGGTGGCGCAAATGGCAGCGGCGGCACCATTTTTCAAATTACGACCGGCGGCAAGCTCACTTCCTTCTCCGTTTTTACCAACGACTTAGGTGTGGATGCCTACCCGAACGGTTTGGTTCAGGCTGCTGATGGAAATCTTTACGGAACATCGTACGGGGCCGGCTCTCACGGTGCAGCCTTCCAATTTACTTTGACGGGAAAGTACACGCTGCTCCACATCTTTTGCGAGACCGTTTCCTGTTTTGATGGTTCGACTCCGAATACAGCACTGGTGCAGGGTTCTGACGGTCGCCTCTATGGAACGACACTTCTGGGCGGTACCCGGGGGAATGGAACCATCTTTTCGGTGACACGCACCGGCGGTTTCGCCCTGGTGCACACGTTTTGCTCTGACAGTCCTTGTACTGAGGGTTATTACCCGTCGCCTTTGATGCAAGACACCAGCGGAGTCTTCTACGGACTAACGCAATACGGCGGCCTCGGGTATGGCGCGTTCTACAGCCTCGACAAGGGATTGAAAGCATTCATCAAAACCAACCCCACATTCGGCAAGGTTGGGATGACCATTGGAATCCTAGGAAATAATTTGACGGACGCTTCAGGCGTGACGTTCAACGGCACTCCCGCGACGTTCACAGTTGCGTCCGACACCTACATCTCCGCGACCGTCCCCACTGGTGCAACCACCGGCACGATCGAGGTCACAACACCCAGCGGAACCCTTTCAAGCAATGTACCTTTCAGGGTTCTGCCATGACGCAGGTTTGAGTAGTTTTAATAGAAAACGAATTGACTCACTAACAACCCAAAGGGAAACCATGAGAAGTCACACACTCGGAAAGCTTACCTACCTCACCGTACTCTGCCTGGCAACCGCCGTCGCGTCCCACGCGCAAACCTTCACCACGTTGATGCAATTCAACGGCACCAACGGCGGCTGGGCTACCTCAGCTCTGGTTCAGGGGGCGAATGGCAATCTTTGGGGAGCTACCGAGAGTTTCGGTAGGTACGGTTTTGGGACGCTATTCGAAATCGCCCCACGCGGCCAGCTCACCGATATCCACGACTTCTGTTCTCCCACCGCCTGCACTGAAGGGACGAACCCGAATGCACCGTTGCTCCTCGCCAGCGACGGCAATCTCTACGGCACAACGAACGGAGGCCCCAACGACACGACCGGCGGAACGATTTTCAAAATCACTCCCTCCGGCCAGATGGTGACGATGTACACCTTCTGCTCGCAAGCTAACTGTACCGACGGCATTGGCCCCGGCGCTCTCATTCAAGGTCGCAACGGCGCCCTTTATGGAACAACGGCCGGCGGTGGAACAGCGGGGCCCAACTGTTTCATCGGTTCTTGTGGAACCATCTTCGAGATAACACTGACCGGCGCCTTCACCACCCTCTACAACTTCTGCTCGCAAGCGAATTGCGCTGATGGTTACGCCCCCAACAGCCTGGCTCTGGGCACCGATGGCAATTTCTATGGAACCGCCTCGCAGGGTGGGACTAACAACACCGGCACATTCTTCGCGATGAACTCATCCGGGCAAGTAACGGCTCTGCACCAGTTCGATCAGGCCAATGATGGATTCGTTCCCAATGGCGTCATCCAGGGCAATGACGGCAATTTCTACGGCACCACTCGCGGCGGAGGGCCTTTCGCAAATAGTGGCGTGGTTTACCAAATGACGAGACTGGGCCAGATCACAGTTCTTCACGCCTTCTGCTCTGTGACCAATTGTGCCGACGGTCAACTGCCGGCGTCCGCGTTGTTGTTGGGTTCGGACGGCAACTTCTACGGCACTACTGTCTCCGGAGGAGCCAACCTGAACTGCGGTGCAAGCCACGGTTGTGGCACCGTGTTTGAAGTTACCCCCGCAGGTCAGTTCACCACGCTCTACAGCTTCTGCTCGCAAGCCGGTTGTCCTGACGGCAGTGCTCCCATAACCCCTCTCGCACAGCGGACCGACGGCTCCTTCTATGGCACTACGATTTCAGGCGGCGCACAGGGCACATGCTTCGGCAGCGGTTGCGGAACCGTTTTTAACGTGTCAACAGGGCTTGCACCGTTCGTTAGCCTCAGCCCGGCGCTAGGGAAGGTGGGCTACAGCATCCGCATTCTCGGCAGCGGTCTGACCGGAACAACGAGCGTCACGTTCAATGGTGTGTCGGCATCATTCACCGTAATCTCAGGCACGCAAATCAAGGCGATCGTCCCGAGCGGCGCAACCACGGGACCAATCAAAGTTACAACCGCGACCGGAACGCTGAGCAGCAACGTGGCGTTCCAGGTACTGCCGTAGTTCACAGGGCCTAATGCGCAATCGCGCGAGACCGGCTTGTCGAGCGGTCTCGCGAACCCGAAGGTCCGATTCACTCCGCTTGGCGGACATGAGGGAACTATGACGAAGTCTCCGTTTGGCTCGATCGTATGTATCGCCGCGATATTCTGTGCGGCAATTGCCGCTCCCGCTTACGCTCAAACGTTCAGCACAATCCATCTTTTCAACGGTGCCGATGCTCGTTCGCCCGACTCATCTCTGATTCAGGGAACGGATGGCAATTTCTACGGTGTTTCTCGCAGAGGCGGACCGGAAGGTTCTGGCAGCGTATTCAAGGTGTCCCCCAGCGGACAATCCGTGCCGCTTCACCAGTTCTGTCTCACGTCCGGATGTCCCGATGGCTACAGTCCGGTCGGAGCTCTGGTCCAGGCAAGCAATGGAAATTTCTACGGAACGACGTTCAACGGAGGGACCGGCACTCACTGTCCTCTTTTCACGGGCGGCTGTGGCACGATCTTCGAGGTCACCTCAAAAGGCCACTTCAGCACGATTTACAACTTTTGCTCACAAGTGAACTGCACAGATGGTGCCTATCCGGAAGGCGGTCTGATTCAGGGAGTAAACGGCAATTTGTATGGAACGACGGCGGGATACACCACTGCTCCACCTTGTGTCGGCGTTTCAATGACCGGATGCGGAAGCATCTTCGAGATTACTCCGGCGGGCAAGTTCACTACTCTTCACGTGTTCTGTTCGCAGACCAATTGTGCTGATGGCTACGGGCCATTCGCGGGCTTGACGCTGGCTAACGATGGGAATTTTTACGGTGTGACTGTTTACGGAGGAGCGAACCTCCAGGGCGTAGCGTTCAAACTGACGCCGCAAGGATCGCTGACAACCTTCTATAACTTTTGCTCGCGGACCAATTGCATCGACGGGTCGCAACCGAATAACGCGCTCCTCCAATCGCCCGACGGAAACTTCTATGGCATTACATTGGCTGGTGGCAGCCCGCGATGCGGTGGCGGATGCGGCACAGTCTTCAAGTTGTCCACGACAGGTCAGATCGCAAATCTGTATAACTTTTGCCCAGCGCCGGGTTGCGCAGACGGATTCTTCCCCAGGGGTCTCGCGCTCGGCAGCGATGGCAACCTCTATGGGACTACGCCGTACGGCGGAGCAGAGAATTACGGCGTCATTTTTGAAACAACACCTGCTCGCCAATTCACATCCAGCTATAGCTTTTGTACGGCCCCGAACTGCACTGATGGAGGAGCACCGCTAGCTGCCCCTTTCCAGGCAACGAATGGCGTTTTCTACGGAACAGCAAGCGCTGGCGGGGCGCCTCCGCAAGGTTCCGGCGTCGCTTACAGTTGGGATATGGGTCTGAGCCCGTTTGTCGCAGCTCAATTTAACTTCGGGAAAGTGGGTCAGATCGTCACGATTCTAGGAGACAACCTAAACGGCACAACCAGCGTTACGTTCAACGGCGTGCCCGCATTGTTCAAGGTTGGCGGCGCCAGCTACATCAAAGCTCTAGTTCCGGCCGGCGCGTCCACCGGAAAGATCCAGGTCACAACACCATCCGGAACGCTCAACAGCAACGTGGCATTCCAGGTTTTACCTTGAACAATTTCACGCCGACGCAAGTGTAGGCGCCCATGGACAAGCACCACGGACCTCGAATTTGACTCCGAAAGACCAACTTTAACCAGCAAGCAACCACCTGAGAGGGGAACATGAAGTCAGTAGCAAAGCTCCTTTGTGCGAGCTTCTTCTTTTGCGCGGCAATGACAGTCGCTTCGCGTGCTCAAACCTTCAAAACCCTGTTGCAATTCGACGGCACCGACGGAGGACAAGGTACAACCGGCCTCGTTCAGGGACTGAATGGAAACCTGTTCGGCAGTACCGAACTCAATGGCAAGAATAGATTGGGAACGCTTTTTGAGATCGGGGAATTGGGCGGTCTGACGGACATCTACGACTTCTGCCCGCAAACGGGGTGTTCCGACGGCGGAAACCCAAATGCCGCACTCTTGCTGGCCAGTGATGGAAACTTCTATGGCACGACGAATGGAGGTGGCGCGAACGGAAAAGGCGGAACAATTTTCAAGATCACACCATCCGGACAAGTCGTCACGATTTATAGTTTCTGCTCCATCGCGAATTGCGGCGATGGCTCCGGCCCAACGACTCTCGTGCAAGGCCACAACGGACACCTCTACGGCATCACCGGCGGAGGCGGCACTGGGTCTTATTGCCCCGCGGGCACTCCTGGCCTTTGTGGCACAGCCTTCGAAATAACGCCGACAGGCCAACTGACCACCCGCTACAACTTCTGCTCGCTGCCAGGTTGTGGTGATGGCTATGAGCCAAACAGCCTGACCCTCGGCACTGACGGCAATTTCTATGGGACCGCCCTTCTAGGCGGAACTAAGAGCCTCGGCACAGCGTTCGTGATGAGTCCATTCGGGAAGTTGGCGGTTTTGCACGAATTCACGAACAAAAGCGACGGATTCGTGCCCAACAACCTCATTCAAGGAAACGACGGCAATTTCTACGGCACCAGCAGTTTCGGCGGAAGCGGCGGCGGCGACGGCGTATTCTTCCAGCTCACTCCAAAGGGTCAGTTCACCGCACTATACGGCTTTTGCGCCAAGCCATGTCCTACTACCCCAAACTCGATCATCGTCGGTTCCGATGGCAACTTTTACGGTACATCCAGCCGGGGCGGAGCCTACAACAATTGCGTGGGATTTGGGCTTGGTTGCGGCACCGTGTTCCAGCTTACCCAGGCGGGAGTTCTCACGACGATCTATAACTTCTGCTCCAAATTCACCTGCCCCGATGGCTCTTCACCCTACGCCCCTCTGGTGCAAAACACGAACGGCACCTTCTACGGCGTCACCTACACTGGAGGGAGTTCGCAGTGCGGGAATGTTTGCGGCACGATTTACAGCCTGTCTACGGGCCTTGCGCCGTTCGTCTCCCCTAACCCGGCATTCGGCAGAGTTGGTCTCAAGATCGCCATCCTTGGAAACAATCTGACCGGAGCGACCAACGTGAGCTTCAATGGAGCGCCCGCGACGTTCACTGTCCTCGCCGATACTCTCATTAAGGCCACCGTGCCGAGCGGCGCAACTACTGGCACAATCCAAGTCACAACAACATCCGGCACGCTCAGCAGCAACGTCTCGTTCCAGGTCTTGCCGTAGCTATCAACTACATAAGACGACATGCGAAGCCGCTATGGGGGCGGCTTCCTATAGGGGTTGCAGTTTTCTGCACAGTTGACAGCCGAACTTAGGTTGCGCATAATCCATCGGCACCTGGACCTGAGTACCTCATCCTCTCCCTTGCAGTTCTGCAGGTTTCTGTGTCCTCTGGGGGTTCTTCGATACGAAAATCCGCCGTGCGACGATTGAATCTCCACTACCACCATCTTGGGGCGACCTAACTTTTACACCCGGCGCGAAGCCGGACAGGAGATGAGACGAAGATGAAGAATTCAAGACTGGGGAAAATTCTGGGCACATTGGCCCTATTCTGCGTCGCAACTGCGTTTGCTGCGCCCAGAAAAACCTATACCGTGGTCACAGGCTTCGATCCGACTCAAGGCTCGAACCCCACTGGCCCTGTTGTCCAGGGCGTGGACGGCAGTCTCTATGGCACGACCGAGACCGGCGGCAATTCGAACAGTCTCTGTCCATCGGGAGGGACAGAAGGCTCCGGTTGCGGTTCGGTCTTCAAGGTGACTCCCGCAGGACAGCTGACCACCATCTATGAATTCTGTTCGCTGGCGAACTGCGCTGATGGTGCGGTCCCACTTGGAAGTCTGGTGCTGGCCACCGACGGCAATTTCTACGGAATCACCAGCGTCGGCGGGGCGAATAGCCATGGAACGATCTACCAGTTGACTCCCACGGGTAATCTGACCACGCTTTACAGCTTTTGCTCCCAGACAAACTGCACCGACGGCTCCAATCCGACCGGAACCCTGATTCTGGGCGCGAACGGAAATCTCTTTGGGACAACGGACAAGGGTGGCGCGCACCAAAGCTCTTCCTGCAAGCCTACTGCGACCGTTGTCGGCTGCGGAACCATATTTGAGATTACTCCGACAGGGCAGTTCACAACGCTCTACAGCTTCTGCTCGTTAACAAATTGTGCGGATGGCGAATTGCCGGTAACAGCTCTAACCCAAGGTACCGACGGGAAACTCTACGGCAGCACCACCGGCGGCGGGATCATGAATTCCAAGTTCTGTGGTGTCACCGGATGCGGCACCGTGTTCCAGATAACACTGACGGGGACGTTGACGACGCTCCATCAGTTTTGCTCTCAAGGCGGTACGAACCCGTGCAGCGACGGCCTGTTTCCTGACACGGTACTGGTGCAAGTTGGCAACAGCAGTATGGTCGGAACGGCAGGAAATATCTTTTCGATTACAACCGCCGGCAAGCTCACTGTGCTGCTTTCCGGAGTGAAGGCTGTCGAGGGCTTCGCGATCGCCACCGACGGCAATTTTTACGGCGTAACGTTCAACGGCGGCACCAACAACACTTTCTGCTCCAATGGAACATCGACCTGCGGCACGATTTTCAAAATGAGTTCTACCGGTGCTTTCAACACGCTCTACAGTTTCTGCCAGGACGGGACCACTGGTTCCTGCCCGAATGGAGCACTGCCGGTTGTAGGACTCATGCAAGCCACGAACGGCAACCTCTACGGCACCACGTTCTTCGGAGGCCCGACCGTCAACGTCGCTTGTAACGCAACTGGGAACGCTGGTTGTGGTGTGGTGTACAGCGCGTCGCTCGGGATTGCCCCGTTCGTACAAGCGGTTTCGAACGTCGGCAGAGTCGGTTACGGCGTCACCATCCTCGGATACAACCTGACCGGCACAACTGCCGTGACGTTTAACGGCACGACGGCAGCCTTCAGCGTGGTCTCCGATACCCAGATCATTGCGAAGGTGCCAAGCGGCGCAACCACAGGCACAATCCAGGTCACAACTCCGAGTGGAGTGCTGAACAGCAATGTCGCATTTCAGGTCCTGCCGTGAGTTTGATTGGTTAGCGTTGTCCGGTGGAGAATCCTTTGCAGGAATAAAGGATTCTCCCATTCTTTCGATTGCTGGCGCGTACGCATAAACCGTCTTTCTGATTTAGCGCCGCGACTGGAGAAGGGACTATGCAAAAGCTTGGATTCCTCAGGATCGCCACCGTTGCAGCGTTAATAGGCGCCGCCATTGTGTCCCCCGCCCAATCCTATAAGGTCTTGTTCAATTTCAACGGGATTAACGGGCAGAGTCCGCTTTCACTCATTCAGGGGTTTGACGGGAATATGTACGGCACTACCCAGTCCGGAGGCGTCTACGGGCACGGTACTGTATTCAAAATCACCGCCCGAGGCAAACTGACTACCCTATATAGCTTTTGCCCCCAATCCGAATGTACCGATGGAGACTTCCCGTATGCACTCATCCAGGCAGCGGACGGAAGTTTTTACGGCACTACTGTGTACGGCGGAGACTTTTCATGCAACGCACAATTGGGATGCGGCACCGTCTTTAAAATGACTGCCGGAGGTACTCTGACTACTCTCCACAGCTTGCACTCGAATGAGGGCAAATATCCGCTTGCGGGAGTCATTCAAGCCAGAGATGGCAATTTCTATGGAACGACCAATTTGGGAGGAAGCAAAGGTTACGGCACTGTCTTCAAAATCACATCGGACGGTACGCTGACGACGGTCTATAACTTCTGTCCACAGCTTGGATGTCCCGATGGAATGTTGCCCGCTGCAGGGCTGATTCAAGCTACCGACGGGAATTTCTACGGTTCAACTACAGACGGCGGCAACGGTGGCACGCTCTTCAAAATCACTCCCGCCGGCAAGTTCACAATCCTGCACACCTTCGATGGCTATGACGGCAATTCGCCCGTCGCACCGTTCATTCAGGTTGGAAGCACTTTTTACGGAACAACCTCGCAAGGCGGCAGTCATTTCGGTTCCGACAACTCGGGCACTGTCTTCATGAGCACCGCTGCCGGCGATCTGACCACACTTTACAACTTCTGCTTCTACGATGACTGTGTTGGTTACAGTTACAACGGAAGCTACCCAGAAGGACTCATCCAAGCCACGGACGGAAATTTCTACGGCACCACCCAGAATGGCGGCAATGTGTGTGCTCCGGTTCTCGGCTGCGGATCGATATTTAAGATTACCCCCGCAGGCAGGTTGACTCCACTGAGTCTGTTTTGCACTCAGTTCTATGACTGCCAAGAAGGGTATTGGCCGTTGGCAGGTTTGCTGCAGGCTACCAAAGGTACTTTCTACGGAACTGCCTCACAGGGTGGAACGGCCGGTTATGGTACAGTCTTCAGCCTGTCTGTTGGGCTTGGTCCCTTCGTAGCGCTGAATCCAAGTTCGGGCAAGGTGGGGTGGCAGATCAGCATTCTCGGCGACAACCTGAAAGGCACTACAGGCGCTACCTTCAATGGCCTCTCAGCGAACTTCACGGTACTTTCTCCCACCCACATCAAGGCTACGGTTCCCACTGGCGCCACGACCGGCACAATCCAGGTCACAACTCCAAGCGGAACGCTAAACAGCAACGTGGCATTCCAGATCTTGCCATAAGCCGCTGGGATTCGTTCGCGATCACCAAGCCGCCTCCCGAGGGCGGCTTTCTTCTTGCACACGAGCAGGTTACAGCTTAGTTGCCCATTGTGACCCTGCTCACAATCTCCCGCGACCTTTGTCACTGTCCATCCCCTCTCCCAGGCTTCAAATAGCCCCAGCGGCACCCAACCGGCTCGAGCGGCCTCTTCCGTGCCCGATCTCCAAAATCGACGGTGACCCATGATCAATGACGACGTCGTGAAATGTCCGCTGTGCGGCGGATTCACCCATATTGAGAACCAGGAACTGCTCCAGGCTTTGAAGGAGCCCCGCATCCGCGAGCAGGTCGAGAAGTACATTTCTGAACTCTTGAAATCCCCAGTAGACGAATTGAGTACTGTAGGCGCGACCCAGGCCAGTCGCGACTTCCAGAAGGATGTGCACAGCTGGAATCCCTGCGTGCCCATGTGGAAACGGAGCCCGAAAGAATGAAGTTTCAAGTTTCAGAGGTCTCAAAGTCTCAAAGCCAAAAAAGAGCATTCAGATCTTCTTCGCGACCTCTGCGGCATTTCTTAGCGATCTTTGCGGTTCAAGCTTTTGGGTCGAACTGCCCCAAAGGGCGGCGAAGTCTTTGAAACTTTGAAACTTTGAAACCTGAGACTTTTAAAACCTGGCGCGGAGGCCATCAATGACAGCCAAGAACGTGCTGATCCTCGGAGCAGCAGGAAGAGACTTTCATAACTTCAACGTAATCTTTCGCAATAATCCCGAATTCCATGTCGTCGGCTTCACAGCCACCCAGATCCCCGGCATCGCCGGCCGAAGATATCCCGCCGAGCTCGCTGGCTCTCTCTACCCTAAAGGTATTCCTATCTTCGAAGAAAACGATCTCGAACACCTGATCAACGAGCACCACATCGATGCCGCCGTCTTCTCCTACAGCGACATCTCCTACCAGAACCTCATGCACCTTGGATCCCGCGTCGCCGCCACTGGCGCCGATTTCTGGCTGCTAAGTTCCCAACGCACGCAATTGAAATCTTCGGTCCCGGTAATCTCCATCTGCGCCGTCCGCACCGGATGCGGCAAGAGCCCGCTCAGCCGCTTCGTCGCTTCAGAGTTGCGCCGCGAAGGTCACAAAGTCGTCGTGATCCGCCACCCCATGCCTTACGGTGATCTCGCCATTCAAGCTGTGCAGCGGTTCGCCACCGTCGACGACATGGACAAGCATCAATGCACAATTGAAGAACGTGAAGAGTACGAACCGCACCTTCGCCAGGGAACCATCGTCTACGCCGGTGTCGATTACGAAGCCATTCTGCGTCAGGCCGAGAAAGAAGCCGACGTCATCCTCTGGGATGGCGGCAACAACGACACGCCCTTCTATCACTCAGATCTTGAGATCGTCGTCGTTGATCCGCACCGTCCCGGCCATGAACTCTCCTACTACCCGGGCGAGGTGAACCTTCGCCGTGCGCATGTAGCGGTGATCAACAAGGTTGACACCGCTGCTCCTCAGGACGTCGATACCGTCCGACGGAACATCCGATCGGCCAATCCGAAGGCGAAAATCGTTGAGACCGCCTGCCGCGTCATCGTTTCGGACCCAGGCTCTATCAAAGGCCGCCGCGTCCTCGTCGTTGAAGACGGCCCCACGCTCACCCACGGCGAAATGCCTTATGGAGCCGGAGTAGTCGCTGCCCGTCAGTGCGGCGCCGCGGAGTTGATCGATCCCCGTCCATTTGCTGTCGGCTCGATCCGCTCAACCTTCGAGAAATATGCGCACCTCACCAGCCTCCTTCCGGCCATGGGTTACAGCACGATGCAGATGCACGAACTGGAAGAGACCATCAATCGCATACCTTGCGATGTGGTGCTGGTCGCCACCCCGATCGATCTCGGCCATCTGGTCAAGTTGAACAAGCCGAGTCTGCGAGTCACCTACGAGATTGAAGAGAAAACTCAACCCGGCCTGAAGCAGATGATTGCGGAATTCACGAAGCACCGAGCCGAGGTGGAGGTTTAGTGGATCAGCAGTTCAAGTTTTCATAATTGCCGCAGCGCTGCAGAGAAAACTGGTAGCGCACGGTTTGATTCATGGCGGGAGGCATTCATGTTAGTAAGCAAGCAGCAGGCGCTCGATTACCACAATGGGGAGCGTCCCGGAAAAATTGAGATCACGCCGACAAAGCCGTGCCGCACCCAGCGTGACCTGAGCATGGCCTACACGCCCGGCGTCGCAGAGCCATGTCTGGAGATCCACAAGAATCCTCATGACGCCTTCAAATATACCGGCCGCGGAAATTTGGTCGCCGTGCTCAGCAACGGAACCGCGGTCCTCGGACTCGGCGACATCGGCGCGCTCGCCGGAAAGCCGGTTATGGAAGGGAAGGCTGTCCTCTTCAAGCGCTTTGCCGACGTCGACGTCTTCGACATCGAAGTGAACAGCCACAATCCCGACGACATCATCAAGCTTTGCCAGATGCTCGAGCCCACCTTCGGCGGCATCAATCTCGAAGACATCAAGGCTCCCGACTGCTTCTACATCGAGGAAACGCTGAAGAAGACAATGAACATTCCCGTCTTCCATGACGATCAGCACGGCACCGCAATCATCTCCGGGGCGGCCTTACTCAATGCGCTCGAAGTCGTGGGGAAAGACATTCGAAAAGTGAAAGTTGTTTTCAATGGTGCCGGCGCCGCAGGTATCGCCTGCGCCGAGCACTACGTCCGCCTCGGCGTAAAGCGCGAGAACATCATCCTCTGCGATACAAAAGGCGTCGTCTACAAAGGCCGCAAGGAGGGCATGAATCCCTACAAAGACCGCTTCGCCCAGGAGACCGACAAGCGAACCTTGGCGGAAGCCATGGCCGGAGCCGACGTCTTCGCCGGACTCTCCGTCAAAGGCGCAATCAACGGTGAAATGATTCGCTCCATGGCGCACGACCCCATCGTATTCGCCATGGCCAATCCCGATCCCGAGATAACCTACGAGGAAGCCAAGGCATCCCGCCCCGACGTCATCATCGCCACCGGCCGCTCCGACTATCCCAACCAGGTAAACAACGTTCTCGGTTTCCCCTTCATCTTCCGCGGAGCACTCGACGTCCGTGCCACCGCCATCAATGAAGAGATGAAGCTAGCCGCCACCCGCGCACTCGCGACCCTCGCTAAAGAAGACGTCCCCGACGCCGTTTGCCGCGCCTACGGAGTTCCGCGCATGCAGTTCGGCCGCGAATACCTCATCCCGAAGCCCTTCGATCCGCGAGTCCTCATGTGGGAAGCTTCGGCCGTCGCCGAGGCCGCTATGAAAACCGGAGTCGCCCAGGAACCAGTGGACCTTGATGCCTACCGCGCCCAGCTTGAGCGCAGGCTAGGCAAGGCCTATGAAGTCTCCCGCGCCATGATTCACAAGGCCCAAGCGAACCCCAAGCAAGTTGTATTCCCCGAAGGCGAGAACGAGAAGATCCTTCGCGCCTGCCACAACCTGGTAGAAGAGAAGATCGGCAACCCGATCCTGCTGGGCGACGCCATCAAAATTCAGGCTCGCGCCCGCGAATTCGGCGTGGACCTCGAAGGCATGCAAATTATCGATCCGCTCACTTCGGTGCACCGCGAAAACTACATTCTCGAATTATTCCGCCTGCGCCAGCGCCGTGGAGTAACCCTGCACGAAGCGGAGAAGTTAATGAATGACCGCAACGTCTTCGGCTCCATGATGGTCCACATGGGCGACGCCGATGCTCTTGTTTCCGGCGTGACCCAGCACTTCCCGGACACGATTCGTCCGGCCCTGCAAATCGTTCGCATGCGCGAAGGATTGCATCGCGTGTCGGGTTGCTATGCCATCATCACGCGCAAAGGCGAAGTGTTCTTCCTGGCGGACACGAGTGTGAACATCGAACCGACAGCGGAGGAACTCGTCGAGATCGCTCTCTGTACGGCGCACATGGCGCGCCGCTTCGACGTTATTCCGCGTGTTGCCTTACTTTGTTTCTCCAGCTTCGGTGGCGTCGATCATCCTATCGCCACCAAGATGCGCAAAGCGGTTGAGCTGATCAAGTACGCCGATCCCACGCTGATCGTCGATGGAGAAATCATGGCCGACGAAGCGCTATCACCCGATCTGATCGAAGAAGTCTATCCGTTTAGCTCGCTGAAGGGTGCAGCCAACGTTCTGATCTTCCCCGATCTGGCCTCAGCAAACATTGCCTGCAAGCTGGCAGCGAAAGTTGGCGGCAGTGAACTGATCGGACCGATCCTCATGGGCATGAGCCGTCCGGTACACGTCCTGCAGCGCAGCGCTACAGTCGAAGGTATAGTCAACGTAGCCGCCATCGCCGTAGTCGATGCCCAGGAAAATGACACCTACGCGCATCCCCACGTGCATATTTCCGTAGAACCGGAGTTGGTAGGAGAAGACTAAGAATAGGTTGTCAAAGTTGAAGACCAGAAGTTTCGATTTTCTTCGCGTCCTTCGCGGCGTTTCTCAGCGAACTTCGCGGTTGAAGCTCTTAACACTGAATTCGCGCCGAACAGGGTAAGCCTTTGAAACTCGAAACTGTTTCACAAAACTTTGGGCACCTTGAATCGTCGAACAGTCAGCGAAAGCATCTAAGCCTAGGAATGCCGGAGGAAGCATGTCGACGCTCTGGAAATCGCGATACGCGAACCGCACGCTGGGAATCAAAAGCTCGGCCATTCGCGAGCTGTTAAAAGTCACGCAGCAACCCGAGATCATCTCCTTTGGCGGGGGACTTCCGGCGCCCGACGTTTTCCCGGTCAAACGCTTCGAGGAGGCCTGCCGCAAGGTTCTGACTGAGCAAGGTTCCCAGGCGCTGCAATATGGCACCACGGAAGGTTACCAGCCGCTGCGCGACATGATTGCCAGGCACATGTCACGTTACGGAATCGTTGCCTCCGCGGACAACGTCCTGATCACCTCCGGCTCCCAGCAAGCCCTCGACCTCATTGGCAAGCTTCTCATCAACCGCGGTGATCGCATTCTGGTCGAGGCTCCCACCTACCTCGGCGCGCTCCAGGCCTTCAACGTCTACGGCGCCCAGTACGTCTCTGTGCCGGTCGACAACGACGGCTTGATCACCGAGCACCTCGACTCCAGCCTCCGCACCGGCCCGAAATTCATGTACGTCCTCCCCAACTTCCAGAATCCCGCGGGCGTGACGCTATCGGAAGGCCGTCGCCATCAGTTGATCCTCCTTGCCGACAAATACGGCATCCCAATTATCGAAGACGACCCCTACGGACAGTTGCGCTACGAAGGCGAGCACATCGCTCCGTTGGTCGTACTCGATCGCGAAAATCTGCGTCGCGATAACGGATTCACTCTCGGCAATGTCATCTATCTCAGCACCTTCTCAAAGACGCTTGCCCCAGGAATTCGTCTCGCCTGGATCGTCGCCCCCGAAGACGTCATCACCAAACTGGTGCAGTTAAAACAGGCGGCCGACCTGCACACCTCAACTTTCAACCAGTACGTCGCGTACGAGGTCGCGAAAGACGGTTTCCTCGACCAGCACGTGAAGCTCATCCGCCAAGTCTATCGAGAGCGGCGTGACGCCATGCTTCAGGCTCTGCACGAATACTTCCCGCATGAAGTCACCTGGACGCATCCCAAGGGAGGCCTCTTCCTGTGGGTCACCATGCCTCCGGGGACGGACTCAAATACGCTCTTCCAGGCGGCGATTGCCGAGCAAGTGGCCTTCGTCCCCGGCGATAGCTTCTATGCGCCCAACGGCCACAACGAAGGCGGACGCCACATGCGCCTGAACTTCTCCCACTCGCAGCCGGAACAGATCCGTGAAGGCATTCGTCGCCTGTCGGTCGCGGTGAAAATGCAGTTGCGCTCCCCGCACGTCACACAATAGCGTCCCGGTCTTGAAAAGGGCCCGGCTTCAAGCCGCGCCGTAAGTTCGCATAATGCTAGAGGCTTTAGCCGCTGGAGGTAGATCGCAAAACGAAGGATCTCTTTGGCACTTAGGGGAAGCCGTTATTCTTCTCCATACTCTCCATGTGACCCCAGTCACGCCCGCCAGTGATATCCCGCACCGCCTTTTCCCAGGCCCCGACACACACTCAATCCAGCATTGGCCCAACTTCCCGACGTATTAGCCGCGCCGGGACGCATTCTCGCCCGGAGGTGATCTGTGACAGTTTCCGTTCTCACCATCATCATCGCGGTTCTGGTCATTGGTGCTGGACTCTTTCTCGTGCGCGCCTTTCCCGCTTTTCGTGCCTACTTCAATTTTCGCGGCAAGCGTCTGGTGACCTGTCCCGAAACCCACAAGCCCGAGGCCGTGGACGTTAACGCTAGTGAGGCGGCTCTCGGCGTCTTTTTCGCTGAGCCGACTCTGCGCCTCAAGGAATGTTCTCGCTGGCCCGTGCGCCAGGACTGCGGCCAGGAATGTCTCCAGCAGATCGAAACCGATACCGCCAACTGCCTCGTCTGGAATATTGTCGATAAGTGGTACGAAGGCAAGGACTGCGTTTTCTGCCACAAACCGATCGGACCCCTTCAGCACCTCGATCACGCCCCGGCGCTCTTAGGTCCCGACTTCAGAACCAAAGAGTGGAAGGAAGTCCGCCCCCAAGAATTACCGAAGGTGTTCTCGACGCATCAGCCAGTCTGCTGGAATTGTCACGTAACGGAGACTTTCCGGCGTGTGCGTCCGGAACTGATCACCGATCGTCCGCTCGAGCCGAAGCGCATGAGGTAAGTCCCGCCAGCGATTCCGCAACTGCCTAGGGATGCCGATGTAACACGTGAGTCGCAATATCTGGCCAGAACTCGCGAAACACGTTCGTCAACGCGTCTCGACCCATGGCCCAACCGAATTTCACCGCGAGTGCCCCGGCCGTGCGATCTGCTTTTGGATAGTACGTAGTAGATATCGCTTGTGCCCCGGCGCGGCCAAAGACTTCCGAGGCATTGAATGTATTGCGTCCTTGGTAATTGGGAGTGATGAGGATGCGCGAGGCCGCATAGATTCCGCGACTGAAAATTCCGCCGTTACCCGCTCCTTTAGCGTAATAGCGTTCATCCTGATGCAGCACCGTGGGCAGCGCGAATATCACCAGGTAATTTCCATCGGTCTTGTCCACATAACCACGCCAGTAATACGACCAATAGGCGGGAAAGCCATTGGTCCCCAGCGCCGGATGTGCGTCACTCCACTCCGCCAATGCCGACGTGATCCCTACAAACACAAATGACGAATAGTCAAAACTATTCTGGGTTGCGATTTTGAATGCCTGCTTCGGAGTCGGTGGCGGCGGCATCGCTCCTGCGCTCACGGCATGATGCCAAGAATTCGTTTCGGCTGCTGGTGAACTGGCTTTACCGGTTGCGCTTCGGCATCGGTTGTTGCGGGTGCTTGCTTTTCCGGGAGCGGCAGCGTGTGCTCTTCTTGAATTGACGGGGAAGCCTGCGTCTCCTGCTCCGCAGGTTTCGAACTCGAGGGCGAGTCGTTATCCTGACCTACGCACGAGATGCTCACCATCCCCGCAAGCAGGATCGATCCGGCAACTGCTGCGAAAAATCTCTTCAACAAACTGCTCTCCCTTAGCAGGGACAGGCACGGCCACCCTGACCGCCTCATCCAGCAGCGCATGTTTTCCCGCTTTGGGATTAGACTCATTCCAGCTTATAACGGTTATCGGAGGTTGAGCAATGCGCGGCAAGTTAATATAGACAAGGAATCATCGCGGTCAAGAGTTGATGGCCGCCAACATTCATTCAAGCGAGGAATTCATGGCAGAACCGAGTTACGAGGAACTGAAAGCCAAACTGGCCCAGCTGGAAAAAGAAGTCGAAACCAAGAAGCGCAGCGGCGATCTGATATTCAAAGTTGGTGAGAAAGGCGGAGTCAGCGTCTACGGCCTCGGCCGCTTCCCGGTCACGCTCTATTACGAGCAGTGGAACCGCCTGCTCGGCGCCGCCAACGACATCAAGCAGTTCATGGAAGAAAACAAGTCAAAACTGAAACTCAAAGAACAAGGATAAAACTGGCGAAGAATAGCTGGAATATCCTCTCTGCGACCCCCGCACTGAAGTACTCCGCGATCTCGGCGGTTATTGTTTTTTCCTGCCGAATAGGTGTGCTTTGAAGCGGGCTCAGGGCTTAAAGCGCCCAGAATCGATGGCCGGTAGCCCCGAATCTTAGCCGAACCTTTTTGAATCTAATATTCGATGCGCCTACGCAAGCGATTTCTGGGATTCATAGTTGCCGTCCAGACAATCCTTTTCCTCACTCACTATTTCATTTACCAAACCTGGACGTTCCAGCATGTTGAGACAGCTCCCGAGAAGCTCTGGCTAAGGGTCGTCGTAGGCGTGTTGTCAATCAGTTTCGTCGCGGCATCGACACTCGCGTTTTCTTACACCAGCACTCCGGTTCGCGTCTTCTACAAAGCCGCAGCCGTTTGGATGGGCCTGCTCAGCTTCCTTTTCCTGGCGGCGGTATTCGCCTGGACCGCCCTGGCAATCAGCCTGATCGCCGGGCACGCGATCAATTTCCACGATCTTGTCGAAGTTCTCTTTGCGGCCGCAAGCGTCGTGGGATTCTTCGGTGTATTCAACGCCAACTGGACGCGCGTCACTCGCGCACGTGTGAAACTGGCCAATCTGCCTGAGGCTTGGCGCGGCAGAAAGGCTGCGGTCCTCAGCGATGTCCACCTCGGACACGTGCGGAATCGCAACTTCCTCGAGCGTCTGGTTGCCAAGATTCTTAGAGAGGAACCCGACGCCGTGTTTATTCTGGGCGATCTATTTGATGGCACAGCCATCAACGCGAAAGACGCCACTGAACCCTTAACTCAGCTGACCGCTCCGCACGGCGTGTATTTTGTTGCCGGCAACCATGAGCAATTCGGCGACGACAGCAAATATCTGAACGCAGTGTCCGCCACCGGCGTGCGCGTCCTCAAGAACGAGAAGGTGAATTTGGATGGCCTCCAGGTCGTCGGCATCCCGTACCGCGACGCTTCGATGAATGGCGGACTGGCTTCCGCGCTGCGTCACGTCTCGATTGATCGCAATCGTGCCAGTATCCTTCTGGTTCACGCTCCGGATGATCCCCTTGCAGCCGAAGCACACGGCTTCTCGTTGCAGCTCTCCGGACACACGCACCTCGGCCAATTCATACCCTGGAGTTGGATGGCCCGCCGCATCTACCGCCAGTTTGTCTACGGCCTGAGCCGCATCGGAAAAATGCAGGTCTTCACCTCAAGCGGCGCTGGCACCTGGGGCCCACCCCTGCGCCTCGGATCAAACCCAGAAATCGTGATGCTCGAATTCGAATAGCCGCGGGCGCACGAAGGTCGGTGTCTTCGCGCGTCGACTCCGACTCCTGCCTCTTTGTACCCAGGGGCATAGTCCCGGAAGGGCTATAGTACCGTGGAAGAGCGGCCCTTTAAGGGCCGCGTTCAAGTGGACTGGACTCGGGGGCTTTAGCCCTGGGGCAATGCGTCGCGAGCGGCACGAATGTAGCGTTCTCCTCGACTGCGGAAATCTTTAACGGCATCCCCTCTCCGCGACAGCACGTTGCAGAGATATCCACACCCCAATGTGACATCTGACCTTGTGCTGAAAAACGAAAAAGCAGATGATTGCCAAGGCGAAAGCGGTAGAAGACACCGCACGTCGATAAGCCATAAGTCTCACGGGCTCAAGATTTTACCCGTAAGCGATTGAGCCCCATAGATTACTTTATAAATTGGCCGCAAACTGTTGATTCCAATAGACCGCCACGGGAGGGGATACCCCCAGCCGAACCCGTTTTCCCAAATTGAAACAAAGGAAAAAGCCGCAAAAAATCACGAGAGACGAAAATTATTTTCGCCGCATTTCCACAGGAAGACTGTTTGAAGGATCCCCAACATTCATCTAAGCTGCAGCCGAAATTTTGCGGTGTCGCCCCGCGAGTACCTAACTGAGAACTGACAACTGATAACTGCCTTTCCGCTATAATCTAAAAACTGTGCCCAAATACTCCATCGTCGTTCCCCTGCACAACGAGCAGGAGAACGTAACGGATCTTTACGACCGCCTGAAAGCGGTCATGGAAACCCATGGGGAAAGCTTCGAAATTGTCTTAGTCGACGATGGTTCCACTGATCAAACGTTTGCCATGTTGCGCGAGATCGCGGCAGTCGACAGCCGCGTAACGGTCGTGAAGCTGCGCCGCAACTTTGGGCAGACCGCAGGACTTGCCGCCGGATTCGATCACGCCCGCGGCGAATACATCATCGCCATGGATGGCGATCTGCAACACGATCCCAACGACATCCCAATGTTCCTCGAAAAGATTGCCGAGGGCTTCGACATCGTCAGCGGATGGCGCAAGAATCGCGTCGACAACTTCTGGATGCGCCGCATTCCGAGCCGCATCGCTAACTGGATGATGGCGAAAATCAGCGGCGTTGATATTCACGACTTCGGCACCACGTTCAAAGCCTATCGCCGCGACATTCTGGAACAAGTCCCACTCTACGGCGAACTGCACCGCTTCATTCCCGCATTGGCTTCTTGGCACGGAGCAACGATCTGCGAAGTGGCGATCAAGAACGTCAACCGCGAGCGCGGCGTTTCGCATTATGGTATTACGCGTACTTTCCGCGTCTTCTTCGATCTGCTCACGATTCGTTTCCTGCTACGTTATCTCTCGCGCCCGCTGCATTTCTTCGGCGGCTTCGGCATGATGAGCATCTTCGCCGGAAGTGCACTGGTGCTCTGGCTGGGCATGGAAAAGTTCGTCCGCCACGTCGGAGTCATGGCCAGTCACGGTCCGCTGATGATGGCTGCATTAGGTCTTCTGCTCGGCGGATTGAACTTGCTCGCCATCGGCTTGCTCGGTGAGATGCAGGTTCGTCACTACCACGAGCCCAGCCGCCGCGCGCCATATTCCGTCGATCGCGTTTTACGTTCGCAAAACGAAGAGCACAGCGTCTCGGAATAATTCCCCACACTCTATTTCCAGTTAGCCGCAGGCTGTCCCTTGTGCAGCCACACGATGAAGTCTGTGGCCGGAGGAACGCCTCCGAGTTCGCGCAACCGTGTCGCATTCTGCCCGCGATGGTAGTGACTGTGCATCGCCGCTTGCATCAGGGCCTGACGAATCGTGATCTTGGCCGGAGGCCGAAACCAGGGCACTTCGATCAACTCCTCCGCTGGACCAACTGTCTTCACGAATTCGAGCAGTGCTGCCAAACCTTCCTTTGCGTAGCCTTTCAGTTCAGCCATGTCTGCAAAGTCTTCGGATTTCTTGAGCGCGAACTCCTGATTTCTCGGTCCAGTCACCCAGAGAAACGCGTGCTGCACGAGATGAATGTGGAGCAAACGCTCGCGGATCGCTTGGTCCTCTAACGCTTTCGGAAATGACTCGAACGCGCGCCAGTGCTCCGCGTCGGCCCACTCCTGATGCAAATAAAGTTCTTCAAGATAGGAACTCATCGAACCTCCTGACTCTGAGCCAATCTTCGCCGCTCAGCTGCTTTCGTGGACGCCGCTCCGTGCAACCCACCATCGACGCGCCGCAATTGCCGACCACACAGCTTCCACCAAACCGAATGGCCACGCGCCCTGAAGAAAACCGTAGATAGAGCCGAGTACACACGACGCAGCAAAGGCGAGAATAAACCATGAGCTTCGCCGCTCGAACGCGTAGCAGACGACCATTGCCGTGACAGCGAACAGACCAAATAGCGTCAGACCATTCATGCAGGAAGCATTCTACTGAATACTGTGGATGCAATCTTTCTAATGCCTGACGAATGAAACCACCTCTGATCGCATCTGCCCAGTTATCAGCGCCCCGAAAAAGCCCAGCGTATAATAAGCCGTTTGCGTTTTTGAGGAGTTTTCCCGCCATGGAAAGAGCCACGCAACACGAATTACAGCTTGCCCGTCGCATGTCCAGGCTCGGTACCGAGACCGCATTTGAGGTCCTGAACAAGGCGCGCGCGCTGGAGCGTCAGGGGAAAAGCATTATCCATCTGGAAATCGGCGAACCCGATTTCGATACCCCGACAAACGTTGTTGACGCCGCGGTCGACGCTCTCCACAAAGGCTGGACTCACTACGGACCATCTGCAGGCCTTCCCGATCTCCGTCAGGCACTGGCAGAATACGTCAGCCGCACTCGCGGAGTGAAGGTTACGCCCGACGAAGTCGTAGTTGTCCCTGGCGGAAAACCCATCATCTTTTTCAGCATTCTGGCCCTCGTCGATGAAGGCGATGAAGTCATCTATCCCAATCCCGGCTTCCCAATCTACGAGTCGATGATCAACTACGTTGGCGGACGAGCCGTTCCCATCGCGCTTCGCGAAGACCGGGATTTCTCGCTCGACGTCAATGAACTCGCCGCGCTCATCAGCGATCGTACTAAGCTGATCATCATCAACTCGCCGCAGAATCCGACTGGAGGAGTTCTGAGCCGTCGCGACATCGAGCAGGTCGCGAAAGTGATTGGCGACCGCAACATCATGGTGCTGTCCGACGAGATTTACAGCCGCCTGCTTTTCGATGGCGCAGAGCATTTCTCTATCATGTCGGTCCCAGGAATGCAGGAGCGCACAATACTGCTCGACGGTTTCTCGAAAACCTATGCGATGACGGGATGGCGAATGGGTTATGGCGTGATGCGCGCCGACCTCGCCGCGCATATGACGCGATTGATGACGAACTCGAACTCTTGCACAGCGAGCTTCACGCAAGTGGCCGGAGTCGAGGCGATCAAGGGCGATCAGAGTTCCGTCGATCATATGCGCGATGAATTCCAACGCCGCCGCGATGTGGTCGTGGCAGGACTAAACAAGATCAAGGGATTCTCCTGCCGCATGCCGAAAGGTGCGTTCTACGTCTTCCCAAACATCACGAAGACTGGCTGGAAATCGAAGCCCCTTGCTGACGCTTTGCTGGAACAGGCTGGAGTTGCTGCGCTGTCCGGAACGGCGTTCGGGGAGTACGGAGAAGGCTTCCTTCGCTTCAGCGTGGCGAACTCGATGGAGAACCTGCAGCAAGCGCTCGATCGCATCGATCAGTGGACGAAGAAGAATCTGTAAGCGGTCGTTGGTCGTCCGTCGTTGCCGCCCATCTTTCCATTTCATACTGACTCCAACCTAGGTGACCTTAATGGCCGTGAAGAAGAAATCGCAATCGCCGCCGAATCCTAAATCGAGCCGTCCATTGGCTCAAGGTTACGGTTTCCCCGAAGGAACCAAAGGTCTGCTGTCGTGGTCTTGGGCCGAGCAGCGGCTCAAGAAATCTCACAACTACTGGATCACCACGGTAAAGCCTGACGGCTCTCCACATACGATGGTCGTCTGGGGGCTTTGGCAGGACGGACGTTTTCTCTTCAGCACCGGAAGCAAGTCACGTAAGGCACAGAACCTCGCCGAGAATCCGCGATGCATTGTCTGCACTGAGAAGGCGGAGGAAGCGATCATCGTCGAGGGCGTTGCCGAGATCGCCGACGTTGCCGCCCGCCGCAAAATGATTCCCGCTTACGAGCGTAAGTATGACTGGGATCTCTCGAAGATGAAAGACGACATGGTCTCCATGAAAGAGCCCGTTTTCGCCGTAAAGCCGAAGGTCGTTTTTGCATTGTGGGAGAAGTTCTTCCAGACGAAGTCCACGCGCTGGCGTTTCGAATAGCCTCGGAACTTGCCGCCAGAGTCGCTCGGCTGCATCTCCTGCTCACCTGCCGTTGTGATTGCAATCACCGCCCATCCATCCGGCTAGTCGCTACCCTCGGAAGAGCAACTCACGCCAGCCGCCTGTGTGGGTGAGCTTTCCGCCGCCAAGAAGGGGGAACAATGGCCCTTACCGATTCCAGTACAGGGAAGATCGTCCGCGAATATTCCATCGAAGAACTCACCGATGCCGCAAGGCTGATGCGAGGCTACGACCTCGTCTCGCTGAATGCAGCCGGATCAGGGCACGCGGGCGGAACATTGTCGATTATGGATATCACCGCCGCGCTCTATCTGCGCGTAGCCAATCATGACCCCAAGAACCCCAATTGGGCAGACCGTGACCGGATCATCTGGTCCCCCGGCCACAAAGCACCCAGCCTCTACATCGGGCTAGCGTTTGCGGGCTTTTGTCCCAAAGACGATGTGGTCCTCCTGCGGAAACTGAGTTCTCCGTATCAGGGACATCCGCATTGGCTGAAACTTCCGGGCGTCGAAGTATCGACTGGATCGCTCGGCCAAGGTCTCAGCATTGCGGTGGGAATGGCGCTAGCCGCTCGCCTCGACAAGAAGCAGCACAAAATCTTCTGCATCATGGGCGATGGGGAACAACAGGAGGGGCAAGTCTGGGAAGCGGCAATGGAGGCCGGACACTACCAACTCGACAATCTGATCGCCATCATCGACTGCAACCGCTTGCAGATTGACGGCTTCGTGAAGGACGTAATGGAAGTCGAGCCTTTGGCTGCGAAGTATGCCAGTTTCGGCTGGGACGTCCTGCGCCTGAATGGTCACAACATGCGTGAAGTTGTGGACGCGCTGGAACGCTCGCGGTCAGGCAAAGGACGACCGACAATGATCCTCGCCGATACCGTGAAAGGCAAAGGTGTCAGTTTCATGGAGGATCAGGCTGGTTGGCATGGTAAGGCGCCCAATCACGAAGAATTGATGAAGGGCCTCGAGGAGTTGCGACTTACCGACAAGATTCCAGTCCAGAAGTTATTGGACCACGCAGCCGAATACCAAGCTAAAGTCGAGCAGAAACTGGCTGCCAAGATGCCGAAGTTTAGCGCTAATTACTGGTGGAATGCGGGCGAAAGCATGAAGGTGAAGATGGAGCCGACCCGCAAAGGCTTCGGCCAGTCGCTCGCGGCGAATGGAGACGACGAGCGTATTGTCTGCCTCGGCCTGGACATTTCGGGATCGATCACCATCAGCGACTTCTATGCCGGAAAGCCACAACGCCAGAATCGCTGGATCAGTATGGGAATCGCCGAGCAGTCAGCCACGTCTGCAGCGGCTGGATTGGCGCGGGAAGGGAAGTTGCCGGTGCTTGGCACATACGCGACGTTCGCGGCCGCGCGCAACCTCGATCAGATTCGCACATCCGTCTGTTACGGCAATTTCAACGTGATGATTGCCGGAGCACATGGCGGAGTTTCCGTCGGGCCCGACGGAGCCACGCATCAGGCGCTGGAAGACATCTTCGCGATGCAAGGACTACCGAATATGTCGGTGGTAGTGCCCTGCGACATCATCGAGACACGCAAAGCGACCGACTACCTGCTTCTGCAGCACAAGGGGCCGAAGTACATCCGGTTCGCACGTGAAGCCACGCCCATCGTCACAGATACCAAGACGCCATTCGTCTTTGGCAAAGCTAACGTGATCCGGCTGCGGCAGGAAGGTCCGGACTTCCTCAAGGCATTCGAGACCGTTTTGGCGTCGTCATATACAAACGAGAACGAAGACCTGACCATCGTTGCCTGCGGCCCGATGGTTCCGGAAGCCATGCGTGCGGCATATATCCTCAAACGCGAACTCGGCTACGAGACTCGCGTGCTGAACATTCATACGATGAAGCCGATCGACGCGGAAGCCATCATTCGCGCGGCGAAGGAAACCGGCGCAATCGTGACTGCGGAAGAGCATCAGATCGGCGCATTGGCGTGGCGGGTGAGCGGAATTCTCACGGAAACGCCTGAGCTGTACGGTCTGCCGATCATCACCGGCGCGATCGGAGTGAAAGATCGTTTCGGAGACTCGGGCGCGCCTTGGGAGTTGATCAAGGAGTTCGAGGTCAGCGCCGAGCACATCGCGCACAAAGCAATCGAACTGATGGCAGTGAAGAAAAGACCTCTGGTGCCGGAGGAAGAGTTCTCGGCGGCAGTGTCCCAACTCTAGCCTCGCTCGAGTCGTTCGAGCGAACCGAGCGTTACTTTCGTTACGGGTCTCAACCCTGCGGGAACGACTGTTGATAGCGGTATCACCCCTATAATTTCGTCAAGCCACGCAAATTCTTGGTGAAGCAGCCCATGCTGCCGAGCCAACTTGTGGCCGAAAGCAGGGTCAGACGTCTGATGGGCAAGTTACGAGAACCCGAGCAGCGAGCTTTATGGATCTACAATCCGTGGCTCGATCTGATTGTGGGTTGCGGCGCCTGGTCGCTCCCACTGCTCGTTGTCTCCTACTGGACTCTGAGCGCCAATGCTCGTACGTGGTCGGTCGTCTTTTACGCACTTGCTCTTTTCGTCAACTATCCGCACTACATGGCGACGATCTACCGCGCCTATCATCGCGCGGAAGACTTCGAGAAGTACCGTACCTTCACGGTCCATGTCACGGGACTAGTTCTCCTCACGCTCCTGGTGTCGCATTTCTGGGTTCAACTTCTGCCGTGGATTTTCACGATTTATCTGACGTGGAGCCCGTGGCACTATAGCGGCCAGAATTACGGCCTGTTCATGATGTTCGCGCGGCGCGCAGGAGCGAATCCCAGCAAGCACACGCGCGGAGCACTCTACGGCGCGTTCATCGTTTCCTACCTGGTGCTTTTCCTGAGTTTCCACACGGGTGCTTCCAGTGATCCGTTGTTTCGGTCGCTGGGAATTCCGCTCGTGCCCAGCCGTTGGGAACAGATCATTCTCGTTCTTGCTTTCATTGCGCTTTCTGGCTATGCACTGATCAAACTGGCTAACGAAACCGGATGGCGTCGCCTGTTTCCCTCGCTGACATTGTTCTCATCGCAATTTCTCTGGTTCCTGCTACCAGCGTGCATCTCGTTGCTCCGCCGTCTCGACACTCCGCAGAGTCGTTACAGCACCGGTGTGCTGGCGGTGATGCACTCGGCGCAATATCTCTGGATCACGAGCTATTATGCGAGGCGCGAAGCCGCGGGTGAAACCGCGGAAGCGAAATCGCGGGATTGGCGCAGTCTTGCCTATTTTGGCGTGCTGGTCGTGGGCGGGATCGCGTTATTCATTCCCGGACCGTGGCTGGCAAGCCGGGCCTTCCATCGGGACTTCACGACCAGTTTCCTGATCTTCACAGCGCTGGTGAACATCCACCATTTCATTCTTGACGGGGTGATCTGGAAGTTGCGCGACGGGCGGATTGCTGCCCTGTTGCTCAACTCACGTGAGCAAGTTTCAGAAGCGCTGGCCACCGCGCATGGCTCGCTGGTTTCGAAATTGCGATGGCTAGCCGGAGATACATCGAGTGCCCGGCGGGTGCAAGTGAGCGCAGCTGTGCTTCTGCTGGTGTGGGGCACGGTGGATCAAGTACGGCATTATCTGGCGCTCCGGAATGACGACATTGCCGCGCTGCAGAAAGCGGCGGCGCTGGATTCCTTCGATAGTCAACTCCAGATGCGGCTCGCCCGGAAGCAGATGGAGAGTGGCAACGCTCAGCAAGCGGAATTCGCATGGCGACGAGCGATGCAGATCAATCCAGTCGACCCCGGTCCGCGCCAAGCCTTGCTCAAGTTTCTTCTCGATTCGAAGCGGTTCGATGAAGCTCTAAAGCTCACAGAGACGTCTCTCAAATACACTCCCAAGGATCCGAACCTGCTGGTCGATCATGGGATCCTTGCGCTGCAATTCGATCATGCCGACCAGGCGCTTGCCGATTGGAAGATGGCCCTGGCAATCGATTCCAGTCAGCCCGTCGCCCATTTGTATCTGGCCCACGAATTGGATCGTGAAGGGAAGGCGCAGGAAGCCGTTTTACACTATCGGAGTTATCTGGAGAGTCTCGGGCAGCAGAAGGGTCGGTCGGCCCCGGACTTCGTTATTGGGATCATCCTGCGTATGGCGGATTGCCAGGCGCGTTCTTCTCAAACAGATTTTGCTTTGAAGTCGTATGCCATGGCGGGTCAGTTGGCAGTCCAAACGAAACTGCCGAAACTGGAGAGTATCGCCGACGTAAATGAGGCGCGGTTGCTCGCCGCGAGCGGAAGGCTCGATGATGCACTCCCGCTTTATCAGCGGGCGTTGCAGTTGGATGGCGCCAGCAGTGACCGTGCGGCAGCGGCCGTGGATTGGTATGCCTATGGCCGTTTCCTGGATGATGCTGGTTTTTCCGACAAGCTGGTTTATGCCTGCCTGATAAAGGCGGAATCGGAAGCGAAGCTCGCTTCGAGGTCGCCGCTTCCGCAATCCGTTGCAAGCATTCGTCAGAAGCTTGAAACGCGTCTGGGACCCGTGGCTGTCAGTATTCGCCGGGATCCGGAGGCTTCACTGCAACAAGCGCTAACCCTACGGCGGTAACGCGTACGATGAACTTTGCATCCTAGCAGGTAATTGACAGTGCAAAGCTGGTGCTAAACAATTAGTTATCCCTGCAACTTATAGTTTTTTTTCGTACCCCAAAGGAGGAAGTGTATGGCCGACGAAGGCGGACAAGTACATATGGAGAGCCAGTCGAATGCCGGCAAATGGATTCTGGTGCTGCTGGCCGTTGTGATTGTGGCGGGCGCGGCTTATGCGTTTTATACCACGCATCTCTCGATTGGCAAGTTGAATGACCAATTGACGGCCAGCCAAGCCGAGGTCAAGGAACTGCAAAACCGCATGCAGACAGCTGAGGCTGCTGAAGAAACATTGGCGCGGCAAGCTGGCATGACCAAGAAAGAACTGGCGCAGCGCACGAGGGAACTACAGGCCGAGCAGAAGGCCGCGGAACAACGTCTGGAGGAGGCACAGAAAGCCTCGATCACCGCGGTTAGCGGAGACATCGCCGGCGTGAAGACCGATGTTGGCGGTGTGAAGACGGATGTGGCTTCCACCAAAGCCGATCTCGAAGCCACCAAGGCGAAGCTGCAGAGCGCTGTGGGTGATCTCGGAGTACAGAGCGGATTGATCGCGAATACCCGGCAGGATCTCGAAGTACTCAAGCACAAAGGTGACCGGAACTACTACGAGTTCACGCTGCTGAAGGGTGCAAAGCCTCAACCGGTGTCGACGGTGAGCCTGGCCCTGAAAAAGACGGATCCGAAGAAGGCAAAGTTCACGTTGAATGTAACCTCCGACGACAAGACGATCGAGAAGAAAGATCGCAACGCGGCCGAGCCCATTCAGTTCTATTCCGGACGCGACCACATGTTGTTCGAACTGGTGATCTGGACGGTTGAAAAGAACAAAGCCACCGGATACCTGAGCACTCCGAAGAACGCCCCGACACCAGTAACTGCCGGCGGAGTTTCAGGAAGCGGCAATTAAGTCCATGTTCTTCCCCGGCGGGCACGTGCTGGTACAGATTGTCGTGCGCACCGGGGTGATTTATCTTCTCGTTCTGATCGGGGTACGTTTAAGCGGCAAGCGTGAGGTCGGGCAGATGACGCCGTTCGATCTCACGCTGTTGCTCCTGCTGTCAAATTCCGTACAAAATGCGATGACCGGGCCCGATACGTCACTGATGGGCGGCGCTGTCGCGGCATTCACTCTTCTGATACTGAATTATTTCGTGGCAGAATTATCAGGCTTCAATCGCCGCTTCCGGCGTTTGGTCCAGGGGCAACCGTCGTTGCTTGTGCACGATGGGAGGATCATCGAATCGCATCTTGCGAAAGAGCACGTCAGTATGGACGAACTTCATCGTGCGCTACGCGAGCATGGCATCAACAGCGTCGATCAGGTAGCGCTCTCAGTGCTGGAAGTGGATGGTTCGATCAGTTGCCTGAAGTACGATGAGATCAAGCCGGACGCCAGCACTCACCTCGTGCGGCGAAGATTCCTACAGAAGAAGAGTTAATTTTTTGTCATTGCGAATTCGGTGCACTGTCTCGCTCGTTGTCCTGATCCCGCTTCTTGCCGTATCGCATCGCGAACACCAGGCCTAAACTCATCACGCTTAGGGGCGGGACGAGCATCACAAGAATCGCCCGATTGATCGCTCGCTGGCCTTCTTTCGGCGTGGCCTTCGCATTTGCACGGCACATGGCACAACTCTGACCCAGAGCAGGCACTGTCCAGAGCGCGATCAACAGAGCTGCAATCGACGATAGTTTGCGCAGCGAGTTCATGTCACTGCACTCCAAGGTGGATAATCCGGTCTGCGTCCGGGAAAAAGAAGAAATACATGATGATGAAGCAGGCGACGACCGAGAGAACGAGCACCCAGCGCATGAGCGCAATTTCAAACTTCAGGTGCATGAAGTAGCCGATGATCAGCGCCGATTTGATCACCGAGAGGAGAAGGAGAACCTCCAGCATGCGCAAAGGCGAGAAGACCTGCTTGTAACCGAGTACCACTTCGATGGCGGTGAGAACCAGCAGAGCTCCCCAGACCCAGAAATACTGTCCCTTGCTGTCATCGTGCTTCGCGATATCGTGCATGTCGTTTTCCTCTGTGTAACACCTGTGATCCCTGTGGTGAAAGCTTCTTAATTCACCTTGGTCGACATTAGATAAACAAGCGGGAAGATGAACATCCACACCAGATCTACGAAGTGCCAGTACAATCCGCAAACTTCCACATCGTGCGCGTCGTAATCTTTTGGCTTCAGGAACAGTATTATCGCCGCCAGCGCTAGTCCAAGCCCGAGAGCGTGAACGGGGTAATGGAACACGTTGCCTGACGGAATCATGAACGCAGCGGCGATCCAGATCACTGCCAGCACCGGAAGAAACCACTTTCGGAATGCGACCACGCCGAGATAAATCACGCCGATGGTGACGTGCAACATGTGCATAGCGGTGAGACCGAAGAACGCCTGCGGAAATTGTGGAACGTTCTTCGAAATATCTGCGAGTTCGCCCGACGAAGAGGACTTTGCAACCCCCAAGAGAGACGCGAAGCCGGGGAGTGTGAGTCCTTCGTCGATGAGCTTGCTCCACTCCATGCCGTGCAGGACGATAAACGCAGTGCCGAAGATCATGGTCGCGAGCAACCAATATTTCGTCCAGGTGCGATCGTGCCGTTGAGAGGCAAATACAGCAAGCACCATCGTTAGGGAACTCGAGAGCAGGCACGCGGTCATGATCGTGGCATTCGCAATGCTTTCGGCGTGGAATGGTGTCGGCCACGGATTCGTATAGATCCGGTTGTAGCTGAAGGCGAATAGGAGAGCGCCGAAGGTCAGCGAGTCTGAGGCGAGGAACAGCCACATTCCCACTTTCTTCGAATAAGCCCCAAACAGCGGCGCTTCATACTCCCCATGTGCTCCGTGCCCAGCAGCGGGCAACCCATGAACAGCATCGTGCTCTAGCGTGGCGTCTGCCATTCCCCAAGATCCCCTTTCGAGTCAGTGGCAGTGGCTAGTTGTCAGTGGTCTGCAAACCCTTCTTTCTGACCACTGGCCGCAGATCACTTGGCCACTACCGTGCGAATCCCAACAACGCAAACACGTAAACCCAAAGAACCAGCATGAAATGCCAATACCAAGCCGTAATGTCGACCGCGATCCGCCGTGCCTCAGGTGGCTTGCGAAGCAGGGAAGAGCTCGCCGCCCATATCAGCGCGATCACCCCGCCCATTAGGTGCACCGCGTGAGCGATCGTCAGCAGAAACGCAAACGAACTGCTGGGATTCGTATCCACATAGAAGCCGCGGTTGTGCAGTTCTCCCCAAGCGACCCACTGTCCGATCAGAAAAGCAAACCCCAAGACCACCGTCGCGCCGAGCCATGGGATGTTCTTTTCGTCGCCGAGCGAGACACCCGGAATAGAGGTTACCGGGGCAAGAGCGGCTTGGCGGGCTGCCTTGCGCCGAGCGAATTCGATGGTCACGCTGCTCGCGGCTAGTAGTGCCGTGTTGATAGCCAGCAGCGCCCAAGGCAAATCGACGTTGCCCCAATCGCGGACGTAGCTATTCGATTGGCCGTCAAAGGTCGGCAATCCACGACGAAATATGTAAGCGCTGGTCAACGAGACAAAAACCATGCCGACCGTGGCCACGCCACAAATCAGGCCGAGCCGGGCTCTTCGCAGCCGCGCACCGTAGTCGGGAACGTCGCCGCCGCGACCATCGTCTCCTCCGCCCCTTGCAGGGGGAGCGGGAGGTTTGTGTCCAATGTCATCAACCGGAGTGCTGGGGATATACGTCGCCATAACTACTTAGTGCGCTGGTCCTGAAACCGGGTTGCCGAGCCACGGGGGCTAAAGCCCCTTCTTCTCTTGCCCCTTGCGGCACGGTTGAAGCCGTGCCCTTCCACAAACGCCAGATTCTTTGGGTGCCCCATTTCTCGCGCGTTTTTTGCGCGAGAAGTGGGGTTTTCTGTCCGAAATCAATGCGCCGTGATGCTAGCCGGATCCGTCTGCATCACGTAATCCTTCGGTGCTCCGGGCACGCCGTACTCATACGGCCCGTGATTCACCACGGGTGTCTTGCCTCCGAAATTGTCGTGGGGCGGCGGAGTCGTCGTGGTCCACTCCAGCGTCGTGGCTTCCCACGGATTGTCGCTGGCCTTCGGTCCCTTGAACATGCTCCAGAACAGGTTGATCACGAAGATGAACTGCGCGGCCACCGTGATAAACGCAGCGTAGGTGATGAACGTGTTTAGAGGAATCAGCTTCTGCAGGTACGCGACTTCTGTGAACTGCGAATAGCGCCGCGTCTGGCCGGCCATGCCCGCATAATGCATCGGCATGAAGATTGCGTATGTTCCGGCGAGGGTTATGAAGAAGTGAATTCGCCCGAGGGTTTCATTCATCATTCGGCCGAACATCTTCGGGAACCAGTAATAGGTCGCCGCAAAGATGCCGAAGATGGCAGCCACTCCCATGATCAGATGGAAGTGGGCGGGAACGAATGCGGTGTCATGCAGTTGAATATCGAGCACCGGCTGCGCCAGGAAGGGGCCGCTAAGTCCGCCCGAGACGAACAAGGACACAAATCCGATGGCATAGAGCATCGGGGTGTGGAATCGTATGTGTCCTTTGTACATCGTCCCGAGCCAATTGAATGTCTTGATGGCCGATGGCACGCCGATGCACATCGTCAGGATCGAGAACGCGAACGCCGAGTAGGGGCTCATCCCGCTCATGAACATGTGGTGGCCCCACACCATGAACCCGAAGAACCCGATCGCCAGCATGGCATAGACCATGGCGCGATATCCGAAGATCGGCTTGCGTGAGAACGTCGAGAGAATTTGTGATGCCACGCCCATGCCGGGCAGGATCGCGATATAAACCTCGGGATGTCCGAAGAACCAGAACAGGTGCTGCCAAAGGAGCGGTGATCCACCTCTGTGCCCCATTACTGTGCCGTTCACCACCACAAGAGGAACGTAAAAGCTCGTCCCCAAATTGCGATCCATCAGTAACAAGATGCCCGCGGAAAGCAATACCCCGAATGCGAGAAGTCCCAGGATTGCGGTAATAAGCCATGACCACACAGTCAGAGGCATCCGCATCAACGTCATGCCTTTTGCCCGCAGATCCAGAGTCGTGGTGATAAAGTTCAGGGCGCCCATCAGCGACGCGATACAAAAGATCGCAATGCTCGTGACCCACAGGTCGGCGCCGAGTTGCTCGCCCGGTCCCGCTGAAGGCAGCGCACTCAATGGCGGATACCCTGTCCAGCCATGCAGCGGGGCACCTCCGCTAACGAAGAATGCCGCGATAATCACGATAAACCCGACGAACGTCGTCCAGAACGAAAGCATGTTCAGGACGGGGAACGCCATGTCCGGCGCGCCGATCTGGATCGGCAGGATGTAGTTGCCGAACCCACCCTGAGGTGCCGTTGTCAGCACGAAAAACACCATGATCGTGCCGTGCATCGTCATCAGGGCGAGGTAGGTTTCCGGCTTGATCTCACCAAATATCGGCAGGCTGGCAGTCGGCCAGATCATGTGGAAACGCATCAGCACAGAAAGCAGCATTCCGATGAAGACTGCCGTGAGCGCGAGGAAGTAGTACTGGATTCCGATTACTTTGTGATCCAGGCTGAAAATGTATTTCCGAATGAACCCTTGAGGAGCGTGCGAGTGAACCGTAGCCGCGGTCGCCATTACTGTTTCTCTGCCTCCCGAGCCGCCAACCATTTGTCAAAATCGTCCTGGCTGACCACGTGGACCATGCCGTGCATCTTGTAGTGCCCAAGCCCACAAAGCTCGGCGCAGGCAATTTCGTAATCGCCGATGGCTGTGGGTTTGAAATGCATGTGAATGTTCAAGCCGGGAACTGCATCCTGTTTGAAACGCAGCGAGGGGACGAACAGATCATGAATCACGTCCACCGACCGCAGGCTCAGGTCGACATCCCGATTCACCGGCAGATACATCGTTCCGGCGACGACGTCGTCTTTGGAGGCGGGGTCAGAGGTGTTAAGCCCGACCGCAGCTTCGCCGCCTGATGACGGATCCATAAGCTTCGGGCTGGTTGCGCCGTATTTGCCGTCGGCGCCCGGATAGCGGAAGTACCAGGCGAACTGCATGCCTGTTGCCTCTACTTGAACTGCCCCGGTTTCTGCGGGATCAAACCGCTGGCTCGCCCAGACGCTGCTGCCCATCAGATTCAATCCAACGAAAAGAATGGTCGTCAGCGTCGTCCACACGATCTCGAGCTTGGTATTCCCATGCGAATACTGCACGGGCGGAGATGAGGGCGTCTGCCTGTATCTCCACACAATGTATCCGAGCGACACTTGCGCCGCCACGAATACGATTCCCATGATGATGAAGGTCAGCTTGAATTGCCCGTCGATCCACCCAGCCGCGGCAGAGGCACCGACCGGCAGCCACCAGGTCTTGGCGACAAAAAAGTATGTGCTGATCAAAGTGATCAGCCAGATCAAAGCCAGTAACGCGAGGCCCATTCCCCAGTACCCCCCAGACGGAGACAAAAGGATTTCCCCACGGCTACTGGTGCGCCCACGCGCACGCAATAGTCGGCGCGAGTGTAACACAGCATCGGTCTTTGAATGCAAGCTACTTATTGAAGAAATTGCGACGAAATATTGTCTTCGATGATCAATTTTATTACCACGCCGGAAAACTGTTGTGAATTTCAGCGCGGCCACGCATAACGAAAGAAATTTTCTGTCTTCCTCTGAAAGCAAAGCCATGATGATCCTGATTGCCGGGCCATATCGTTCCGGTACAAACGACGATCCGGTCTTAATCCAGAAGAACGTCGAGCTTATGGAGTCGTATACGTTGCCCATTTTTCGCGCGGGACACATTCCGCTGCTCGGCGAATGGCTCGCACTTCCCCTCGTGCGACTGGCCGGCTCCCGAAAGATCGGAGACGAATCATTCAATGAGATCTTTCACCCGATCGCCGTGCGACTTCTCGCGAAATGCGACGCTGTTTTAAGAGTTGGCGGTCCCTCCGCGGGCGCCGACGAAATGGTGCGAGTCGGCCGAGAGCGCGGGCTGAAGATCTACAACGATACAGCCGAGATACCCAAAGTCAGCTGAGGATTTGTGAGCCCTCGGACCTGTCTATTTCAATTTTGTTAATCCGCGAGATCCGCGTGAATCCACGGAAGAGAAGTTTTGCAAATTCGGTACCGAGCCCAAAAGCCGCACTGGGGGCCAAGTTTCGACCTATCTGTAACTTGGGAAGGTAACCACCTCGGGTGACCAACGTACGTTGCGAGGGTTTCCGGCTGGGTTTAACGTTCTGCGAACGATGAGCCTCAAACATCCCCAGCATCATTCGAAGCCCCATCACACTCACATTGCCGCCGCGGCCTTGAACCGTCTTCAAGCCTCGAAGCGCCGCAGCAGTCGAATGGCGTTAAACGCCTCGGTTGGCTTGTCGGGCGAAGACAAACTGAAGGTCTCGTTCACGATGCCTGCGAAGGCGACAAACCTCAATCGGCATGGCGCTGCCGTTCAACTGAGCCGTGATCTGCCAGTCGGATGCGTCATTACATTGAAGAACCAGCGGGGGGTTCAGGCCTCTGCGCGCATTGTTTCCATAATCGCGGCGAAGGAAGGCATTTCCACATACGGTGTCGAATTCGTCGAAAAGGACGAGAAGTCGACGCAGTTCTGGGGAATCAATTTCCCCACGAACGCATAGAGTTCTGTGGCGAGGGCGCCTCGCCCGCGAAATGCAGACCTCGGATGAATGCGGAGCGATAGCACGTCCGACTCGTTGTGTCGTCTTGGTCAACGATTGTGCGATAGATCCGCATGAATTCGCGAATTTCGTTGCGGAAAAGCTATTTCTCCGTCCACTCCGGCACCCGTCCTGGAGTCCATGGAGCCCCGCCAGCCTCCATATCTTTCTCCAGTTTCGCGAGATCGACATCTACAAGCGTGCGCAGTTTGGCAAGTTGATCCCCGAACTCGCCTGCAGCAATTCCATACGAATCAATATCGGACTGAGTCGGCTTTGCCATGGAAAAACGCTCGCCTTCGATGATCGTATTGACACGATCGCCGATTGAAGATGGGATGGGCTCATTGCGCTTGGCAATCTCGATGTCGCCTCGCAAAACCCGCAGGATCTCCCGATTGCGCTGCTCAAGCGAATCAGCCGTGGGGCCGAGTTGCTTTTCGATCGGCGGAGTCTCTTTGAGGGCTTCGCGAATCTGCTTCAGGCGACCGCCGACATCGTCGGCCGTACGTGTTGCGCCGTAGACTGCCCGATAGAGCCGGGATACTTTTCGCAGAAACTCCTCTTGTGCCGTTCGATCTGCCGGAGTCATGGAAGCAGATTGCTCCGTCGTCACTTTAAAAGTCTGAGCGCCGCCAAGCTCGGTCACTGTGCCGTCAACCTTTTGGAACATGCGCACGGAATAGGTTCCAGCCACTACAAGTGGTCCCTGATCGCTGGCATCACGGAAATCGCCGTCGCCCTCTTCGTCGTCATGATGCTGTACGACCTTTGAGGCCGGAAAGCGCAGGTCCCACGCAGTGCGGTGGAACCCTGCATCGGTCGAGCCTTCGACGCGCCGGATAGGCGCGCCGCTGTCGTCATAAATCATGAAATAAACTTCCGGCTTGGCCTCTTCCGCTTCTGCACGCAGTTCGTCATTCGATGGATAGGGAACCGTCTCGTTCTTCTTGGTGGACTCTTTCTCGGCATCCTGCCGCTTCTCTTTCTTGGTCTTCAGCTTCTCCTTCTCGTAGTAGGTGAGCACAGCGCCATACGGAGGATTCTCAGCAGTGAAGAAAGAGTCGCCTTGGAATCCTTTGTGCGGACCGCCAAGCGGATGCCGCTCGATGTACATCAAGGAATCCTTTACCAGGTACAAAGCGGCAAGCTGCTGGATCGCGTCAGGTTTCATCTGCCGCAGTGGCGTGATGTCATCAAGCACGTAGAAGCCGCGGCCAAATGTCGCAATCACCAAGTCGCCTTCGCGCGGATGTACCAGGATGTCACGAACTGCGATGGTCGGCAGCCCACCTTTCAGCCGCACCCAATGTGCGCCGCCGTCGATCGTGAAGTACGCGCCAAACTCTGTACCTGCGAACAGCAAATTCGCGCTGACCGGATCTTCTGCAAAAGCCAGCACCGGTCCGTTCTCGGGCAAGTCGCCGGCAATCGAGTTCCATGTTTTTCCATTGTCGGTAGACTTCAACAGGTACGGCTTGAAGTCTTCGTTCTTGTGATTTTCAAACGCGGCGTAGACGGTGTTCACATCGTGCGATGAAGCCGCTAGCCGGCTCACGTAAGTGTTCTCTGGGATGCCGAGGAACTTTTCGTATTTGGTCCACGAACCGCCGCCATCCTGTGTGACCTGAATCAGCCCGTCGTCGGTGCCGACGTAAATGAGACCTTCGTTCTTGGGAGATTCTGATAGAGCAACGATATTTCCGTAGAAAGAAGTCGATGCGTTTTTGGCAACCGCATCCGGGCCCCAGACTTTTCCCATCACCGGCAGCTTGTTGCGATCCATTTGCCGCGTCAGGTCGCCCGAGATCGCTTTCCATGTATCGCCGCGATCGTCGCTGCGGAACAGCTTGTTGGCCGCGAAATACAGGCGAGTGTGCGAATGTGGGCTAATGATGATGGGCGAATCCCAGTTCCAACGCAGTGGCGGCTCGCCTTTACCTTCCTTAGGCTGCAGCAGCAGTTCCTGCCCGGTCGGCTTGTCGTATCGAATCAGGACGCCATATTGCGACTCTGAATAGATAGTGTTTGGATCTTGCGGATCGACGGCTGAGCGGAATCCATCTCCACCGGTCGTGACAAACCAATCTGAGTTCATGATGCCGTTGACATTGCGCGTGTGCGTCGGACCACACCAGGAGAAGTAATCCTGTGTGCCGCCACACACGTTGTAGAAGGGAAGCGAATTGTCGAGAGCAAGATCGTAGAACTGCATTGTCGGCAGATTCGATTTGAATTGCCACGACTTCGCATCGTCCCACGTTTCGTACATGCCGCCATCGGAGCCGAGCAGCCAGTGCTTGGTGTCATCGGGATCGATCCACATGGCGTGGTTGTCGCCGTGATGATTCACTTCGTTCACTTTGTGCAGGGTCTTGCCGCCATCGGTCGACTCGCGCAGTTCGACGTTCATTACAAAAATGCGGTCGACATTCTTGGGATCGGGAACGATGCGCGCGTAGTACATAGCGCCGGAGTCGAATTCGTTTCGCCGCTCCCAGTTGGCGCCTTTATCGCTCGAGCGGAAGATTCCACCTTTGCCATCCGCAGCTTCGACCGCGGCGTAGACGACATTCGGATCCGCCGGAGAGACGGCCAGTCCGATTCGTCCCATGTCCACCGAAGGTAATCCAGAGCTGACTTTGTTCCAGGTCGCGCCTGCGTCGGACGATTTGTAGATCGCGCTCTCCGGGCCGCCATCGATCAGCGTGAAAACGTGGCGACGTCGCTGATAGGCGGACGCATAAAGGATGTCGGGATTCGCCGGGTCTAAAACGACATCATTCACGCCCGTGTTCTCGCTGATGGTCAGTACTGCTTTCCACGTCTTGCCGCCATCGATCGTCTTGTAGAGACCGCGGTCGCCACCTGGCCCCCAGAGAGGCCCGGACGCAGCGACGTACACGACTTTCGAGTCTCGCGGATCAACGACTACTCGCCCGATGTGCTCGGACTTCTTCAGACCAAGATTCTTCCAACTCTTTCCGCCGTCATCGGACCGGTAAATCCCGTCGCCATAGCTGACACTACGCTGCGAATTCGATTCGCCTGTACCTGCCCACACCACTGAAGGATCATTCGGATCGAGCTCTACCCAGCCGATCGAATACGATCCCTCGCCGTCGAACAGGGGCGACCAGGTAGTGCCATCATTCACCGTCTTCCACACGCCGCCAGAAGCGACGCCCACGTAGAACTCGTGCTTCTTTTTCGGATTCACCGCAATCGACATCACGCGCCCCGACTCCGCCGCTGGCCCAATTGAGCGGAACGCCAGCCCGGAGAAGGTATCCGCATTCATCCCGGGCTTCTTCTCTTCTTCCTTCTTGGGCTCCTCTTTCTTCGGTGCTTCTTTCTTCTCTTCCTTGGCAGCCTTTTTCTTGCTCCCCGGCGAAGCGGCGGCGACGGCATTCTTTTTGTCGGCGTCCTTGTCGGGTGTCTGCTGGGGCGAGGATTGCGCCAGGAGATTGAAAGACAGGAGGGCTGAGGTGATGACGAGTAGAACAAGCGATCTCATCGAGGACTCCAGTTCAAAACGTGATTTGTCATCCTGAGGCGCGAATTCTGCGCCGGAGGACCTGTGCAATTGTGGGCAATGGGCCGGGACAAAACGCAAAACCGATATGTATACAGCATTTCCTTGCGAAAAAGAACTCTGCGTCCTCTGCGCCTCGGCGGTTGTGGTCTAATCTCCCCATGTCCGGCAAGCCTCACGGCCACGAAACGCACGACATCAAACCCACCAAGAACTACTGTTTCGCTTGCGGCCCCGATAATCCTGATGGCATGCACCTGCAGTTCGCGCTCGATGAAGCACGCCGCACGTTCGTCTGCCACTTCAGCTTGCCCAAGCGCTACACGGGACCTCCCGGCCACTGCCACGGCGGGATCATCGCCACCATCCTCGACGACGCCATGGGCAAGCCCAACAAGCTGCGCAACGTCATCGCCGTGACGAAGGAAATGACAGTGGAATACATCAAGCCTGTGCCGCTCGAGACGCCGCTGCGGGTCGAGGGAAGGGAAGTCGCCGTCCACGGTCGCCAGCATGTGAACGCCGCCGAGATCTTCAATGCCGCCGGAGAAGTTCTCGCCCGCGGCCGGGGCGTCTTCGTCGCGATCGATCCCGAAAAGATGTTCGGGAAGTTCGTCGAGAGATGACGCAAGAAGCTTCAAAATAGTCCTTTACCGGTCGGTCGCGGTCTCCTTATCATCCCGTGGTCCAACTTCCGTCATTCCGGGGAGGCTCGAATGTCACGTAGACACCTTCTGACTTTTGCACTTCTCGCACTCCCGGTATTTGCTCAAACCAAAGTGGCCAATCCTCCTGGCGAGACCGTAAGGCTGGTGGACCAGATCAAGCGCGCCGATTATGAGGGAGACCGCACCGCTCTCAAGCGCCTGCACGATGAACTGAAAGTGCCCGCCGACAATAAGCAGCTTGCCTCGCGACTCGAGTACTGGCGCGGATTCGCGCTCTGGCGCCGGGCCATCAACGCCTTCAACGAGACCCCAACGCCGACCGATATTCCCGACGATCTGAATGGCGCAATCGCGGACTTCAACGACTCGATCGCCAGCGACCCATCGTTCATAGAATCAAAGATTGCCGCCGGTTCCTGTTACGGCTACCTGATTTACGTCCACCGTAAGGAACCAGAGCGTATGCAGGAATTCATGCAACATTCTTCGCCGCTTCTCAAAGACGCGATGGCTGCCGATCCCGAAAATCCGCGTTTGAAATGGGTGCTCGGGCCGATTCGCTGGTCGTCTCCACCCGAGCGCGGGGGTGGGCAGGACAAAGCCATCGAGATCTACACACAGGGATTGGAAACGATTCGCAAGCGACCCAAGCCCACTGATCCGCTTGAACCCGCCTGGGGTGAGCCGGAACTTCTAATGAATCGAGCCTGGTCGAATCTGAATCGCACTACGCCCGAGCTCAAGTCAGCTCAGGTGGATGCGGAGGCCGCGTTGGCGCTGGTGCCTTATTGGCACTATGTGAGAGACATCTTGATTCCGCAGATTCAAGCTGCACAAACGAAAGCGAGCCAGCCGAAATAACGGTCGGCTCTGAAACTCATTATTAACAAGAGGGCAGCATCGCAATCGCTCTTTGGATGTTTGTCGCCGTGGCAATCCTCGTTCTATTCCTCAGCGGCCGATTTGCTTAGCCCAGGGGTACCGCGAATTGTGAATGCGCTGTAAAATGAAGTAGCGGCGAAACCCCTCCCGGAATCATCAGATTAAGGGTTAGCTGAGAGCTGAAGGCTGACGGCTGAGAGCTGCAGTGTTCAGCCATCCTTCGCGATCGCGAAAAGGTATCCACAGGTTCCCAATATGTCCCAAAACAACGGCAACAATACAACCACTTCTCTCCGTCTCAAGACCGGCTTAGCCGAGATGCTCAAGGGCGGCGTCATCATGGACGTCACCGACGCGCGCCAGGCCGAGATCGCCGAAAAAGCCGGAGCCGTTTCCGTAATGGCTCTGGAGCGCGTGCCAGCGCAGATCCGCGCTGAAGGCGGCGTCGCCCGTATGGCGAGTCCCAAAAAGATCCGCGAAATTATGGCCGCCGTGTCGATCCCGGTGATGGCCAAGTGCCGCATCGGTCACTTCGCCGAGGCGCAGATTCTGCAGGAACTCGGCGTCGACTATATCGACGAATCCGAAGTGCTCACGCCAGCCGACGAGGCGCACCATGTAGACAAGCACGCGTTCAACGTTCCGTTTGTCTGTGGCGCCCGCAATCTCGGAGAAGCGCTGCGCCGCATCGCTGAAGGCGCAGCTATGATCCGCACCAAGGGCGAAGCCGGCACGGGAGACGTCGTCCACGCGGTGAAGCATATGCGCCAGATCGTTCAGGAAATGAAAATCCTCACCGTGCTCAGCGAAGAAGAACTCTACGCGAAGGCGAAAGAGCACCAGGCTCCGTACGAACTGATCAAGATGGTTGCGAAAGCAGGGAAGCTGCCAGTACCGAACTTCAGCGCCGGTGGGATCGCAACGCCTGCCGACGCTTCGCTGGTCATGCAGCTTGGCGCGGAAGCAGTCTTCGTAGGCAGCGGCATCTTCATGAAGAACTCGACCGAGTTCGCCGATCCTGAAGAAGCAGCCAAGCGCGCGAAGGCGATTGTCCTTGCCGCAACGCACTATCAGGATCCGAAGGTGTTGCTGGAAGTCAGCGAAAATCTTCAGGGCGCGATGAAGGGACTCGCAGTCAGCGCACTGGATGAGGCGCATATGCTGCAGACGCGCGGCTGGTAGATTTTAGAATAGGTGACCCAGAACCGCTCAAGCTCTCCGCTTGGGCGGTTTTTTTTACTCACACAGGCGGTCACCGCACCATTGCGCATCAGCCGCCTGCAGTTTAATCGGCATATCGACCTCCTGAGGGAGAGCAAGGGGATCTGCCTCCGTGGCCAGACGATCTTGCGGCGTCGCGTGAACGGTGAATCTTAGGGGCTTCCCGTCATCGGTGAAGGTTCCAATGGCCAGATAGCTCCGAAGAGCGCTGACACCATACGTTGTGGGCCGAACATCAATTTCAAATCCTGCTGCATTTCCACTCGGCTGCAGTGAAAACCTGTATTCGTAGCTGTACCCAAAGGCTACCAAGACGCGGCGCTCACCCCACTCCGGAAAACCGAAGCAATTCTTGAGGAATTCATTGCGGTCGGTTGTTTTCCTCTCCTGGGTGCCTTCAGAGATGATCCAAACTCTCCCATACGCTTGCCAGGCGCAGTTTTCCGCGGTGCTGAAGGCCGTGGCTGGAAAATAAATCAGATAAGGATGTCCGGATTGGCTGGGGGAGTCATAGCGAAACCAGATTCGCGCCGATTCGTCGCTGTACATTGTAGTTCGCTGATCAGACTTCGGGACACTCTCGATGGCCGATATGTTATAGGTCTCGACGAATCCATTTCCTGAACGCGCGCCGGGGGTGTACTGGATGCGGAATTCACCTTTGATGCCTTTCGACAGCTCGTCCGAAAGGCATGCGTTTCCTTCCGGTCCCAGCGATTCCAGTGATTCCGGAAAACCTTTATCCGGATGCGCCCTGGCAAAGTCCTGAATGCATTTGCCGTAAGTCAAGAAGTCCGCCTTCAATACCATAGGGTCGGCGGGCTGTGGTCCATAGTGGTATCTCGCTTGTTCTCTTTTTGCCTGCTGCTCCACAGCAATGCCTGCCAACACAATGGCAGGAAGGCAGCCAACTAGAACCGCACTCATCGCCCATGTCGTCCCTACGTTCCGGGCGAATGAACCTGTTGCGGCGATCCCGAATATGCCAAGAGGAAATGCAAATAGCGCTAAATACAGTCCCGTGACCATGCCCATTCCAAGCGTCGCTGAGCGAGCGATGAACAGTAGGATGAGCAATATCATTGGAAAACAGTAACAAGCCAATACAATTACCGCGCAGACGGCGGAGGCTTTCCGCTCCCCTGCCCAACGCAATCCGACTCCAAGAAGTGCGGGCGTTAATGTGCTCAATGGCAGCAGCGCCACGGGTCCGGGTCCTGCCTTCCAAATTGCCCAAAGGGATATCAGAAGCGCAGGCACAAAGATCCAATAGGCAGGAGCATGCGCTTCCGGATTCGAACCAGCTCCAAGCGTTTCGCGAGAGGGCATTCTGATAGAGGATATCGATACGGCGACGAAACGGAAGTTAACGGTAGTAACTTGTTTTGCCGGAGTTTGCGACAATACTGACATTGGGCGGAGTGATAAGCACTACGTGCGATTCGATGGCTCCGGAGGATCGAAGTCATCAGCCTTTTCGCCAAAGCGTATTGTGCGACGCAATGAGAACAAGAAGAATGGCGGATGCTCTGAGCGTCCGCCATTGCTATTGGCAAATACCTACTGCCCTGAAGCCGAGTTGGTTTCGGCCTTCGCCATCTGCTTCTCCGCCGGACGTGGTACCCGGAAGTGCAGCGTGACGCCGGACTCCGGCAGTCGTAGCGTACTAACGTAGATTCCCGCCGAAGTGCTCTCCAGGACGAGAGCGTTCGAGTCTTTGCCCGAACTCACGTCCCTTGCGGGAACCATTAGCATGAACGATGCTCGTGGCCCGTCCATTTTCGAGATAGTCAATACCGGAGAGAGGCCATCTGGATCGTAGGAGAATGCATATTCTCCTGCAGGTACTACGGCGTTTTCCCAGCGCACTTCATGCGCGAGTTTGAAGTGACCGCGTGAGGGCTCCTCGGCCGACGCCTGGCTGGGTGCATAGTTAAGAACTGCCGCCGCCAGAATTGCGGCGTATCCAAAGTGTCGAATCGTTTTCATGGAATCTCCATTTCTGCCCATTTCCGCGCAGGGAAGGGCAAGTCTGATGAGCACGCTGTCCGCAAGACACACGGATCGCATGGGCTCAGGCTGTAGTGGAGAACGACAAGGTCAGGAGATTGCGAACGGCTATCAGGGCAAGCCCGCAATCAGCGACTTCGCTGGGACCGGCAAACTTAGCTGGTGATCGAAGTGATTCCACTATGCAATGAGAGCGGTGCAGAGTCCAATTCAAAGAATCGATGGCAACGACCAAGTTTCCAAACGGTGTTGACGGCCACCACTTAATTGCTGACTAGCCTACTTCAGTGCGAATTCAACACCTCCGGTGCAACTCGGATTGCCAGAAACTCGCTAAAATGAGACGATTGTGGTGACGGTGGCAGTGACCAGCCACCGCCACTACGAAAGGACTCATACATGTATCAAAAGCGCCCGGGAGTATTCATGGCCGACTGGTGGGACGCTGACGGCCGTCGTCATCGCAAGCAGTTTAATAAAGCATCCGCCGCTCGAGAACACGAACATCGCGAAACCGCCCTCGCGCACGCCGAGCGCGCTGGCCGCGAAATGAAGCTGGCAGCCCGCAGTAGCAGTGCTCGACGCACTAAACCCTCGGTGACTGAAACCGGAACCGTTGAACCAGCAAAAGGCAAACTAGGAGTGATGATTCCCGGAATGGGCGCGGTGGCGACAACGTTTGTGGCTGGCGTAGAAGCCGTGCGAAAGGGCCTGGCCAAGCCAATCGGTTCGCTCACGCAAATGGGCACCATTCGCCTCGGGAAACGCACCGACGGCCGCTCTCCGAAGGTGAAGGAGTTCGTGCCTCTCGCGGGTCTCGACGACCTCGTCTTCACCGGCTGGGACATTTTCGAAGACAACATGTACGAAGCCGCCTCGAACGCGGGCGTGCTCGACTATCGCTTGCTCGAACAGCTTAAGCCGTTCCTCTCTTCGATCAAACCGCGTCCGGCGGTATTCGATCACAATTACGTCAAGAAAATCGACGGACCCAACGTAAAGAAGGGCAAGTCGAAGATGGACCTGGCCGAACAACTGCGTCAGGACATTCGCGACTTCAAGAAGTCGAGCGGTGCCAGTCGCCTGATCACGATGTGGTGCGGCTCTACCGAGTCCTACATCGAGCCCACGGAAGCGCATCAGTCGCTAAAGGCTTTCGAGAAGGCGTTGCGCGAGAACGACGAGATGATCGCGCCCTCGATGATGTATGCCTACGCTTCGCTGATGGAAGGCGTCCCGTTTGCTAACGGTGCGCCGAACCTCACGGTCGATTTGCCCGTCATGCTCGAGCTTTCGCGCAAGAACGAAGCTCCGATCTGCGGGAAAGACTTCAAGACAGGCCAGACTTTAATGAAGACTGTGCTCGCGCCCGCATTCAAAGCGCGCCTGCTCGGCCTCAGCGGATGGTACTCGACCAACATCCTTGGAAATCGCGACGGGGAAGTTCTCGATGATCCGGGTTCTTTCAAGACGAAAGAAGAGTCGAAGCTCGGAGTGCTCGAGCACATTCTGCAACCCGGACTTTATCCCGAGCTCTACGGGAACATGTTCCACAAGGTCCGCATCAACTACTACCCTCCGCGCGGGGACAACAAAGAAGGCTGGGACAACATCGACATCTTCGGATGGCTCGGCTATCCGATGCAGATCAAAGTCGACTTCCTCTGCCGCGACTCGATCCTGGCCGCGCCAATCGTGCTCGACCTGGTGCTGTTCCTCGACCTGGCTCAGCGCTGCTCAGACCTCAAAGGCCTGGGCATCCAGGAGTGGCTCAGCTTCTACTTCAAGTCGCCGATGACGGTTCCGGGCCTGTATCCGGAGCACGATCTCTTCATTCAGTCGATGAAATTGAAGAACACGCTGCGCCACCTGAAGGGCGAGGAGATGATCACGCACCTGGGCCTGGAGTACTACGACTGATTCTTTTCACCACGGAGGCACGGAGCCACAGAGATAGTAAAAGGATCCGCCCGTGCCTCAGTGACTCCGTGGTGAATCGATCATGCTTTCTTCTTGTACTCGTCGAACTTCGCCAGGAACCGGTCAATGTCTTTTTTCTGCAGGTAGTACGGAGTCGATAGGCGAAGCTTGTGCGGATCGCCACCGCGGATGCGGATTTTGTGCGTCTTCCAGAGCCAGTTCTCCAGGTCCATCCGATCGACTGACGGAACATTCACGCTGACAATTCCGCAGCGTAATGCGGCATCCGGAGAGGTCCACGACTCGGCGCCGCGCTTCATCATCTCCGCCAAGATGTAGTCGGCCATTTGACGATGGCGGCGCTCGATCCGGTCGATGCCGATATCATTCGCGAGCTTGATCGATGCGCGCAGTCCCCACAGCGCAGGAACGTTTGAACTTCCAATGCGCTGAAAGCGTTCGGCGCGAATCTTCGTGTCGTCCCAGCCTTCGGTGGCGATCGTGTTCCACAAGCGATCGATGACCTCGTCGCGTAAATAGAGGAAGCCCGAGCCTTTCGTCGCGAACAGCCATTTATGCGGGCTCGACGAGTACATGTCGCATCCGATGTCATGCACATTCAGCCGCATCATCCCCGGAACGTGCGCGCCATCCACAGCCGACAAGATTCCCTTCGAACGAGCCAGCGCCGCCAATTCCTTCGCCGGAAGCACGACTCCCGAGAACGTCGTGATGTGGCTGAAGAACATCACGCGGGTGCGTGGCGTGATCGCATCATTAAACAGGTTCAGCACCTGCGCCGCGTCTTTCACGGGGCGCGGAAGCGTGACCTTCTTGACCACGATCCCGTAGCGCTTCGCCTTCAAGTTCCACGGATGCTCTCCTCCCGGGTGCTCCTGGTCAGTCATCAGCACTTCATCGCCCGACTGCATGTCGACGCCGTTCGCGATGTAGCTGTTGGCCTCAGTCGCGTTGCGCAGCAATGCGATCTCGTCGCGCTTGCATCCGACAAACTCCGCCAGAGGATCGCGGAACTCGTTCCACGCCGCATATCCCCAGATCGGATAGTCCTCGGGATCCTGCTGGTCCATCTTCTCGGTGGTGTTGTATCCATCGAAGATGGCGCGCAGCACGGGTGCGGGGCTCGACCCGACGGTGCCGTTGTTGAGGTAGACCTCGTCCTCGGGAATGATGAACTGCTTGCGCATCTCCGCCCAGTAGGAATCTTCGTTGGTGTCGAGGAGCGAGCGAGAAGGCAGCGCAGGAGTCTTCGCCAGTTGCGCGAGCAGATCGCTCGGGAGCGTCAATGCCACTGCAGCACCGCTGGCCGTTGCAGAAAGAAATGAACGTCGGTTGAGCACGAGGGCCTCCGAGCTACAGCGAAATGGACGGCGCCATCGTACGAGGAAATGATCCTCACGGCAACAGCGCAATCCGGCGTTGCAATCTAAGCAGGCTGCCGAAAAACTCTGTTTTCGTCCGGGTTTTGAAAGGGCGCGGCTTTAAGCCACGGCGTAGTGCCGCAAAATCAGTGGGGCTTTAGCCCCGGAGGTCAGCTGTGGGCCTTCCAGTGAGTTTTCCGCAGCCTGAAAACGTTCGCTCGTACCCGCCCGCTCCAGGAGCGTCCACTATGCGAGTTCGCCTTTCGTCGACTCTGATCGCCTTCGTGTGTCCGATCCTCTCCGCAACCGCAATCGCCCAAACGAGTCAAGCGCCGCCGCCGGTGGAAGTGGTTTACATGCTGAACGGCGCGACTTTGCAGACCTATACCATCGATCGTGAGACTGGCTTGTCCGCTCAGCAGGGACAAGCCATCAATCTGTTCCCGGAGCGAGCGCCAAACTACGCAGATTGGGCAATTGTTCAGCCCTCCGCGGATGGTCATTTTCTGTATGTAACAGGTGGCGACAGCGAACCAATAGAATATCTTTGGGTCTATGCCACCGACCCAGACGGCGTTCCGCAACTGCCACCAGTGCAGGAGCTAAACATCGCGAACGGACAAAATTTCATTTCAGATTTTGAGATCAGTCCAAACCGAACGCTGGCATATGCGGTGCAGAGTTCGTATGACTCCCAAGGTGAGCTCCTCGCGCAACTTCGCAAATTCGCAGTGGATCCAAACAACGGATTTGTGCACGAAGATCCGAAGCCTGTCGTGAAGTACCCAACAAATCTCAGTTGCGGCAGCAGTTTGAACAGCGCCGAGCTTGTGCTGTCAGGATTCAATAATGATGGCACCGCGATGTATGAAAGCTGGAACTGTTATCTCTTCCATGACGCAGGCACGATCGCAAATTACTACTCCCGCATGGTCGATCAGAATACCGGCGGAGTAGGGCCGGATAAGTTCCTGGTCTCCGGAGATGGTGCGTTCGAGGTAGGGAACGCCGTGAGCATCACTCCCATCTCGATCGTTGATTTCTCCTGGTGGGATTACGCTCCGGGCGGAAACTCAATCAACATCTACGGCCTGAACGGCGGGTCAACGCCCCTTTTCACCTGCAATGCCGATGTGCTCGAGGCCTGCGGCTACGCGTTCACTGCGGCCGTCGATCCGTCGGGACAATGGCTGTTCCTGCAGACTTCAGCGGACAGCACGCAGGTCACACAGATCGATCTCGCAGCCAAGCAGATCTTGAATACGGACTACTATCTCGAAGGACTCGTGCCGGCCTTTGCCCCAGACAATGACTTCCTCTACACGCAGGACCCACAGTCCAGCAATCCGTGGATGTATGACGTCTATACCTTCAACCCCAAGACAGGCGCCGTGCAATTCACTGGCGGACAGATCTGGCAGCAAGCAGCGTACGTAACCCTGATCCCGGCGCTACGGCGGTAGCATTCCGCGGGTTGGGCGGATCGCCCGCCGCGTCTGTTCGAGAATGGTAAGAAAGCGGTCGCGTGCGCTCGGTGCATCGAAGAAGGGCAAACGGTGATAGCACGAGTTAGTGATAAAGCGCAGGTGTTGCGCACCGTAAGCACGATGCAATCCGGCAGGCATGACAATCTCATCGTATGGGCAGCATCGTACCCGCCCCTTCGGCATTCGCCTCAGGGCAGGCTCTTGCAGAAAACGCAAGAGCGGGGCACCCACAATTTCAAAACGGGACAAAAAAGCCAAGGCTGAAAGGGCGGGCCACCGCGGGACTGCTTCGACCGGAGTGTCAGGCCGGATTCAGGTCTCATCTGAGGAGTTGCTATAAGCACTGCTTTGAATTGAGGCGCCGCCATGATGCGGGAGTAGACAATCTACTGCCACGCGAGTAGAGTGTCTACATCTATGAACGAGAAAGACCACTATAAGAACCGGATTGAGCTGCTGCAGGGAACACTCGACATGCTCATTCTTCAGACGCTGCAATGGGGACCGCAGCATGGATATGGCATTGTCCAGGCGTTGCGTTTGCAAACCGGAGATGTGCTTCAGGTGGAGACCGGATCACTGTATCCGGCTCTCCATCGATTGGAGCGCCAGGGCTGGGTGCAGTCTGAATGGAAGCAGTCAGACAGCAAGCAAAAAGCCCGATACTACCGAATCACCGCCAAGGGGAAAAAACAATTGGCCTCAGATCTGGACCGATGGGAGCAGATTGTCGAAGCGATTGGGTCGGTCATGTACGTCAAGCCGAAGGAGAGTGCGTCATGAAGTGGTTTCCCAGCTTCGGTTCTCAGCGGCGCAACCGCGAATTGCAGGAAGAAATCGAGGCTCACCTGCAGATGGCAATTGCAGATCGAGTGGCGCGAGGCGAGACCGAAGAGGCGGCGCGACACGCGGCAGCCAGGGAGTTTGGGAACATTGCGCTGGTGCAGGACGTCACGCGCCAGATGTGGGGCGGCGGAAACTGGTTTGAACAACTAGGCCGGGATCTTCGTTATGCCTTGCGGCAGCTGCGCAAGAACCCCGGTTTTTCGATCACTGCGACGGCGATGCTGGCCGTAGCGATCTGCGCCAACAGCACCGTATTCAGTTGGATCGATGGCACCATGTTGCGTCCGATTCCTGGGGCGCGCGACGCGGGCGAACTTGTGAGCCTGCAGCGGGGGGAACGAAACTTCTCTCCGGTTCCGCCCCTCTCGTATCTCGACTATCGCGATCTGCGCGAGCAGAACCACACCCTCGCCGGGATACTTGCCTATCATCACGATTGGATCACGCTGACGGGCGGCGCACAGCCTGAGCGCGTCTTTATCGCGAACGTGTCGGCGAACTATTTCGATGTGCTCGGCATCAAGCCGATGCTGGGTCGCTTCTTTCTGGCGGAAGAAGAGACGAAACCATCCGTCCCCAACGTGGTCCTGAGTTATTCGCTTTGGAAGACGCGCTATGCCGAAGACCGGGCAATTGTGGGAAAGTCGATCGAGATCGCCCGCCATCCTCTGACGGTGATCGGCGTGGCGCCGGAGGGGGTTGTCGGAGCAATGCCCGGGCTGCGTGACGATTTGTGGGTGACGCTCGATCCCCTCGGGACGGATCCGTGGCGGATGACGCATCGCAGTGGTGGTGCGGTCTGGCTGAACGTTATAGGAAGATTGCGGCCCGGCGTGAGCCGTGGCCAGGCAGCCCAGGATCTCGACTCCGTGATGCACAATATTGTTGCGGCGTATCCGAACGATCATCTGGGAGCGAACCAGATCACGCTGGATCCGATGTGGCGCTCGCCATTCGGAGCCAACGGATACATGGCGGCGACGCTGCCCGTTCTGCTCGCCTTCGCCGCGGTGGTGCTGTTGCTGACCTGCGCGAATGTGGCGACGCTCACGCTGGTGCGGTTTGTATCCAGGCGGCGTGAACTTGCGATCCGGCAGTCGCTCGGAGCAAATCGAATTCAACTGGTGTGGCAGATGGTGCTGGAAGGCATGGTGCTTTCCATCGTCGCAGGAGCCGTGGCCCTTGGGTTGACATCGTGGACTTCGAAGACATTCGCATGGTTCCTTCCCGCGAGCTCGATACTGAACGGGAGCATGGACCACAACGTGGTGATCGGGATTGCTGTGTCTTCTCTATTGGCCGGCATGCTGTGCGGCGCGCTTCCCGCCTGGCGTTCATCTCACGCGCCGGCGATTGAGGTGCTCAAGGCAGAGTCTGCAAGTATCTCCGGCGGCTCACGCAACCGCAAGTTGCTCAGCGGGTTGGTAGTGGCGCAAATCGCGCTTTCCCTTCCTCTGCTGATCTGCTCCGGGCTATTCCTGCGAACACTGCGGAATCTCGCCAGCGCGAATCCAGGATTTGAGCAGGACCACATTCTCACTGCGACCGTGGGACTGAATATAGCCGGCTACAGCCACGACGAGGTACAGCTGATCCGTCACAAGATACTGGATCGCGTGTCGGCATTGCCCGGCGTGAAGGTTGCGTCTTTTACGGACTGGATTCCGATGACCCTGGGCCACAAGGGCGAGGATGCGTATCCGGAAGGGTATGTGCCACACCCCCATGAATCTTTGCAGGTGTACCACGCCGAGGTGGCCCCGCGGTATTTCGAATCCCTCCATATACCCATTCTGGAAGGACGCGAGTTTACGCCGGATGACGATGAAAAGGCCCCGAGGGTACTCATCGTGGATCAGACTGCGGCGAGGCGCTACTGGCCAGGGCAGGATCCGCTGGGAAAGAATCTCAGGATCTGGGGCAGACTTTTCACGGTTGTCGGCGTCGCGAGAAATTCGACACATATGTTCGTGAATGAGTCACCGGAGCCTATGGTGTATATGAGCTTTTTCCAGGAGGGGTACGAGACGATCGTGCAGGTGGAGACCGAGGGAAATCCGGTCGACCTAGCGCCAGCGGTGGAGAACACCATCCATCAGATTGACACACGGCTGCCGGTTTTCGAGGTGCGTCCCATGCGAGAGAGTACCCAGATGGCGAGCATCTTCGCGGTCATACAGAGCACCCTGGCGGGAATGTTCGCGCTGATTGGGCTCGTCCTTGCGGTAACCGGGATCTACGGAGTCGTGGCCTATCGAACCCAAATGCGAACCCACGAGATCGGAGTACGGATGGCTCTGGGCGCTTCGCGGGTCGATGTGCTCAGACTCGTGCTGTCGCAGGGAGTGTGGCTCACAGGCGTGGGTCTGGCGCTGGGATTGGCATTTGCCTTGGTACTGACACGTCTCATCGCGCGGCTGTTGTACGGAATCGGAGCCAACGATCCCGTCACCGTTGCTTCTGTTATCACACTCCTGGGAGCGATGTCGTTGGCAGCATGCTACCTTCCCGCGCATCGAGCGATGCGCCGGAATCCGGTGAAAGCGATTCGAGAATTGTAAGTAACGGAGTCGCTGGAGATGGGTGCCCCATTTCTGCCCGCTTTTGGCAGAAGTGGGGATTTTGATTTTGAAGTTGCTCTTGATTTCGCTGCCCGAAGACACCTTACGCCGACGAAACTGCAAGACGAGTTCACCCGATGCCAGCCGCAGAGCGGCGAAAGAATGCAGCCCATGGCGCAAGCCATGGGTGAGGTCTTTGACCTAGTCCGACCGGTGAGCCTGCACATACGAGCGCAGGATGGCGTTGATACGCGTCTGGTATCCGCGCTCGCGCCGGAACCATCGCAGCAGACCCGCATCCAGGCGCATGGGCGGGTGGAGAATTCATTCTGTCGTTCTACAACCATGCGAGACCTCTGATCTATGCTGTTCGGATTCGGAATCCCCAGCCCTTAGCTAACCCCGCACCGAGTGAGCCAACCGCCCGCGATTGGAGAGTCCTTCATATCGTCGTCATGCACTTCTTTTCGACACCTCGCAATAGAGCTTTTGCATGTGTACGATACGCAAGGCGACATAGATAAAGAGCGACACAACACAGATGATCCCTGCGATTGCGGGATGTTGGAATAAGATTTCGAGTCTCTCCCGGGCGTGCGCGAAATCGGCTCCGAAACCGAGATGACCTAGCCAGTTGAGGATCGGCGCCGTCCAAGACCAGCCGAACTGGGGTAACTTGGCCACGAGAAGGATGAGTAGAGAAGGGAGCACAAGACTGCGCGCAAACTTCGACCAGAACAGGGACGGCGCAAGTTCCTTTTGCCACACTTTTTCTCTTCCGGCTTTGGCCCGTTCCTCATCCTTTTCCAGAATCCGTTGCTTGGCTCTTTGATAGACGCCGGTAACGTCTTCCAGACGAAGCGTTTCTTTTGCCCGATCGCGCATGGTTTCAAGATCGCGATAGGAATGCAGCAGTATTTTCCGAAGAGAGGTCCACCAGGATTGGTTTCGATCTCGTGGCGCCGGGCCGTACAGCGCATCAAACAGAATCCGGTCGAGAGTACTGCTCAACGCATACAGCGACCACGCAACAACAAAGACGCGGAAGGTCGCTGCGATTTCCGAGCTTTCTTCGAGTACCAGAACAGCACTGATCGCAAACAGCAGCACCAAGCCGGGAGTTTTTTCCAACCGCTTTTCGAGGACATCCATGGAGGCCTCCTTGCATGGAGATTCAAGTTTCCAGAAAAGTCCGCCGGGGTCCGGTGAAATCTGGCGGGGCCGCCCGCGGGTGGCCGATGCTCTCAATCGCTGGCACAACCACACTGGGGGTGCCCCGTTCCTCGCGTCTTTTTGCGAGGGGCGGGCACGATGCTGCCGACCGTACGAGATTTTGATGTTGGAAACTGGGGACACGGCCCGCCAGTTTTCCGCTCTGCTATCCTTCCACACGGTTTTGTCATGCCCGATCCAAACTCATCCCGCATCTACTTCGAAAACAGCCAGCCGATCTTGCGCGTTGACGACATGAAGGCCGCGCTCGCCTTCTACGTCGACAAACTGGGATTTCAGAATGCGGGTTGGGGCGCGGACGAGTTCACGTCCGTGAACCGCGGCCGTGCCGGCATCTATCTCTGCCGCGGCGGCCAGGGACGCGGCGCCGCCTGGGTCTGGGTCGGCGTCGAGGATGCCACCCGGCTCCACGACGAATTCGTCGCCCGCGGAGTCGCCATCCGCATGCCCCTCACCAATTTCAGTTGGGCCCTGGAGTTTCACGTCGAAGATCCCGACGGGAACGTCCTGCGCTTCGACTCCGAACCACTCGAAGGCCAGCGCTCGGATTTGCTTCCGCATTAATGCTTCTGTGGCGCTGCCGTGGAAGAGCGTCCCTTCCAGGGCCACGTCACGAATCGAAGGGTGGAAGAGCGGCCCTTTCAGGGCCGCGTCACGAATCGAAACGTGGAAGAGCGGCCCTTTTAGGGCCGCGTTACGAATCGAAGAAAGAACAACACCACTCTGCCGAAGGCCGTTGCCGGAGGGCACAGCCCGCAGGCAACTCGCACGCTCACGCACAATCACATCATTGTGTGATCCCAGTCCTAGCAATCCACCATCAGACGAGCAGATCATTACCAAGGCGGTAGCGGTACGGGGAACAATCTCCCGACACCAGCTAACTCCTTGCGGCTCAAGATTTTACCCGTAACTCGTTGAGCCCCTAGGATTACTTCGGAAATTTCCCCTAACTCTCTGATTCCAGAGATCCGGGGGGAGGGGGGTACCCCGCCACAAAATCAAAAATACGAAAAAACCGCTTCATTGCACATCGGAAAAAGAGAGACAGATCCTCAGAATCGGCAAGATGACAAAATGAATGATTCGCAGCCGACCGTTTCGCCACCGATGGATTCGCCGAACGCCATCGAGTTCGAAATTGCGCTACCTGCTCCCGAACGAACTCATCGCTCGGAAAGTCGCGCCGACGCGAGTTGTCTTTCCGGCTTCGACCTCGACTAACTCAGACCTTCGGATAACCCGGAAACCCACCCGCCGCGTCTAACGATCAGGCCTTTGATCAAGGCCTTGGTGTCCTTGAACCGGGGCGTATAATCAAGCCAAGAGGAGTACCCCTATGAAGCTCAGATGGCTGGCAGGTCTGTTCGCACTCGCCGTCTTCAGCGCGGCGCCCTGGATGGTCGGTCAGAGTCCAACACAGGCTCCGCAGACTCCGGGACAGAATCCGCAAGATCCAACGGCACAGAATCCGAACGCACCCCCTACCGTGCCCCAAACTCAGCCCAGCCAGGTTCCGAGTTCGGACCCCGATGCGGGTAAACCAAAAGCTTCCGATATTCAAAACGCCCCAAAGAAAGAGCCAGCCGCGCTTCCTTCGCAGGACGACAGCCAGATTAAGCACAACGGCGGCAAGACTGACGTGGATGCGGTAGGGAATCGCAACGTAGGCTGCGGCCGTGGCGTCGGCAACTGGTATTCCGTCGAAAAGCAGGTTGCCATGGGACGCGCCTTTGCACAGCAGGTCGAGGCGCAAGTGAAGATGGTGAACGATCCGGTGGTGACCGAATACATCAACCGAATCGGCCAGAACCTGGTGCGCAACTCTGACGCGCAGGTTCCGTTCACCATCAAGGTGATCGACTCCGACGTGGTGAACGCTATGGCACTTCCCGGAGGCTTCTTCTATGTGAACTCCGGCCTGATTCTCGCGGCTGATGAGGAAGCCGAGGTGGCGGGCGTGATGGCGCATGAAATTGCACACGTAGCGGCCTGCCACGCGGCCCGCGAACAGACGCGCGCTTCGCTTATTCAGATGGCGTCGATTCCATTCATCTTTGTTGGTGGCGGCATCGGATATGCCGGATACGAAGCGGCTGGAATTGGCGGAATGTTCGGGATCCTGAAGTTCTCGCGCGGATTCGAAGCGGAGGCTGATTACCTCGGCATCGAGTACATGTACCGCGCCGGGTACGATCCATCGGCATTCGTCTCCTTCTTTGAAAAGGTCCAGGCCATGGAGAAGAAGAAGCCGGGAACGCTGGCTAAGGCCTTTGATACACATCCACAGAATGCGGACCGCATCGAAAAGTCGCAGGAGGAGATCCGCAAGATACTTCCGGCGAAGGCGCAATACATTGTCACCACGTCTGAATTCGACGAGGTGAAGGCGCGGCTGGCGGCCATCGAGAACAAACACAAGGTGATCGACGAGAAGGATGCCAACAAGCCCAGCCTGCGGCGGACGTCGAACCAGACCGACAAGTCCGACGACGGCAAAGGGAACGATGATGATCGTCCGACGTTGAAGCGGCGCGACGACTCGTCGAACTAGAACAGAGTGTAAGGTCGAACGCCGGCGGCCCTCGGGCCGCCGGTTTTGTTTTACAGGGGCACCCCCCACCGTCGGAACCAACGGTAACCTTCCCATGGTACTGATGGGTCGTTGTCTAAAAGATCCATTTGGCGGAATGTATATTCACTGCTCCGTTAGCATCCAATCACAGGTGGACTCACAGGAAGGTGTGATCTAAATCACAGATAGAACTTGCTAACCAGCCTAGCCTCAGGCTACGTTGGAAGTATCGCGAAGTGCCCCGCGGAGCGCTACATGCCAGAAAACACACTGACTATTACGGATAATCGGACAAACAAGACCTACACAGTGCCGATCGACAACGGTACGGTGCGGGCGATGGATCTGCGTCAGATCAAGACCGGCCCCGAGGATTTCGGGTTGATGACGTACGACCCGGCCTACTTGAACACTTCTTCCTGCAAGAGCGCCATCACTTATATCGATGGCGATAAGGGCATTCTCCGCTACCGCGGATATCCAATCGAAGTGCTCGCAGAGCGCTGCACGTTTCTGGAAGTGGCGTACTTGCTAATGTTCGGTGAGTTGCCAACGGAAAAAGAGCTGAACCAGTGGGTGTATGACATCACGCACCACAGCATGCTGCACGAGACGACGAAGAAGTTCATGGAAGGATTCCGCTACTCGGCGCATCCCATGTCGATGTTCGTCTCGACGATTGCGGCATTGTCGAGTGTGTATCCGGATGCCAAGCTGGTGCGAAGTCCGAAGGACCGCATGCATCAGATTATTCGCATCATCGGGAAAGTGCCGTCGATTGCGGCGATGTCATACCGGCACAACGTGGGATTCCCGTACGTTTATCCCGACAACGATCTGAGCTATACCGAAAACTTCATGAACATGCTTTGGAAGATGGTCGAGCCAAAGTATGTGGCGCATCCGGCCATTGCGCGGGCGCTCGATATTCTCTTCATCCTGCACGCGGACCATGAGCAGAACTGTTCGACGAGCACGATGCGCACGGTGGGCAGTTCGGAAAGCGATCCGTATTTATCGGTGGCTTCGGCAGCCTCAGCCCTGGCTGGTCCGCTGCACGGCGGTGCGAACGAAGAAGTGCTCCGAATGCTGGATGAGATCGGGACGAAAGACAATATTCCGGCGTATATCAAGCGAGTGAAAGAAGGAAAGATCAAGCTGATGGGCTTCGGACACCGCATCTATAAGAATTACGATCCGAGGGCGAAAATCATTCGTTGGAGCGCGGAGCAGGTATTCGAGGTCACGGGCCGCAGCCCGAAGCTTGACATGGCGCTGGAGCTCGAACGGATCGCGCTGGAAGACGAGTACTTCATTAAACGCAAACTGTATCCGAACGTCGACTTCTATTCAGGGATCATGTATCAGGCGATGGGCTTCCGGCCGGAGATGTTCACCGTGCTGTTCGCGATTCCGCGTACCGCCGGCTGGCTGGCGCAGTGGGAGGAGCTGATGAAGGATCCGGAGCAGAAAATCGCGCGTCCCCGCCAGATCTATACTGGCCCGGCCGAGAGGGAATTCGTTCCGATCGATAAACGGGTTCCAGTGCCGATCCCGGCGGAGTACCCGTCGAGATAGGTTTCCGCACCTACGAAAGTGCCCCGCAGCAATGCGGGGCTTTTTTCTTGGTAGGAAATGAAGGCTACAGGGACTGTCTGCACATATCTCCCGCCAACCAATGGGGGCTTAGACGTCATCCAATGTGGCGTTTTTCCCCCAGGAGATGTGTGATCGGATGAGGCATTTTTCTCGGGATAACTGGGTTTGTTTTTGGGTTCTGTCACTGGCCTTTCTTACTGGATGCGTTGGCCTGCGGCCAGTACCAACTTCTTCCGGCACATCGTACGCGTTGACTATTACGGCGTCGGGTACGGGGACGATTTCGAGTGCGCCGGCGGGCATCAGCTGTCCGGGCACGTGCACTGCCGATTTCGATTCAGGGGCGGCAGTTACACTCACAGCGAAACCCGGAACCAACTACACCTTCGCCGGTTGGACGGGCGCGTGCTCGGGTACAGCAAGTTGCAGCGTGAATATGACAAGCGCCCAAACTGTCGGCGCAAAGTTCTCAATCAGTTCTTATCCACTGACTGTAACCGCACCGGCATCAGGGTCGGGAACGATTACCAGTAGTCCTTCGGGAATCAATTGTCCCGGCACTTGCACCGCGAATTTCGATTCGGGCACGGGTGTGACGCTGACTGCGACCCCCGCAACGAACTACACGTTTGGCGGTTGGACCGGGGCGTGTTCCGGGACCGCGGGCTGCAGTATCAAGATGACCGCCGCCGAGTCGGTGGGCGCAACGTTTTCTCTCGGACAGTACCCGTTGACGGTTACTTCGCCGGCGTCCGGCACTGGGACTGTTACAAGCAGTCCGGCCGGAATCAATTGTCCGGGCACTTGCACAGCGAATTTCAACTCAGGCACAAATGTCACGCTGACTGCGACCCCTGCCGCGAACTATACGTTTGGCGGCTGGACGGGCGCATGTTCAGGAACAGCGGGGTGCACTATCGACATGACTGCCGCCAAGTCCGTGGGCGCAACGTTTGCTCTCGGCTCGTATCAGTTGACGGTCACTTCGCCGGCGCCGGGCACTGGAACTGTTACGAGCAGTCCGGCTGGCATCAATTGTCCGGGCACTTGCTCCGCGCAGTTTTCGGCGAATACGAATGTCTCGCTGACTGAGACTCCGGGAACGAACTACGTTTTTGGTGGATGGAGTGGGGCGTGCACCGGCACGGCTACGTGCACGGTCGATATGATCGCGGCGGAGTCCGTAACGGCGACCTTTAACCAAAGCGGGACTTTCCAAAGTCTGAATCACATTATCCTTTTCGCTCAAGAGAATCGCTCATTCGATCACTACTTCGGCTACATGCGAGCGTACTGGGCCGCGAACGGCATCACTGATCAATCCTTCGACGGCTTACCGCAATTCAACCCGGCCAGCGGAATGCCACCGTTGAAGGGGCCGGCTCCCACAAACCCCGGTTGCGATCCGACTAATCCGGATGGGCCTAACGTATGCTCGCCTGATGAGAACAATCTGGTTACTTCATTTCATCTGGATTCCATTTGCACGGAGGAACTCAGTCCGTTCTGGAACGAGAGTCACGTCGACTGGAACGATCATTTCTCCTACCCAAGCACAATCGACCCGGAACTTAACGGTTTCGTGGAGGCCGCCGGAAATGATGCGAGGCAGTATCCCCTGGCGACGGTGAACGATGTCGACGGCTTGCGATCGATGGGATTTTTCAACGACAGCGACCTGAATTACTACTATTTCATGGCATCGAACTTCGCCACATCGGACCGCTGGTTTACACCGGTAATGAGCCGGACGCAGCTCAACCGCATGTACATGATCGCAGCCACATCGCAGGGTTACATCTATCCGATAGGCAGCAACAGTTCCGACCAGAACCAGATCACGGCAACGCCGATTTTCGAGGCACTGCAGAACGCCGGAATCACGTGGAAGATCTACGTCAATGCGGACAACACCTCCTGCGCAACCATGACTGGGGATGAGCAGTCGAAGTGCCTCCTGATCGGATATTCGTATCTCAACCAATTCACCTACGAAGGAGTGATTCTGAACAGCGAAGGAAAGAGTCCGGACCTGCTGCAGAATATTGTTCCACTCACTCAGTTCACGACCGACGCGCAGAACGGCACTTTGCCGCAGTTCGCCATGATCGAGCCGGCAGGGGCCCAAGGCCTGGATGAACACCCGTCCGATAACGATGCCTATCCGGAGAACATTCAGAAGGGTGCCGCTTACGCCGCAGGCCTGATCAACACGCTCATGACGAGCCCCAGTTGGAAAGACTCCGCAATGATTTTCACGTACGACGAAGCTGGAGGGTTCTACGATCACGTGCCACCTCAAACGGCTGTAGTACCGGACCAATATGCATATCCGATCGATTTGCAGCCGGGAGATCTATGCGATGGTGCAAACCAGTCCTCCGGTATTTGCAGCTTTGGCATGACTGGCTATCGCATTCCGATGATCGTGATTTCACCGTTCTCGAAGAAGAACTATGTCTCTCATACCGTGTACGACACAACTGCCGTTCTCACTTTGGTCGAAAAGCGTTTTGGTTTGCCGGCTTTGACGGCTCGTGATCAATCGCAGTCGGATATGAGTACCGACTTCTTTGATTTCACGAACATTCCGTGGGCCACGCCACCGACTCCTCCGACGCAAAATACAGGAGGCACATGTTCAACGGCGGCACCTACTCCCGCTAAACCCGGAGCCAAGTAGTCGTTCGCGACTGGATTCCGAGCAGGCAAGGCTTTCTCACATGTATGTCGACATCCATGATGTGATAATGACTCAGTGAGATTCACGTGGTGGTTCCTGCTCAGTGGCATCTTGATCTACGCTTTGCCATCAATGGCGAAGATCCGCCACTACTACATCGCTGCGGAAGATGTTTCGTGGAATTACGCTCCCAGCGGCATCAATCTGCTCAACGCCACTCCGATTCGCCAGCCGTGGTCCTTGAAACTGCAGTGGCCCAAAACGCGGTTCATTGAGTACACCGACGACACTTTCACGACTCGGAAAACTCAGCCCGATTGGCTAGGAATTCTAGGCCCGATCATTCGCGCTGAAGTCGGCGACGAAATCGTGGTCGAGTTTCTGAATCGCGGACACGTAGCGCACGACATGCACCCCCACGGCCTGCGTTACGACAAAGACAACGAGGGGTCGGTCTATCTGCCGTTTGGCAAAGGCGACCGGGTCGCGCCGGGTCGGAAGTTCACGTATCACTGGTTCGCTACAGATGCCAGCGGTCCGGGGGCGGGACAAACAAGTTCGATCGTCTGGTGGTATCACGCTCATGTCGATCCGGCGATCGAAATCAATGCGGGCTTGCTGGGACCGATCATTATCACGGCGAAGGGCAAAGCGAAGCCGGACGGATCTCCTGTCGATGTCGACCGCGAGTTCGTCGCATCGTTCATGATTTTCGACGAGATGGCAGCTAAGCCTGCGGGCCTGTTTTACTCCATCAACGGCTTCATTTTCGGAAACCTTCCCGGGCTTTACATGAAGCAAGGAGAAAAGGTCCGCTGGCATCTTCTCGGCATGGGGAATGAGATCGATCTGCACACGCCGCACTGGCACGGAGAAACCGTGGTCGAGGGCACGCGGCACACGGATGTGATTGAGCTTCTCCCAGGCAGCATGAAAACCGTGGACATGATTGCGGACAATCCCGGTACCTGGATGTTTCATTGCCATGTGGAAGATCACATGGAGGCAGGGATGATGGCCGTCTTCACCATCTACAAACCGCAGACGCGGCAATGTCCGGTGGAGTTTGTTGGCGGGGATTTTTGGAACAATCCGCAGAGCTTATCGCTGCGCATAAAAAATGGTGGACGCAAGCCGATTTCCCGACTCTTCATCACATCCGAAATGTTATTGGCACCGCAGGACCTGCGGCGGCCGGCAAACTCCCAGTGGTCCTCGAAGGATGCCATTCCACCAGGAGAGACCCAGACTTTGGAAAAGCCCGGTATGCCTTCCAGCAGTTCGGCCAAGGTGATGGGATGGGTCGTCTTTCCCTCTTCTGTAAAGTATGCCGACGGAACAGAGTGGATTCCTGAAAGGGAAGGCGAGTGTTTCAAGGCTATGTGGCGCGATGTTCAGCATCCCGAGTTACCTGCTTTGCCGCCGCTGCAGATGGAAATCAATTCTGACTGACACAACCCACGGGAGTTGTGAGCGGACGAACTTAGGTTCGCGCTTTGAGCTCTTTTAGATCCACGGGCACCTGCTCAACGATTTCGATTCCGAAACCCTCGAGCGCCGCGACTTTCTTGGGACGATTCGTGAGCAGGCGAATTCGCGTCAGGTTTAAGTCGGACAGGATTTGTGCTCCGATGCCGATTTCGCGTTGGATCTGCTTGGTGTTGTCATAGAGCGAGGGGAGCGTGCGGCCTCCGTGGAACTTAAGAGCGGTGCGCTCGCCGATGTTTTCGAGTGAGAATCCTTGTGAGGTCTGGTGCAGGTAGATCAGCGCTCCCAAGTTTTCGCTGGCGATGCGGCGCAGCGCACCTTCGAGCGTTGCATGGCATTCGCAGCCGGTCGCGCCGAAAACGTCTCCCATCAGGCAGTGAGCATGCATGCGGACGAGCACCGATTCCGTGGCGTGCTCGATATCTCCGCGAACCAAAGCAACGTGCGATTCTCCGCCGTCGACCTCGCTGGAATAGGCGATCAGGCGGAATTCCCCAAACCGAGTGTCGATGAGCGCTTCTCCGACCCGATTCACGTATCTCTCGTGCGACATGCGATAGCGGATGAGTTCGGCGACGGTGAGCATCTTCATCTTGTGCTCGCGGCAGAACTGCGTCAGATCGGGGACGCGGGCCATGCTGCCGTCGTCTTTCATGATTTCGCAGATAACGCCGGCGGGGATCATGCCGGCGAGCCGTGCCAAATCGACGGAAGCTTCTGTTTGTCCTGCGCGGACGAGGACTCCGCCCTTGCGTGCTCGAAGAGGAAACATGTGCCCAGGGCGCGCGAGATCGGTCGGCTTGGTCGCAGGATCAATCGCGACTTGAATGGTCCGTGCGCGATCGTGAGCCGAGATACCTGTGGTGACGCCCTGGCGCGCATCAATCGCTTCGCAGAAGGCGGTGCCGTATTGCGAAGTGTTTTCGGTTGTCATGAGCCCGATGTTGAGGTGCTCGAGGCGCTCTTCAGTCATGGCGAGGCACACGAGGCCGCGTCCGTACTTCGCCATGAAGTTGATGGCTTCGGGAGTGACCTTCTCGGCGGCGAGGGTCAGGTCGCCTTCGTTCTCGCGGTCTTCGTCGTCGACGACGATGATCATTCGTCCAGCGCGGATTTCTTCGATCGCGTCGGGAACATCGGTGAACGGAGATTGCGGACTCATACTGCGAATTCTAGCAAGAGGAAGGGTGATGTACATTTCGACGGACCGAAGTCGGCTACCATCAATTAAAGCTTTAGTTTTGGCCTACCTTTGTAAACTATTGAATTTATGGAGTAATGGACGGCGATGGCCATGCACATCGCCTGTTACCCTCCTTTACTTCTGTGGCGGGGTTTTGCACGGCTTGGAGCATTCCACTTGAACCTTAACGGGGATCTGTCCATGGCAGTGCCAGCCATTGACTCCCAGATAGAGATGGCTGGGAGCGACGATGGGTGCGTCGAGATCGGGCGAGGCGTTCACGGGTGGTTCTTCAAGGTTGAGTTTGGCGATCAAGGCACCGGCGGGAGCAGTCGGTAGGATAAGGTGGAGTTTTTCGCCGGGCACCGGACCCTCACAGGCCATGACCGCTCCGGTGATGTGGACGCGGTCGCCGGAATGGAGGTCGAGGGCGGTATCGGTCCAGAGTCGATTGGCGGAAACATTGAAGGTGTAGTCGCGGCTTTCTGTTGAAGTTGGAGCGTTGTTGGAGCTTTGCGCGAGGATCGAGCAGGGCTGCCAGAGGAGCATGAATGCCATCAGAGGAAGAATCGGTTTCATTGTTTTGTCCGATGATTGGATTCATTCGGGCAAGATCGGGTGGCTGGGATTGATAGGCGGATGGTGGCTCAGCCCTTCATGCCACCGTCACTTATGTTGCAGCGACTCAACGTAGAGTGTCAGGTTGGAAACTCTTTCTTTTACTTCTTTTTTGTTCTGATCCAGAGTGCGGAATAAAGGTCCCCAAATCGGCATATCGGAGGTGCCGTGAGCATGGCTGCTGGTTCCGAACAGCAGAGTCTCTCTGACTTTGACCTCGGGGAACTTGCCATTATTGCGCTGCGTCATGGTAGTGAGATCTGGCGGCCAGGTCTTCATGAAGGCGGCGGCAGGACCATCGCCTCTGCCGGAAGCACCGTGGCAAGCGGCGCAGTAATCTTTGTACATCTGTTCACCGGACTGAGGATTGCTGTACGGGATCTGAGGGCGCTTGATCTGCACATCTTGTCTGAGTAGTTCCTGTCCTATCAATGGCGCGCAGCCCACACCGAGCAGGATTCCGGACAGCAACAGGTTTGTGACGTGTTTGATCGGCACGGTCCACCTCCGGAATGTGATCCACAGACGCCTAGTCACCCGCTGTGCTCCGAGCCTGAAGTGCGTTCGGCGGGATGGCTCGGTGTACTGTGAGTTTAACGACGGTGACGCAGAACGAGCCAGCTTAGTAAGCCGCCGGTGAGAATCCCGGCAGCGAAAGCAATGCCCACAGTCTGAAATGGTTTCTGCTTCACCGTGTGTTTAGCATCCTCGACCAGGTCTTCAGCGGCATGGCGGCCACGCTTGAGCGCTTGTGTTGCCGCATGAACGCTGTCTTCTAAAGCGTCGCTGAAGATGGATTTCACTCTTGAGACTTCGCGAACCGGAGCGTCGACTTCAGTTGGCTTTTCCAGTAATTCGGCTGGCATAGGTGGTCCTCCTCTAATGAAGTGGTTGCAGAGGGTCCCGTTGCACGTCCGATGAATGCATGATGAACCTGCGCACGAGGGCTGTCAGTGATGGGAGTCACTGTCGGGATTTCGGAAGGACGTACGGTTCTCGTAGGTTCGGCAAAAAAATCACCATTTCTCAGCAAAGATCATGCGAGAAGTGGGGACTGACACTTTGCGTGCGCTTTGGTGTTCTTACGTTGTGTGGGAATGCGCCAAGTAGTGCTGGCGCAAGAGGTCTTTCCCGTAGTCGTTGCCGTTGGGTGTTCGCACTACGCAATGAATGTGTTGTTGAGTGGGCTTCTCGGGATCGGCGGCAAACTTGCGCAGATTCGCGGGGCGCTGGTGATCAAATTCGATCAGGACGACCGGGCTTTGGACACGGTAGTAGAAAACGCTGTCTGGTTGATTGCCGCCGATCCAGGTGAACCAAGTGTTGTCGAGGTGGCGGTCGACTTCGTCCATTTTGACGCGAGCGTGGCCGTCGTCCATGTTGCCGACATACAGATTGATAAGGTCACGGAAGCGGTGGCGATTGGCATCGCTGAGTTCATTGGTGCGGAGGCCGGCGTAATCGATAACGACGTTGTCTTTGAAAGCTTCGGTCAGGTTGTTGTTTCCCGTCTTTGAAAAGTTCAGGATGGCCTGCTTGCGCTGGGCTTCGGTGAGGGCGTTGAGCAGGGAGAGTCCGCCAGTCTGTTCCTGCTGGAGAATCTCGAGTCCCTTGTATTTGCCGGATGCAGCTTTCACCGGTTCGGAGCCGATGAATAATGGAGTCATGACGACCTGATCGCCGAGGACAAAGTAATTGATGATGGCGTGATGGCCTTCGAGTTTCCATCCCCAGGGCTCGGTGGCAGAGGGTTTGCCGTAAATCTGCATGTAGTAGAGCCACTCTCCGAGGAAATCGTGGTCGCCGGAGAGTTCGGCGAGAGTCTCGTTCAGGCGCATGATATTGCGGGTCAGGTCGAATCCTCTCGCGCTGAGCGATGCGCGGATAAGGCCGAATGCGGCCTGCCGTTGTTGCTCGGTCATGTCTGCGAAGCAGATGCCCTGCCGAGCGTAGAAGTGTTGGTTCATCCATTTGCGCCACTCGATGTCATCGATCGGATAAATGGTGCGGGCGAGTTGCGTTGCTGACAGTGTCTTGATGAATGCTGCGGCGGCGTTGCGTACGGGTTCGGTAGAGACCCCGGTGGGCTTGATTTCGAAGAGACCTGGCAGGACGTCGCCGTTGGTCGTGATTCCCTTGAAGGGTGCGGCCAGCCCTTCTTTCTCGAAGTCCTCGGACATCTTGCGGAAACGTTCGGCGATATCGGAGGCGGACTGTTGCTGTGTTTGCCCGACGAGCCATGGAGCGACGACCGCAGCAGAGATCATCGACGTCAGAAAGTGGCGGCGAGTCGGTAGGTCGTGCTGGTGAGAGTGGTGATGGTGCAGGTGGTGAGCCAAGGGTGCTCCTCCGAAATCGCGGCAAGATAACACGAGTCGTGCGGGGGTGCAATATTCGCGAGCTTTCGGATAGACATTTCGTGTTCGAGTCGTGAATTAACCAGAAGCAGATGGCGCGAAGGCGCATGACTTTCGCTCTCGGCGGGCCTCGATTCGGATCAAACGTCCTTAACCGCTGAGTTCGCCGAGTTTCTCTGAGAGCGCTGAGTCATCAGGATCGAAGCTTGTCGACTGAAGGTCGTAACGCTATTTTTCGTCGCACAAGTCGCTGACCGATGGGCCAATCCATCATCTGGATCGGCTCCTGTTATTGGCTCCACATCGCCTGCAAATCTACGCCGCATTCCGAGACTTGTTGCTTCCGCATCAGGCTGGTATAAAATTCGGCGGCGAGGTCGCGCGGCAAATTCATGCCGCGCCCTATTCCTGGTTGGGGGCAATCGATGCTTAAGTCAATCGCTGTTGTGGCGGCGAGTTACGTACTCTCAGTGCTGTTGGTGTTCGCAACCGATCCATTGCTTTCACGGATTTTCCCCGGAGATTTTGAAAAAGGGCGAATCCCTTCGAACGCCGCACTGATCTCAAGCACAGGTTTATTCGTGGTGGTCTCAATCCTGTGCGCGTGGATTTGTGCAAGATTTGCTCCGGCGCGCGCGGGACGACACGTGCTCTGGTTCTTCATCATCGGGGAAGTAATGGGGATCGCGGCCATCATTCCCAACTGGAGCAAAGGATGGCCGCATTGGTATTGGCTGTCATGGCTGTTCACCTGGCCAGTTAGCTGCTGGATTGGGCTCGTGCTTGCGGGCCGGCGTGCTGATCGGGCTGCGGCGATTACTTAGCATTCACCAATCGCGGCGTCATCGATTGCATTTGCGAAAATCTCGACTTCTCGCGCACAAATCGGGCGAGAACGGGTGACGCATTCGTCATGGCATTCCCGATACTTTGCATGCAACCGTTCCCCTTGTTCAATCTTATCCTCCGGGTTTCGCTAATATCTCTTCATGTCTTTGAGAGTGGAAGACCTGCGGCGGCTTGCCGTTTCGCAAAGCTTGTTTCCTGAAAGCACGTTGAAGCGTGCGCTGCATCGCATGCAATTTGTGCAGGCGGATCCAATACGGTCTCCGGCGCGGGCGCAGGACCTCATCCTGCGGCAGCGGGTGAAGAATTACCGGGCGGGGGATCTCGAGCGCCGATATACCAAGCTCGGCGTTGAGGAAGATTTTTTTATCAATTACGGATTTGTGACACGGGAGCTGCAGGCACTGATGCATCCGCGTTCTGAGAGCGGTGTGCCTGCGGCTGGATGTCTACCCTGGCCGGCGGCGCGACGGAAGAAGGCGCAGATGATCCTCGATTTTGTGCGCGAGCGCGGCGTGGTGCATCCGCAGGAAGTCGACAAGCATTTTGCCCACGGAAAAGTAACGAATTACTGGGGAGGCAACTCGAACGCGACCACACATTTGCTGGACGCGATGCACTATCGCGGCCTGCTGCGAGTCGTTCGGCGGGAGTCGGGAATTCGCTTGTATGCGGTGCATGAGCATGCCTGTGTCGCCATGGACGAGGCAGAGTGCCACAGGCGTCTCGATCGGCTGGCCGACGTTGTGATTGAAATTTATGCTCCGATGCCGCTTCGAAGCTTGCGATTCGTGTTGCGGCGATTGCGATATGCGGCGCCGCAGTGGGAGGACGAGATTCCGGGAGTGATCGAACGAGCCAAAAAGAGATTGGCACGGGGGGAAGTCGACGGAGTCGAGTGGTATTGGCCTGTGAAGTGGAAGTTGCGTGGAGGACCGGAGGAGACTGTGCGACTGCTTGCGCCCTTTGATCCAGTTGTGTGGGACAGGTGGCGTTTTGAGATGCTGTGGGGTTGGACGTACCGGTTTGAGGCGTACACTCCGGCTGCGAAAAGAGTACGCGGGTATTATGCGATGCCGATGCTGTGGCGGGATCAGGTGATTGGGTGGGGGAATCTGTCGGTCAAGGATTGTAGCCTGAAGGCGGACTTCGGCTACGTGGAGGGCAAACCTTCAGATCTGGGCTTTCAGAAAGAGTTGGAACAGGAACTGATGCGGATAAAGGGCTTTTTGGGATTGAACTGCTAAGCGAACCGGAGTCAAATTCCCCACTTCTCGCGCAGAGAGCGCGCGAGAAATGGGGCACCCATTTGTGTTCTGCCCTTGATTCAATTTCCGCCGGCGAGTTGGTGTTCGGCGCCCCGGAACAGAGCGCGCAGAGCTCGGATCACCAAGCGTACGAGCAGGACGATGATAAGGACCAGCCCCAGCGCGATCATCCCAGCGGCGTAGGGATGTTTAGTCGCGAGCCAGACTAAGGCAATCGCGAGAATGTCCTCTCCCAAGCTGAGACTTATATTTGAGAAGGGTTCGGGCGATGGAGTGACCGCGGCGCGGGCCGCCGTTTTGCCTCCATGGGCGATGAGAGCGACAGCGGCGCCGACGAGTGCTGCCAGAAGTTGATGCTCAGGAGAAAGCTGGGATGTTGCACGATAGGCGAGTAATCCGGCGACAGGAACTCGGATGAAGGTGTGGAGCGCGTTCCAAATGAGGTCGAAGGCCGGGATTTTGTCGGCGACGAATTCAATGCCGAACAGGGCAATGCTGGCCGCGATCACCGGCCAGTTTCCGAGCAGTTGAAGTCCAGCGGGAAGGGGAAGATGTCCGAAGCGGGCAAGCAGTCCTAGCGCAGCGACGGTTGCATAGAGGTTCAGACCGGCCGCGAAGCCTATCGCAACGAGCAGGGCGAAGAGTTCAGAGGGCGGGATTTTCAGGACATCGAGCATGAAATGAATCTGAGGCTAAAGTCCCACAACATCCCTGGCGGCCTTAATGCGGCCCTTGAAGGGCTGCTCTTCCACTTGGGTCGGACAGGGCGAAACAACTCCGATGCATATCTTACGATGCTGGGATCAGGCGCTTGTTGATCGAATATCGGACAGGCTGCAAAACAGAAAGGGTCGCTGCTAGAGCGACCCTGAAATTCTGCTGCCGTGCGATTTACAGTGTGGACTCGATTTCGAAGCCCCAGGCTTCCAGAAGAGGCTCAGGGATGTACTTCGAGTTCTTGTTGCGTCGAGCCCATTCGCGTAGGCGTGTTGACCGCAGATACTGGTCAGGAGTCAGCTTGTACTCGCGCACAACCTGCTCAAATTCGGTGATGGTTGGGGTGATTGGCCCGATCGGTTCGGGTTTGCCCCAGTTCGGATTTCCGCGTCGCTTGGCCATTGAACGATTGCCTTTCCACGTAGGGGATGAAACTTCTAAAATTGCCTCTATGTATATGATTCTCCAACCCGAGCCGGGGATTCCCGAATAACGACTGCTCCTGCCGGACAGAGCTATCCTCTGAACCTCTAGAAGCCAACTAAAAACTGAGTTGGAAACCCCGTATCTTAGCCATAACAGCCGGCAAAGTCAATGAAAAATCGCGCCAGGACAACGACAGTTTCCGCGTAAATAACAGAAACAGTGAGGGTTGCAAAGACGCTTAGAAGCGGTGGATGCGGACGACCCGATGCAACGAAAATAGAGCTTTCAGACGACCCCAAACCTTGGGTTACGGACGTAACCGGGGAGAAGTTTGAGCTGTTGATTGAGGTCGCCGATCGACCTAGAGTGCAAACAAGAGGCATGGTCGCCGGTCGGGTATCCGTGTGGGACAGGGCGTCCCATGGGAAGGCGACCGTTGCGGTGAATCGATTATGGGACTGAAATCCCTGTTGCTGTGTTCGGACGAGAAGATCGTGCGGGTGGTGCGCCGGGTACTTGGGGACCTGGAGATCGAGGTCGAACTCTGCCCCAATGCTGAGAGCGCTCTGCGAAAGTTGACGCGCCACCGGTTTGAAGCGATCATTGCCGACCTGTCTGACGACGGGGCGATTGATGTGCTTCGAAGTGCCCGAAACGCGCCCTGCAACAAGCAGGCGGTCGCGGTCGCGATCGTTGAGCCGATCGTCGGGCTGAAAGCCGTGTTTCAGGTCGGTGCTCACTTTGTGCTGTACAAGCCGGTTTCGAGTGAGCGCGCGAAGTCGAGTTTCAGAGCGGCGCGGGCGCTGATGAAGAGCGAACGCCGGCGCAACACGCGGGTCTCAGTACAGATTCCAGTTGTGATGCGCAGTCCGGAAGTCGGTAGCAACATGAAGGTCACCACCGTCGACCTGAGCGAAGGTGGGATGGCCATCGCGCTGCCCGGGCGACGGCGTCCCAGCGGACGCTGGCAACTTGCTTTCACTCTGCCCGGGACCATTAAAGAGATGGAAGTCATGGCGGAATTCGCATGGGAGGGCTCACGGGCCCAGGGCGGACTTCGATTCCTGCACCCTTCGGCGGAAAATGTCGAATGCCTGCGGGAGTGGCTGAGGCAGAATTCGCCTGAGGTCGAACAGGATGATCCGCCGATTCGCTGCCAACTGACGGACCTCAGCTTAGGCGGATGTTATCTCGAGATGGCCTCACCGTTCCCGGCATCCAGCCGGGTGACGCTTTCGATGCGGGTCCGCGAACTCGAAGTTTGTGTGCAGGGAATTGCGCGGGTGATGCATCCGGACAAGGGCATGGGCGTGGAATTTACGCAGAATACGCCGGAACATCGCGAGGCACTGGAAAAATTTCTGCAGGTCCTAACTGAGAACCGCGGCTTGATCCCGGAAATGCTCGTCCAACCCGATGGCCTTGAGAACGACCCATCGCAATCGAAGCAAAATGATCGTGATCAGGAAGATCCTTTGCTGCAGTTGTTTTATGGCGAGCCTCTCAGCGCTGAGGCCTTTCATGAGGCTTTGCGGAAGCAGCGGGCCACGACGCCGGCTGAGCAGCGCGCCTCAGCTGCGGCTTCCGGTTCGTCGGCGTAGCGGATGTATTTTACGTTTCTTTTGCTCGGCGAGGGAGCCGCACAGCTGTCGCAGACTCTCACCGTTTTAAGTAACAAAGCGCAACGCATCCTGATTTAAAAATCTTTGACTCAACAAGTTTCAGTTGCAGTCTCTCCCGCAGGCTGACACCTTCCATCAAGCGTCTTCCTTCTCCCGCAACGATTGGCCCAACGACAAAGCGATATTCATCCACCAGACCGAGCTCGATGAGTTGTGAAGAAATATCTACACCACCGACCAAAATATTTTTGCCCTGTTCCAGTTTCAATTTAAGGATTTCGTCGCGAAGGTTCGTATGAACAATTCTCGTATTCCTATCATCGGCGTTGGCTAACGTTCGTGAAAAAACAATCTTGTTGGTGGAGTCAAATGTTCGAGCAAATTCGTTCTCTGCTTTCGACATCGACTGGTTTTTCGCGACCTCAGGCCAAAAAGGGACCATCAATTCATAGGTTTTACGGCCAAACACGAGCAGGTCGACCTCTCGTAGGAGCTCTGTGAAATATTCATGTGTTTCGTCATCAGCAACTTGCTTCGTGTGGTCGCAGCAGCCATCCAGGGTAACGTTGATTGCGAAGATTACATTTCTCATTTGATTTGTCCTGCCCCCGCTTAGATGCCACCGTCCGAGTAACCTTGCCCGCCTGAGAACAGACTATCCGAAAAAATTTGACTGGCTTCGACAGGAGGCGCGATAGGGTGAATCGGGGAGTAGCGATCAGAAAAGGTACAGCACCAGCATGGCGGTCTGGTCGGCATAGGTGGCATACGTCTCACCGAATTGCGAACGCATCCACTCCTCCTCGATTCGGAGCTTGGCCCAGAGCACGAAAAATATCAGAACGAATCCGATGACCCCGCGCACCTGGGAGAGCGCAATCGCGGTGCCCAGAAACCCGGTCAGTATGCCGGTGTAAATAGGGTGACGGACCAGGGCATAGGGGCCGGTGGTAATCAACTCGTGACCCTGTTTAATGGTTACGGCGCTGCTCCAGTTGCTACCGAGGTAGTGCCGCGCCCAGACAGCGAAGAGAAGGCCGCCGACGGTAACAGCAGCTCCAATCCCAAAGGACGATATGCCAGACGGCCAGAGTTGGCGGTAGAGCCACGGCAGCGGGATGCGAGGTATGGAGAGGAGGGCGATCACGATCAGGAAGGTGAGGGACCGCATGATGCTCGAGGCGGTCGGCTCGATGCGCTGCGTGGTTTTGGTATCGACCGCCTTGATGCGCCAATAAACGAGAAAGCTGATCCACACAACAGGGAAGAAAGATTCAAAGAACCAAAGCATGGAGGACCTCCGGGGATTGTAGTGTTTTGAAGTTGTACGCAGTGCTTACGAGGCGAGAAGGGAGAATTCCACAGCGGGATGACTCACTTCCAGTCTAACCCAGGTGTGAGCGGTTAATGCAAATGAGTTGCAGTCTCCCTTGGCGCTCACGCAGTCACGTCAGGTCCACGCGGTTCACATGCCCGTTGCCGTTCGAAGGGTGCTAACCTCCTCCGGTGAACCGTATCCGCGACGGTATGCTCGTCCGCAGACCTCGTATGGCTTCAGCTCACTCCATCGCCATTCGCTAGAGGCTCGCGGGGAATTGCATGAACAGTACAGTATCCATCCGGACAGGCCATTCTCTGTGATAGGCACCAGGTAAGACCCGTTGGCATAGGGACTCGAACCTGGCAAATATCGAGTGCGGCATTTCGGGCACTCTAAGCAATGACGAACGCGCGACATAAGGGTACCGAGCACGCTACGGCTTGAATTCGCGAGCGACGCATTGCGGGGGCCGCGGCTACAGCCACTTCTCCTCCGGAGGAAATCTGGGTCACGGCGATATTTGCGTGACCCAGGTTGTCCTGTACAACGTCAGGCCTCAGGCTTTTGCGCAGCCTCAAAAACGCCTTTATCGGGCGAAGTGCACGAGTCCGGATCTCTGCGCGTGGCAAGAGGCTTTTGCGGGATAGTTCGTTTTCGGGCGCGTCGTTACGATATCTGCAATCGACTCGCCGATGCTTTCGTTTACAGGCGTTGCCACAAAGGAGTGGACGTCACCCTTGTCCGGCCCGCTGAGTACGATTGCCATGCCTCCGATTTGTCCGCTGTCGTTGATCTTGGCGGCGAAGGTCGCATACAAGTTGGTATCGCGAGGAAACAGCTTGTTGAGGTCGGTCATCACGCCGTTCTGCCAGATCCAGGCATGGGACCAGTCGAAGCCGGGTGAGTTCCAGTTGCCTCCCACGACCTGGCCCTTATTGTTGTTGCCGAAGGCTATGCCGCCAAAGTCTCCGGGCAGAAGGCCGAGGACTGTCAGTTTGCCATTCTGCCAAACCGCACCAGTCTGGGTTGTGCCGTCGGCACTGCCGACGGTTCCAACAATTTGACCCCCGTCGTTGAGGCCCCAAGCCATGCCCGTGTTCCCGAGGTCGGGAAGCAGGGTGGCAGTGCCGTTTTCCCACGATATAGCGTGAAGTGCTCCAGTGCAGGTTCCCGAGAACCCTACGGCCTCGCCGTTATTGTTGATCCAGAATGCGAACCCGTCTGGATCACTCTCGACCGTGGGGAGAGCCTGAATTTTTCCGCGTTTCCACAACACCGGTAGCTGAATCCGATTATTCGTTGTGCCGGGCGGGCATGAGGAGTCCACAGCACCGTTTTCTGCCATTCCTACGATTTGTCCATGATTGTTGATCGAGCTGGCCTCTCCGCCGAGCGTCGGGAGAGCGCTCATGTGTTTGAACTGCCACAGAAACGGGCTGCATGTAAGGTGGGTGCCGAATGCGCAAATGTCTTCGCCGTTCGGGTCCGGAACTGCGGTCTCGGAATAACCCACTACCTGCCCTAACTCGTTGATCTGGCCCCAATTCATCCAACTGTTTGGTCCTCCGAGCGTGCCGAGGTCGATATTGTATGTGCCGGTGTTTACCAGAGCGCGTCCTGAAAGCAGTTTTCCGCCGGTGAAATCAACCCCATCAACGTTCCCAGCCATGATCTCTGTCCAGCCTTGATTATTGATGGACATGACCATCGAAAAATTGTCATGCTTCGGAGCGCCTAAATCGACAACTTTGTAGCTCATTTGAGCAACTGCACTGCTGAAGAAGGCCAGAACAATGGTCGTAACCCACGGCATCCTGAAATTTCGCAACGGTGTAAGCATTCTCACTTCTCCTCGATTCGGTTCGGGCATAGTCTCCTTGCCGAGATGCATGGCGATTTACACCACGTACCATTCGGCGCTGTAGCGGTTAATGCGCAACTCACTGCGGGAGCATGTGGTGTTCCACCTGCAGAACAATTACATGGCACAACAAGCCAGAGTTTTCGGATTGTGGAGTAGAGGGACGGACTAACAACGTCCCGGGGCGATCTCAAATCGGGGAATCGCGCCTTTTCTCCAACTTTTCATACACACTCGTCGAGACGTTACGAAATTTGAGAACCGCAGATCAGTACGATCAATTCGATTGACTTTCAGAGGGGAATTAACATACAAACTAGTCGGTATGTTATCGGGCGACGAGGGGAAGCGAAGGCGCCGTGATCCGGAGCGTACCCGGGAACGCTTGCTGCAGGCGGGTTATCGCGAGGTCTACAGAACGGGATTCCAGAGCGCCAGCATCGATACGATTCTGGCCGCCACCAAAGTCACCAAGGGAGCACTCTACTACCACTTCGACAGCAAGGAAGATCTCGGACACGCCATCGTGGAAGAGATCATCGCAAAACTCACCGTTACCAAGTGGTTGATTCCGCTGCAGCGCGGCAAGAACCCCATTGATACGTTGATCGGTATTGTTCAAGCCACTTCCGTTCGAAAAGAAGACGTAAACGGCGGTTGTCCGCTGGTCAATTTGGCGCAGGAGATGTCGCCTCTGGACGAACAATTCCGCAAGCAACTGGAGAAAATCTTCCGTGAGTGGCAGGAAGGAATCGCCACAGCCTTGCGGAGAGGACAGGCTAAAGGTACAGTCCGGCGCGACCTCGCTCCGGAAGAGACTGCCGGCTTTCTGATCGCGATGTATGAGGGCTATACGTTGTTAGCAAAGAATGCGCAGGATGCAGAGGTGTGGAATGTGGGAATCAGAAACATGGTGGGATGGCTGAAGTCTCTTCGCGCAGTTCGGAAGTCGCGCAGAGGCCGGCATTTGATATCGAGACGGCATGTTGTGAAGCGACAGCAGTGATTCTTACTCAGGAGCGACTTATGAATCGAAGAAGCCTCACCGTAGCAACGTTCACGTTCGCTTTAACTCTTGGGCTGATTGGAACCACGCATGCTCAAGCACCGAAAACGTCGTATCCGAGCATGGCGCCCGTCGATCAGTACCTGATGGCCGACCGAGATGCGGAAGTTGCTTTGGCTCGGAGCGCCGCGCCTGTAGCGATTTCCGGTGACGCCAAAATTCTGGTTCTTGGTCCTCATGGATACGAAACGGCCGTTGAAGGGAAGAATGGTTTTGTATGTGTGGTGGAGCGAGGATGGATGTCTCCTTCCGATGCGCCGGAGTTTTGGAACCCGAAGATTCGGGGACCTGTCTGTTTCAATCCGCCAGGCGCGCGATCGGTCTTGCCGGCCACTTACAAAAGAACCGAGATGGCATTAGCAGGCCGGACGAGAGCTGAGATCATTGAGGGCAACAAGACAGCATTCGAAAAAGGCGAACTACCACCTCTCGAGCCCGGCGCGATGAGTTACATGATGTCGAAGGAAGCTTATCTCACCGATCGTGGTGATCACAATCTGGCCCATTTGATGTTTTATGCGCCTGCACTGGACGGCAAGGACTGGGGCGCTGACCTGCCGAAATCGCCGGTAATGCTGAATCCACAATTCAAAGGCGTTCAACCAATCGACGTGTTTGTTGTTGGCGTGGGCACGTGGTCCGATGGGGCGGCTGCTCCGGCTATGTAAGACGTTTTATCTGGTGTAACTCGTCAGTCTCGGTCTGGCTAGCTCGATCGAAACGAAAGACCAACGCAGAGGGTTCATTCATGAGCGCCCGCGAGATTCACGATCAGAAGGCTATTGCAAGTGAGGTGTTTGTTCAACAATCCTCATCGCTTCCGCTAACCCGAGGGGATACTCCAAACCTCGTCCGAGTCTTGCGACAGTTGGAGGCTATCGCAAAGCGACAGCCGGCGCGAATTGCGTTCAAGGCGAAGGGTAAGATTCTTTTTCTGAACTTAGCCGAGATCGTTGCAGTCGAGGCCGAAGGCAATTACGTTTCGTTTTGGCCAAATCCCAATCTGCTGCGCGAGTCCCTTTCGTCGATGGCGGAGAAGCTCAAGCCCTACGGTTTCATTCGCATCCACCGCTCCGTCGTGGTGAATATTTCAGCGGTGGAGGAGATCCAACCTTTATCGACGGGAGAGTACAGACTGCGTGTAAAGGGTGGAAAGGAATACCTGGTAACGCGTACGTACAAAGACAATCTCCGAGATCTGGCTCACGTCTGGGTAGGCTCAGAGCGCCTTCCTGGCGAGTAGGTCAGCCTACTCCCACAACTGTACGCACCTTCTCTCATTGAGATAGCTCCACGATTCGCATTTTGCAGCCGATGTCCTGTAGCTTGTCATCATGCGATCGCTCGTCAGTTCGTTTTGCATCGCCGCAGCAGGCATAGTCGCTCTCCTCCTGGTCCATGCGTATAGTCAGTCGGCTGAGCATTCGCAGCCAGTC
>Ga0335082_10000066_pt1 | contig 104447 bp, 95 predicted proteins | sample Lox_Sample_41_FD_206718 | JGI IMG/M metagenome (GOLD analysis project Ga0335082, IMG submission 206718) | Soil microbial communities from Loxahatchee National Wildlife Refuge, Florida, United States - Lox_Sample_4.1 | ecosystem: Environmental > Terrestrial > Soil > Wetlands | place: USA... | reverse complement strand
GACGCGGTGGAGGCCGACGCGGCCGATTCCTAGCCTCGCCGGCCTCCCTTTGCGCTCCCCCTGGCCGGCCCGAGCTGGGCCGGCGAGATCTCAATCGCCCTGATCGCCCAGCGGCACGGCGCCGCCCGTAGTGCGCTCGGACGCAGCCACCCCCATTCCATCCTCGGTCGAGGACCAGATCTCGACTGTGCCGTTGGTGTGGAGCCAGAAGGCGTCGGCGAGGCCGTCCCCGTCGAAATCGCCGAGGCCGCGGTACGAGCTGGACTTCTCCGGAGCGGCCTGCCACCCCGACGGTGTGACCCGATTCCCGTCGAGCAGCCAGCCCATCACGAGTCCCGTGCTCGGTTGCCGCATCAGCAGATCGTCGCGCCCGTCGCCGTCGAGATCGCCCGCACCGAGGACGCGCCAGTCGCCCGCCGGCGCAGCGAGTGGAACGGCCTGGCCGGGCGCCGACACCCATTCGATCGAGAGCGCGTGGGTGTCGAGGTTCTCCCACAAGATCTCGGGGATGCCGTCACCGTCGGCGTCGGGTGCGGCGATCATGTGCCAGCGCGCGCCAGGCGCGCTGTGCGTCTCGCGCGAGACGACCTGGCTGCCGTTCAGGTGCACGAGGTCGACGAGGTTCTGCTGCGGATGTGCGAGCGCGATGTCGTCGCGTCCGTCTCCGTCGAAGTCGCCGCGAGCGACGACCGTCCAGTCCTTGGTGACGTCCGCGAGATCGAGCCCCGCGCCCGACGCGACCACACCGGCGCGGACGAGCCAGACGATCAGCTGTCCGGTATCGGTGTTGCGCCAGAGCAGGTCGCTCGTGCCGTCGCCGTCGAAGTCGCCGGGCTCCTCGAGTCGCCACGGGGCCGGGAGCTGCGCCAGGCTCAGGTGGCGCAGCACCTGCCTTCCCTGCATCTCCCACACGGTGAGATCGCCGTTGTTCCCGTGCATCAGCAGATCGGAGACGCCGTCGCCGGTGAAGTCGAAGCGCACCGCGACGTGCGGCGGAACGGTCGTCCCGCCAGGCGGCTGCGTGCCCGGATCGCCGGAGTTCGTGGTCGGAGGCGGATCCGTCGTCGTCGTGCCGCCGCCGCCGGTCGTCGGAATCGCATGGAAGGCGAGCGTGTTCGAGGGAGAGGAGAGCGGGCCCGCGGTGCCCGTGGCGTCGAACGCCGCGACCTGCACCGTCAGAGTGTCACCGAACGCCGCCGTGACCGTCGCCTGCGTGCCGCTCGACACGCCTTGCAGCTCCGGCGATGCGCCGTTGCGCGCCGCAATCACGTAATAGCCCTCGACCGCGCCGCTGGCCGGCGACCACTCGAGCGTCGCCTGGGTGACACCGTAGAGATCGATCGTCTGCGCCGTCGTCGGGAGCGCTGCCAGCAGCCCCAGCACGGCGCCGAGGCCTGCCCCGCGAAACCCAGCCAACATGAATCCCCCGCATGCGTGCTCCCGCCTGGAGGTTCTGTTCGGCGCAGTCGCGCGCGCGACGGGTGACCGTGGGCACCCGTGGCCCGCCCGATCCGGTGTACGCGGTCACGCGATGCCACGGCGGTGCGCGCGCGTTGCGGAGCCGAGCGAAGAGCCGGCAGCCCGAGCGCGAGCGATCCCCTCGCGCGAAGGCCCGGCGTTTATGCCGCGGCGCGCTCGAGCGCGGCGTCGAGCACGTCGCGCGTGGTCTCGACGAAGCGGATGTCGAGCTGCTTGCGCACCTCGTCGGGCACGTCGACGAGATCCTTCTCGTTGCGGCGCGGCAGCAGCACGGTCTCGATGCCCGCCCGCGACGCGGCGAGCACCTTGTCCTTGATGCCGCCGACCGGGAGCACGCGGCCGCGCAGCGAGATCTCGCCCGTCATCGCGACCTCGCCGAGCGCGCGGCGTCCGGTCAGCGCGGAGACGAGTGCGGTGACGAGCGTGACGCCTGCCGACGGCCCGTCCTTCGGCACCGCGCCGGCCGGGACGTGCAGGTGGATCTCGGCGTCGCGCAGGCGCTCCGCCGCGATGCCGAGCGAGTCCGCATTCGCGCGCACCCACGAGAGCCCCGCCTCCGCGGACTCGCGCATCACGTCGCCGAGCTGGCCCGTGAGCCGCAGGCGCAGGCCCTTGCCGCCCGGGAGCACGGTCGCCTCGACGAAGAGGATGTCGCCTCCGTGGTTCGTGTGTGCGAGCCCGACGACGACACCGGGCTGCGTGGTGCGCTCGGCCGTCTCCGGCAGGTGGGGCGGGGCGCCGAGCGCCTCGTCGACGAAGGCGGTGTCGAGGCGCAGCGGCCCGGCCTCGCCGCCGGATCCGCGCGCGGAGGCGACGCGGCGAGCGGCCTTCCGCAGCAAGGTCGCGATCAGGCGCTCGAGATTGCGGACGCCCGCTTCGCGCGTGTAGTCGCGTACGACGTGCTCGAGCGCCTCGTCGCCGAGCTCGACCTCGCTGTCGGTGATTCCGTGCGCCTCGAGCTGCTTCGGCACGAGGTGGCGCCGCGCGATCTGGAGCTTGTCGCGCTCGGTGTACCCCGGCAGCTCGATCACCTCCATGCGGTCGAGCAGAGCCAGGGGGATCGTGGCGAGGCTGTTCGCGGTCGCGATGAACATCACCTGCGAGAGGTCGAACGGGACCTCGATGTAGTGATCGCTGAAGGTCGTGTTCTGCTCGGGGTCGAGCACCTCGAGCAGCGCCGACGAGGGGTCGCCGCGGAAATCCATTCCGAGCTTGTCGATCTCGTCGAGCAGGAAGACCGGATTGCGCGAGCCGGCGCGGCGCAGGCTCTGGAGGATGCGGCCCGGCATCGCGCCGACGTAGGTTCGCCGGTGACCACGGATCTCCGCCTCGTCGCGCACGCCGCCGAGCGACGCGCGCGCGAACTCGCGGCCGAGCGCGCGCGCGATCGAGCGCCCGAGCGAGGTCTTGCCGACGCCGGGCGGACCGACGAAGCAGAGGATCGGGCTCTTGGCCGCCGGCGCGAGCTTTCGCACCGCGAGGAACTCGAGGATGCGGTCCTTCACCTTCTCGAGGTCGTGGTGGTCGGCGTCGAGCACCTGGCGCGCGGCGCGTAGATCGAGCCGGTCCTCCGTCTGCTTCGACCAGGGCAGGTCGATCATCCACTCGACGTAGGTGCGGATCAGGTGGCGATCCGGCGCGTGCTGCGGCAGCGCGGCGAGCCGCTGGAGCTCGCGATCGGCCTGCGCGCGGGCGACCTCGGGCAGATTCGCAGACTCGAGCTTCTCGCGCAGCTCCTCGACCTCGCGGATCCCCGGATCCTGCTCGCCGAGCTCGCGCTCGATATCGCGCAGCCGCTTGCGCAGCAGGCGCTCGCGGTGCTTCGGGTCCATCTCCTCGTCGCTCGAGGGCTGCGACAGCGCGCGCTGCGTCTCCGCGATCGTGACCTCGCGTTCGAGATGGCTCGCGACGTAGGCGAGCCGGCGCGTCGGGTCCGGCTCCTCGAGCAGCTTCAGGCGGTCCTCGGGCGAGAGCGGCAAGGTCGAGGCGACCAGGTCGGCGAGCAGGCCGGGCGTCGGCACGCCCTGCACGAAGCCCTTCCACTCGTCCGGGTAGTCGTCGTGGAGATCGATCACGCGGTGCGCGAGCTCGATCACGCGCTGCCACAGGCGATCGCGCTCCGCGCTCTCGCGCTCGATGTCCACCATGGGGTCGATGCGCATCCGGATCGCGGGCTCGTGCGCGAGCACTTCCCCGAGGCGGTTGCGCGCCACACCGACGACCACCGCCTGCTTGCCGTCGCGCTTGGCGTCGATCACGCGCATGACCCGGACGATGCACGAGATGGGGTGGAGGTCCTCGGGCTGCGGATCCTCGACCGCCGGGTCGCGCTGGGTGGCAACGATCAGGAAGCCGCTCGCGCCCGCCTCGTCCAGGGCCGCGAGCGAGCGGCGGCGTCCGACCGCCAGCGGGACCGTCACGCCGGGGTAGATGACGACGTCGCGCACGGGGAGGACGGGCAGGACGCTCGGCACCTCGATGCGCTCGTTCCCGGCCACCACGACGATCTGACGCTCCGGCTGAGCCTCCTCGGCCGCCGGTTTCTCGGCTCGCTCTTCGGCCACGCTGCCCTCCGGAAAAGCGGGACAACGCTAGGCGCGAAGCGAAGTCGGTCAACTCCTCCCGGCGGTCTTCGGGAGGGTCTCCGCGCTCTTCAGGAGGCGATCGACGCGCCAGGCTCCTACGTCGCGCTCGCGGCTGGTGCCCGGGACTGGAGTCGAACCAGCACGGCCTTGCGGCCACTAGACCCTGAATCTAGCGCGTCTGCCAATTCCGCCACCCGGGCAGCCGCGCCCGAGTATCCACGGCGCCCCGCGGCCGTCAATCGCGCGGACGATAGACTCGCTCGCTTGCCGAAACGCCGTGGTGAAGGACGCGCGCGCGGACCGCGAGGGCGCCGCGACTCGGAGCGAGCGGTCGCGCGTGACGCGGCCCGCATCACGCCCGAGCGCCTGCTGGTCGCGCTGCGCGCGCGGCGCGCCTCGGGGCTCACGCCTGCGGCACTGACGCGCTCGCTCGGCGGCGACGCGCGTGCCGTGCGCGCGGTGCGGCGCATGCTGCGCGCGCTGGAGAGCCGCGAGCTCGTCGAGCACGTCGAAGGCCGCTACCGCGTGCGGCGCGACGACGGCGCGGTGGAAGCGCGCGTCGAGTCGCAGAGCGCGCGGGGAGATCTCTTCGCCGTGGATGTGTCGGGGACGAGCTGGCGCGTGGCGCAGGCGAGCGATGCGCGGGTCGGCGATCGCGTGCTGCTGCTCCCGGTCGGCGGGCCGGACTCGACGAGCGCGGATCTGCTGCACGTGGTCGAAGGCGGGCGCGACCACTTCGTCGGCATCCTGCACCGGCGCGGCGGAATGGCGTACGCGACGCCCTATCGCGACGACGGCGACTGGTGGCTGCGCGTGTCGTCCGCCGACGCCGGTGACGCGCGCGACGGCGAGGTCGTGGAGCTCGAGCCGGTGGTGCGCCGCCGCCGCTCTGGTGCGGAGCCGGAGCCGTGGGCGCGCGTCACCCGGCGGATCGGATTCCCCGGCGATCCGGACGCCGACTTCGCCGCGGTCGTGTGGCGACATCGGCTTCCCGTCGAGTTCCCGCAGGAGATCGACGCCGAGCTCCGCGCGATCGCGTCGCTTCCCTCGGAGGAGGTGGAGCGCGCCGACCTGCGCGATCAGCCCTTCGTCACGATCGATCCCCACGACGCGCGCGACTTCGACGACGCGGTGCACGCGGAGCTCGCTCCGGATGGGGCGTTACGCTTGCAGGTGGCGGTCGCCGACGTCTCGCACTTCGTGCGGCCGGGCTCTGCGCTCGACCGCGAGGCGCAGCGCCGCGGGAACAGCGTCTATTTTCCGGATCGCGCGATCCCGATGCTGCCGCCGCTCCTGTCCGCGGACCTCTGCTCGCTGCGGCCGGATCGAGACCGGCTCGCGCTCGTCGCGGAGCTCCGATGCGAGGCGCACGGCGAAGTCCGCAGCGCGCGCGTCGTCGAGGCGCGCATCCGCAGTCACGCGCGCCTGACCTACGCGGAGGCGCAGGCGCAGCTCGAAGGCGCGCCCGGCCCGCACGCGGCGATGCTGCGCGCCCTCTGGGGCTGGGCCCGGCAGGCGAGCCGCGAGCGGCGCCGCCGCGGCGGCCTCGAATTCGAGCTGCCCGGCACCGAGATCTCGTACGGCGACGACGGCCGGCCCGATCGCATCGCGCGCGCGCCGCGCAGCGACGCGCACCGCCTGGTGGAGGAGGCGATGCTGGCGGCCAATCGCGCGGTCGCGGCGTGGCTGTCCCGCGAGGCGCTGCCGGTGCCCTATCGGAATCACCTGCCTCCGGGCCCGGAGGACGCGGCGCTGCTGGTCGCGCATCTGCGCGCATTCGGGATCGCGCGCGACCTCCCGTCCGGACCGCTGTCGTCGCGGGCCCTCGCCCGCGCGCTCGACGACACGCCCGCGGAGCAGGCCGCGGTCGTACACGCGCTGGTGCTGCGCCAGCTGCGGCAGGCGCGCTATGGCGCAGCGTCGCTCGGTCACTACGCGCTCGCGATGCGCCACTACCTGCACTTCACCTCGCCGATCCGCCGCTACGCGGACCTCGAGGTGCACCGCGCGGTGAAGGCGCGACTCCGGCAGGAGCGGCACCCGCTGGAATTCGAGCAGGCGCAGCGCGTCGCGGCGCGGACCTCGTTCCGCGAGCGGCTGGCGCAGCGTGCCGAGCGCGAGATGGCGACACTCGCGAGCTGCGCCTTCCTCCGAGAGCACGTCGGCGAGGAGCACGCGGGCAGCGTGACCGGTCTCGGGCGCATGGGGCTCTTCGTCACGCTCGACGCCTGGCCGATCGACGGGCTGGTGGCTGCGACGCGGCTCGGCGGCGCGGAGCCCGACGCGCTCGGCCACGCGCTGTCGCTGCCGGGCGGGCGCCGCGTTCGCCTCGGCGAGCGCGTGCGCGTGCGCATCGCCGCGGTCGACGTCGCGCGCGCGCGCGTCGATCTCGAGCTCTGCGACCCGGAAGGCGGCACGCGCAGCGCGGCGCCACCGCGCGGTCAGCGTTCGCGGCGCGGCACGACGGAGAAGCGCTCCGCCGGCCGGAAGAGCAGCAGGGCGGCCGCGACCTCGTAGAGCAGGCCGATCTGCCACTGCCCGTCGCGTAGCGCGACGAAGCCACCGAGGAGCGCGAGCCCGACCGCGGCGAGCACGCTCGTCACGTGACGCGCGACGAAGGCCCGCGGGCTCACGGCGCCGCCGAACGAGCGGCGTGCCAGCACCGACACGCCCGCGAGCGCGAGCGCGCCGAACGTGACCGGGCGATCGACGCCGAGCCCCTGATCGACGTCGGAGCGCAGCCCGATCACGGCCACGCCGAGCGCGATCACGGCGACGGATAGCAGGGCGCTTCGCCGGAGCGAGCGCAGCGAGGTCTCGAGCGCCGAGGGGTCGGGTGCGGGGACTGTCATTTCTACCAGTATGCTGGCTCGCGCCCCGCGGCGGTGGCGGATTCGTCGACTTGTCCCGCTCGAAGCCGTCCTGCATGTTGAATTCATGAGGCTCTCTCTCCAGGTCCAGTACGCGATCTGTAGCGTCTTCGAGCTGGCCTACAACGGGCACGGGGAGCCGGTGCAGGTGCGCGTCGTGAGCGAGCGTCAGGGGATCCCCGCGCGCTATCTCGAGCAGATCTTCCGGCGCCTGCGCCGCGCCGAGCTGGTGCTCAGCAAGCGGGGGCCGGGCGGGGGCTACACGCTCGCGCGTGCGCCCTCGCGCATCACTCTGCGCGACGTGATCGAGGCGGTGGAGGGTCCGCTCGCGCAGACGCTCGCGATGGAAGGCGATCCGTCTCCTCCCGAGCGCCCGAGCTTCCTCGGGCCCGCGCTCGCGCGCCGGCTCGGCGAGGCCCTCGCCGCGGTCGCGTTCGACGCCGTCTGCCGCGACGCCGAGCGCCTCGGCGTGCCTCGTGTGAAGCACGAGGCGCCGATGTACTTCATCTGACAGGGGCTCTGGTAGACTCCGCGCCTTCGTTTGGAGACCCCTGCGGAGTCGCACTCTGACGCCTCGAGTCGACGTCGATCCGCGCAGTGCGGCCGTGCGGATTCCAGCGACCGTTCTGCACGAGATGATGAAACACGCGCTGGAGACGGGACCGGAGGAGTGCTGCGGCCTGATCGTGGGCGACGAACGCGAGCCCTTCCGACACGTCCACCGCTGCCACAACGAGATGACTGCGAAGCACAACAAGGATCCGCTGGAGTTCCCGCGCGACAACCACTCCGCGTTCTACATGAGCGACGCGGACATCGCGGGGGTGCAGCGCGAGGCGGAGCGCGGCGGCATGAAGGTGACGGCCGTCTACCACTCGCACGTCGGCGCGGGCGCGTACCTGTCGGAGATGGACCTCGAGTTCGCCGAGCAGGAGCGCTCGCGCTTTCCCGACGCCGACTGGATCGTGCTCGCGGTCTTCGAGCGGAGCGTGCGCGAGGTGGCGCTCTTCCGGCCCGGCATTGAAGGCCTGCGCGGACACCGCGTCGAGAGCCTCCCCTCGTGAGGCCCTTCTTGCCGGGCCTTCGCGCTCGGCATTCGCTCGCGCTCGTTCAGGGCCTAGCCTCGCTCGCTCTCCCGCTGCTCGCGTGTCAGAGCGTCGGCATCGGCATCCCGAAGTCGGAGATCCCCGCCGATCCGATCGCCTTCAACTACCGCACGCCCGAAGAGGCTCGGCGGCGCGCCGACGCCTACAAGGACGCGGAGAACGCCCAGCTCGACGCAGCGCGCAAGCAACTCCTCGGGGACGAGAATGCGCCGGTGAGCCGCGAGATGTACAGCAGCGCCGACCACCTGAAGAGCTACGTCGCGCAGGTGCTCGGGCACAAGCCGCAGCAGGAGGAGCTGAGTCCCGGTCGCCTCGCGCTGCTCGATCCGCACAGCGGCCGGGTGACCGTCCTCGAGGCTGCGCGTCGCGGCTCCGTCCCGCTCACGTGGTCCGCCGACCACGGCCGCCTGCTCTTCGCGCAGCCGGGCGAGCGCGACTTCCAGGTCTACGAGTACGAGCGCGAGCGCGGCACGGTGCGCCCGATCACGCACGGCCCGACCGCGTACACGGAGGCCTGCTACGTCTCGGAGGGCCGCGTCGTCGTGACTGCGTTCGACGCCGGCAGCGACGTCCCACGCTCGCGCATCGAGATCTCCCGGCCGGGAGGCGGGGGTCCCTTCGAGCCGCTGACGGAGTGGGGCGTGGAGTACGACCCGACCTGCGCGCCCGACGGACACTCGGTCGTGTGGACACGTGAGAACCCGGACGGCCGCAGCGAGCTGCGCCTGATCGTGCTCGAGCCGGGCGCGCAGGTCGTCGCGCTCGCGCCGGGCCGCCAGCCGCGCTTCTCCGCGGACGGCGCGTGGATCGTCTACACCGCGCCGCTGGGAAAGGACTGGCGCATCTGGCGCATGCGCCCCGACGGCAGCAGCCGCGCGCGGATCGGATCGAGCGAGCGCAGCGAGGCCCGGCCGACCTTGTCGCCGGACGGCCGCTTCGTGGCCTACGTCTCCTCGGAGGCGCTGCCGCGCCGCTACTTGTATCTGCGCCGCTTCGATGGCAGCGGCGACATGATCCTCTTCGCCGACGGGGACGGCGAGAATCCCGTCTGGTGAATCCGTCGCGCCCCGCGACATCCCATCTTGCAAGTCAAGGAGACCCTCGTGACGCTCGGGAAACCCGTGAAGGAACTGGTTCCGGTACACGGAGGACTGGCGGAGCCCGTGGACCGCGTGGTGCCGCTGAAGCAGCGCGCCGCATTCCTGCGCGAGGCCGCGCGCCTGCCGAAGATCCGCGTCTCGCGCGCGGACCTCTCTACCGTCTACCGCATCTCCGACGGCGCGCTGTCGCCGCTGGAGGGCCCGATGCGCGCGGAGGTCTGGACGCGCGTGCTCGAGCGCGGCCACATCGAGGTCGACGGCCGTCGCTATGCCTGGACGATCCCGCTCTCGCTGCCGGTCGCGGACGATGAGGTCGGCGCGCTCGCGCGCGGCGGATCGGCCGCGCTGCACACGGAGGCGGGTGGCGTCGTCGCGATCCTCGACGACCTCGAGCTGTTCGAGTGGGACAAGCCGCTCTACCTCCAGAAGGTCTATCGCACCCCGCGACACGACCACCCGGGCGGACGTCAGGTCGAGCAGGATCCCCGCACGCGCCTCGCGGGCGGCACGCTTCGCGTGTTGCCGCAGCCGGGCCATCCCGAATACGGCGAGTACATGATGTCGCCGCGCATGACCCGGGCGTTGATCCGCGATCGCAAGTGGGAGCGCGCGCTGGCCTTCCAGACGCGCAATCCGCTGCACCGCGCCCACGAGTACGCGCTGGTGGCGGGCGCCGAGCGCCTGACGCGCGAGGGCCATTTCACCGGCATCGTGCTGAACCCGCTGGTCGGCGAGCTGAAGGGCGACGACGTGCCCGCGGTCGTGCGCATGCGCGCCTATCGGAAGCTCCACGACGACCGACTGCTCGGCGAGGGTGACAAGGACGAGGCGCTGTGGCGCAAGGTCGGCTACGACCTCTCCGAGGTGTTCGAGCTGATCGGGCTCGACATCAAGATGTTCTACGGCGGCCCCTCGGAGGCGGTGATGCACGCGATCTACCGGCAGAACTACGGCATGAGCGATCTCGTGATCGGCCGCAAGCACGCGGACGCGCCCTTCGAGGACGGCAAGCCCATCTGGGGCGACTTCGACGCCCAGCAGATCTTCGAGGAGCTCGGGGGCGAGCTGCAGCTGCGGCCCTGCAAGATCGGATTCGCCGCCTTCTACGAGTCGCTCGGTCGGGTCGACCTGACCGATCACCATCCCGACGAGAAGCCGGTCGCGGTGAGCGGCACCAAGGTGCGCGAGCAGCTCCAGTCCGGGCAGCGGCCCGACCCGCGCATCATGCGCCCGCAGATCGCGGATGTCTTGATCGAGTCCTATCGGAGGTAGGGATGCGGATCGGGGTCCCGCGCGAGACCAAGACGATGGAGTTCCGCGTGGGTCTCGTGCCCGACGCGGTGCGGGTGCTGCACCAGGAGGGGCACCAGATCCTGGTCGAGCCCGGCGCGGGGCAGGGCAGCGGCTTCTCCGACGCGAGCTTCCGCGACGCGGGCGCCGCGCTGGTCTCGCGCCAGGAGGCCTGGTCGGAGCCCGATGTCATCGTGAAGGTGAAGGAGCCGCAGCCGGACGAAGTGGGCTTCCTGCGCAAGGGTCAGGTGCTCTTCACGTACCTGCACCTCGCGGCGAACCCGACCTTGACGCGCGCGCTGCTCGACGCGGGCGTGATCGGCATCGCCTACGAGACGATCCAGCATCCCGACGGCAGCTTCCCGGTGCTCGCGCCGATGAGCGAAGTCGCGGGGCGGCTCGCGGTGCAGGTCGGCGGGGCGCTCCTCCAGAAGGATCGCGGCGGGAAGGGGCTGCTCCTCGGCGGTGTGCCGGGCGTCATGCGCGGGAAGGTCTGCGTGCTCGGCGGTGGCATCGTCGGCATCAACGCGGTGCGCGTCGCGCACGCGCTCGGCGCCGAGGTCGACGTGCTCGACATCGATCTGCGCCGGCTGACCTACCTCTACGACATCTTCCACGGCGAGCTCAACACGCTCTACGCGAGCGCCGCCGCGATCGAGCGCTCCGTGCTGACGAGCGATCTTCTGATCGGCGCGGTCTATGTGAACGGGCGGCGCGCGCCGGTGCTGGTGCGCGAGTCGCAGGTGGCGCGCATGGAGGCGGGCTCGGTGATCGTCGACGTCGCGGTGGACCAGGGCGGCTGCGTCGAGACGATCCATCCGACCACGCACGCGGAGCCGACCTACGAGGTCCACGGCGTGACCCACTACGGCGTGTCGAACATGCCGGGCGCGGTGCCTCGCACCTCGACCTTGGCGCTCACCAACACGACGGTCCCGTTCGTCGAGCGGATCGCCGCCCACGGCATCGAGGCCGCCGTGCGAGGCGATCCGGCGCTCGCCCTCGGCGCGAACGTCTGGCGGGGGTCCCTGGTGCACCGCGGCGTCGCGGAGTCCCTGGGCCTGCCGCACTCGCCGCTCAGCCTCGCCTGATCCGGGCGCGCGGCCGCGGCGCGGCGGCGTCGGGGTCGATCCGGACCGACGCCGCGACCTGACGCCAGAGGACGTCGATCACGCGCGAGGCCGGCGGCGGAGGCGTGCGGCGCAGCGCCTCCAGCATCACGAGCCGCATCGCGCCGAACATCGCCGCGCCGGCGAGCCCCGGATCGACGCCGACCGGCAGCTCGCCGCGCTTCTGCGCGCGGCGGATGCTGCGGGCCGCGCGCTCGACCACGACCCCGATGCGCTGCGCCTCGGTGCGCGCGACCTCGGGGTCGCGCGCGAGCGGACCGTAGAGCACCAGCGCGAAGGGCTCGGCGTAATGGAAGCGCACGCCCCGCTCGAGGCGGATCCGCTCGTGCTGTGCCCACGTGCCGTGGGCGTCGAGGTCGGCGTCGAGCACCTCGGCGTGGAAGCGGTCGAAGAAGTCGTCGACGAGCGCGCCGACGAGCCCGGCCTTCGAGCCGAAGTAGCGGTGGACCAGGCTCGGCACGACGCCGGCCGCCTCGGCCACGCTCGCGAGCTCGATGTCGCCGCCCGTCCGCAGCGCCACCTCGCGCGCGACCTCGAGCAGGCGGCGCCGCGTGGCCCGTCCCTTCGTGGTGGCGGGGGCGCGGATCGTTGACACGGCGCGGAGCCTCGCTCAGAATAGAATTGAAGTCAATTCACAAAGCGTCCCCGGCGACGCGGGAGGCTCCGATGGTTCGGCTGCAGGGCGATCGCGAGGTCGCGGAGCGCATCCTCGGACACATCGAGGCAGGCACCACCGACGTGGGAGAGGGCGTGTGGCGCGAGCCCGTCTCGCACTACCGCTCGGAGGAGCGGCTGCGCGCGGAGCAGGGCGTGCTGCGGCGCCTCCCGAGCCCCTTCTGCCCGTCGGTCGCGCTGCCCGAGGTGGGGTCCTTCCTGGCGCGCGACGCCGCGGGCACGCCGCTCCTCGCGGTCCGGGGCGCGGACCGCCGCGTACGCGTCTTCCGCAACGCCTGCCGGCACCGCGGCACGCAGGTCGCCGAGGGCACGGGCTGCAGCGCCGCCTTCCGGTGTCGCTACCACGGCTGGACCTACGCGCTCGACGGCAGCCTGCGGCAGGTGCCGCACGAGCACGGCTTCCCAGGGCTCGACCGCGAGCGCCACGGGCTCGTGTCGGTCGCCGCGCAGGAGCGCCACGGGCTCGTGTGGGTCACGCAGGAGCCGCAGGTGTCCGGCGCGGAATCCGCCCTCGACGTCGTTCCGGAGCTGCTCGGGAAGGACCAGCGCCTGTTCGCGGCGCGCGAATTCACGGTGCCGGCCAACTGGAAGGTGCTGATGGAGGGGTTCCTTGAGGGCTATCACATCCGCGCGACGCACCCGCAGAGCTTCTATCCCTTCGGCTTCGACAACCTGAACCTGGTCGAGACCTTCGGCCCGCACAGCCGCGTGACCTTCCCGTTCCAGCGCATCCGCAAGCTCGCGGCGCTGCCGCCCGAGGAGCGCCGCGTGGCGGGCGCGCTCACCTTCGTCTACCAGCTCTTCCCGAACGCGGTCGTGGTCGTGCTCTCGCACCACACGATCCTCGTGGCGCTCGAGCCCGTGTCGACTCGCGAGACGCGCTTCCTCTCCTGGTCGCTGACGAACCGCCCGGCCGGGTCGGAGACCGATTCGGACGGAAAGCTGGCCGCGGAGCGCGACGCCGCCTTCGTCAACCAGACGGGTGGCGCGGAGGACATCGCCGTGGCCTGCTCGATCCAGAAGGGGATCGAGAGCGGCGCGAACGACGCGTTCCTCTTCGGCCGCTTCGAGGCGGCGCTCGCGCACTTCCACCGCGGTCTCGACCTAGCGCTCGCCGCGGCGCGCTGAGCGGGCGCTACACCATGTGGATGCGCGGGGTGCGCGCCGCCTCGAGCAGTCCCTTGCGGTCGCGGCCGTCGGCCGGCGCGCTCGCGTATCCGAACGACAGCGAGACCCGCGTCGGCTCGTTCAGCGCATCGTCCTTCGAGACGTCCTCGGCCACCGCGCGCGCGAGCGCGGCGACCCGATCCCCCGGAGCGCGCCCCGGCTCGGGCATCAGCACGGCGAACTCGGCGGGACCCAGGCGCGCGACCACGTCGAAGTCGCGCGCGCGCGAGCGCAGCGACTCGGCCACGCGCGCCACGAGCCGGCGCGTCTTCTGCGCGTCGCCGTGCGCCTCGAACTCGCCGAGGTTCTCGATCTTCGCGACCGCGAGCGCGACGGCGCCGTCGCGCGAGCCCGCGCGCGCGAGCTCCTCCTCGATGCGGCGCGCGAGGTGGCGCTCGTTCGGGAGCCCGGTCTCCTCGTCGAAGTGGCGGAGCTGGCGCGTGCGCGCGTGGAGCAGCGCGTTGGCGAGCGCGCGCTCGAGATACGAGACGAACTGCTCGAACAGGCGCAGGTCGTCCTGTGCGAAGCGGCTCGGCGTGAACCGGTCGGGCGCGAACTTGTCGTAGAGCGCGAGCGTGCCGATCGGGCGGCCCTCGCGCGAGAGCGGCGCCGCGACGAGCGAGCGCACGTCGCTGCCCGATCCGGCGAGCTCGGGGTCCGCGGCGAGATCGCGGATCCACAGCGGCGCGCGACGCCGCAGCACCTCCACCGAGACGCGCTTGTCGAGCTTGAACAGGCGCTCTTGCGTGCGGCCGTCGGCCGAGCCGAAGTAGGAGCGGATCGCGAAGCGCCGCGTCTCCTCGTCCTGGAGGCGCAGCACCGCGTGGTCGGCCTCGAGCGTCATCGCGGCCGACGAGGTCGCGAGCCGCAGCACCTCGGACGGATCGGTGGCCGACACCATCTGGAGACCCGCCTCGTTGATGGCGCCGATCTGCGTCGCGCGGTGCGCGGTGCGGGCCTCGCGCTCCGCCTTCGCGATCTCCTCGGCCGCGACGTTCGCGATCTCCTGGAGCGTCTCCTCGATGCGAGCGTCGCGGGGAACGGACGCGCCGGCCTGCACCGAGAGCACCCCGACGAGATGGTCGCCCGCGAAGAGCGGCAGCGCCGCGTAGGCGAGCGCCCCGTCCGCGCGGTGCAGCAAGGTCGGCTCGCCGCTCTCGGCGGCCGCGCCGTCGATGCCGTCGCCGATGCGGATGCGGAGCTCCGCGAGCAGCGAGCCGGGCGCCGACGACGTCGCCGAGCAGCGCAGCGCGTCCTCCTCGAGATCGTGGAGGTAGATGGTCGCGATGCCGCCGCCCGCGTGGCGTGCGACCAGCCGGCAGAGCGCCGCGAGCCGCGCGTCGAGCGGCGTGCGCTCGCCGAGGATCTCGCGCACCTCGCGCACGGCCGTGTAGCGCGCGGCCTGGCTGCGGAGATCGGCGTGCTCCTGGGCGCGCGCGATGATCTGCGCGTCGACGTGCGCGAGCTCCTCGGCGAAGGCGAGGTCGGCCTCGTCGAAGGCGTCGGGACGCGAGCGGTGGTGGAGGTTCAGCACGCCCTGCACGCGGCCGCGCGAGAGCAGCGGGACGCAGAGCGCCGACTCGACGTCGAGCCGCTCGCGCACGATGTGGAAGCGCGCGCGGTCGGCCTTGCCGCGCAGGCGCAGCGAGCGGCCTTCTTCGGCCACGCGGCCGGCGATGCCCTCGCCGAGGCGCACGCGGATCTTCGACCAGAGCTCCGGCTCGATGCCTGCCGCGACGCGGACGCGCAGCTCGCCTCGCGCCTCGTCGAGGAGCATCAGCGAGCCGCCCTCGGCGCCCGTCACTGCGAGCGCGATCTCGAGCACGCGCGTGAAGAGCTCGTCGGTGTCGATCGTGAGGTCGACCGACTCGACGATCTCGTGGAGGATCTGGAGCAGCTCCGCCTTCCGCTCGGCGGGAGGGCCGTTGTAGCCCCACAGCAGCTTTGCGGTCAGCGGCGTCACGACGCGCCCGGAGCCGAGTGCGCCTTCCGGCAGCGCGGCCGCGAGGTCGTCCGGCGAAGACGCCACCACCGCATCGAGATCCGAAGCGGCGAACTCGCGCGGATCGTCGACGAGCGTGCCCTCGAGCACGGCCGCGACGCCCGGATCGAGGCGCCCGAAGCGTTCCCGCAGCCGCGTGGCCTCGGGGTCGTAGACCTTCGCAAGCTCGACGGCGGGGTTCGCCTCGAGCAGCGGGATCAGCGCGAGCATCTCGTCGCTCGCGCCGAAGAGGCCGATGCGCTTCCTCATCATCAGGCGTCCTCGTCGACGAGGGCGTCGAGGCGGATCGTCAGCAGCAAGGTGCTGGTCTCGCCGAGGCCGTCGCCGAGCACGATCGGGAGCCGCACGCTGCGGTCGTCCACGCGCGACGCGACGCCGACCGACACGATCACGAGATCGCGGCCGATGCGCGCGCCGAGCGGCGCCTCGTCGGCACCGTCGGGCCACGGCGCGTCGAGCAGCGACTCGGCCGACGAGATCTCGGCGTCGAGCGCGACGCTGTCGGGGCGAGAGGTCTCCTCGAGGATCGCGTCCTCGAGCGTGCGGCGCGGCGCGGGCGCGGGCTTCGGCGCCACGCGCGTCTCGCCGTCGCCGTCGCGCGCGGGGCGCGGGAGCGGAGTCGCGACGGGCGCGGGGCGCGGCGCGGCGATGGCCGCGGCGGGGCGCGGTGCCGTGGCCGGAGACGCGGGCGCTTGTGTCGCGATGCTCTCCTCGCGCAGCGCGCGCATCACCTTCTTCGAGATGGTGGAGAGCGTCTGGAGCAGACCGCGGCCCTCGGTGGCCACCGCTTCGAAGACCGTCGCGCCGCCGAGACCGAGCCGCCGGTGCAGCTCGTCGATGCCGTAGTCGTTGCAGAGGTCGCGCTTGTTGTACTGGACCACGAGCGGCAGGTCCTCGAGTCGGCGCGCGTAGTCGGCGAGCCCCTTGCGGAGCTCCTCGAGCATTGCCGCGTTCTCGGGCGCGCGGCGCGGATCGGCGTCGATCACGAGCACCACGCCGTCGACCTGGTCGAGCAGCGTCTTGCGCGTCGGCCCCTGCTCGGGGGATCCCGGGACCGCGACGAGCTCGATGCGCGTGCGCACGCTCGCGACCTCGCCGAGCTCGATCGGCAGCACGGTGTAGACGACGGACGGGTCGAGGCGCGTCGGCACCTCGCGCATCTCGCCGCGGTGGTCCGGGCGCAGCTTCGCGTACACGCCGCGCAGGTTGGTCCGCTTGCCGGCGCCCTCGATCCCCCAGTAGAGGATGCGCGCGTTCACCTGCGACGACTCGGCCTCGACCCTGGCCATCAGACCTTTCCCTTCTTCGACAGGATGCGGCGCGCGTGCGCGGAGATCATCGAGGGGACGTCCTTGCTCTTCATCAGATTGCGGAGGTCGCGCTCCTGGAGGTAGTTCACGAATTGCATCGCGACCGCCTGGGGCGTCTTCGGGTTGGTCGCGAGCGCGAGCTTGACCTGATAGTGGCGCGTCACCTCGCGGTTGTTGGCGACGGTGCGGATCACCTCGTCGCTCACGTTGCGCGACTGCGCGATCGAGAGCAGCTCGTTCTCCGTGATCTTCGGGCTGGTGACCGCCGCCATCGCCACGATCTTGTTGCGGTCGCGCACGAGCAAGTTGCGCGCCTCCTTGTTACCCATGCGCCCGAGCTTGATCTTCTGGAAGACCGTCATGTTCTGCACGAGCGCGTAGAGGTTGCCGCCCGCCGCGATCTCCTCGGGCGCCGCCTCCGCGTTCTCGTCGAGCAGGGCCGCGGGCACGTTCGCGAGCTCGCCGCCGAAGACGGCCGCGAGCGCGGCGCGCATTTCCTCCTCGCCGAGGCTGTCCGGGCTCGCGGGCGCCTCGTCCTCGGGAGCCTCCTCGATGCCGAGGAAGGAGAGGATGCGGTCGATGACCGCGCGACCGGTCAGCGGGTTCGCGCCGAGCGCGTCCACGATCGGCGGGTGGCGCATCATGCGTTCCTGGTTGTTCGAGACGATCTCGACCACGCGCCGGAACGGGCGCTCGGCCAGGAAGGCGATCGTCGCGTCCGCGGCCGCGGCGTTCAGCGCGATGCGCTCGAGGCGCGCCTCGCGCTCCGCGTTCGCGCGCGCGAGGTGGTCGAGCAGCGAGGGGTGCGCCGGGCCCGAGAGCACCGCGTCCATCACGGGGTCCGGCAGCTGCTCGAGGCTGTCGCGCGCGCGGCCCTTCACTTCGGCATCGGGATCGTGCATCAAGGCGAAAAGGACCGTCGCGAGCTCGAGCGGCGGCAAGGGCAGGGCGCCGCGCGCGGCCATGCGCCGCACCTCGAGCGGCGCGTCGCGGCGCGCGTACTTCTCGGCCTGCGCCGAGAGCTTGAGCTGGATCTTTTCGCGTGTCGCTTCCATCGAATCGGACCCGGGCCGCGGGACTGCGAGGCCGCTTCGACGGCCCGCGGATCAGTGCTGCGTCTTGCTGGCCTGCGCCTCCGCGACGACCCGTTCGCGGACCTGGGAAGGCGCCTCGTCGTAGTGGTGGAACTCCATGTGGAACTCGCCCTGACCGCCGGTGATGCTGGTCAGCGCGCTCGCGTACTCGAGCATCTCGGACATCGGCACCTGAGCCTGGATCACCTGCGTCGCGCCCTTCGCCTCCGAGGATCCGACGCGGCCGCGCCGGCTCGAGAGATCGCCCATCACGTCGCCGACGTGCTGCGCCGGCACCGCGACGTGCAGGTCCATCACCGGCTCGAGCAAGGTGGGGCCCGCCTGCTCGAGCGCGGCCTTGAAGCCGAAGGAGCCCGCGAGCTTGAACGCCATCTCGTTCGAGTCGACCGTGTGGTACTTGCCGTCGATGCAGCGCACGCGCACGTCGACCACGGGGTAGCCCGCGAGGGGCCCGTGCACGCAGGCCTCCTGGATGCCCTTCTCCACCGCAGGGATCAGGTTGCGGGGGATGGCACCGCCGACGATCTCGTCCACGAACTCGATTCCGGTGCCGCGCGGGAGCGGCTCGACCGTCAGGTAACACACGCCGAACATCCCCTTGCCGCCCGTCTGCTTCTTGAGCTTGCCCTCGACGTTCTCGGCTCGCTTCTTGATCGTCTCCCGATAGGGAACCTTGGGCGTCTTCAGCTCCACCTCGACCCCGAACATCCGCTGGAGCTTCGACACGGTCATGCGCACGTGGAGCTCCCCCCGGCCGGTCAGCAGGAACTCCCCGGTCATCGGATCGCGGCCGAGATGGAGCGTCGGATCTTCCTCCACGAGTCGGCCGAGCGCGGTGAACACTTTATCCTCATCTCCTTTTGATTTCGCCGAGATGGCGTAGGAAATGACACCCTGGGGAATGGGGATCTGCGGCAGCGCCGACCCGCCCTTCTCGGCGCAGAGGGCGTGTCCGGTCTTGACCGACTTGAGCTTCGCGACCGCGACGATGTCCCCGGGCCCCGCCTCCGGCACGTCGACGTGCTCCGCGCCGCGCAGGAGCATCAGCTTCGAGAGCCGCTCCTTGTGGTCGGCGGTGGCGTCGCGGACGGTCGACTCCGGCCGCAAGGTGCCCGAGACGACGCGCAGGACCGAGAGCGTCCCGGCGTAGCGGTCGATGATCGTCTTCAGCACCAGCGCGCGGAAGGGCGCGTCGGCCTCGGACGGCACCGCCTGACCCTCGGCGTCCGTGAAGGGAGTCCGCTCCGCTGCGGAGGGCAGCAGATGCGAGATCGCCCAGTGCAGGCGCGAGGTCCCGAGCTCGCGCGTCGCCGCGGTCGCGAACACGGGCAGGATGCGGCCGGCGCGCGTGCCGGCGCACAGTCCCCGCAGCACCTCGTCCGGCGCGAGCTCGCCCTGCTCGAGGTACTTCTCGAGCAGCGCGTCGTCGCACTCGGCCACGCTCTCGACCAGCTTTTCGTGTGCGGCCGTGGCCTCGTCCGCGAGATCGGCCGGCACCTCGCCTTCTCCCGCTGCCGTGTAGGCCTTCATCTGGAGTACGTCGACCACGCCCGACACGTCGTGCGTGCTGCCGATCGGGAAGCTCACGACGACCGGGTTCGCCTCCATCTTCTCGAGGGATGCCACCGCGGCGTCCCAGTCGGCGCGCTCGCGGTCGATGCCGTTGATCACCGCGATCAGCGGGATGCCGCGCTCGCGGCAGAAGCGGAACATGCGGTCGGTTCCGACCTTCGCGCCGTGGTCGGCGGAGACGACGAGCACGGCGCCGTCGAGCGCGTGCAGCGCCACCTGTCCGTCGGCCTGGAAGTTCGAGTCGCCGGGGGCGTCGACCAGGGTGAAGTGCTTGCCGCCCGCGTCGAAGGAGTAGAGGGCGGAGGTGATCGTCGTCTGGCGCTCCTTCTCTTCGGGCAGGAAGTTCAGCACCGACGTGCCGGCGCTGACGCTTCCGAGCGTCGCGGTCGCGCCCGCCTGGTGGAGGAGCGCCTCGCCGACGGAGGTCTTGCCGTCTCCGGAGTGTCCGACCAGCGCGAAGTTGTGGGTATCGCTCGGCTTCGTGTCTTTCACAGTCGCTTCTCCTTTCGGGCCTTCGGCGCCGCTGCGGCGCGCCGGGGGCGCGGGCCGGTGGGCTCCGCCCCCGGCGCGCGGTTCTTCTGGTAGATCAGGCGGAGCCCCTCGAGCGTGAGGAAGGGCTCGACGCGGTCGATCGTCCGACACTCCGCGGCGACGCGGCCGGCGAGCCCGCCGGTCGCGACCACGCGCGCCTCGGCGCCGAGCTCGCCGCGGATGCGATCGACCATCGAGTCGACGATGCCGGCGTAGCCGTAGAGCATCCCGGACTGGAGCGCGCTCGTGGTGGTCCGGCCGATCACCGACTTCGGCCGCGCGAATTCCACGCGGTGGAGCATCGAGGCGCGCTCGAAGAGCGCCTCCATCGCCACGTGGATGCCCGGGAAGATCACGCCGCCGAGGTACTCGCCCTGCGCCGACACGCAGTCCCAGGTCGTGGCGGTCCCGAAGTCGACCGCGATCACCGGGCCGCCGAGCAGCTCGTAGGCCGCGACCGCGTTCACGATGCGGTCGGCGCCGACCTCGCGCGGGTTCTCGTAGCGGACCGGCATGCCCGTGCGCGTGCCCGGTCCGACTGCGAGAGGCGGGCGCTCGAAGAGCTTCTCGCACACGCGCTCGAAGATCGGGAGCAACGGCGGGACGACGCTCGAGATGATCACGTCGTCGACCTGCTCCTCGCTGCGCCCGGCGTGGCGGAAGAGGCTCGAGACGAGCAACGCGACCTCGTCCGAGGTCTGCTCGCGGCGCGTCGCGATGCGCCAGTGATGCGCGAGCGCGGCGCCCGGCGCCTCCGCGTCGTCGAAGAGGCCGAGCGACACGTTGGTGTTGCCGATGTCGATCACGAGCAAGGTCGTCACGCGGGCTCCTTCAGCAGCGTGACGTCGCCCGCGACCACGCGCGTCTCTCCGCTCGCGAGCCCGAGGCGCAGTGCGCCGTTCCGGTCCACGCCGAGCGCGATCCCTTCGAGCACGTCCGTACCGACGCGCGCCACGCGCACGCGCCGGCCGCGCATGCGGAACCAGGCCTCGAAGTCGGGCAGCACGCCGGGAAGTCCGTCCGCGGCGCAGCGGTCGAGCGTCGCCTCGAGGCGCTCGTAGAGGCGAGAGGTGAACTCGAGGCGGTCGACGCGCGCGCCGAGGAAACTCCGCAACGAGCCGGCGCGCGCGCGGAACTCCTCCGGGAAGGACTCGCGCAGGACGTTCAGGTTCACGCCGATGCCGAGCACGAGGTATGCGACGCGCGTACCCTCGGCGCCGAGCTCGAGCAGGATGCCGGAGACCTTCAGCCCGGCGAGCAGCACGTCGTTCGGCCACTTGATCTCGACGGGCTCGCGCGCGCCCACGGTCTCGGCGACCGCGTCCGCGACGGCGACCGCGGCGGCGAGCACGGTTGCCGGGGTCAGGGCGGCCGATGCCTTCGGCCGCAGCACGATCGACGTGTAGAGATTCTGGAAGGACGGGGAGAAGAAGCTTCGCCCGAGGCGCCCGCGGCCGGCCGTCTGGCCCTCGGCGATGACGGCGGTGCCTTCCGGCGCGCCCGCGCGCGCGAGCTCCTGCGCGACGCGGTTGGTCGAGTCCGTCTCCTCCAGCCAATGGAGCGTGCGGCCGAGCCAGCGCGTCCGGAGCCGCGGCAGCAGGCGCTCCGCGGTGAGGCGGTCGGCGGTGTCGTTCGGCGGATCGGGGCAACCGGGTCCGGCGCTGCGCCAGGGGACATGGACGCGCGCCGGATCGGGTCTCATGCGCCGGCTCCTGCGTCCGGCCGGGCCGCAGGTCCCGACGCGATTTCGAGCGCGACGTCGGCCGCGGGCGCCGAGTGCGTCAGGGCACCGACCGAGATGCGCTGCACTCCGGTCTCGGCGATCTGCCGCACGTTCTCGAGCCGCACGCCGCCCGAAACCTCGAGCAGCACGCGCTCGCGCAGCGCGTCGGCGACCTCGCGGATCTCCGCGAGGCCCATGTTATCGAGCAGCAGCGAGTCCGCGCCCGCTTCGACCGCGGCATGGGCGTCGGCGGCGGACTCGACTTCGACCTGGAGGCGCAGGTGGTCGAGGCGCGCGGCGCGCGCCGCCTTGACCGCCTGCACGACGCCCCCCGCCGCCGCGACGTGGTTGTCCTTCAGCAGGATCCCGTCGTAGAGGCCGCTCCGGTGGTTGTGCGCGCCTCCGACAGCGGTCGCGTACTTGTCGAGCGTTCGCCAGCCGGGGAGCGTCTTGCGCGTGTCGAGCACGAGAGCTCCGGTCCCCGCCACCGCTTCGACGAAACGCCGCGTGAAGGTGGCCACTCCGCACATGCGCATCAGGAAGTTGAGCGCGCTGCGCTCGCCGGCGAGCAGGGTCCGCAGCGGACCACGCACGCGCGCGATCACCGCGCCCGCGCCGACGCGGACGCCGTCCGCGGTGCGGCGCTCGAGGAGCAGCTCGGTGTCGACCGCGGCGAAGACGCTGCGGGCGATCTCGAGTCCGCAGACCACGAGCGGCGAGCGCGCCTCGATCACCGCGGCGCCGCGCTGATCGGGGGCGATCGCGATCGCGGAGGTCACGTCGCCGGGGCCGATGTCCTCCTCGAGCGCGCGGGCGACGAGGGGAAGCCAGGTATGCGCCGGAGGCAGCTCGGCCGGGCCCCGCATGGCCGCCTAGAGTAGCAGCATCGCCTCCCGGAAATCCGAGCGAAGGCCGGCAGAGCTAGGCGGGATCGTCGGAATCGCCCTTCAGCTTGCGGATCTCCTCGAGGATCAGGGTCTCCGCCAGGCGCGGGACCACTTCCCACGCGACCTTCTCGAGCCGTTCGACCGCCTGCTCGATGATGCTCTCGGCGGCCGAGCCGAAGGCCTCCCAGGCCATCTTTTCGAGCGTGTCGTGGAGCTGCTCGCGAAGCGCCGGGGCCACGCGGGCGACGACGGCATCGGAGAGCGACACCTCGTCGCGCGAGGACGCCGCCATCGGAGCGGCGCTGCGAGCCGGCGGAGGAGCGGGGACGCGCGCGGGCGCCGCGGGACCAGCGGGCGCCGGGCGCGGGCGCTCGGGTATGGCCGCGGGCGTGGGCGTCGGCGGCATCGCCACCCGAGCCGGAGCCGGGGGCGCCTGGGGCATGCGATCGTAGGTGTCGTCGGCCGGGTCGCTCGTGAGCGACGCTTCGCCCTCCGTGAGATCGCCTTCCAGCAGATCCATCACGGGGTCGTCGGCGATGCGCGCGAGCGGCGCGGCCGGCTCCTGCTCGATCAGGCGCGTCGCCCCGGGCGACGCCATCGCGCGCAGGTCGGAGGAGGAGACGTCGTAGTCGGACCCGGCGATCGGGTCGAGCACGGCGGCATTCGGGATCGCGCCGGCATCGCGCTCCTCGCCGGCCGCGCCGAACTCGAAGTCGAAGCGCTCGCTCTCGTCGAGCGCGGGCGTCACCGCCGCGGCCGCTCGCACGAACGGGCGCGGCGTGGCGAGCTCGAGCGAGGCGTCTGCGCCCTCGACGCCGGTGTCGAGCGCGATCGCGTCGCCCGGCTCGGACGGCGGCGCGTCGGGCAGGATCGCGACGGTGTGCGCCGCGGCGCTCGTGCGCGCGGGCGGCGTGCCGAGATCGTCGTCGCCGAAAGCGAAGGCGTTGTCGTCGCCGCCGTCGAAGCTCAGGTTGGAGCTCGGGGTCTCGAGCTGAGACGCGGCGGTCGCGGTGCGCGTCGGCGGCACCGTCTCGGTCGCGACGGCGTCGTCGAAGAAGTCGAAGCCCTCCTCGCTGCGCGCGCTCGCGGGAGGCGCGGGCGGCGCGGCCGCGGGCGCGGGCCTGGCGGCGGGCGGCGCCGGTCGGACCGGCGGCGCGGCCTGCGGAGCAGCCATCGGCGGTCGCGGCGGCGCGGCGGCCTGCGCGGCGGGCGGAGGCGCGGCAGCCGGCGCGCTCGCGAGCAGGCGCTTCACGCGCTCGACGAGCGCCTGCGCCTCGAAGGGCTTCGCGATGTGACCGGCGGCGCCCGCGCGGTTCGCGCGCTCGCTGTCGAAGGCCTCGAAGGTGCCCGTCAGCAGCAGCACCGGAATGTGTCGCAGGGCGGGATCGGCCTTGATCGCCTCGCAGACCTCGTAGCCGCTCTTCCCGGGCATCACGACGTCGGCGAGGATCACATCCGGGTGGAGCGCGCGAGCTCGCGCGATCGCATCGTCGCCGTTGTCCACGGTGACGAGAGAGATGTCCTCGCTGGCGAAGCTGATCCCGACCACCTTCTGGATCGTGACGCTGTCGTCTGCGAGCAGCAGGGTCTTGCCCATGGTCCCCCCGATTCGAACGCCTGGCGGTGGTCCGGCCCCGGACGGGCGCGGCCCACGGTCGTATCGACGGCGCATCCGGCCGGATTGAATGCTTTTTCCGCGGTGGAGTCCAGCGCCCCGGGCGCCCGGCTGCGCGTCGCCTGCGCGCGGCGCGGCGCTTCAAGGCGTCGCGGCGACCCTCCGATGCAGCCGGAGCCGGTCGCGCGAGGCCGGACGGAGGTTTCGATGATCCTGATCGCGGCCGCGCGCACGGACGTCGGGCGCCGGCGCAGCGAGAACGAGGACAGCTTCGCGCTGGCCCCGAAGCTCGGGCTCTATCTCGTCGCGGACGGGATGGGCGGCCACACCGCCGGCCAGCTCGCCAGCCGGCTTGCCGCGCGCGGCTGCGTCGCGAAGCTGCGCGAGCTCGCGGAGAGCCGCGCCACCTTGACCGAGAAGCTGCGCGCCTGCGTCGAGGCGGCCAACCGCGAGGTCTACGACACGGCGCAGGCCAAGCCCGAGCTGACCGGGATGGGGACGACGCTGGTTGCGCTGCTCGCGGGCGCGGGCCGCATCGCGCTGGCCCACGTCGGCGACAGCCGCGCGTACCTGATCCGCAAGGGAACCATCCGGCGGCTCACCGACGACCACTCGCTGGTGGCGGAGCTGGTGCGACGCCAGGAGATCTCCGAGGAGTCCGCGCGCGGCCACCCGCACCGGCACGTGCTGACGCGCGCCCTCGGCGTCCGCAAGAACGTGGAGGCGGATCTCGCGGAGCTGACGCCGGCGGTCGGCGACGCCGTGGTGCTCTGCTCGGACGGCCTCACGACCCATGTCGACGACGCGGAGATCGCGGCGGTGGCGGCGCGCGAGCGCGACGTCGAGGCCGTGTGCGCGCGTCTCGTCGACCTCGCGAACGCGCGCGGCGGCGAGGACAACGTGACGGTCGCGCTGGTTCGCTGCGACCCGGACCCGGCTTAACGTTCGAGCAGGGACTTCAGCTTCGCCCGAAGACGCAGGACCGCCTTCGTGTGGATCTGGCACACGCGGCTCTCGGTGATCCCGAGGATCCCGCCGATCTCCTTCATGTTCAGATCCTCGTAGTAGTAGAGCGACACCACGAGCCGCTCCTTCTCGGGCAGCATCGCGATCGTCTCCGCGATCACCCGCTTCGTCTCCGTCATCTTGAAGCTGGCGAAGGGATTCTCGGAGTTCACGTCCTCGACGATGTCCGCGAATGTGCCCGTGCGGTCGCCGTCGGAGTTCGTGCCGCGGATCTCCTCGAGGTTCACCAGCGAGATGCCACGGACCTGGTTCAGCAGCTCGTGGAACTTGTCGATCTGGAGCCCGAGCGAGTCGGCCACCTCGTCCTCGGTGGCGTTGCGGCCGAGGCGCTGCTCGACCTCGCCATACGCACGCTCGAGTCGCCGGCTCTTCTGGCGCACGCTGCGCGGCACCCAGTCGAGCGAGCGGAGCTGGTCGAGGATCGCGCCCTTGATGCGGAACTCGGCGTAGGTCTTGAACTTGCAGTTCTTGTCCGGATCGTATTTCTCGATCGCGTCCATCAGGCCGATCACGCCGGTGTTGTGCAGGTCGTCGAGATCGATGTGGGACGGGAGGCGCACGGCGATCCGGTTCACGATGTACCGGATCAGCGGCGTGTGCTCGAGCACGATCTGCTCCTTGAGCCGCGACGGGATCTCCGAGTTCTTCTCCTTGGCCTCGCGGAGCAGCGCTTCCATGTCCCTTGTCCCCCCGCGTGCGTCGGCGCCCACTGGATCCGCTCGCACGGTTTCGATGTGGGTGGACCGCAAAGCAGGGCCTGTGCCAAAAGCGGGACGGACGAGGCCGTTGCCCGCGCCCGGTGTCGCCTCGCGCGCGGCGGACGGGCTCAGGTCCGCGATTCCGCGGCGTTTTTCTCGCGCCGCTCCGCGCGGGCGCTGTGCAGTCGCTTGCGCGGGCCTGCCGCCCGGCGCGGCGGCAGGTCGGCGGGCGGGTGGGCGAGGGCGACGGGCGGCCGACGCCGGCCCGCCCGATTTCCTGACAGGTCGGCTTAGCGCCCGGTGCCCTCGAGGCCCTTCTTCTTGATCTTCTCGAGCAAGGTGGTGCGGTTCAGGCCGAGGAGCTGCGCGGCGCGGTTCTTGTTGCCCTGCGTCTGCTCGAGCGCCTGGCGGATCAGCTCGCTCTCGAAGCGATCGACCACCTCCCGGAAGTCGAGGCCGGTCTCCGGCAGGCTCGGCGCGGCGAGCGGCACGGCCGGGCGCCCGCGCAGATTCGCGGGCAGGTCCTCGACCCGGATCTCGCCTTCGCCGCGCAGCACCGAGAGCCGCTCGATCAGGTTCTCGAGCTCGCGCACGTTGCCGGGCCAGTCGTAGCGGCAGAGCAGCGCCATCGCCTCGTCGGAGATGGAGTCGACACGGGTGCCGCGCTCCTGGTGCATCACGTCGAGGAAGTGGTGGACGAGGAGCGGGATGTCGTCCGGACGCTGGCGCAGCGGGGGCACTTCGATCGGGATCACGTTCAGGCGGTAGTAGAGGTCCTCGCGGAAGCGGCCTTCGCGGATCGCGCGCTCGAGATCCTGATTGGTGGCGGCGACTACGCGCACGTCGACCGTCTGCGACTTCGACGAGCCCACCGGCTCGAAGGTGCGGTCCTGGAGCACGCGCAGGAGCTTCACCTGGAGGTTCGGGCTCATGTCGCCGATCTCGTCCAGGAAGATCGTGCCGCCGTGGGCGAGGGCGAAGCGGCCCTCGCGCTGGCTGATCGCGCTGGTGAAGGCGCCGCGCACGTGCCCGAAGAGCTCCGACTCGAGCAGCTCCTCGGGAATCGCGCCGCAGTTCACCGTGACGAGCCTGCGCTCGGCGCGCCGGCTGTTGTAGTGGAGCGCGCGCGCGATCAGCTCCTTGCCGGTGCCGCTCTCGCCGGTGATCAGCACCGTGCTGTCGGTCTCCGCGACCTTCGCGACCACGTCGAGGACCGAGCGCAGCGCGGGGCTCGCGCCGATCACGTTCTCGAAGCGGTACTTCGAGCGCAGCTCGCGCTGGAGCTGCCGGTTCTCGGCCTTGAGGCGGCCGTGCTCGATCGCCTGGTCGACCAGCTTCCGCACGGCGTCGAGCTGGCCGCGATCGAAGGGCTTCTCGAGGTACCAGAAGGCGCCCGCGCGCAGCGCTTCGATCGACTGCTCGGGGCCGCCGAAGCCGGTCACGACGATGCAGGGAAGATCCGGGTGGATCTCGTGGAGCTGCCGCACGAGCTCGAGCCCGTTGATCCCCGGCATGCGCACATCGGCGAGCACGAGGTCGACCGGCTGTGCGGCGGCGATCGCGAGCGCCTCGGTGGCGTCGCGCGCCTCGAGGACCTCGTGACCCACTCGGGTGAGGATGCGCTCCAACGAGCGCCGATAGAGCTCCTCGTCGTCGACGACGAGCACGTGCGACTTGCGCAACCGGATCCTCCGCGCGGCGGAGGGGGGTGCCGGAATGTGCGCGAGTCACACTCGCGTTTCAAGAGGAGGCGCGGCGACACCGATACACCGCTCGACATGGGTGCCGGGATCCGCGCAGTGCGCGCGCCGCAGGGCTCGCCGGGCTCGAGTGGCTCGGTGCTGCTGGTCGACGACGAGCCGCTGCTCCTGCGGGCGCTCCAGCGCATCCTGCGCGGAGACGGCCATCGCATCGCGCTCGCGGAATCGGCGGAGCAGGCCGAGGAGGCGCTCGCCGATCCCGATCTCGACGTGGTCGTGCTCGACCTGCTGCTCGGGCGCCAGAGCGGGCTCGACTTCCTCGCGCGCGTGAAGCGCGAGCGGCCGGAGCTCGAGGTGATCGTGATCACGGGTCACGCGAGCATCGAGAGCGCGGTCGGATGCATCCGCAGCGGCGCCTTCGACTACCTCCAGAAGCCGTTCGACGACGTGCACCGCGTGCGCAGCACCGTGCGACAGGCGATCGAGCGCCGGCGGCTGGTCGCGCGCAACCGAGAGCTCGAGGCCGAGCTGCGCGAGCGCGGGGCGCCGGCGTCGCTGATCGGCGGGTCGGCGGTCATGCGGCGGCTCGCGCGCACGATCCACGGCCTCCGACACAACGAGAGCCACGTGCTGCTTCGCGGCGAGAGCGGCACCGGCAAGGAGCTGGTGGCGCGCGCGATCCACGCGGCGAGCCCGCGCGCGCACGGACCCTTCGCGCCGGTCGACTGCGGCGCACTGCCCGAGTCGATCATCGAGAGCGAGCTCTTCGGCCACGAGAAGGGCGCCTTCACCGGCGCCACGGGCGCGATGGGCCTCTTCCGCATGGCGCATGGCGGCACGCTCTTCCTGGACGAGATCGGCGAGATCCCGCCGAACGTGCAGGCCAAGCTGCTGCGCGCGCTCCAGGAGAAGGAGGTGCGTCCGGTCGGCGGCTCGAGCGCCGTGCCGGTCGACATCCGCGTGATCTGCGCGACCCACCGCGATCTCGAGCGGATGGTCGCGGAGGGCCGCTTCCGCCAGGACCTCTTCTACCGGCTCGACGTCGTGCGGATCGAGATCCCGCCGCTGCGCGAACGGCGCGACGACATCCCGCTGCTCGTGCACCACTTCCTGCGCAAATACCGCGGCGCGCACTCGCCGGTCGAGGGCATCGAGGACGAGGCGCTCCAGGCGCTCGTCGAGGCGGAGTGGCCGGGCAACGTGCGCGAGCTCGAGAACGCGATCGAGTCGGCGATGGCGCTCGCGTCGGGGCCGCGCATCCGCGCGGCGGATCTGCCTGGCGCGCGTCGCGGCGCGGCGCGCTCGGCCGCGCAGGTCCCACGCGACATGCCGCTCTCGCTCGCGAGCTACGAGCGCCTCGCGCTCGAGCGCGCGCTCGCCGAGACGGGTGGCGACGCGCCCGAGGCGGCGCGCCGCCTGGGTCTCGGGCGGAGCACGCTCTACCGGAAGCTCGCGAAGCACGGCTTGCAAGCCCGCCGCAACTAGCGACCGCGCGTCCAGGACGGCTAGCTTTCCGTACCCCCCGCGAGCCGCGGCAGCGCGCCGCGGAGGAGGTCCCGTGAGCGAGCCGGGAGTGGGGGACGTGGCGCTCGTGGCCGCGCTCGGGCCGGAGAACTCTCCGATCTGGCTCCGCGCCGCGGGAGAGCGCCTGCGCGAGGCCGAGATCGCGCGTGTCGGCAGCGCGGCGGAGTGTCAGGCGCTCGCGCGCACGCGTCCGCTCGACGCCGTAGTCGTCGACGCGCGTATCGGCGCCGAGGCCGAGGCGCTGGTCGCCTGGCTCGCCGCGCGCGCGATCCCGTCGCTGGTGCTCGAGCCCTCCGGCAGCGACTCCGCGGCGCTCGCCTGGCTGCGCGCCGGCGCCGGCGAGTGTCTGCCGTGCGGGGCGAACGGCGAGCGCATTGCCCTCGCGCTGCGACGGCTGCTCGCGCACGAGCGCGCGCGCCGCGACGCGCTCCGCCGCGAGGCGGCCTCCGACGTCGCGCGCGCGCACCGCGACATCGTCGAGCAGCTGAACAGTGCGCTGCTCGTGGTCGACGCGTCCGGCCGCATCGCCTACTGCAATCCGCCCGCCGAGCAGATCCTGGGTACGGACTTCGAGGCGCTCCACGGTCGCGAGGCATCGGACTGGTTCGAGCCGGCCGGCAACGGCGAGACCCTGATCGCGCGCTCGCTGCGGAGCGGCGCGCGCTTCAAGGGCGCCGAGGCGGCGGTGACGCGGCCGGACGGCCGTCGCGTGCCGGTCGGCATGTCGTGCGCGCCGATCGAGTCGGCGGACGGCACGCGCAGCGGCGCGGTCGCCGTGTTCCAGGACCTCTCGGACGTGAAGCAGGTCCGCACACAGCTCCTCCAGCACGAGAAGCTCGCCTCGATCGGGCAGCTCGCCGCGGGCGTCGCGCACGAGATCAACAACCCGATGGGCTTCATCCACGCGAACCTCTTCCAGATGGCGGAGTACGTGCAGGACCTCCGCCGCGTATTCGCGTGCGTGGACTCGCTCGCGCAGGCGGCCTCGAAGTCCGAGTCGTCGGAGCTGCGCGAGGCCGCCGAGGCCCTCGCGGCCGAGGCCGACTCGGTCGACGTCGAGTTCGTGCTCGGTGACCTCGCCAAGGCCGTGCGCGAGTCGCAGGAGGGCTCGGAGCGGATCCGCCACATCGTCCAGGACCTGCGCGACTTCTCGCATCCGGACGCCTCCGAGCGCGTGCTCGCCGACCTGAACCAGTGTCTCGATTCCACCGCCAACATCGTGTGGCCGATGATGAAACACGTCGTCGTGCTGGAGAAACGCTACGCAGAGCTGCCGGTCGTCTCGTGCTTCCCGATGCAGCTGAAGCAGGTGTTCATGAACCTCCTGGTCAACGCCTATCAGGCGATCGAAGAGGCGGTCGGACAGAGCGGCGAGACGGGCACGATCGCGCTCGAGACGGCGCGCCACGGAGACGGCGTGCGGATCAGCGTGCGCGACAGCGGGGTCGGCATCTCGGCCGAGCACCGCGAGCGGATCTTCGACCCCTTCTTCACGACCAAGAAGGTGGGAGCGGGCACGGGGCTCGGCCTCTCGACCTCGTTCGGCATCGTGCAGCGCCACGGCGGCCGCCTCACGGTCGAGAGCGAGCCGGGCCGCGGCAGCGCCTTCCACGTGTTCCTCCCCGTCGCGGACGAGGGAGACACCGGCGAGTGAGCGACGCCGCGCGCCTGCCGCTCGTGCTGCTCGTCGACGACGAGCCGCGCATCCTGTCCGCTTTGAAGCGCACGCTGCGGCGTGAGCCCTACGAGCTGCTCTCGGCCGAGAGCTGCGCGGAGGCGCTGCGCGTGATCGAGTCGCAGCCGGTCGACGTCGTGCTCTCGGACCACAAGATGCCGGGCATGACCGGCCTCCAGCTGCTCGAGCGCGTCGCCTCGCGCCGCCCGCAGGCGATCCGACTCCTGATCACCGGCTGGACCGAGTCGATCCCGCCAGAGGAGATCCGCGCGGTCGGCGTGCGCGCCGTGCTCTCGAAGCCGTGGGAGGACGCGGCGCTGAAGGAGACCTTGCGCCGTGCTTGCAAGGATTTCGCTGGGCGCGGCTAGGGATGGCGTCGTGTACAGCGAGCGATTCGAGCACGCAGACCGAAGCTCGGAAAATCATGGCGCCCGAAGCGCGCCGCAAGCGGCGCGGGGCGCCGCGCGCAGCGAGCCGCAGGCGAGCGAAGATCCATCAAGCGAGCCGGCTCAGGTACTCGAGGTCCTGCTTCTGTGTCGCCTTGCCGCCGAGCAGGAGGATCTGGAAGCCGCCCTTCTCGGAGCGCCGGTAGTAGATGCGGCCCTTGCCCGCGAAGCCGAGCTCGAAGATGGAGAGCTGCGAGGGGAGTCCCCCGACCTTTCGCCGCACGGCCGCGCTCTCGGACTCGTCGGAGAGGCGCTTCAGCGCCTCCTCCGCGCGCAGCCGCAGCGACTCGTCGCCGAGCGCGACGAACTCGTCGATCGCGCGCTCGTCGAACTCGAGGTTCTTGTAGAGCGTGGCGAGCCTGCGCCCGATGCGCTCGGCCTCGCGCACGCGCCCGCCGCTCTCGCGCGGCTTCGCCTCGGCGCGCGCCGCGGTCGCGAGGCGGTCGCGCAGCGCCGTGATCTCGCGCTCCTTGTGGCCGACGTCCTCGAGGGCCTCCTCGAGGAGATCCTCCAACGCCTGGTGCTCCTGCTGGAGCTCGGCGCCGCGCTCGGCACCGGCGCGGAGCGCCTCCTCGCGCTGCGCGAGCTCGCGCAGCTTCTGCTGGAGCAGCGCACGCTCCGCCTCGAGCTCGCGGATCGCGGCCGCCTGCGATCGCTCGGCGGGCTCGACCGTGCGCAGGCGCTGGCGCACCGCCTCGAGCTCCTCCTCGATCGCGCGCGCGCGCTGCGCGGCGTCGTCGCGGGCCGAGACCGCCGCGGAGAGCCGCTCCTCCTGGCCGCGCGACTGGCGGCGCTGCATCACGAAGAGGCCCTGGAGCAGCAGCGCGCCGTAGCCTACGATGAATCCGCCCGAGAGCAGCGAGCCGATCGGCACCGAGACGTTCACGTCCGAGATCGGCGGCAGCAGGTCGATCGCCTGGCGCATCGCTGCGTCGAAGCCCTGCGCGGGCGGCGGCGGGGCGAGGCTCCCGACGCCGACGTAGATCGGTGTCTTGCCGTCGGCGCCGATCACGGTCACGTTCACCTGCACGCCGCCCCAGCGCGTCCAGCGCGAGTCACGCACCGCGGCGGCCACGCGGCTCTGGATCTGCGGGATGATCGGGCCGTCCATCGGGGAGACGCGCACCGCCTCGCGCACGGCGGCGCGGAAGTGCTGGAGCAGCACGTCCTCCGTCACCTGGATGGTGATCAGGTAGAGCATCAGGAAGGCGAAGATCGCGAGGTACGTGAAGCGGAAGCTCGCGAGGCGGTCGAGGTGACCCGATCGCGAGGCGCCCCGCATGGCCGGCATCTCGCCCTGCACCGCCACGGTGTCCGACATCGCCGTGAGCATACCCAGGTTGGAGGCCCTTGCAGGGGGGAAGGTTTCACGTTGTGCCCGCGCGCCCTTCTGCTCGCGCAGACCGGGTCTCGTCCTCTGAACTTCGCTCGCCTGTGGCTCGCTGCGCGCCGGGCTTCAGCCCGGCTTGCTAGGGTGTTCACGATGCGAGTCGTCGATCTCGACCGCGATATGCGCGACGTGATCCCGACCGGCGCGACGCGCGACAGCGAGTTCCTGTTCGCCCGGATGACCGAGCGCACGCTGGCCGCGACGCGCGCAGGGCCGGGGCTGCGCGTGCTCGACGTCGCCAGCGGCGCCGGCCAGGACGCCGCGGCGCTCGCGGCGCGCGGCGCCTTCGCGGTCGCGGTCGAGCCGTCCGCGCGCATGGTCGGGCTCGCGCGCATCGTCTCCGAGCGCGACGGCGGACCCCGCGCCCACGGCGTGCGCGGCTGGGGCGACGCGCTGCCCTTCGCCAGCGCGAGCTTCGACGCCGTCTTCTGCAAGGGCGCGCTCGATCACTTCGACGCTCCCGAGGCGGCGATCGGCGAGATGGCGCGCGTGACCCGCCGCGACGGGCGCGTGGTGCTCGCGATCGCGAACTTCGAGTCGCTCGCGTGTCGCGTCGCGCGCGCCGGCGATCAGCTCGAAGAGGAGTGGCTCGGGCGTGCGCCGCGGCCGGGTCGGCGTCACTACGACGTGCCGCACGACCACTTTACGCGCTACGACCCCGCGCTGATGCGCGAGCAGGCCGAGGCGCATCTCTCACTCGAGCTGGTCGAGGGCGTGTCGCTCGCGTGGGGGCTGCCGGGCTGGTCGCGCGCGCTGGCTCGCCTGCCGCAGGGAGTGGCCGACCTCGCGCTGCGCGGGCTCGATCAGCTCGCCGCGCGCTGGCCCGCGGCCGCCGACGTGCTCGTCCTCGCGGGCCGACCGCGGCGTGCGGCGAGCAGCTCCGCGTAGACATCGGCCGTGCGCGCCGCGACCCGCGGCCACGCGTAGGCCGTCTCGACGCCCTTGCGGCCCTGCACGCCGAGCTCCGCGCGGGCGCGTGAGTCGGCGAGGAGCGCGCGGATCGCACGCGCGAGCTCATCGGGGCGCGAGGCGTCGACCAGCACGCCGCCGCCGCCGGTCGAGACCACCTCGGGCAACGCGCCGGCCGCGTTCGCGACGACGGGCGTGCCGCAGGCCATCGCCTCGACCGCCGGCAGTCCGAAGCCCTCGTAGCGCGACGGCACCACCGCGAGCGCGGCGCGCCGATAGAGTGAGACCAAGGTCGGCGTGTCGACGCGGCCCGCGATCTCCACGCGCGCGGCGACGCCCGCGCGTTCGGCCCAGCCGCGCGCCGGGTTGTCGCGATGGGCGTCGTCCACGAGCACGAGGCGCACGGGCGAGGGGACCTCGGCGAGGGCCTCGATCAGGCTGCGCACGCCCTTGTTCGGGTCGGAAGCGCGGCCGACGCAGAGGAGCAGCGAGGGATCGCGGGGGACGCCCTCGTCGGGCCGGAACAGCTCGGTGTCGACGCCGTTCGCGACCATGCGGAGCCGGCGCGGCGACACGCCGAAGTCGCGCTCGAGCGCGCGCGCCGAGACGGAGGACGAGGTGAAGACGCAGTCGAGGCGCCGCGCCACCGCCGCCTGCATTCCGACCGGGTAGAACTCCATCGTGCCGAGCGCCTCGCGCAGGTTGCGGTCGCGGTCGAAGGAGGCGCGCCGGTCGACGGAGAGCGGGTGGTGGACCGTGCTGACGACGGAGAGCCCCAGGTGCAGCAGCGGCAGCAGACCCCAGCCGAGGCACTGCACGTCGTGTACGAGGTCGTAGCGCTCGCCGCGGCGAAGCTCCGCCGTCAGCTCCCGCAGCGCGCGCACGCTGAAGGCGAAGGGCTCGGGCAGGAAGCCCATGCGCGACGCCGCGAGCTCGTAGAAGTTCAGCGGCTCGAACACGCGGCGCAGCGGGCGCGGCAGCATGCGCGAGCGGTCCTTGTTGAACCAGCCGCCCCAGTACTGCGGATTCGGCAGCCGGGTGACCCGCGCGAAGGGCATCGGGTCGGGGTAGGGCGGTCCGACCCAGACGTCGACGCGGTGCCCGAGCTTTGCCAGCTCGCGTGCGAGGAACCAGAGGTACACGCCCTGGCCGCCGCAGTTCATGTTGCCGCGGTAGGCGACGAAGGCGACGCGCAGCGCTCGCTCGCTCATTGCGGCTCCGCCCGCGCGCTCATGGCGCCTGCGGGCGCGGCGAGACGGGCGCCGCGGGCTTCTCCGCGTAGAGGATCAAGCTCTTCGGGAAGCAGTAGTTGAGGACGCGCTCGAGGCGCGAGAGCCCGCGCGACACCGTCGCGCGGATCAGGAACTGTCGATAGGCCCGCACCAGCCAGCTCTCGTCGGCGTGCGGGAGCCCCGCGATCGAGCGCAGCACCCAGTAGGGCGTGTGCAGCGCGTGGGCGAAGCCGACGCCGCGCGTCGCGAGCCCGGCGGCCGCGAGCCCCTGCGCCAGCTCGCGCGGCCGGAAGATGCGGATGTGGCCGCCGGGCGACTCGAAGTAGTCGTCGCCGACGCGGAGGTAGAGGTTCTCGCTGGTCGCGGTCGGGATCGTAACCGCGACGAGGCCTCCCGGACGCGTCACGCGCGCGAGCTCGCGCGCGGCGGCGCGGTAGTCGTGGACGTGCTCCATCACCTCGGAGCAGATCACCTTGTCGAAGCAGGCGTCGGGGAAGGGCAGCGCGAAGGTGTTGCCCTGCACGAAGGCGCCGAGGCGCAGGCACTCCTTCGCGCGCAGCTCGAGGCGCAGGCGGTGCGCATGCAGGCCCGCCGGGTCGAGGTCGAGGCCGACCACGTGCGCGCCGCGCTCGAGCGCCCCGAAGCAGTGTCGGCCCTCGCCGCAGCCGGCGTCGAGCAGCCTCTCGCCGGGGCGGACCCTAAGCCGCTCGAGATCGACGGTGAGCAGCACGCAGCGTCTCCTGGAAGACCTCAGAGAGTCCGGCAGCCGCGTGCTTCCACTGGAAGACGTGCTCGACGCGCGCGCGCGCGGCCGCCCCCATGCGCTCGGCGCGGCCCGGCTCCTCGAGCAGTCCGCGGATCGCGGCGGCGAGCGCGCGCGGGTCGCGCGGCGGCACGAGCAGGCCGGCGCCGCCGTCGCTGCCGACCACCTCGGGCAGCGCGCCGGCCGCGTTCGCGACGACCGGCAGACCGCAGGCCATCGCCTCGCTCGCGGGGAAGCCGAAGCCCTCGAAGAACGACGGCACCACCGCGACGCGCGCGGTCGAGTACTCGCGCACGAGCTCCGGGATGGTGAGCATCCTCCGGCACAGGATCACGCGCTCCTCGAGCCGCAGGCGGCGGATCGCGCGCATCACGAGGCCGTCGTCGGGCACGCGGCCGTCGACGATCTTCAGCGTGATCGGGCGCGGCAGCAGCGCGAGCGCCTCGAGCAGGGTGCCGACCCCCTTCTTCCGGTCCTCGGTGCGCCCGACGAAGAGGAGGTCGGCCTCCTTCGGCGTGCCGGGCACGGGATGGAAGAGCTCGCTGTCGGTGCCGTTGTAGACGACGCGCACCTCCTTCTCGGGAATGCCGAAGTACCGCTCGATCTCGACGCGCGAGGCCTCCGACACCGTCACGATGCGGTCGAGCCGCGGCGCAACGATCTGCTGCATCAGCAACGGGAAGTAGAGCGTGCGCTTGACCTTCTTGACGAGGCTCGGGTCGATCGCGAAGTCGGCCTCGCGGTCGATGTGGAGCGGATGGTGGATCACCGAGACGACCGGCACGCCGGTTGCGCGGATGCCGAGCAGTCCCCACGAGAGGCATTGGTTGTCGAAGACGACGTCGAAGCGGTGTCGCTGCTGGAGCGCCTTCCAGCGCGTCAGCAGGCGCAGGCCGAAGCTCTGCATCTCGGGGAAGACGCCGAAGCGGGAGACGCCGAGCTCCCATAGGTTCAGCGGCTCGAGCAGCGAGAAGGGCCGCTCGCGCCGCGCCCACTCCGGGTGCTTCACGCCGAAGACGTTCACGTTCGGGATCACGTGCAGCGGAATGCCCGGCGCGAGCTCCGGCAGGGGCGGCCCCGCGATCACGTGCACGTCGTGGCCGGCGCGCTGCCACTCGCGCGCGAGGTAGGCCGCGTAGATCCCCTGACCGCCGCAATACATGTTGCCGCGGTAGGTCAGCAGCGCGATCCGCACGACTAGCGCTCCTGCGTCGAGGTCGTGCTCGTGGGGTCGGCGGGCGGCGGCGGCGCGTCCTCGTACGGCTCGACCTTGATCGTCGCGATCGTGTAGCCGACCCAGAACGTCAGACCGAGCGCGAAGAAGACCGCGATCGCGACGGGCAGCGCGAGCGCCCAGTAGCTCTTCTGGAGAAGTCCCAGCAGGAAGAGCGCCGCGACGACGACGACGCCGACGCAGATCAGGCCGCCTTGCGCGCGCGAGGCATCGGTCATCGCGGTCTCCCGTGGGTGTCTCTGCGCGGGTGCGTGCGGACCGCGGGTCGGCGGGCCGGCGAGTATTCGGGGAGGCGCCGCGGATGTCAACGGCTCGAGTACGCCGCAGAAGGCCGCGATTGCGGCTTCCGGGGCGACGCCGACGTCCTAGTGTCTGTCCGACAGCGAGTCCGTTCGGCTCGGAGGTCGCGAAGCGCGGGACGCGATGAAGCGGGCACGGCTGCTGCTGCTTGGCGCGTACGTCGCGGTCTACCTGCTGCCGCTCGGCGTGCGTCCGCTCTTCGTTCCGGACGAGTACCGCTATGCCGAGATTCCGCGCGAGATGCTGGCGGGCGGCGACTGGGTGGTCCCGCGCCTGGCGGGATTCCGATACTTCGAGAAGCCGGCGCTCAGCTACTGGGTGTCCGCCGCCTCTCTCGCGCTCTTCGGCGAGAGCGCGTTCGGGCTGCGGCTGCCCTCCGCGCTCGCGGCGGGGCTGTGCGCTTGGCTCACCGCGCTCGGGGTCCGGCGCGCGGGTGAAGGCGGGGGCGCGTCGATCCTCGCCGCGGGCGTGCTGCTGACCTCCGGCCTCTTCTTCGGAGTCGCGACATACAAGACGCTCGACGCGCTCTTCACGCTCGGCGTGACGGCCAGCCTCGTCTGCGCGTTCCTCGCCGGCGACGGCGACGGCCGGAGGCGCCTCGGGCTATGGGCGCTGGCCGGCGCGGCGGCGGGAGCCGCCTTCCTGACGAAGGGCCTCCTCGGCTTCGCGCTGCCGGCGATCGTGCTCGCGGCCTTTCTCACCTGGGAGCGGCGCTGGCGCATCGCGCTCCGCCACGCGTGGATCGCCCCGCTGACCGCGATCGGTGTCGTGCTGCCGTGGAGCCTCGCCGTCGCCCGCAGCGACGCGGACTTCTGGCCCTACTTCATCTGGAACGAGCACGTCCGGCGCTTCGCATCGGAGGACGCGCAGCACGTCGCGCCCTTCTGGTACTACGTGCCCGTCCTGCTCGGCTGCGCGATGCCCTGGGTCCCGCTGTGGCCGGCTGTGATTGCCGGTCTGCGCGCGCGCACGACGACCCCGCTGGTGCGTTTCGCGCTCTGCGGGCTCGTGTTCCCGTTCGGGCTCTTCACGATCGCGCGCGGAAAGCTCGCGATCTACCTCCTGCCTTGCTTCCCGGCGCTCGCGATCCTCACCGCGCTCGGACTGCGCGCGGAGCTCGCGCGATCGGGTCGCTGGCTGCGCGCGGGGCTGCGCGCTGTGGCGATCGCGGTGGCCGGTGTCTCGCTCGCGCTCGCCGTGACGCGGCTCGTGCTGCCGCGAGTCGTTCCGGTGTACGGACCGGGCGAGGGTTCGCGCTTCGCGCTGGTGTTGCTCGCGGCGCTCCTCGCCTCGCTCACCTGGATTGCCGCGGCTCGGAGCCGCCGGCCGGATCGGGTGCTGGCGCTCGCCACGCTGGCCGCGGCGCCGCTCTACCTCGCGTACCCGTTCGCCGTCCCCGACCTCGTGCTCGAGCGCAAGGCGCCCGGGGCGCTGCTCGCGCGTCACGCGGATCGCCTGACCGGCGACGCGCTCGTCGTCAGCGAGGCGCGTCTCGCGCCGGCGGTCTCCTGGCATGCGCGGCGCGACGACATCCTGGTGCTCGGCGGGATCGGCGAGCTCCGATATGGAGCCTCCCGCCCGGACTCGCAGTCCCGCTGGCTCGAACGCGTCACGACCCTGCGGACGCTGCTCGAGGGGCAGCAGCCGGGCCGCCGCGCGGTGTTGATCGCGGACCAGGACACCTACGCGGAGTGGGCCCCGCGATTGCCCCCGCCGTCCCTCGTCGACTCGCTCGGCAACTTCGTCTACGCCGAATACACGAGCGTGCGCGACTGACCTCGCGCGCGCGGTCTGCGCGCTGACCTCGCGCGCGCGGTCGCCTACTCTGCGCGCCGTGCGCGTGATCGGGCTCATGTCGGGGACGTCGGCCGACGCGATCGACGCCGCGCTCGTCGAGTGGGACGATCCGCGCGCGCCGAGGCCGTTCCGGCTGCGCGCCTATCGCGAGGATCCGCTCGAGCCCGAGCTCCAGCAGCGCATCCATGCGCTCGCGGCGGGCCGCACCGCGCCCGGTACGACGCTGCGCGAGCTGCTCGCGCTCGATGTGCTGCTCGGCGAGCGCTTCGCCGCGTCGGCGGCCGCTGTCGCCGCGGATGCGGGCATGTCACTTGCCGACGTCGACGCCGTCGCCTCGCACGGTCAGACGGTCGCGCACCACCCGGAGCTGCGAGGCTCGCTCCAGATCGGCGACCCCTCGCGCATCGCGGAGCGCACCGGCTGCACGACGGTCGCCGACTTCCGCCCGCGCGATCTGGCCGCGGGCGGGGAGGGCGCGCCGCTGGCTCCGTTCTTCCACCTCGCCGCGCTCGGCGATCCGGCGGAGTCGCGGCTCGTACTGAATCTCGGCGGCATGGCGAACGTGACCTGGCTACCGCGCGGCGGCGATCCCGACGACGTGATCGCCTTCGACGTCGGGCCCGCCAACGCGCTGATGGACGGCGTGGTGCGGGCCGCGAGCGGCGGGCGCGAGCGGATCGACCGCGACGGCTCGCGCGCACGGCGCGGGCGCGTGGAAGCGGCGCTGCTCCTGCGCCTGCTGGACGACGACTTCCTGCGGAAATCGCCGCCGAAGAGCACGGGCCGCGAGCGCTACGGCGCGGCCGAGGCCGAGGCGCTCTGGCGCGAGTCCCTCGACGCCGGTCGCTCGCTCGACGATCTGGTCGCGACGCTCTGCGCCTTCACGGCGGAGGCCGTTGCGCACGCGTGCCGCACGCACCTGGCCGGTGTGGACTCGCTCGATCGCCTGCTCGTCGGCGGCGGCGGCGCGCGCAATCCGACACTGATGCAGGCGCTCGCCTCCGCTCTCGGCGCCGGCGTGGCCGTCGAGCCCTTCGACCGCCACGGCGTCCCGGCCGACGCCGCCGAGGCGATGGCCTTCGCCCTGCTCGGGCGCAACGCGCTGCTCGGCCTGCCGAACCATCTGCCGCGCTGCACCGGAGCCTCGCGCGCGGCGGTGCTCGGCGAGATCGCGCCGGGGCGCTCCGGCCGGATCGGTCGCTAGGCTCCTACACCTTCAAACGCAGGCCGTCGTCGGCCGTGTCGAAGCTGCAGCGGCGCTCGACCATCTCGGCGCCGAGGTGCGTCAGCAGGATGCGACCGCAATCGAACTCGGGGCGTCGCTGCTCGAGCGTCTCGAGGCTCAAGTGATACTCGAAGCTCGCGCGCCGGTAGGTGCACTCGCTGATGAAGAGATGGGAGCCCGCGACCGCGCGCGGCAGCCCGTCGAACCAGCCCGTGTCGCCCGAGTAGGCGATGCGCGGCCCGCCGCCTTCGAGCACGAACCCGTGCGGCATCGAGTCCGGCGTGTGGTGCGTGGCGAAGGCGCGCGCGCGCGCGGGACCGAGGTCGAGCCTGGAACCGGCCCCGAGCTCGGCGAACTCGATCGGGAAGCCGAAGGGCCGGTTCTCGAGTCCATGTCCCATCGCGCGGGCGAGCTCGCGCACGCGGCGCTCGATGCCGCGCGGGCCCGCGATGCGCAGCGGATGGCGCCGCTCGTCCTCGTAGATCGCGGCGAGCAGGAAGAGCGGGATGCCGCCGAAATGATCCGCGTGGAAATGGGAGATCAGGATGCAGTCGATCTCGTTGCGCTCGATGCCGAGCGCGTAGAGGCCGGAGCCGGTGGTGGCGCCGCAGTCGAGCAGCAGCGCGCCCGACTCGTTGCGCAGCAGGATGGCGGACTGCCGCCGGCCGCCAGCGCCGAAGGCATCGCTGGTGCCGATGAAGACCACTTCGCTCACGCGGGCCGCATCCCTCTCATCTCTCGCCCGTCACGAAACTGTGTGGAACGCGCCGCCTGCGAAGACGCCGTCGCGCACGCGCAGGCCCGGAGGCACCTGCTCGCCGTCCCAAACGACGACGCGAAGCAAGCTAGCTCCGGCTCCGAGCGAGGCGCCAGCGCCGATCACGCATTCGTCCTCGAAGCGGACGCCCCGAGCGCGCGCCCGCGCCTCGGCGTCGAGCCATGCGAAGCGCTGCGGCGAGAGATTCGCGGCGAGGTACTCGGCTGGCGTGCCGACCGGCTCCCAGCGGCAGGGGGCGAAGCTGCCGCGCACGTCTCGCGCGCCGGCCGCGACGAGCGGCCAGAGCCAGCCGTCGAAATGGCTGAAGACCTCCCGCTCGGGCAGTGTGTCGAGCGCGCGGCGCGAGACGACGTTGACCCAGGTGTAGAGGCCAGCGCGCACCTCGCCTCCGAGATCGAGGCGCTTCCCGATCCGCCGCAGCGCGCCGCTCGCGTCCACGCCGACGCTGCCGAAGGAGGCGGCGCGTGGATCCTCGCGCAGGAGCAGCGTCACCGCGCTGCCGCGCTCGCGGTGCTCCGCGAGGAGCGCGCCGAGGTCGACATCGACCAGCATGTCGCCGCCGACGATCAGACAGGGGTCGCTGGCGCGCAGGAAGTCCGCGACGCGGCGGATGCCGCCGCCCGTGTCGAGGAGCGTCGACTCGTAGGAGAAGCGCAGGGCGAGGTCGTCGGGGCAGTGCGCGCGGGCCGCGGCCTCGAGCTCGTGGGGCAGGGGGTGCGTGTTGATCACGACCTCGCGGACGCCCGCGTGCCGCAGCAGTGCCAGCGTGTAGGCGATGAGCGGGAGCCCCCGCACCGGAAGCGCGGGCTTCGGTCGCAGCAAGGTCAGCGGCCGCAGGCGGCTGCCGAGCCCCGCCGCGACGATCATGGCGCGCACGCGGGCTCCGGCAGCGAGAGGACCAGCGCCTCGAGCGCGCGAAAGGCGCGGTCGCGGGAGGCCGCGGCGGTCGCCGCCGCGCGCAGATGGCGCCACGTGGTCGGCAGGAAGGCCAGCGCGCGCCGGTCGCCCCGGCGTGTGGCGACGTCGACGAAGCGCGCGTAGTCCTTCGCCTTGCGCGCGACGCCGAGCGCCGCGAAGCGGAGCGCCGCGCTCTCGGGGTCGGGGGGGTCGGGCAGCAGGGCGCGCGTCGCCTCGAAGTGTCGCGAGATCTCCGCCTCGGACAGCTCGACGTAGGAGTCGCGCAGCAGGCACACGAGATCGTACTCGGGCGGGGCGAGCCACGCGCCTTGCAGGTCGATCATCACGAGGCGTCGGCCCGGCGCCGCGTCGCGCACGTGGAGGTTCGCGCTCTGGAAGTCGCGGTGCGCGAGCCGCTGCGGCGCGGACGCCGCGAGCTCTGCGATGCGCGCGAAGGCCTCGCGCACGCAGGCGCGCTCGGTCCGGGTGGCGGCGGCGCCTCGCGCCGCGAGCCCGTGCTCGCCGAAGAGCTCCGCCTTGTAGGCGAGCTGCGCGGCGTCGAGGCGGCGCGAGAAGGCGGCCACGCCGCCCGGATCGTCGACGCGCTGGAGGCGCGGAATCAGGCCACACGCCTCGGCGTAGAGAGCGTCGCGCTCGGACGCCGCGAGCCCCGGCGCGAGCGACGCCAGCGACACGTCGCCGACGTCCTCGAGCAGCAGCACGCCGTCGTCGCCGCCGTAGCTCCGGGGCACGGGCAGGCCCTCTCGCTCGAGCAGCGCGCGGATCGGCTCGAGCGGAGGCTCGGGCGCGACGCCGGCCGGGCGACCGGCAGGATCCTCGGGCGCGTCGACGCGCGCGATCAGGCTCGGGGCCGCCGCGCCGGGCTCGAGCGTGACGCGCGCGAAGCGGCGCAGTCCGAGCCCCGCCGGCAGCAGCGTGACGTCGCGTGCGCGCGAGCCGAGCGCACGCGCCACGGCGTGTCGCACCCGCTCGCGGACCGCCTCGTCCTCGGACCGCATCGCTAGGCGAAGAACAGGTGACACGCTGCGGTGGCCGCCGCGAAGCCGGCGAGATCGCCCATCAGGCAGGCGGGCAGCGCGTGGCGCACGTCGCGGACCCCGACGGCTCCGCAGTACACCGTGAGCACGTAGAAGGTGGTCTCGGTCGAGCCCTGGAGCGTGCTCGCGAGCAGGCCGACGAAGGAGTCGGGTCCGTGGGTCTCGAGGATCTCCGACATCACGGCGAAGGAGCCCGACCCGGAGAGCGGGCGCAGCAGCGCCATCGGCAGCGCGGCGGCCGGGAAGCCCACGGCCGAGGTGAGCGGGTCGAGCGCGCCGACGATCACGTCGAGCAGGCCCGACGCCCGGAACATTCCGACCGCGGCGAGGATCGCGACCATGTAGGGGACGATTCGCACGGCGACGTCGAGGCCCTCGCGTGCTCCGGCCACCATCGATTCGTAGACGCGCACGTGGGCTGCGACACCTACGAGCAGCAGGCCGAGGATCAGGAGCGGCGCGAGCCAGGCATTCAGCATCGCGATGGACGCGTCCTTGAAGGATGCGTCCGCGAGCCGGCCCGCGAGCTCGAGCGCCGCGCCGCCCGCGAGCACCACGAGCGTGCCCCACACGAACACGCGCTGCGGCGCCCGCATCGGGGCGGCCTCGCGAACGGGCGGCGTCGGCGGCGAGGTCTCGGAGACGGTCTCCGCGACCGCGGGCGCGTCCGGCAGCGGGCGCACCGCGTAGCGCGCGCGGCGCCGCAGCCAGAAGACGGTTGCCACGGCCGTGAGGTTGGCGCAGGTGTGCGCGATCACGATCGGCACCCAGATCGCGAGGGGCGCGGTCGAGCCGGCGGCGGCGCGCACCGCGGCCGTGCCCGTCGGCGCCATCAAGGTGACGGAGGTCGCGTTGATCGCGAGGAAGAGCACCATCGCGTCGGTGGCAACGCCGGGCGCGCGGTTCAGGCGGTTCAGCTCGACCATCGCCTTCAGCCCGAATGGCGTGGCTGCGTTGCCGAGGCCGAGCACGTTCGACGCGAGGTTCATCACCATCGCACCCATCGCGGGATGATTCTCCGGAACCTCGGGAAAGAGGCGGCGCAGCAGCGGGCGGAGCAGCCTTGCTATCGCGGCGAGCAGCCCGCCCTCGCTCGCGACGTTCATCAATCCGAGGAAGAGGATCATCGGGCCGACGAGCTTGATCACGAGCGAGACGGCGCCGATCGCCTCGTCGAAGGCGGCCTTGGAGACCGCTTCCATGCGGCCCGTGAAGGCGGCGTACACGACGGCGCCCCAAATCAGGCCGAGCCAGATCCAGTTGAGCACGAGCGGCCCCCCACCGCGTTGCCCGCGCGCAGCCTCAAGGATAAGTTGAGGCGCGTCAATCCCCCCGCACCCTCGCAACCCCTTTCGGCGCAGTGCGGAGGTCTCTGGAGTCGATGCGCGCTGCGCTCCTCGCGATCGCCCTCGCGATCGCCGCACGGCCGGTCGCTGCGCTCGATGCCGACGCGGGGCTCCGCTCGCGCGCGGACGCGGCGCTCGCCGCGCGCGCGCTCCACGACGCGCGCATCGCGGTGCGGGTCGAGACGGAGTCGGGTCGCGTCGTCTACGAGCGTGGGGGCGAGGTCGCACTCGCGCCCGCGTCGAACGAGAAGATCCTGACCGCGGTCGCGGCGCTGCGCGCGTTCGGACCGACGTACCGCTTCCACACGGAGCTGCTCGCGGACCATCGCCCCGATGCGGACGGCGCCGTCGGCGCCCTCTACGTGCGAGGTGGAGGAGATCCGGCGCTGACGTCGGAGGACCTGTGGCGCCTCGCGGCCGACCTGCGGCGCGAGGGGCTCCGCAGCGTGCAGGGCGGCCTCGTGCTGGACGACAGCCTCTTCGACGCCGAGCGCTGGCACCCGACCTGGGGTGCGGACTCGCCGCGCGCGTACGCCGCGCCCATCTCCGCGCTCGCAGCGAACTACGGCGCGTTCGCGGTGGTGGTGGCGCCGGGGTCCGAGCCGGGCGGGACGGCCGACGTGCGCGTGGATCCGCCGCTCGCGTATCTGCGGCTCTCGAACCAGGCGCGCACGGGCCCGGCGCAGGGTCGCGAGACGCTCCAGGTGGAGCGCCGCGCGCTGCCGGACGCCGAGGAGATCCTCGTCTCCGGCGCGATCGCGAGCGGCGCCGAGGCCGTCACGGTCCAGCGCAGCGTGCTCGACCCGACGCGCTACGCGGGGGCGCTGTTGGCCGCGCAGCTCCAGGCGGTCGGCATCGCGGTGCAGGGCGGCGTCCGCGTCGCGAGCGTGCCGATCGGGAGCGTCTCGCTGCTCTCGTTCGAGGGCGCCCCGCTCTCGGACGTGGTGCGCCGCTTCCTCAAGTACAGCAACAACCAGATCGGCGAGGCGCTGGTGAAGGCGCTCGGCGCGCGCCACTCGGGCGGCACCGGCACCTGGGCCAACGGCATGGCGGCGCTGCGCGAGGAGCTCCAGGCGGCCGGGCTGCCGCTCGAAGGCTGCGTGCTCGTCGACGGCTCGGGGCTCTCGCCGGAGAACCGCGTCACGCCGCGCCTGCTCGTGGCCGCGCTGCGCCTCGCGCGCGCGTCGTTCGAGTTCGGGCCGGAGTTCGAGGCCGCGCTGCCGATTGCGGCCACGGACGGCACGCTCGAGCGGCGCACCGCGGCGTCGCGCGCGCGCATCCGCGCGAAGACCGGTCTGCTGACGCGCGTGACTTCGCTCTCGGGCTACGCGAATCCAGTGTCGGGCGAGCGGCTGGTGTTCTCGATCCTGGTGAACGGCTTTCGCGGCGGCGCGCACAGCGCGATGAGCGCGGTCGACGGATTCGCCGCGGCGCTGGTGTCGGGTCCCGCCGCGGTGGCAGGCTCGGGCTCCTAGACTAGCTCCCCGTTCAGGTGTGGCGGCCGTACGCGCGCAGCACCAGGTCCGCGTAGTCCGCGGGGAGCGGGACGCCGTCGCGCAGGCGTCCGTCGACGTGGGCGGGGCCCCAGTTGTAGGCGACCAGCGCGGCCGAGAGATTGCCGTCGTATCGGTCGAGCAGCATGCGCAGATAGGCGACGCCGAGCCGCACGTTCGAGATGGGATCGAAGAGCGTCTGCGGTCCCTTCCACACCACGCCGACCTGCGCGGCGAGCCACTCGCCCGTGCTCGGCAGCATCTGCATCAGCCCCATCGCCTGCTTGTCGGAGACCGCATAGGTGTCGTAGCGGCTCTCCACGTGGACGACGGCGAGCACGAGGCGCGGGTCGAGCCGGTGGCGGCGCGCCTCCGCGACGATGGTGCGCGAGAGCGATCGCATCTCGCGCTCGGTCAGGCTGGTGCGCGCCGCGTACCGCGCGAGATGATCGAGCACCGCCTCGACCTCGGCGTCGGGAGCGGGAGCGACGGCGGCGACGCTCGCGGGGATCGGTGCGGGCGCCGACGCGACGCGCACGTCACAGGAGAGCACGGCGGCCATCGCCAGCGTGAGCAGGGGAACCAGGGAGCGTCGGGTCCGATCCATGGCTAGGCCGCTCCCAGCGCCGAGAGGCCGAGCGCTTGCAGCGCCTGCACGTTGTTCGCGACGGCGACCAGGGTCCACGCCGAGACGAGGGCTAGGAATGCGGCGCGGGCGCGCAGCGGGATCAGCGGCGTGCCGATCAGGAACACCACCGCGGTCACCGTCACCGCGCTGTCGACCATCAGGCCCGGGACGAGTCCCAGCGTGTCGAAGAGCCAGCGCGCGATCGGGTTCGCCTCCGCGACCTGCCAGCCCGGCACGGGGGTCCGGAGACACAGATACGTGGTCCAGTGATCCGCCGCAGAGATCAGAAGAGTGAGAACCGCCAGCGTCCGCAAGGCTGCCTCCGCTCTCTCCCAGGTGTCACCCCGGAAGAGCAAGGAGCGTGCCTCGCGCCCGCGGCGAGCCTCCTTCGCGTGGTGCGACGCCGGGCTCGCGACTGGAAGTGCCCGTCCGCTGCCGCAGGGCTCGTGAGTCGCCCGGGGGGAGGTGGGAAGCGGGTTTCCTATTTCTCCGGAGACACCACCTCCGGACACGCCACGCGGCAGCCGGGAAAGGGGCGGGTAGCGGCAAGCCCGGACGCGCGGCCCGGGCTTGCCCGGTGCAACCGACTTGTGTGGGCCGAGTCGTTCTTGCCGGACCTTCGCGCTCGCTGATCGCTCGCGCTCGGGCTACCGGCCTTGGCTCGGCTTCGCCTGCTGCGCGCCGGCCGACTGGTGTCGGCCGGCTTGCTAGCGGCCGCGGCGCATCTTGCCCTTGCCGAGGAGGAGCCAGTCCACGGAGACGTTCTCCTTCAGGGCGAGGGTGATCAGGAAGTCCGTGTGGGGGGTCGTGCCGCTCTCGTAGCGGTTCACGTTCTGCTGGAAGACGCCGAGATCGCGCGCGAACTGACGCTGAGAGCGGTTGCCGCGCACCTTCTGGAGGCGCTCCGGGAGAGATCGCTTGAGACGTTCGACGACGGCTGTCGACATGCGGTGAAATCCTTCCGTGTTTCGTTCGAGATCACGCGCGCGCAAGGAGCTTCGAGTCGATTTCACGCGATCGCGCGGGTGATCGGGTGTGGTTGAGGTGCGTGATACGCTCGCAGGTGGTTGCGAGGGAGGCGCAGTGTACGAGCAGCTTCGATGTTCAGCAACCCGTCCGCGTGTCGCCTTTTGCATTCTCGTCTCCGCTGTTCGCGGAGTGGCCTGCTGCCGCGTCGCGCCATTGCCGAGCGCGCCATGCGTGTAACCGGGGGCACACTCGGCGGGCGTCTCCTGCATGTGCCGGCCTCCGGCGTTCGCCCGAGCGCCGATCGCGTGCGCGAGTCGCTATTCGCGTGTCTCGGAGCGCTGGACGGCGCGGGCGTCCTCGATCTCTACTCGGGCACTGGGGCACTCGGGATCGAAGCGCTTTCCCGGGGGGCCAACACCGCAGTGTTCGTCGATCGCGACGCGCGAACACTCGCAGTAATGCGTCGCAACCTCGACGAGCTCGGGCTGCGCGAGCGCGCGCGCGTCGTGCGCAGCGACGCCGTTCGCGCGCTGCGCCGGCTCGAAAGAGAGCGGGAGCGATTCGATCTGATCCTCGCCGATCCTCCCTATGCGTCCGGGGAGGCCGAGCGGGTCCTCATCGAAGTTGCACGAGGCGCCATTTTGGTGCCCGGTGGAACGCTGGTCCTCGAGTGCGGGCGGCGTCATCCTCTGCCGACCCCGGAGGGTCTCGCGGTCGTCGACGAGCGCCACTACGGCGACACACGCGTCGTACGCTTCGAGGCGCCGGAGGCCGTCGACCGCTCGAGCCCGCGCACGCGGCTCGAGGAGACAGGAGCAGGCCGCGCATGACGCAGAGAAGATCCGAGCCCCGGACCGCGCTGTTCCCGGCGAGCTTCGATCCGGTGACGAACGGGCATCTCGACATCGCGCGGCGCGCGTGCCTGCTCTTCGACGAGGTCGTGCTCGCGGTGGCGGTCAACCTCGACAAATCCGGCTGCTTCCCGATCGAGGAGCGCATCCGCATGCTCGAGGCCGTGATCGCGAGCGAGCCGGGCGTGCGCGCGACCGCCTTCGAGGGCCTGACGGTCGATTTCGCGCGCGAGATCGGCGCGCGCGTGATCATCCGCGGCGTGCGCGCGATGTCGGACTTCGAGTACGAGTTCGAGATGGCGCTGATGAACAAGCACCTGAACCACGAGGTCGAGACGATCTTCATGATGCCGAGCCAGGAGTACATGTACGTCTCGTCATCTCGGCTGCGGGAGCTCGCGCGCTTCGGCCGCGACGTGTCCGAGTTCGTGCCGGACCTCGTGGCGGTGGAGCTGAAGCAGCGCTTCGCGCCGGGCGGCGTGCGCAGCGCCCTGCGCAAGCCAGGCGGATAGGGATGGCGCCGCGTCGCATCCTGCTGGCGGTGAGCGGGGGAATCGCCGCGTACAAGATCCCCGAGCTGGTGCGGCTGCTGCGGCGGGAGGGTCACGAAGTCCGCTGCATCGCGACCGAGGCGGCGCTCGCGTTCGTCACGCCGCTCGTGCTCCAGACCTTGACCGGGCTGCCCGTGCGGACGCGCCTCTTCGACCCGTCCGAAGAAGGGCAGATCGACCACATCGCGCTGGCGGATCGCGCGGAGCTGCTGCTGCTCGCGCCGGCCACGGCGAACGTGCTGGCCCGCCTGGCCCACGGGCTCGCGGACGACCTGGTGACGACGGTCGCGCTCGCGACGCGTGCGCGGCTGCTGCTCGCGCCGGCGATGAACGTGAACATGTGGCAGCACCCGGCGACGCGCGAGAACGTGCGTGTGCTGCGTGAGCGCGGCGCCGAGTTCGTGGGGCCGGACAGCGGCTCGCTCGCCTGCGGCTGGGAAGGAGAGGGCCGCATGGCGGAGCCCGCCGCCATCGCCGCCGCCGCGGAGCGCCTGCTCGGACCGGCCGACCTCGCGGGCCTGCGCCTGCTCGTCACGGCGGGCGGGACGCGCGAGCGGGTCGACGCGGTGCGCTTCCTCGGCAACCGCTCCTCCGGGAAGATGGGCTTCGCGATCGCCGCCTGCGCGGCGCGGCGCGGCGCCGAGGTCGTGCTCGTCGCCGGGCCCGCGGCGCTTCCGACTCCGCCCGGTGTCGAGCGGGTCGACGTCGAGTCGGCGCTCGAGATGCGCGACGCCGTGCTCGAGCGGCTGCCGAAGGCCGACGTCGTGATCAAGTCGGCGGCCGTCGCCGACTTCCGCCCGTCCGCACCGCAGGCGCGCAAGATCCGCAAGGAGGATCTGGGCGAGGGCGCCGGCCTCACGCTCGAGCTGGTGCGCAACCCGGACATCCTCGCCGAGGTGAGCCGCCAGAAGGGCGACCGCCTGGTGGTGGGCTTCGCGGCCGAGAGCCACGACTTGATCGCGTCGGCGCGGCGCAAGCTCGAGCGCAAGGGCTGCGACCTGGTCGTCGCGAACGACATCTCGCAGGGTGGCGCGGGCTTCGACGCCGACACCAACGTGGTGTCGTTCGTGTGGCCGGGCGGCGAGATCGAGAGCCTGCCGCCGCTCCCGAAGAGCGAGGTGGCGTCGCGACTCCTCGACCGCGTGCGCGCTCTGCGGGCGTCGCGCCGGTGAGCCGCGCCCGCATCGCGCTGCGCGCCTGGCTCTGTGCGCAGCTGCTGCTCGTCCCCTGCGCCGCGCTCGCGGCGCACGTGAACGTCGTGCGGATCGACGGCTCGATCAATCCGGCCTCGTCGGACTACCTCCAGCAGGCGATCGCGCAGAGCGAGTCGGACGGGGCCGCGGCGCTGCTGCTCGAGCTCGACACGCCGGGGGGACTGCTCGCCGCGACCAAGGACATCGTGCAGGCGATGCTGAACGCGCGCGTGCCGGTGATCGTGTTCGTGTCGCCGCGCGGCGCCTGGGCGGCGTCCGCCGGCGCCTTCATCACGATGGCGGCGCACGTCGCCGCGATGGCGCCGGGCACGAGCATCGGTGCGGCGTCCCCGATCTCGGCCACGGGCAGCGGTGGCGAGCGCGGCGAGAACCACGAGCGCAAGGACGTGGCGGCGGAGAAGGCGGAAAAGTTCACGGCCGCGTTCATCGAATCGATCGCGCGCGAGCGCAAGCGCAACGTCGAGTGGGCGGAGAAGGCCGTGCGCGAGGCCGAGGCGATCACGGCCGAGGAGGCGCTGAAGCTCCACGTGATCGACCTGATGGCGCAGGGCCGCGGCGACCTCTTCGCGAAGCTCGAGGGCCGCAAAGTGGAGGTCGCGGGCCAGACCGTCACGCTCTCGCTCGCGGGCGCCGAGGTGCGCGAGATCCCGATGAAGTGGATGACGCGCCTCTTCGACTTCCTGGCGAGCCCGGACATCGCCGTGCTGCTGCTGCTCGCGGGGCTGCTCGGGGTCTACATCGAGATCAATACGCCGGGGCTCGGGGTGCCCGGCCTGCTCGGCGGCGTGTGCCTGGTCCTGGCCGGTGTCGCCTTCCAGATCCTGCCGTTCTCGTGGATCGGACTGATCATCCTGCTGCTCGGCGCCGGCCTGATGGTGGCCGAGATCCTGCTGGGCTCGTTCGGCCTCCTCTTCGCCGCGGGCGTGGTGTGTCTGCTGATCGGAGGCACCATGCTCTTCGACGTGCCGGAGTTCTCGGATCTGACGGTCTCGTTCTGGTCGGTGCTCGTGCCGGTGGTCGCGGGCTTCGCCGCGTTCGCGGCGATCGTGATCTTCGCCGTCTCCCGCACCATGCTCTCGAAGCAGACGGCCGGCGTGTCGGAGCTGATCGGATTGCGCGGGCGCGTCGCGATCCGGCTGGCGCCCGAGGGCAAGGTGTTCGTGCGCGGCGAGTACTGGAACGCGTCGGCGGACGAGGAGATCGCGAGCGGAGAGCCCGTGGAGGTGACCGCGGTGGAGGGGCTCCACCTGCGGGTGCGTCGGGCGGATCCACGGCGGACCAGATAGCGCGCCGCGGCGGCGCGAGAGGAGGGGAAATGGGTATCGGGGTGGTCGGTGCGCTCGGAATTCTGGCATTCCTGATCTTCCTCGGGATCCGCGTGCTCCAGGAGTACGAACGCGGCGTGGTGTTCCGCTTCGGCCGCTTCGCGGGCGTGAAGCCGGCGGGCCTCCAGTGGATCATCCCCGGCGTCGACCGCCTGGTTCGGATCGAGCTGCGCGAGATCGTGATGGACGTGCCGCCGCAGGAGGTGATCACGCGCGACAACGTGTCGGTGAAGGTGAACGCGGTGCTCTACTTCCGGGTGCTCCAGCCCGAGAAGGCGGTGATCCAGGTCCAGAACTACCTCTACGGCACCTCGCAGCTCGCGCAGACGACGCTCCGCAGCGTATGCGGCCAGGCCGAGCTCGACGACCTGCTCGCGGAGCGCGACGCGATCAACCAGAAGCTCCAGGAGATCATCGACCAGCAGACCGAGCCGTGGGGCGTGAAGGTCCGCGCGGTCGAGGTGAAGCAGATCGACCTGCCGGTGGAGATGCAGCGCGCGATGGCGCGGCAGGCCGAGGCCGAGCGAGAGAAGCGCTCGAAGGTGATCCACGCCGAGGGCGAGTTCCTGGCCGCGCAGCGCCTGGCCGATGCAGCCGCGGTGCTCGACTCGCGGCCCACCGCGATCCAGCTCCGCTACCTCCAGACCCTCGCCGAGATCGCCACCGAGAACGCCTCGACGACGATCTTCCCGGTCCCGATCGACATCCTGCGGCCGTTCTACGAGGCCGCCCGCCGCGGCGCCGCGGGCGGCGGGGCGTAGCGGATGGCGCGCGAGTCCGACCTCCGGCCCGAAGAGCACGTGCGGCGGGGCGTGGCGCGCACCTTGCGCAGCGGCCTGCTGCTGCTGGTCCTGCTCGGCGCGCTCGGCGCCTGGCTCTCGCTCGGCGCCTTCACCCTGGCGCCGGGGCAGGCGGCGGTGCTGCTGCGGCTCGGGCGCCACGCCGGCACGATCACCGAAGAGGGCTTCCACCTGGTGCTGCCGCCGCCGATCGTGCTGCGCCAGATCGTGAATGCGGAGCAGGTTCGCACGGAGGACTTCGGCCACGTGGCCGCGGAGGGCGCCGCCCTCGACAAGGAGGCGGAGCTCGAGGCCGCCATGCAGACCGCGGACAACAACATCGTGCGCATCGGATTCTCGGTGCAGTACCGGACCAAGGACTCCTTCGCCGCGCTCTACCGGGTCGAGGACCCGGTCGCGGTGGTCCGCGACGCCGCCCAGGCCGCCATGCGCGAGGCGGTCGGCGCGATGACGGTGGACGGCGTGCTGCGCGAGCAGCGCGACGCGCTCACCGCCGACGTCGCGCGCGAGCTGCAGACCATCCTCGACACCTACGACGCGGGCATCGACATCGTGGGCGTCCAGCTGCGCGACGTGCAGGCGCCCGCCCAGGTGCGCGCGGCCTTCGACGACGTGATCGCCGCCACGCAGGACGCGAGCCGCCTGGTCAACGAGGCCGAGGGCTACCGCAACGAGGTGCTGCCGGGCGCGCGCGCGCAGGCCGCGGAGCTGACGGCCGCCGCGGACGCGCACCGGCAGGCGGTGGTCGCCGAAGCGACGGGCGAAGCGGCGCGCTTCCGCGCGATCGTGGCCGAGTACCGCAAGGCGCCCGCCGTCACCGAGAAGCGTCTGTACCTCGAGACGATGGAGCAGGTGCTGCCGAAGGTGGAGAAGGTGATCATCGAGCGCGGCACCACGAGCGTGGTTCCGTACCTGCCGATCGGCCGCGAGCCCGGGGAGCGGAAGCGGGAGCCGGTCGAGTCGACGCGCGAGCCGCGCGAGAAGCAGGGCGAGCCGTGAGGCGCCTCCTGATCGGGTTGCTGCTCGTCCTCGGCGTCGGCGTCGCGCTCGTGGCTGCGGGCAACGTGAATCTCGGCCCTCTGGTGATCACGCGCGAAGGCGAGCAGAAGATGATCCTCTTCCTCAACGACGTGCGGAAGGTGACCAAACCGGGCGCCGACTTCCGGCTGCCCTTCCTGGAGACGGTGCAGAAATACGACGCGCGCTGGCTGCACCTCAACACGGCTGCCCTGCCGATCCAGACCAAGGATGGCGAGCAGCTGCTGGTCGACAACTACGTGCTCTGGCGCATCGACGACGCGAGGCAGTTCCAGAGGAGCTTCCCGCACGGGCGGCCCGACGCCGAGAAGGCGATCGATCAGGTGGTGGCCAGCGCGGTGCGCGCGGTGATCGGCAAGCACTCGCTGCCGGGCGTCCTGCACGAGGAGCGCGAGGCGATCATGGCCTCCATCAGCGACGTCACGCGCGAGCGGCTGACGCGCGACGGCATCGGCATCGCCGAGGTGCGCATCAACCGCACCGAGCTGCCCTCGGGCACCGAGGACTCGGTCTACGCGCGCATGAAGACCGAGCGCGAGCGTCTGGCGCGCAAGAACCGCGCCGAGGGCGAGGAGCAGGCGCGTCGCATCCGCGCAGAGGCCGACCGCGACGCGCGCATCATCGTCGCGAACGCGAAGCGCGACGCCGAGATCGCGCGCGGCGAGGGCGACGCCGAGGCCACGCGTATCTACGCCGAGGCCTACTCCGGCGACGCCGAATTCTACGCGTTCCTGCGCTCGCTCGAGGCCTATCGCAAGACGATCGGCGAGGAGACCACCCTGGTACTCTCGCCCGACTCCGAGTTCTTTCGCTTCCTGCAAGGGACCCGGAACGGCAAGTGACGGCGAAGCCGTCACGCGCAGGGAGCCGAAGGCGAACGAAGTTCAGAGGTCGGACCCGGCGCGCTCGGGCTTCGCGTGCGCCGGCGTCACGCGATCACGCGGGAGACCTCCATAACCGCCACGCGCCGAAGCCGGCGAAGCCCGCGAAGAAGAGCCACGGCGCCGGGACCGCCGCCGCGACCCCGCCCGCGGCGAAGATCTGCGCGGTCGACTGGAGCATGTAGTAGAGCGCCACGAGCGCCATGCCCTGGAGCGCGGCGATCGCGAGGCTGCGCGAGCGCTCGACCGCGAGCCCGATCGGGACGGCGAGCAGGGCGAACAGCAGCACCGAGATCGGCTCGATCAGGCGCGCGTGCAGCAGCGCGCGGTAGCGCGTGGCGTCGCGCCCGCTGCGGGTCGCCGCGTCGATGTAGTCGACGAGCTCCGGCAGCGGCAGCTCGCTCGCGTCGGCGTCGAGCAGCGCGAGATCGCGCTCCGACGCGACGGGCAGCACCGCGCGCGCCAGCCGCTCGACGCGCGGGGCGGCGCCGAGATCCTTGCCGTCGAACGAGCGGATGGTCGCGTCGAAGAGGAGCCACTCGTCCTTCGTGTCGATGCGCGCGCTCGCGGCGTGGATCGAGCGGCGCAGCCGGCCCGCCTCGTCGCGCTCGTAGACCCGCACGTCGCGCAAGGTGCCGGTCTTGCGGTCGGCGTCCTGCACGTTGTAGAGGAAGCGGCCGTGGTGGTACCAGAAGGTGCCGCGCGAGCTGAAGAGCCTCGCGGTCGCGTCGCCCTGCTTGACCGCGCGGAAGGCGACGTCGCTCTCGCGCACGACGGTCTCGAACACGGCGAGCGAGGCGGCCGAGAGCACGGCGGCCGCGCCGAGCACGGGCAGCGCGATGCGCTGCGGTCGGATGCCGCCGGCCTTCGCCGCCAAGATCTCCTGCGAGCGCGCGGACAGCCCGATCGTCAGGAAGGTGGCCGCGAAGGACGTGACGGGGACGAGATACGGGAGATAATAGGAGGGCAGTCGCAGGAGGAGGTACGTCGCCACGCCCTGCGCCCCGTTCTGGAACTCGAGCGCGCGGTCCATGTTGACCATCAGCTCGATGATCGCGATCACGAGCAGCGACGCGATCAGGATGCCGGCGTAGTAGCCGAGGTAGCTGACGAGGAAGCGACGCGACAGAATCCTCACGCGCGGAGCCTAGCAGTGCGAGTCATCGCGGGGAGCGCCGCCTTCGCCGACGCGAAGTTGCGACGCCCCGTCGTCACGATCGGGAACTTCGACGGGATCCATCGGGGTCACCACGCGATCCTCTCGACCGTCGTCGCGCGCGCGCGGGCGCTGTCCGCGTCGGCGGTCGTCTACACGTTCGAGCCCCATCCGCGCAAGGTGCTGCGCCCAGACGCGGCGCCCGCACTGCTCACCACGCTCGAGCAGAAGCTCGAGCTGATCGCGGCCACGGGCATCGACGCGGTGGTGCTCGAGCCCTTCACGCCGGAGTTCGCGCGCACGGCGCCCGATGCCTTCGTGCGCGAGTGCCTGCACGCGCGCCTCGCACCGCTCGAGGTCTACGTCGGCTACGACTTCCACTTCGGCCGCGACCGCGAGGGCTCGATGCGCCTGCTGACCGAGCTCGGCCCCCGCCTCGGCTTCGCCGTGACCATCATCCCCGAGGTGGAGGTGGACGACGGCGACGTGAACTCGACGCGCATCCGCGAGTGCCTGGCCCGGGGCGAGCCCGAGCGCGCCGCGCGCATGCTCGGGCGCTCCTACAGCGTGCGCGGTCGCGTCGTGCGCGGCGACGAGCGCGGCCGCGGGCTCGGCTTCCCGACCGCGAACCTCGAGCCGGAGAACGAAGTGTTGCCGGCCCCGGGCGTGTATGCGGGCTCGCTGCGCCTGCTCGACGACGGCGATCCGCCGGCCGGCACGGCGCTGCGCGCGGTCACGAACGTGGGGCGGCGCCCGACCTTCGCGGGCGAGTCGCTGCGCGCCGAGGCGCATGCGCTCGACTGGAGCGGCGACCTCTACGGGCGCCGCGTGGAGATCACCTTCGCGGAGCGCCTGCGCGCGGAGCGCCGCTTCGAGAGCGTCGACGCACTGCGGCGTCAGATCGCGGCCGACGTCGAAGAGGCGCGCCGCCGCCTGGAGGCGTCCTGACGGGCACGGAGCTCTCGCGCCTGGCGCCGGCGCCGCGCGCGCGCTGGCGCGATCCGCGGCTGTGGCTCGGCTTCGGCGTGACGCTCGCGGCGGTCGCCTTCGCCTTGCGCGGCGTGGACCTCGCCGCCGTCGGACGCGAGTTCCGGCGCGCGAGCCTCGCGTGGCTGCTGCTGCCGTCGCTCCCGGCCTACGTCGCGGTGATCGCGCTGCGCGGGCTGCGCTGGCGCGAGCTCACGAACGCGATCCGGCCGCTGCCGCGGCTGGCGCTCTGCCGCGCGACCGCGATCGGCTTCCTCGCGAACAACGTGCTGCCGCTGCGCGTCGGCGAGCTGCTGCGCTCGTTCGTGTTGGCGCGCGAGTGTCACGTCGCGCCGGCCGCCGTGATCGGCACGGTCGTGCTCGAGCGCGTGATCGACAGCTGGGTCGTCCTCTGCATGGCGCTCGGCTCGCTCTGGCTGGCGGGCGACGCGGGCGGCGCGTGGCAGCGCGGCGTCGCGTGGCTCGTGCCGCTCGCCTTCGTGCCGGTGCTCCTGCTGGCGGCGCTGCGGCTGGCGCCGCAGGGGGTGCGGCGCGCGCTCGGCGTGCCGCTGCGCCTGTTTCCGGGCAGCGCGGAGCAGTTCGTGCTCGCGCAGCTCGACCGGGTGGGCGAGGGCCTCGGCGCGCTGCGTGGCGGGACCCACCTGATCCGCATCGCGCTCTACTCGATCGGCATCTGGGGAGTCGCCTCGACCGTTCCGGTGCTCGCGGGCTTCTGGTCGCTCGGCCTCGCATTCCCCTCGCGCCTGGACGAGCTCGCCGCCGGCTGGGTCACCTTGGCCGCGCTCGCGATCGCGGTGGCGCTGCCCTCCGCGCCGGGCTTCTTCGGCGTCTACCACTCTGCTTGCAGGCTGGTGCTCGAGCGCTTCGGATTCCCTGCGGAAACCGCCGTCGCGACGGGCACGCTCCTGCACGCGGTCTTCTGGCTGACGACCTCGGGACTCGGCCTCCTGGCCCTGCGCGGGGTCCAGACGCGCCTGCGCGATCTCGCCCCGGACGCGGCGCCCGTGGCCGCCCCCGACCGCCCATAAAGATCGCGCGCCCGCACGCCGATCCTCCAGCGCAGAAATCCTCGGATTTGCGGGCGGATGCGCTCGCGCGGAGGCGCCCTGCACCCCCGCACCGGGGCTGGGGCACGGCGGAGGCCTGGTGAACGAGCGGATCGGCGAGCTTCTCGTCAAGGAGAACCTGCTCACCGCGGCGCAGCTGCGGGAGGCGCGCGACGGAGCGCGCACCAAGGGCTCGCGGCTCGGCGCCGAGATCACGCAGCTCGGCTACCTCGACGAGAGCGAGCTCACCGAGTTCGTCGCCCGCCAGTACGGCGTCCCCTCGATCAATCTCGAGGAGTTCGAGATCGACCGCGCCGTGATCGAGCTGATCCCGGAAGAGGTCGCGAACAAGCACAACGTGCTGCCGGTGAACCGCGCCGGGTCGACCTTGATCCTCGCGACCGCCGACCCCTCGAACATCTTCGCGCTCGACGACATCAAGTTCCTCACCGGCTACAACATCCAGCCCGTGGTCGCGGCCGAGGCCGCGATCAAGCGCGCGATCGAGCGCTACTACGACGCCTCCGCCTCGCTCGAAGAGGTGATGGGTGACTTCGACGACTCCGACATCGACCTGATCCAGGCCGAGACGGACCTCGACGCCGCGGAGCTCGCGAAGGCCTCCGAGGACGCGCCCGTCGTCAAGCTCGTCAACCTGATCCTCACCGACGCGGTCAAGAAGAGCGCGTCGGACATCCACATCGAGCCCTACGAGAAGAGCTTCCGGGTCCGCTACCGCATCGACGGCGTGCTCTACGAGGTGATGAAGCCGCCGCTCAAGCTGAAGAACGCGATCACGTCGCGACTCAAGATCATGTCGGAGCTCGACATTGCCGAGCGGCGCCTGCCGCAGGACGGCCGCATCAAGCTGAAGATGGGGCGCGGCAAGGAGATGGACTTCCGCGTCTCGGTGCTGCCGACGCTCTTTGGCGAGAAGGTGGTGCTGCGACTGCTCGACAAGAGCAACCTGCAGCTCGACATGACGAAGCTCGGCTTCGAGCCGAACCAGCTCCAGGTGTTCCAGGGCTGCATCCACCAGCCCTACGGCATGGTGCTCGTCACGGGGCCCACCGGCTCGGGCAAGACGACGACGCTCTACTCCGCGCTCTCCGAGCTGAACAAGATCAGCGAGAACCTCTCCACCGCGGAGGACCCGGTCGAGTTCAACCTGATGGGCATCAATCAGGTGCAGATGCACGAGGAGATCGGGCTCAACTTCGCAGCGGCGCTCCGCTCCTTCCTGCGCCAGGACCCCGACATCATCATGGTCGGGGAGATCCGGGACTTCGAGACAGCCGAGATCGCGGTGAAGGCGGCGCTCACCGGTCACATGGTGCTGTCGACGCTCCACACGAACGACGCGCCCTCCACCGTGAACCGCCTGCTCAACATGGGCATCGAGCCGTTCCTGGTGTCGTCGTCGGTGAACTGCATCGTGGCGCAGCGGCTCGCGCGCCGCGTGTGCGAGGCCTGCAAGGAGACCGATCCGGAGGTCACGCACGAGGCGCTCGTCGAGGCAGGCCTGCCGGAGGACGTGGCGCGCGAGGTCGCCCCGGTGAAGGGCAAGGGCTGCCGCGAGTGCTCCGAGACCGGCTACAAGGGCCGCTTCGCGGTGTACGAGGTGATGGAGCTGAAGGAAGAGCTCAAGGAATTCGTGCTGAACGGAGCGTCCGCGCTCGAGCTGAAGCGCGAGGCGATCCGGCTCGGCATGAAGACGCTGCGCCAGAGCGCGCTGTCGAAGCTCCGCGAGGGGCACACCACGTTGAAAGAAGTCCTCCGCGTGTCGGCGGCGGATCATTAGGGGCTGCGCGATGGCGAACATGCACCAGCTGCTGAAGGCGATGATCGAGAAGGGCGCCTCCGACCTCCACATCACGACCGGCACGGCGCCGCAGCTGCGCATCGACGGCAAGCTGCACCCGCTGCGCATGCCGCCGCTCTCGCCGCCGGAGACGAAACAGCTCTGCTACTCGGTGCTGACCGACGCGCAGAAGCACCGCTTCGAGGAGCTGAACGAGCTCGACCTCTCCTTCAGCGTGCAGAAGCTCTCGCGCTTCCGCGCCAACATCTTCGTGCAGCGCGGCAACGTAGCGGGCGCCTTCCGCGCGATCCCCTACAAGATCAAGACCTTCGAAGAGCTCGGCCTGCCGAAGGTGGTGTCGGACCTCGCGTCCAGGCCGCGCGGGCTCGTTCTGGTCACGGGGCCGACCGGCTCCGGCAAGTCGACGACGCTCGCGACCATGATCGACAAGATCAACACCGAGCGGAACGAGCACATCGTCACGATCGAGGACCCGATCGAGTACCTGCACCAGCACAAGGGCTGCGTGGTGAACCAGCGCGAGGTCGGCGCCGACACGCAGAGCTTCAAGAACGCGCTGAAGTACATCCTGCGCCAGGACCCCGACATCGTGCTGATCGGCGAGATGCGCGACCTCGAGACGATCGAGGCGGCGCTGATCGTCGCCGAGACCGGTCACCTCGCCTTCGCCACGCTGCACACCAACTCGACGGTGCAGACCATCAACCGCATCGTCGACGTGTTCCCGCCGTACCAGCAGGCGCAGATCCGCGCGCAGCTCTCGTTCGTGCTCGAGGGCGTGCTGTGCCAGGCGCTGCTGCCGCGGGCGAACGGCCCGGGCCGTGCGATGGCGCTCGAGGTGATGGTGCCGAACGCCGCGATCCGCAACCTGATCCGCGAGGACAAGATCCACCAGATCTACTCGTCGATGCAGGTCGGCCAGGAGAAGTTCGGCATGCAGACGATGAACCAGTCGCTGGCGAACCTTTTCCAGCGCCGGCTGATCTCCCTGGAGATCGCCACGGCGCGCAGCTCCGATCCGGACGAGCTGCGTTCGATCATCAGCAAGGGGGCCGGCGCGGCGCTGCAGGCGCCCGGGCGCCAGGTCGCGGGCGCCAAGTCCTGACGAGCGCACGCGGCGCCGGGAGGGGAGCACATGCCGATCTACCAGTGGAAGGCGCGCACGCGCCAGGGAACCCTGAAGAAGGGCGAGATCGAGGCGGTCAACGACCAGGCCGTGATGGCGCAGCTGCGCGGGCAGATGCTCATGCCCGTGTCGGTGAAGGAAAAGGCCAAGGACGTCACCGAGTTCCTCAAGTTCTTCAAGCAGGGCATCAAGATCCGCGAGCTCGTCATCTTCACGCGCCAGTTCGCGACCATGATCGACGCCGGCCTGCCGCTCGTGCAGTGCCTCGACATCCTCGCCGAGCAGAACCCGAACAAGCGCTTCAAGGAGATCATCCGCCAGGTGCGGCAGGACGTGGAGCAGGGCTCCACCTTCGCCGAGGCGCTGCGCAAGCACCCGAAGCCCTTCGACGCGCTCTACGTGAACCTGGTCCAGGCCGGCGAGATCGGCGGCATCCTCGACACCATCCTGAACCGGCTCGCGGTCTACCTCGAGAAGGCGGACGCGCTCGCGCGCAAGGTGAAGGGCGCGATGGTCTACCCGACCACGGTGCTCGTCGTCGCGATCGGCGTCGTCGTCCTGATGCTCGTCAAGGTGATCCCGACCTTCGCGAAGATGTTCGAGGACTTCGGCGGCGAGCTCCCCGCGCCCACCCAGATGGTGATCTCGATCAGCCACTTCATGCAGCACTGGGTGTGGCTGGCCCTGATCGTGATCGCCTCGGTCACGTACGCCTTCTTCTACACGCGCAAGAAGAACCTGCGCTTCCGGCGCGCCACCGACTCGATCTTCTTGAAGATGATCATCTTCGGCCCGCTGCTCCAGAAGGTCGCGGTCGCGCGCTTCACGCGGACGCTCGGCACCATGATCGCGTCCGGCGTGCCGATCCTCGACGGCCTCGAGATCGTCGCGCGCACCGCCGGCAACGTCGTGATCGAGGAGGCGCTGATGGACGTGCGCTCCGCGATCTCCGAGGGCAAGACGATCGCCGAGCCGCTGCAGGAGTCCGGTGTCTTCCCCGGCATGGTCGTGCAGATGATCGCGGTGGGCGAGGAGACCGGCGCGATGGAGAGCATGCTCTCGAAGATCGCCGACTTCTACGACGAGGAGGTCGATGCCGCGGTCGAGGCGCTGACCGCGATGCTCGAGCCGGCGATGATGGTCTTCCTCGGCGGCACCGTCGGTGGTCTGCTGATCGCGATGTACCTGCCGATCTTCAAGATTGCGGAGACGGTCGGCTAGGCGCGACCCGCCTCGTGTCGTCGGAGGGTCCGGAGGTGGCCGTGCGCGGCGCTCGCGGCGAGACGCGCATCGAGCGGCAGATCCTGATCCTCATGGGGGCCCGGCTCGCGCTCGCGAGCGGCAGCCTCGTGCTCGGGCTCGCGCTCGAGTCGGTCGGCGGCCACATCACGAGTAGCGAGTGGCACGGCTTCTACGGGGCGGTCGTGATCGCCTTCCTGGCGACGCTCGTCTATTGGCCGCTCCAGGGGCGGGTGCGCGACCTGCGGCGCTTCGCGGCGATCAACATCGCCACCGACATCATCCTGGTGTCAGCGCTGGTGCTCTTCTCCGGCGGCGGCGAGTCGGTCTTCTCGTTCCTCTACGTCGCGGTGATCGCCTACGCGGCGCTGCTGCTCGAGCGCGGCGGCGCGATCGCCTCGGCCCTGTGCGCGGCCGGCGCCTGGGGCGCGGTGCTCTTCGCCGACCACGCGGGCCTCGCGAGCGCCGGCTCCGGGGAGCCCTGGGGACTGCTGCTCGCGCGCTTCGTGCTGCACGGCGGCGCCCTGGTGCTGGTCTCGGTGCTCGCGACGAAGCTGGTGGCCGAGCTCGAGCGCGCGGGCGCCGCGCTCTCGCAGCGCACCAGCGACCTCGCGCAGCTCCAGACGCTCCACGAGCGCACGGTCGAGAGCCTGATGAGCGGACTCCTCACGACGGACCCGGAGGGTCGCATCACGTCCTTCAATCTCGAGGCCGAGCGCATCACCGGATGGGATCGCGGCGAGGTGCGCGGACTCTCGCTCGACGCCGTGCTGCCGGGGCTGCGCGAGCTGCTCGGCTCGCGAGGCGCGCAGGGCAGCGACCGCCGCTCGCGCATGCGCATCCGCTACGTCGACCGGCGCGGCGAGGAGCGCCACCTCGGCGTCGGCGCCTACGACCTGCGCGGCGACGGCGACGAGCGCGGCGGCCTCGTCGTGATCTTCCAGGACGTCTCCAACGTCGTGCAGATGGAGCGCGAGCTGCGCCGCTCGGAGCGGCTGGCGGCGGTGGGCGAGCTGTCGGCGCACATCGCGCACGAGATCCGCAATCCGCTGGCCGCCATCTCGGGCTCGGTGCAGATCCTCCAGAAGATGCCGGTGGGGCAAGGCGACGAAGCGCGCCGCCTGATGGACATCGCGCTGCGCGAGACGCTCCGCCTCGACCGGCTGATCGCGGACTTCCTCACCTACGCGCGGCCGGCGCCGCTGCGCCTCGAGCGCGTGTCGCTGGCGACCGCGATCGACGAGACACTCGAGGCGGTGGAGGCGGCGCGCCCGGCGCAAGTCGCGATCGAGCGCGACGTCGACCCGCGACTCGCGGTCCAGGCGGACCCGGGCAAGCTCCGCCAGCTCCTCTGGAACCTGGTGATCAACGCCTGCCAGGCGATGCCGGAGGGCGGGCGGCTGCGCGTCTGCGCCGCGGCGCGGCGCGAGCCGCCGGCTCAAGGCAGCGCCGGAGCGGGCCGAATGGAGGCCGAGGCGAAGCCCGCAGGCGCGGAGATCGCGGTGATGGACCAGGGCGTGGGGATCGCCGAAGAGGCGCTGGAGCACGTCTTCGATCCGTTCTTCACCACCAAGCCGGACGGATCGGGACTCGGCCTCGCCATCGTACACCGCGTGGTGTCGGAGCACGGCGGCAGCGTGCTCATCGAGCGCAGCCGCGCGCCGTGGTCGACGGTGGTGCGCGTCTGGCTCCCGGCGGCGGAGGTCTCGGCGTGACGGCGCGCGTGCTGGTGGTCGACGACGAGCGCAGCATGCGCGAGTTCCTCGAGATCTTCCTGCGCAGCGAGGGCCACAGCGTGCGCACGGCCGACGGCCTCGCCGCGGCCCGCGCCGAGCTCTCGGCCGACGACTTCGACGTCGTCATCACCGACGTGCAGATGCCGGGCGGCACCGGCCTCGACCTGCTGCGCATGGTGCAGAGCGAGTCGGCGGAGACGGTCGTCATCGTGATGACCGCCTTCGCGAGCACCGAGACCGCGATCGAGGCGATGAAGGCCGGCGCCTACGACTACGTCACCAAGCCCTTCAAGGTCGACGAGATGCGCGTCGTCGTGGAGAAGGCGCTCGAGAAGAAGCTGCTGTCCAGCGAGAACCGCCGGCTCCGGCGCGAGCTGTCGCAGGGCCGCGACCGCCAGATCGTCGGCAGCAGCCCTTCGATGCGGCGCGTGCTCGACTTCATCGCGCAGGTGGCGGACACGCGCGCCAACGTGCTGATCAGCGGGGAGAGCGGAACCGGCAAGGAAGTCGTCGCACGCGGCATCCACCGGGCGAGCGAGCGCCGTGAGGCGCCCTTCGTGGCGCTGAACTGCGGCGCCATCCCGGAGAACCTGCTCGAGTCGGAGCTCTTCGGACACGTGAAGGGCGCCTTCACGGGCGCGGTGCAGAACAAGGCCGGTCTCTTCGAGGTCGCGCAGGCCGGCACCGTCTTCCTCGACGAGATTGCGGACCTCGGGCTGCAGCTCCAGGTGAAGCTGCTGCGCGTGATCCAGGAGCGGGTGTTCCGGCGCGTCGGCGGCACGACCGACGTCCGCTTCGACGCGCGCATCGTCGCCGCCACCAACCGCAACCTGGCGGACGAGGTGGCCGCCGGACGCTTCCGCGAGGACCTCTACTACCGGCTCAACGTGATCGAGATCCCGCTCCCGCCGCTGCGCGAGCGCCGCGACGACATCCCGCTGCTCGTCGAGCACTTCGTCGAGAAGTACGGCCGTGAGCTCGGGAAGCAGGTCGACGGGGTCGACGGCGACGCGCTCGCGCGCCTCCAGGAGCACGCCTTTCCGGGCAACGTGCGCGAGCTCGAGAACGTGATCGAGCGGGCCGTTGCGCTGTGCCGCGGCTCGCGCATCGGCGTCGATCTGCTGCCGCCGGCGCTGATCGAGCGGCGCAGCGCGCCGCGCGGCGCGCCGGCGGCCGGTCGCGGCGCCAACCTCGACCAACTCGTCAGCAGCTACGAGCGCGGCCTGCTGCTCGAGGCGCTCCAGCAATCGGGTGGCGTGAAGAAGCGCGCAGCGCAGCGACTCGGCATCTCGTTCCGCTCCTTCCGCTACCGGCTCGAGAAGCTCGGCCTCGACGGCGGCAGCGACGAGGAGTGAGCGACCCGCCGACGCCGGCGGGCGCCGGTGTGGGGGCGCCCCGATCGAAAGGCTCTCCGCTCGGCTACGCCTCGCTGCGCGCCTTCGGCGCTTGCGGCGCGCTCCGCGCGCCATGTTTTCGAGGCTCTATTCGATGCCGTGCTCTTTGAGCTTGTACAGCAGCGCGCGGTGGCTGATCTGCAGCAGGCGCGCTGCGTGCGTGCGGTTGCCGCCGGTCGAGCGCAGCGCGCGCCGGATCTTCTCCACCTCGAAGCGCTTGCGCGCGGCGCGCAGCGACAGCCCGGCCTCCTCGGGATGGTTGGGCTCCGCCACCTCCACCGGCAGGTGTTCCAGCCCGATGCGGCCGCCGGGCGCGCGCGCGACCGCGCGGGTGAGCGCGTTCTCGAGCTCGGGCAGGTTGCCGGGCCACGCGTAGCCGACGATGCGCGCGAGCGCCTCCTCGCCGACCGCGAGCAGGTCGCGATTGCGGCGCCGGCAGGCACGCGCGAGCAGATGGTCGAGCACGAGCGGCAGGTCGAGATGGCGCGCGCGCAACGGCGGAACCTCGAGACATACGCCTGCGACGCGCTCGTAGAGATCCTTGCGGAAGCGGCCGGCGGCGACCTCGTCCGCGAGGGCGACCGACGTGGCGCAGAGCACGCGCAGGTCGAGGCCGGGGCGCGGCGCGGCCGGTCGGGCGTCGTCGCGCAGCGCCTGCGCGAGGCCGTCCTGGAGCGCCGACGGGAGCGCGTGCACGTCGTCGAGGAAGAGCGTGCCGCCGTTGGCGTCGTGCAGGAGCCCCGGGCGCGACGCCTCGTGCGGCGCGCCCGCGCGCCGGCCGAAGAGCTCCTGCTCGAGCTCGCGCGCGCTCTCGGCGCAGCCGAGGGCGACGAAGGGCTCCGCGCGGCGCGGAGAGAGCGCGTGCAGCGCGCGCGCGAGGCCTTCCTTGCCCGTGCCGCGCTCGCCGTGCAGCAGCACGCCCGCGCGCAGCGGAGCCACGCGCTCGATCGCCTCGAGCAGCTCGATCATGAGGGGCGAGGCCGCGACGATCGGGCGGTCGCCGACCGCGCGCCGCAGCTCGCGCCCGAGCAGTCGCCGCGCGCGGCGCTCGCGCGCGCGCTCACCGACGCGCCGCAGGAGCAGTGCGAGCTCGGCCGTCTCGAGGGGCAGCGGCAGCCAGTCGTCCGCGCCGAGCTCGAAGGCCTCGGCGGCGCCGCCACCGCGCGGCGACACGAACACGAGCTGCGCGCCCGGAAAGCGCGCGCCGGGCGCCGGACCCTGCGGCCGCGGCAGCGCCCAGCACACGAGCTCGACGTCGCGCGCCGCTTGCAGCGCGCTCTCGGCGTCGCGGGCGAAGCCGGTCTCCCAGCCGCGTTCCGCGAGCGCCACGGCGAGCGTGTCGGCCAGGGTGCGGTCGACGGCGGCGATCAGCGCGCGGGCCATTTCGGCCTGCATCGGCCGCGCCGCGCGGCGGATTGAAGCTGCCGGTCGGCCGCACGCGCGAGACGGCGATCCCGACTGCCTCAAGTCCTCATAACCGCTCGCCGATACTTGCGAACGCGCAATCAGGAGGGCTCCGCGCAGCGCGCGTGCGGGCCGATTTTCGGGGGGAGGGGGCGAGGCGTGGCGGTCAACAACGTCCAGCGCTTCCGCGAGGCGCAGATGATGAGCAAGGCGGAGCTGGCCCGGAAGGCCGGTCTCTCCACCCTCACCATCGATCGGCTGGAGGCCGGGCGGCCCTGCCGACTCGACACGAAGCGCAAGGTCCTGCTCGCGCTCGGCATGCGCGTCTCCGACAAGGACCGGGTGTTCGGACTCGCCGACAGCGGCTCGCGGATGTCTTGACGCCGGCCGGCGCCGGCGGAGGCCCATCGTGAAGTTCTCTCTTCCCAGCTTCCAGTCGAAGAAGTCCGTGGTCGGGCTCGACGTGGGCTCCTCCACCGTGAAGGCGGTCGAGCTGACGCAGCGCGGCCGCAACCGCGGCTTCGACCTGACGCACCTCGGCGTCGCGAGGGTGCCCGCCGAGGCGATCGTGCAGGGAGCCTTCCTGAACGCCGCGGCCATCACCGAGGCGATCCGCGAGGCGATCGACAACGCCAAGATCCGCAACAAGAACGTCGCGGCGGCGGTCTGCGGTCACTCGGTGATCGTGAAGAAGGTGAGCCTGCCGGTGATGAGCCGCGAGGAGCTCGACGAGCAGATCCGCTGGGAGGCCGAGCAGTACATCCCCTTCGACGTGAACGAGGTGAACCTCGACTTCCAGATCCTCGAGTCGGGCGACGATCAGGGGCAGATGGACGTGCTGCTCGTCGCCGCCAAGAAGGACCTGATCGACGACTACGTGCAGGTGATCAGCGAGGCGGGCCTCGTGCCGGTCGCCATCGACGTGGCCGCCTTCGCGGTCGAGAACGCCTTCGAGGCGAACTACCAGGTCGGCAAGCAGGAGACGGTCGCGCTCGTCAATCTCGGCGCGCAGGTCGTCAACATCTCGATCATCTCCGGCGGCGTGCCGTGCTTCACGCGCGACATCACGACGGCCGGCAATCAGTACACCGAGGAGATCCAGAAGGCGCTCTCGATCTCCTTCGACGAGGCGGAGCGCATCAAGCTCGGCGGACAGGGCGGCGGTCAGGACGTCGTGCCGCAGGAAGTCGAGCAGGCGATGCAGAGCGTGACCGAGACGGTGATCGGGGAGATCAGCCGCTCGCTCGACTTCTTCGCCGCGACCTCCTCCGACACGCGCATCGAGCGCGTGTTCCTCTCGGGCGGCGCGGCGCGGGTCGCGGGGCTGAAGAACGCCTTCGCGCAGCGCAGCGGGCTGCCGGTCGAGGTGATGAACCCGCTCTCGCGCATGCTGCCGACGAACAAGTTCGAGCAGGGCTATCTCGACGAGATCTCCCCGTCGCTCGGTGTGGGCGTCGGGCTCGCTCTCCGAAAGCTGGAGCGCCGCTAGATGATCGACATCAACCTACTTCCGGTCCGCGAGGCGCGTCGCAAGGCCGACGTGCGCCAGCTCGGCATGCAGGTGCTGCTGGCCCTGATCCTCGGCGCGGCGAGCATCGGCTTCGTGCACTCCCACGTGGTGTCGCGCATCAGCGAATCCGAGGAGCGCATCCGCCAGATGGAGGCGGACATCAAGCAGTTCCAGCCGCAGCTCGACCAGGTCGCGGCGTTCCGCAAGAAGAAGGCGAGCCTCGAGAAGAAGATCGAGGTGATCGAGGACCTCGACCGCGCGCGCACCGGCCCGGTGCGCGTGATGAGCGAGCTCGCGACGCACATGCCCGATCGCGTGTGGCTCACCAACCTCACGACCGACGGGAACGCGATCAAGATGAAGGGCGAGGGCATGGACAACGAGCTGGTGGCCGTGCTGATGCGCGCGCTGAAGGAGTCGCCGTACTTCGACGACGTCGACCTCCAGGGCACCGAGCTCGGCAACAGCAAGCAGGGGCTCAAGCTGGTGAAGTTCAACATCGAGGCGACGGTGGCGTCGCCGAAGCCGGCCAAGCCCGCGGACGCGCCGGGCAAGCCCGGGAAGGCCGCCGCCAAGGCGAAGGGCAAGGGCGGCGCCCCCGCTCCCGCGCCCGCGTCTGCTGCCGCGGCGGCGGAAAGCTGAGCCGGAGGACGCATGGAACTCTCACCGGAAATCCAGGCCAGGCTCGAACAGTTCGCGAAGCTGCCGCGCGCGGCGCGGGTCGGAACCTTGGCGGGCCTCGTGGCCGTGCTCGGCGCCGGCTACTTCCTCGGCGTCTACCAGGCCAAGAGCGAGGAGCTCTCGGGCCTGCGCACGCACGAGCTCGAGCTCCAGCGGAAGCTCACCGAGGTGCGCTCGATCGCGGCGAACATCACCGCCTTCGAGGCCGAAATCGCGGACCTCGAGGTCAAGCTGAACGACGCGCTGCGCCAGCTGCCGAACGAGCAGCAGCTCGACGCGCTGCTGACCGACATCTCCAACCTCGGCAAGACCGCGGGCATCGAGATCAAGTCGTTCAAGCGCCAGGACGAGCTGATCCACGACTTCTACGCCGAGGTCCCGATCTCGATCTCGTTCGAGGGTCGCTACCACGACATCGCGCACTTCTTCGACCTGGTCGCGAAGCTGCCGCGCATCGTCAACATGGGCTCGATCCAGATGAGCGTCGCGACCGAGACCGAGCTGGAGACGCGGCTCAAGGTCAGCGGGACCGCGACCGCCTTCCGGTTCGTGGGCAACCAGGGGTAAGCGGTGGCCACGGGGAGGGCAACCGTGAAGATCGGAAACATCGCTGTGTCGCTCGCCGTGCTCGCGGCCGTCGGCTGCAAGCAGCCGGCCACGGGCCCGACGACGCAGGAGTTCGAGCAGGGCCGCGAGGCGCTGAAGAGCCGCGTCGCCGAGCAGAAGGAGCGGCCGGGATCGCGCCCGGGCGGGCCGCAGGCGGGTCGCCCCGGCGCGCAGGTCGCGTCGAAGTCCCCGTCGCCGCCGACCGGCAACCTCGGCGGTGTCGAGGCGGGCTTCACCTACGACGAGACGGGCAAGCGCGATCCCTTCCGCAGCTTCCTGATGGAGCGCGCCGAAAGGCTCGCGCTCCAGAAGGAGGTCCGCGGACCGCTCGAGCAGTTCGACCTGTCGCAGCTCGCGCTCGAGGCGGTGGTCTGGCAGACCGGGAACGCGCGCGCGCTGATCGCCGACCCGTCGGGCGAGACCTACATCGTCGCCGAGGGGGCGAAGATCGGGAAGAACGAAGGTCGCGTGATCGCGATCGAGGACAATCTCGTCCGCGTCAAGGAGACGTACATCGATTACCTGGGTCGCGAGACGACCAAGGACATCGAGATGCGGATGCGTCGGAACGAGGGGGGATGAGTTCCATGGCAGCCAATGGTCGAATCCTGGTCGCGGGGGCATGGGGCGCCGCTGCATTCGCGTTGGGAGTCCTGGCATGCGCCGGGACCGCGATGCACGAGGGGTCGTCTGCGGCCGCGTCCGAGCACGTGCAGGACGTCGTGGTCGAGTCCGAGCCCGGCCTCTCGCGCGTGACGCTGGTCGGCCTCTCGGACCCGGTTTTCACCGCGTTCCAGCAGGCGGATCCGGATCGGCTGATGGTCGATCTGACCGGCGTGGAGTGGCAGGCCTCGAAGGACGCCGTCGAGGTGAACGACGGAACCATCCGCGAGGTGACGGTCGCCCCCTTCGCGAGCGGCTCCGAGGAGCCGATGTTGCGCGTCCAGCTCTCGCTGGTGTCGGCGGCCGACTACGACGTGCGGCCCGGGCCGAAGGGCCTCGTGATCGAGGTCTCGCCGCTGGCCGAGATGGGCGCGGTCGACGAGCCGCACCGCGACGCCATGGCGAGCGACGTCGACCCCTGGTCGCAGCCCCCGGCGCCGGCGCCGGCGCCGGCGTCGGCGACCGAGGCCGAGGCGGCTGCCGCGCCGGCGGCCGCCGGGTCGGACGTCGTCGCGAGCGATGCCTCCGCGATGAGCGGTCCGGCGCCGCGCCCCGCCTCGACGCTCGAGCGTGTCGAAGCCGCGAAGGCCGGTGACGGCGTGGTGATCCACCTGGTGGCCGACGGCAGCGTCGACAACGCAGCGAGCTTCACGCTGTCCGATCCCCCGCGACTCGTGATCGACCTCGCCGGCGTGAAGAGCGTCGTGAAGAAGAAGGAGGTCGCCGTCGGCGGCGGCCTCGTGCAGCGCGTGCGCATCGGCGCCCACGAGGACAAGGTGCGCGTGGTCGTGGACGGCGCCGGGAAGGGCGATCCCTTCGACGGCCGCCGCGTGATGCCCGTGCCGAGCGGCCTCGTGATCGCGCTCGGCGAGGGCGCCGAAGTCGAGGCGGCCGTGTCGAATGCCACCGCGGACGTGCCGATCGCCGCCGCGGCGGCGCACGACGCGTCGGGCGCGAGCGCGCCGGCCGCGCAGCCCGCGGCCGCGTCCGCGTCCGCGCCCGCGCCCGCCGCGGAGATCGAGGCCGTCGCCTTCGAGCCTCAGGCCGACCGCGACCGCGTCGTGGTCCGCGGCGAGGAGGCGGTCGACTATCTGATCTACGAGCCGGATCCCGACACGGTCGTGTTGAGCCTCACGAACGCGAAGCTCGACGCGAAGGCCGCGGTGCGGATCGCGCCGGAGAAGCCCGGCCCGGTGTCGCTGGTGACGGCCTTCGAGCAGCCCGACGTGAAGACGCCGGAGGTACGCGTGGTGATGAAGCGCGCGGCGAACCTGAAGCCCGCCATCACGCGCGAGGGCTCGACCCTCGTGGTCGAGTTCCCGCACGAGGGCCAGGCCTCGCCGCCGCCGGTGCTCGCGCTCGCCGACGCGCAGCCGGGCGCGTCCGCCGCATCTCCGGCGGCGCCCGGGACTCTCCAGTCCGCGGTCTCGACCTTGGCGGACAACGGCAGCGCGTCGCTCGCCTCCGCGGCGGCTCCGCCCGCCTCGGCGGCGTCGGGCGGCCACGGCGGCGGGGGTCCGGCGTCGGTCGACGCGCCCGCGTCGATCGAGATCCTGAACGAGGGCGGTCTGATGGACGGCAAGGAGTACGTCGGCCGCCGCATCTCGCTCGACTTCAAGGAGGTCGAGATCGCCGACGTGCTGCGCTTGATCGCCGAGGTCTCGGACCTCAACGTGATCGCCGGCGACGAGGTGAAGGGCAAGGTGACGATCCGCCTGGTGGACGTTCCCTGGGACCAGGCCCTCGACGTGATCCTGCTGACCAAGGGCCTCGGCTTCGCGCGCATCGGCAACGTGCTGCGCATCGCCGCGAGCGACGTGCTCTCCCAGGAGGAGGAGCTCCGACTCCAGGAGCGCCGCGCCAAGGAGAAGCTCGAGGACCTGGTCGTCAAGCTCCAGCCGGTCAACTACGCCGACGTCAAGGAAGTGTCGTCGATGGTGACCAAGCTGCTGACGGAGCGCGGGTCGGTCAACACCGACAAGCGCACCAACACGCTGATCATCAAGGACATCGCCTCGGTGATCGACGAGGCCACCGCGCTCGTGAAGGCGGTGGACACGATGACGCCGCAGGTGATGATCGAGGCGAAGATCGTCGAGGCGAGCCTCGACTTCTCGCGCGAGCTCGGAGCGGTGTGGAACTTCGGAACCAACCCGCTCACACAGTCGACCCTCGGCGGACGCGACTACGTGTTCCAACAGGGCGCGAGCGACAACGGCAACCAGCTGATCCTCGGCAACCCGATCACGGCGGCGCCGACGGGCCTGCTCAGCCTCGCGGCCTCCGTGATCGACGAGAAGTTCAACTACGAGCTGCAAATCCAGGCGGCCGAGAGCAACGGCGACGGCAAGGTGATCTCGAGCCCGCGCGTGGTCACGATCGACAACAGCCCGGCGCAGATCGAGCAGGGCGTATCGATCCCCTTCCAGACCACCAACAACGGCGACACGAACCTCGAGTTCGTGGATGCCGTGCTGAAGCTCAAGGTCACGCCGCACATCACCGCCGACCAGAGCATCATCATGCAGATCGAGGTGTCGCGGAACGCGCCGGACGACAGCGTGTTCACGTTGACCGGCTCGCCCGCCATCGCGAAGAACCAGGTGAAGACCGAAACCCTCGTGAAGGACGGTCAGACGCTGGTGCTCGGCGGCATCTACGTGGTGGACAAGTCGGAGAAGCAGTCGCGGATGCCGTACCTGCACAGCATTCCGTTCATCGGGAACCTGTTCAAGAGCAACGAGGTGAGCGACAGCCGCAAGGAGCTGCTCATCTTCGTGACGCCGCGCGTGGTGGAGTCGCCGACCATCGCCAGCTGACGAAGCTTCGGGAATATGGCGCGCGGAGCGCGCCGCAAGCCGCCGAAGGCGGCGCGCAGCGAGGCGTAGCCGAGCGGAGATGGGCGACGGTCGGGACTTCCCGGCCGTCGCCTTCTCGTATACTCGCGCGGGTGCCGCGAGCGATCTGGTTGGTGGGAATGATGGGGGCGGGCAAGTCGACGCTCGGCCCGCCGCTCGCGCGCGCGCTGCGCCGCCGCTTCGTCGACGCCGACGAGGAGATCGAGCGCCGCGCCGGCGCCAGCATCGCGGAGCTCTTCGCGAGAGAGGGCGAGGCGGGCTTCCGCGCGCGCGAGCGCGCCGAGCTCGGCGCGCTCGGGGACAGCGGAGCGGTCGTCGCGCTCGGTGGCGGCGCGATCGCGCAGCCCGGCGCGCCGGAGCGCCTGGCCGCGCAGGGCACCGTCGTCTACCTGCGCGCGCGCGTCGACACGCTGCTCGCGCGCGTCGGTCCTGCGAGCGAGCGGCCGCTGCTCGCGGGGCTCGCGCCCGCCGAGCGGCGCGCACGCCTCGAGGCGCTGCTGGCGGAGCGCAAGCCCGCCTACGAGACCGCGCGCATCGCGGTCGACACCGACGAGGCGTCGGTGCCGTACCTGGTCGCGCAGCTCGCGGAGGGGATCCGGGCGCTCGAGTCGCACGAGGCGACGTCGCCGCGCCGCGTGGAGGTGGCGCTCGGCGAACGCTCCTACGCGGTCGAGATCGCGAGCGGCAGCCTCGACGGCCTCGGCGCGGCGGTCGCGCGAGTGGTGCGCGCGCGCCAGGCCGTGCTGGTGACGGTTCCTCCGGTCGGCCGCCGCTTCGCCCCGCGCGCGCTGCGCTCGCTGCGCGCGGCCGGCTTCTCGGTGGCGCGCATCGAGGTGCCGGACGGCGACGCCCACAAGAGTCTCCGCCAGGTCTCGCGCATCTACGCCCGACTGCTCGCACACGGCGCCGACCGCGACAGCGTCCTCGTCGCGCTCGGCGGCGGCATGGTGGGCGACGTCACGGGCTTCGCCGCCGCGACCTTCCTGCGCGGCATCCCCTTCGTGCAGGTGCCGACCTCGCTGCTCGCGATGGTCGACGCGAGCGTCGGGGGCAAGACGGGCGTGAACCTGCCCGAGGGCAAGAACCTGGTGGGCGCCTTCCACCAACCGCGGCTCGTGTGGATCGATCCGGCGACGCTCGCGAGCCTGCCGGCGCGCGAGCTCGCGGCCGGGTTCGCGGAGGTGATCAAGAAGGCTGCGATCTGGGACGCCGAGCTCTTCGAGACGCTCGAGCGCGACGTGGAGGCCCTGCGGGCGCAGGGCCGCGCGAGCCTCGAATCGGTGATCGAGCGGGCGGTCCGGATCAAGGCCGAAGTGGTGAGCCGCGACGAGCGCGAGCAGGACCTTCGCATGCTGCTCAACTTCGGGCACACGCTCGGCCACGCGGTCGAGGCGCTCCAGCGCTACCGGGGGCTGCTGCACGGGGAGGCGGTCGCGATCGGCATGGTCTTCGCGGCGCGCCGCTCGGAGGCGCTCGGGCACGCCCCGACCGGCACGGCGGATCGCCTGGAGGCGCTGTGCCGCCGCTTCGACCTCCCGACCGAGCCGCCGGCCTTTCCGCGCCGGGCTTATCTCGCGGCGCTGCGCGTCGATAAGAAGAGTCGAGATTCTCGCATCCGTTTCGTGGTGCTCGAGGGGATCGGGCGCGCGCGCACGGTGCCGCTGCGAGCCGAGGAGCTGGCGGCGGCGCTGCCGCCGGGCCCGAGGGCGCGTCGGGACGGGGCGAGGAGACGACACGCGAAGGGCTCGCGAGAGCGGCGCTAGGGGAGGGACGCGAGTGGCGGAGATCGAGGCCGAGCGCCTCTCCGAGCTCCAGGCGTGGGTCGCCGAGGACCCCGCCGCGCCGGGCTTCGCCGCGCTCGCGGAGCTGCACCGGCGCGCGCGCCGCTTCCTCGAGGCCGAGCGCGTGCTGCGCGCGGGGCTCGACCGTCGCGGCGACGCGAACGACGCGCGTGCGCTGCTCGCGCTCGTGCTCTGGGACCAGGGACGCGACGACGAGGCGCGCGGCGAGCTGTCGCGCATTGGCGCGCGCATCCTGGCGGCGCGGGCGGCCGCAGCCGCCGACGACGCCGCGCTCAGCGATGCCGAGCTCGAAGTCGCCTTCGCGGAGGCCGAGACCGATGCCGACGCGTTGATCGATCCGGATCGCGTGGCCGCCGAGGCGATCGAGCGCGCCGACGCCGGCGCGCACGAAGGCCTGCGCGAGGACGCCGAGGCGCCGGAAGTGCCGGGTCAGGCTTTCGTCACCGAGACGATGGCGCGCCTGCTCGACCGGCAGGGCGACGCGCGCGGCGCCGCGCGCATCCGCGCGGCGCTCGCGGCGGAGAATCCGCCGCCGCGCGACAGGCGACGCATGCGCGTGCAACAGCGCGCGCGCACGGTCGCGGTACTCGAGCGCTGGCTCGCCAACCTGCGGAGAGACTGGGCATGAGCTTCGAAGCGATCCTCCAGGACATCGTGACCTCGTGCGGCGGCGGCATCGGTGCCGCGCTGATGGGCAGCGACGGCATCTCGATCGCGGAGTTCGCCGCGCCGCAGGCGCAGGGCGCCCCGCTGGCGGACGACATCGGCGTCGCGGGCGTCGAGTTCGGGCGGATCCTCGAGGAGACGCGCAAAGCCTCCGATGCGCTCGGCGGCGGCGCGGTGGTCGAGACGCTGGTGGTGCTCGCGAACTTCAGCCTGCTCTTCCGCGGCGTGGACGACGAGACCTTCCTCGTCGTCGCGCTGACACCGGATGGCAACCTCGGCAAGGCGCGCTATCTCATGCGCCGTCATCTGCTCGCGATCCGCCAGGAGCTCTGAGCCGGGCAAGCGGCCGAAGGCCGCGCGCAGCGAGGCGGAGCCGAGCGAAGTTCAGAGATAGAGGCCCGGTGCGGTGAAGTCACCGGGGCATCGTCCGGAGGACCCAGCATGGCCGATGCGCCGCGCGTCCTCGTCGTCCATGGTCCGAACCTCAATCTGCTCGGGACCCGCGAGCCCGCCATCTACGGCACCACCACGCTCGACGACATCCACGCCGAGCTCACGCTGGTGGCGAAGGCGCGCGGCGCCGAGCTCGAGTTCTTCCAGTCGAACCACGAGGGCGCCCTGATCGACCGCATCCAGGAGGCGCCGAGCTGGGCCGACGCGATCCTGATCAACCCGGGCGGTCTGACACATACCAGTGTGGTGCTGCGCGATGCGCTCGCGGCCACCGGGCTGCCGGTGGTCGAGGTGCACCTCTCGAACGTGTTCGCGCGCGAGCCCTTCCGGCACCATTCCTACATCTCGCCGATCGCCCGCGGCGTCGTCGCCGGCTTCGGTCCGGCGAGCTACCGGCTGGGCCTCGAGGCGCTGCTCGGGCTCTGCTGAGGCGTTGCTGGAGCCCCCCGGGCTTATCTCAAGGGGCCTGTCCGGCAACCGATAGGTAGAGGAGCGCCGGAACGCTCCGGCGTCGCGTGACCTCTCCGACCCGACGGCGGCTCCCGGTGGCAGCGGACAAGCGAAAAATCCTCGAAAACGCGCGCAAGTACGCGCAGAAGGGCGCGAAGGACAAGGCGCTCAAGGAGTACCAGAAGCTCGTCAAGCTCGATCCGAAGGACGCCAAGCTGCGCCTCGAGATCGGTGACTCATATCGGCGTTGGGGTCAGGTCGAGGAGGCGATCGACACCTATCAGAAGGTCGCCGACCAGTACATGCGCGAGGGCTTCGACGCGCGCGCGGTCGCCGTCTTCAAGCAGCTCCTCGCGCTCGACCCGAACCGCCACTCGTCCTACGAGCCTCTCGCCGACCTCTACGAGCGCATGGGCCTGACCTCCGAGGCCATCAACGCGCTCCAGACCGCCGCGGACGGCTATCACAAGCAGGGCAAGAAGCGCGAAGCGCTCGAGCTGCTGCGCAAGATGGCGACGATCGATCCGAGCAACACCACGAGCCGGATCAAGGTCGCGGAGCTGCTGCGCCAGGAGAACCTGCAGGCGGAGGCGGCCACCGAGTACGAGCAGGTCGCCGCCGAGCTCGAGCGCCAGGGCGACTTCGACGCCGCCGCGAACGTGTACCGGCGCCTGCTCGAGCTCGACCCGAAGCGCGACACCGCGCTCGGCGCGTTCGGACGCGCGCTGCTGCGACAGGGCAAGGCGCCCGAGGCCGAGAACGTCGCGAAGCGCGCGATCGCCGCCAACGCGGAGGAGCCGGCGCACTACGAGCTGCTCGCGGAGTCCTACCGCGCGCAGAAGCGCGAGGACATGCTCGCGCACGCGTATCGGCCGCTCGTCGAGCTCTACCAGAAGCGCGGCAACGAGGAGGAGGCGCGCGCGCTGATGCAGCGCTTCCTGCCGCAGAGGGAATTCACTGCCGAGATGGCGAGCGGCAGCTTCGAGCCGCTGCGAGACGACGCGCCGCACCCCGAGAACGCGCGCGGGCTCGAGGCGAGCGACGATTCGCCGTTCTCGGACGAGGGATTCGAGGCAGACGACGATCTCGAGCCGGACATCGAGCTCGACGAGTCGCTCGCGATCTCGTCACCCGAGATCGAGCTGACGCGCGTGGCCGACTCCGGCTCGGAGCCCGACGACTCCGAGCCGGTGATCGAGCAGCCCGAAGGCGATCCGGATCAGCTCCTCGCCGAGGCCAGCGTGTACCTGCGCTACGGCAAGAGCGACAAGGCGATCACGCACCTCCAGGCGATCCTCGTCGGCCACCCGACCCACCGCGGCGCGCTCGAGAAGCTCGGCGAGGCCTTCGCGGAGCGCGGCGAGCCCGAACGCGCGGTCGAGTTGTGGGTGCGTGCCGTGAAGACGGCGAAGGCCGAGGGCGCGACGGAGGTCGCGAGCCTGCTGCGCGATCGCATCGCCGCGCTCGATCCGCAGGCCGCGGCGGCGCTCGGTCCCGCGCCCGCGAAGGCCGCGCCGAAGCCAGCGCCGGCGGAGCCGAAGGCGACGAAGGTCGAGCTGCGGCCGGTCGCGAGCGCGCCGAAGCCGACCGCGAAGAGCGCGCCCCGGCCGGAGCCTCGGATCGAGATCGATCTCGGCCAGGAGGAAGAGGAGGTCGATCTCGACGTCGATCTCTCGGAGGTCGAAGAGGACGTCGCGGCGCACGCCGAGGGAGACGAGGCGCTCGCGCCGGCCGAGGACGAGGCCTCTCCGAGCCTCGAGAAGGCCGCCGACACAGGGATCGAGGGCCAGAGCCTCAGCACGGCCACGACCCAGCAGATCCTCGAGGACCTCGAGGAGGCTGACTTCTACATGGAGCAGGGCCTCACGGACGAGGCCGAGCGTCTCTTCAAGGGCGTGCTCGCGATCGCGCCCAATCACCCACGCGCGCTGGTGCGGCTCGGCGAGCTGGCCGCGGCGCGCGGCGCCGATCCGGGGTCGAGCGGAACGGGTGTCGCCGCGCCCGCGGTGAAGCGAGCCCCGGCGCCCGCTCCGGCGCCGTCACGCGAGGCCGCACCGCCGCCGCGCGCGCGCGCGGCCGCGCCGAAGGAGCGCGCGATCGAGGAGCCGGAGGCGGTCGACGACCTGTCGATCGACGTGGACGTTGCGCCGGCCGCGCAGGCCGCCGACGTGGCCGACGACGAGATCGCCGCCGCCTTCTCGCTCGACACCACCGAGGATCTCGGCGAGAGTGCGTCCGCCTCCGAGCTCGAGCGCGACCCGGCCGGCGACACGCCGGTTGCGCCGGCTCCGCCGGTGCTCGAGCGGGCGAAGCCCGCGCCCGCACCGACGCCCGCGCAGGCTCCCGCACCGCCGCCGCCCCCTCCGGCCCCGGCGCCCGTCGCGCCTGCGGTCGCCGTGGCGCACGAGGCGGGCGACTTCGATCTGGCCGCGGAGCTCTCGGACGCGTTCGACGATCCGAACGAGCGCTCGACCTCCGGCGGCGACGTCGACTTCGAGACCGTCTTCGCCGCCTTCAAGCGCGGCGTTTCCGAGACGCTCGACGAGGGCGACTACGAGGCGCACTACGACCTCGGCATCGCGTACAAGGAGATGGGGCTCTGGGACGACGCGATCGCCGAGTTCCACATCGCGATGGGCAACGCGGCGCGCGAGACCGAGTGCGTGCACCTGATCGGCCTGTGCGGCATCGACTCCGGCCGGCCCGAGATGGCCGCCGATCAGCTCCAGCGTCTCCTCAAGAAGCCTGGCCTGGTGAAGGACCAGGCGCTCGTCGTGCGCTTCGACCTCGGCCGCGCGTTCGCGGCGCTCGGTCAGCGCGACGCCGCACGTGCCGCCTTCCAGGCCGTGATGGCGCAGGATCCGAAATTCCAGGACGTCGCGAAGCACCTCGCGGCGCTCGACGCGCCGGCAGCGAAGACGGAGGCGCCTGCGGAAGACCCGGGCTTCGAGTCCTTCGACGACATGCTCTCCGAGATCTCGGACGACGACGAAGAGGAGAAGCCGGATCCCGCCGGCGAGTCGTTCGAGGAGCCGGCGCCGGAATCCGAGCCGGAGCCCGAGCCGGTCGGGGCCCCGCGCGAGCCGGAGCCAGAGCCCGAGCCTGCGCCGAAGCCTGCGCCTCCGGCGCCCGCCCCTCGCCGCGAGACTCCCCGCGCGCCGTCGCCGCCGCCGTCGGGAGGCGCGAAGCGAAAGAAGAAGATCTCCTTCCTGTGAGGAGCTGACGAGTCGTGGAGCACCTGCATCATTTCGGACTGTCCGAGGATCCGTTTCGCAACGATCACCTCGAGCGCTTCCTGCACGAGTCGCCGCCACAGCAGGACGCGCAGCGGCGCCTCGAGCGCGCGGTGCGACAGGGGCGCGGCCTCGCGCTGCTGACGGGTCCCGTCGGCAGCGGCAAGACCACCGTCGCGCGCGCTCTCTTCGAGAGCCTCGAAGAGGAAGCCTTCGAGGCGCGCATGATGGTGGTGCTGCGCGCGAGCGCCGACTTCCGCTGGCTGCTCGGCCGGCTCGCCGGCGAGCTCGGCGTCGAAGAGCCGGCGACGGAGCGCGAGGCGTTGATGCTCCAGCTCTACGAGAAGCTCGCGATCGTGCGCGAGGACGGGCGACACGCCGTCGTGATCGTGGACGAGGCGCAGGCGCTCGCGCGAGGCGGCGCGCTCGAGGAGGTCTCGGCGCTCGTGAAGCTCGAGTACGACGAGCGGCGGCTGCTGTCGGTCGTGCTCGTCGGGACGCCGCAGCTCGACGCCGCGATCGCGAGCGACCCGCAGCTCGCGCACCACCTCGACGCGCGCGTCGCGCTACGCGCGCACGATCCGGAGGAGGCCGGCGCCTACCTGGCGCACCGGCTCCAGAACGCGGGCGGACAGCTCGATCTGCTGCTGCCGGGCGCGGTGGCCGCGCTCCAGCAGCTCGGCGGCGGCTGGCCCGGACGCATGAACACGCTGGCCGACAACGCGCTCTACGAGGCCTTCCTGGCCGGTCGCGCGAAGGTGACTCGCAGCGAGGTCGAGCGCGCCGCGGCGTCGCTCGGCTGGGCCGAGGCGCCCGCGCCCGAGAGCCCCGCGCCGCCCAGTGTGCCTCGCAGCGCGCCGGCCTCCGCGCGCGGCGTCGCTGAGGTCACGAGCCCCGAGCACGACGTCGAGCTCGAGGCGGCCTTCGAGCCGGCTCCGCCCCCGCGCTCGATGCGTCGTCCGGTGCCGGAGCGAGCGGCCGCGGGCCGCACGACGGTCGCGTGGTCGAGCGAGCGCGGGCCGCGCCCGCCGCCGAAGCTCGAGGACGCGGTGGACGAGCTCTTCACGGAGCTGATCGAAGAGGAGTAGGGCCGGGCGCGACCGCGCTTGACGCCACGCGGGCCGCCGGCCGAGCATCCGCGCTCCATGCCGGCCGAGTCGCTGCCCGCAGTCGAAGCGCGCCGCGCGCTCTGGCGCGCGGCGCTGCCGCTGCTCGTGCTGCTCGCGGTCGGGGCGCTGCTCTTCTCGCGCGCGCTGGGATTCGGCTTGACGCAGTACGACGACGGGCCGCTGCTCGTCGCGCACGCGGCCGAGGTGAGAAATCCCGCGGTCGCGCTCGCGAGCTTCTACTCGGATGCCTTCGCACTGCTCGGACCCGGCGCGCGCGGCGTGTTCTATCGCCCGATCCTGTGGGTCTCGTACCTGGTGGATGCGCGGATCGGCGGCACGAGCCCGACGATCTACCACGTCACCAATCTCGCGCTCCATCTCGCGGCGTGCGCGCTCGCCTTCGCGTTGCTGCGCCGCCTCGGCGCGGGCTGGCGCGCCGCGCTCGTGCTCGCGCTCGTGTTGTGCGTGCACCCCGCGCTGGTGTCGGTGGTCGGCTGGATTCCCTGCCGGAACGACAGCCTGCTCGCGCTCGCTGCGATGGCGTCGGTGCTCGCGCTGCTCGCCTTCCTCGAGCGGCCCGGCATCTCGCGCGGAGCGGTCGTGCTCGCGGGGGTGGCGCTGACGATGTTCACGAAGGAGTCGGGCGTGGCGCTGCTGCCGCTGCTCCCGCTGATCGCACGGGCGGAGAAGGGGCCGGAGGTGCTGCGGAGCCGCTCGGTCCAGGCGCTCGGCGACGGCGTCGCGCTCGTGGCGCTCCTCTACTTCGCATTGCGCCGCTACGCGCTCGGATCCTTCCCGCTCGGCGCCGCCGCGGCGCTCGGGCGCGCGCGCGAAACGCTAGAATGGCTGGTCGTATACGTCGGCAAGACGTTCCTGCCCGTGCAGCTCTCGGTGCAGCCGGAGCTCGCCGACACCTCGCTGTGGCCGGGCCTGCTCTCGCTCGGTGTCGTCGTCGCGCTGCTCGGGCTCTTCCGCGCGCGGCTCTCCGCGCGCTTCGGATGGGGGATTGCGTGGTACGTCGCGTTCCTCCTGCCGGCGCTCCTCAGCCCGAAGGACACGAGCGGGCTCGAGCACCGCCTCTACGTGCCGCTGATCGGACTGCTCGTCGCGGTCGCATCGGTTCGGCCCGGCACGTGGCCGGTCCCGCGTCCCGTGCTGACGGCCGCGGCGATCGGCGTGCTTGCGCTCTTCTCGCTCCAGAGCGCCCGTCGGCTACCGGACTTCTCGAGCGACCTCGCGCTCTGGAGCAGCGCGACGCGCAGCTCGCCGCATTCGGAGCCCGCCTGGCGCACGCTGGCCTGGCGGAATCTCGAAGCGGGGCACCTCGACGAGGCGATCGCCGCCTCGCAGCGCGCGCTGGCGCTCGATGCCGACGAGGCGCGCTCGCACCTGATCCTCGGCGTCGCGCTCGCGCGCCGCGGCGACACCGCCGGCGCCGGCCGCTCGCTCGAGCAGGCCACGCGCCTCGACCCCGGCCTCGCCGACGCGTGGTCGAACCTCGCTCTGCTCCAGCAGCAATCGGGCGACCTCGCCGCCAGCGTGCGCTCGCGCCGCATGGCCGAGGAAGCCAACGCCCGCTCCGCGCGCTGACGCGGCGGCGCGATCGCTCAGCGGCGCGCGCCGCGCGAGTCGAGCCGCGCGCGCAGGCGCGCGAGCGCGGGGTTGCCGGGCTCGATCGCAGCGGCCGCATCGAGCTGCGCGCGCGCCTCGTCCGGGCGTCCGGCGCGGGCGAGCGCGCGCGCGAGGTTGAGTCGCATGGAGACATCACCAGGTGCGCCGCGAAGGGCCTCCGCGTAGTCACTCGCGGCCTCGAGCGGGCGGTCCTGACGCAGTCGCGCGTAGCCGCGGAAGGCGAGCAGCGCGGGATCGCCGGGCGTGGCGGCGAGCGCATCGCTCGCGACGGCTTCGAGCGCCGCCGGCTGATCGAGATCGGCGAGCGCGCGCAGGTATTCGAGCAGGAGCGACAGCCCGTAGCGGTGGAGCGCCGCCTGCGGACCGGGTCCGGCGCGCGGCAGGAAGGGCGCGCGCCCGGGGCTCCAGTGGCCGGATGCGTCGATGTGCGGAGGCGGCGTCTCGCCGTCGCGGCGGACGAAGACGGCGGCCTGTGGATCGACGAATGCGAGCTGCCATTCGGGATCGCGCGCGAGGAGGCGCCGCAGGCGCACCGGCGTGAAGGTCAGATTCGAGAGCACGACGCTGCGGAAGCCGACCTCGGAATCGAGCCGATGCCACGCCTCGGGGCCGGCGATCGCGGCGCGGTAGCGAGCCAGCAGCGGCGCCGAGAGGTTCCGCGTGTCGATGAAGAGCTGCGTCTCCGGTCGCAGCGCGTCGATCAGGTAGCCGCCGAGCGCGATCTCGTTGAAGATCGGGCCCGGCACGCGCTGCTCGCGCAGGTACGCCACCGCGCCGGGTGCCGAGAACTCCGGTCGCACCGAGCTGAAGCCCGAGCGCGCTGGATCGCCGTCGAGCGCGCGGCGCGAGGTCCACAGGGCCACCGCGGCCGCGAGCAGCAGCGCCGCGAGCAGCGCGCTCGCCGCGTAGTAGCTCGCGTGCAGCCACGGTCGCCGCAATGCGGCGAGTCGCTCCGCCAGGGACGGCGAGAGATCGGAGAGGTTCGCGAGCGTGAGCCACGCGGTCGCGAGCGCGAACACCGAAACGAAGCGGTTCGCAGACGCCCCGAGCAGTGCCGTGCCGACGAAGATCGCGAGGCGCGCCAGACGCCAGGGCCTGCGCGTGGCCGCGTAGCTCGCGGCGCCGATCGCGACGAAGAGCGCATGCATCCAGGCGCTCGCGTCGAGTCCGGCGGCATAGGTCGGCTGCCACTCGAGCAGCGGGTTCGACATCGCGCCGCTCGCGCTCACGCCGAGCGCTCGCGCGAAGGCCAGCGCGCCTCGGAGCCGTTCGAGGCCGAGCGGCGGCGTGGCGAACGACACGATCGCGAGCAGTGGACCGAGGGCGAGGAGCGGCGCCGCCCGCGAGACTCGCTCGCTCGAAGCCGTCTCGCGCCCGCCGCGCCGTTCGTCCAGCCAGTCGCCGAGGCCGAACGCGAACGCGACGAAGAGCCCGAGCGGATAGCCGCCGTGGAGGTTCGACCAGAGCGCCTGGAGCGCGGCGAGGACGGCCACGCGACCCCAGCCGAGCGGCGGCGGTCGGTCGAGCAGCGCGAGGAAGACGACGAGGAGCCCACAGGTCGCGAGATCCGCGCGCGGCGTGAAGCGGCTGGCCGAGGCCGCGAGCGCCAGCGCGACGACGAGCGTGTTCACGAGGCCGAGCCGATCGAGGCGCGCGCGGCGGAAGATCAGGGCCGCGATTGAGGAAACGCAGAGCGCCGACGCGAGGCCGATGCCCGCGAGGCCGAAGCGCCGGTGGAGCTCCGCGAGTGCGACGGTCCACAGCCAGGAATGCGTCACCCAGGTGCGCTGGAGCTCGCCGCTCGTCACCCAGGTCGAGCGCTCCGAGGACGTGTAGAGGAACGGGTCGCGCTCGGGGATCCCGCCTCGCTCGAGGATCACGTCGCCGCTCGCGAGGTACCACCACAAGTCTTCGTTGCCGACGTAGCCCGCGGTGTAGGCAGACGACGTCAGCAGCAACGCGATCAGCAGAGGCAGGGCGCGCGCGTTCACGCGGCGCACTCTGCCGCGAGTCGGACGACCCCGCCGCAGCGCCCCGCGACGCGGTCAAGGCGACTGGCGGCGGTCGGCGGACTTTACGGGCTGTCGGCCGGTGCTTCGGAAGACCGGGCGGTCGCGACGGGGGCGTTGCAGGGAAGCTGGGCCACGAGGCCGACCGGGTCGCAGCCCTGCGCGATCGAGGTCGCGAGCTGCTGGAGCCAGGCCGGCGCGGACGTCATGAGCTGGCCGTCCGGCGCGAACGTCCCGAAGCGCTCGACGGTGGTCAGCGAGATCAGGAGCGCGGCCACGCGCACCCACCACTTCCGCCAGCCTTCCCCACCATTGGTCGCGAGGGCGAGCACTCCCCCGACGACGAACCACCAGGCGATGGACCACACGTACCAGTTCATCGCGGCCCCCCCGTGTCTCCATCGGTAAACGAGCGGAGTCCACCGTCCTCTCCACGGTGAACTCCTCGGCTGGAGCAGCGGCCGCAATCCCCCTTCCGAACGAGCGCGTGAGCTTTTACCGATCGGTGCAAATGCGTCTGTGACGCAGCACACATTTTGACCGAGCCGAACGCGCGCGCGAGACCCGATCGACGGTTTCTGAAAATTTTCCAGGGCTCGACGCAAGAGGACGCAAGACGACGTCGCAAATCGATGTTTGATACGAACATCGAATCCATTTCTCGAAGTCGCGGCCTCGGTCACAGACGTTCGTCACTCGAGAGGGGATGGGGTCTCCCCCACGCGCTCTCGACAGGGACCGGGTCGGCGTGCGAGGTTGGATGGGCAGCCGCAGGTGTTCCCCCTTGACCGAGCTGGCCCCCCCCAGGACTGCAGCGCACCGGCATCAGTGGCTCCGCAATGGCCGCGTGATGGACGTCTGCACGACCTGCCCGGCGGCGAGGCCTCGGTCACGAGTCGCCCAGGGCTTTTCGATGGTGGCTTTCGGCCTCGGTCTTCTGGCCTTGTTTGGGATGATTGCCCGCATCTCCTTCAGCGACGCGCGCGTCGCGCTCGCGAGCTGCTCGGGCTCCGCCGTCCACCACGCCTACTCGAAGAGTCCCGGCGCCGGCTGCTGACCCAGGAGCGAATCGGCGCGGGCCCGCGAGGCTCGCCACCACCGACCGTCAGCTCCACCGGGTCGACCGGCTTCGGCACGTGCGTCTGGAATCCGGCCGCGAGCGCCTTCACGCGGTCCTCCGTGCGGGCGTACTCGGTCGGCGCGACGGCGGGGACGGCGCCGCCGCGCGCTCGCGCAGGCGCGCGCAGCCGCGCCCCGGTCCCGATCCGGGTTGGTCTCGCGCGCGCCTCGATTCGCTGCAAATTTTCCGCGAACCGATCCAGGCAGGAGGGAGCGGTCATGCCGAGCTTCTCGAAGATCGCGCGCGCGCTGCTACTCGCGATCCTGATTCCGTTCGCGACGCCGGCAGGCGCGGAGGGTCCGGCCCCGCAGAAGACGCCGGGCGACGCGGAGGTGCGCGAGCTCGAGCAGCGCTTCGAGGCGCTGAAGCGTCAGGTCGACCAGCTCGAGGCGGCGAAGGACGACGCCGCGCGCCGGACGCTGATGCAGGAGAACTGGCGCGCGATGCAGGACTACATGGGATTCGTGCACGGCCGCTTCGGCGCGGGCGCTCCCTGGATGATGGATCCGGATGCGAGGGGAGGCCCCGGCGTGTCGGCCTGCCCGATGCTCGGCGGCACCGGCGAGGCGTGGTCGCCGCCGGGTGTCACCCCGCAGCAGTACGGGCAGCAGATGGCCGCGCACATGCGCACGATGAGCGCGCAGATGGACCGCATCGCGAAGGCGACCGACCCGAAGGAGCGACAACAGCTGCTCCAGGAGCAATGGCAGACCATGTACCGCGACATGCAAGGCATGCGCGGGATGGGGTGGATGTGGGGCGGCGGCATGATGGGAGGCGGTATGATGGGCGGCGCGCGCACCCCCGAGGCTGCGAAGGCGCAGCCGCTGCCCGATCCCGAGTCGCCCGGGGCGAAGCTCGTAACCGAGTACTGCGTTCAGTGTCACGCGGCGCCGGCGCCGACGCTCGAGACCGCCGCCGAGTGGGAGCGCGTCGTCGATCGCATGCACATGCGGAGTCAGAGCCGGGGGACGGTGGTCAAGGTGCCGAGCGATCCCGAGCTCGCGACCCTGCTCGACTACATGAAGCAGCACGCGCGCTGACCCGCGCGCGTCGGCATCACGAGCTGGCCTTCTCGACCCGGGACTCCCTCCGGGTGCTCAGCTCCCGAGCCCGCCGAACCGGGCCGCGACGTACCAGACGAGGACCGCGAGGGCGATCAGGCGGAGCAGCGTCCAGGCGAGCCGGTACCCGCTCGGCGTCCGGCGCCTCGACACGCAGAAGGGACAGCCCGCGGCGCTCATCCGCGACCGGCGTCCACAGCTGGGGCAGCGTGCAACGAGCGCCACGGGAGCAGGATAGAGTCCGACCCGGAGGCCGCGACCCGCATGGCGCGACGTCGCCCGACCCGGCTCGCAGTCCTCGCAGCGACTCTCCTGCTCGCGTGCCTCGGCGCGTCCGCCGGCCCGCTGGACGATGCGATGCGCGCGAGGCTCGGCAACGGCGAGATCCTGGTCGACGTCCTGCCCGGTGAGCCGATGCCCTTCCTCACGATGCGGGGCGTGGTCGACGCGCCGCCCGCCGCCGTGTGGGATGTCGTCTCCCACTGCGGGCTCTACCGCGGGCGCATGCCCCGGATCGTCGACAGCGAGGAGCTCGCATCCGACGGCGGCAGGGTGCGCTGCCGCACCGTCGTGGAGACCGCGTGGCCGATGAGCAACCTCACGTCCATCACGCGCGCCCTGCACACGGTGGCTCCCGGTGTCTGGAAGCGCGAGTGGGCGCTCGAGAGCGGCGACTACGTGTTCAACGAGGGAAGCTGGACGCTGACCCCATTCGACGACGCGGCGACGCGAACGCTGGTCGTGTACCGGCTCCACGCGGAGGCGAAGGTGCCGGTGCCGCTGGTGATGCAGCAGATCGCACAGAAGCACGCGCTGCCGGAAACGCTCGAGGCGGTCCGCCGAGTGGTCGGGGAGTCGAAGGCGCACCCGTCCCCCGGCGCGGCGAGCGAGAAGGCGCGCTGATTTGAGCCCCCTCGACCAGCTGGTACGCCAGAGCAAAGGGGTAACGGGAGCCTGATGCGGTCGCTCATTCGCCGCGAGCCGCGTTTCGGCTGGAGCTACCGTGCCGATCGTGTCGGAGATCCCGGCAGAATCGGGCGCCGGCCGCACCGCGGAGCTGCGCGGCATCCGGATGTACTACGAGCTGGAGGGAGAGGGGCCGCCTCTGCTCCTCCTCCACGGCGGAGCCGGTGACTGCCGGCAGTTCGATCACCAGCGGCCGGACTTCGCGAGGCGCCATCGGTTGATCCTTCCGGACAGCCGCGCCCAGGGCCGCAGCAGCGATCGACCCGGACCTCTCACCTATCACGAGATGGCCGAAGACGTCGTGGCGCTGCTGGACCGGCTCGGGATCGCGCGCGCCGACGTGATGGGCTGGAGCGACGGCGGCAACATCGGCATCGACCTCGCGATCCACCACCCGGACCGCATCGGGCACGTGGTCACCTTCGGCTCGAACTTCTCTCCCGACGGTCTCGAGGCTGGCGCGTTCGAATGGAACCGCACCGCGACCGCCGCGAGCTTCGGCCCGGAGATGAAGGCCGGCTGGACGGCGCGCAACCCGGAGCCCGATCACTACGAAGACGCCATGAACAAGATCCTCGAGATGTGGCGGACCGAGCCCCGGTTCACGGCGGACGAGCTCGCCAGCATCCGCGCGCCGAGCCTGATCTGCGCGGGCGAACACGACGTCGTCCGGCTCGATCACACGCTGGCGCTCGCCGCCGCGATTCCGACTGCCGAGTCGTGGATCGTCCCGGGGGCCTCGCACGGGGCCATGCTCGAGCGGCCCGACCTCGTGAATCCCCGCGTGCTCGCCTTTCTCGCGCGCGATCCGCTGCACTGAGGCGCGGGCCGCCTTCAGAGCGTGGGCAGCGGCGTCGGCCCGAAGAAGAGTCGCAGGAACCTCTCCCGGCCGATCACCCGGATCAGCTCGCGGATCGTGCAGTACATCACGATCAGCAGGAACAGGATGATCTGGACCACCCAGAAGTGCGGCCACACGATCTCGGAAATCAGCATCGCGTTGCCGGCGACGATGCCACCCGCCTCCGGCTGAACTCGACCAGCCGCTCCAGGTAGTGGATGACGCCGGCGATCAACAGGTAGATCGTGGTCTTCCACGTCACGTTGAAGGCGAGCGGCCTGCCCGGATAGCGATTGACCATCGGCAACAGGTCCGCGATCAGGACCGCCTTGCCGAGGATCAGCGCCGCGACCGAGATCGAGATCGTCGACGTGATCGGCGGCATCTGCGAGGCCCTGGCCATCAGCACGCGGATGAACGCAACGAGTGCAGCGCCACGAAGAAGAAGATCGTCGGCGGCAGCACCGCGAAGAACTCTTCCTTCAGCTTCTCGAGTGCCCGGTGCATCGAATTCCCCTCCCTGAAGGTCACCTCGGTCCGACGCGTCTGCGAAAATGCGAGAGCGCTCTCACGCTATCGCGCGAGAGCGCTCTCGGAAGCCGGGGCGCGAGCGGGCCTGGGTCTCCCCTCACGGACAGGCGAAGGCGCTCGTGATCCCGGGCGGGAACTCCGTCTTGAACACGTTGTCCGCGAAGCAGTTCCCGCTGCCGCTCCCGTCGTACACGATGTCACCGGACGCGGTGGAGCGTGGATCCGGGTGCTTGCCGTTCTGCATGATCACGTTGCCCTCCACCACGTTGTCGTCTGGCGGGCCGAAGCCGAACGGGTTCTCGATCAGCGCGACGCCCACGGAGTTGTTCCGGTTCACGACGTTGTTGCGGATCACGACGTGGTCCCCGCCCACATTGAGGATCCCCGTCCCGCTCGGCAGGAGCTGGAGATCGTCGAAGAAGGGCGGCGGCGGCGGGAACGGATTCGGCAGGTTGTTCGCGTCGATCACGTTGTCCTCGATCCGCGCGTCGTCGGTGAACGCTCGGGGCAGGCCCGGCAGCACGACCACGAGGATGCCCGCGACGTTGCCTGACACGTGGTTGTTCCGGACGATCGAGTGCAGGGTGTTCTCGAGCTCGATGCCGATCTCCCCATCGCGCAGGTCGTTCTTCTCGACGACGACGCCGTCGTCGACCCCCACGTAGACCGTCGCATCCTCCCCGCCACCGCCCGAGTTGTGGTCGATCAGGCCGCTCTGCGAGCAGCGCGGGAAGACGCCGTACTCCGCGTTGTCGAGGTAGCGGCCGTGCGTCACGTGGAAGCCGTCGACACCGATCAGGAAGATGCCGATGTCGTCGGAGTTCCGGATGGTGAGGCCGTCGAGCGTGAAGTCGTGCACGCTGAGCGGCGGGCAGACGGGCGGATCGCCGGTGATCTCTCCGGTGCCGACCCGCATGCCGTACTCGTGGCCCGAGGCGTCGAGGATCGCTGCGACACTGCCGCGGATCGTGAGGCCATCCTTGTCGACGACGACCGTCTCGTGATAGGTGCCCGGCGGGACCACGATGGTGTCGCCCGAGCTCGCCGCGTCGACGGCGGCCTGGATGGTGGTCTCGACGAAGATCGTGCTTCGCGCCAGGGCGGCGATCGGGAATGCCGCCGACGTGAGACCGGCGAGAATCGCGGGTAACAGGGTGCTGCGAGAATTCGTCATGGCAGACCTCCTGGGCCGATGGACCGGCCGATCGGTCCACCCTACCACCAGCGCGCGCGAGCGGGGCCAGGTCCCGCGCTGTCACCAACGCTCGGCGGCGGTATCGATCCCGAGGGGCCTTCGGTAGGAGAGGTCGTCGCGGTCGCGCGTGCCTCGGACGTACCCCTGGCTCTTGAAGAAGCCCGACTGCAGAAGGGAGGCGTCCGCGGAGAAGGCGAGCTCGACGGTCGCACGGCGGACGGCCAGCTTCCAGGCGCCGTCGCGCCGCTCGAGACGGTCGACATAGCGGCCGCTCATCACCGTCGCGCTCTTGCCGTCGGGGGAGAGCAGGGCGACGAGCACGTAGCTCTCGGCGTGCGCCTGGTCGCCGTCGATCGTGCACGTGTGGGTCGTGACGTGGTGCATGTGCGCTCGCGACGTGGCGCCGTGTACCCCGTTCGCCCATGCGGCGTACTCGGGTCCGGGGATCTTCATCTTCCCATGCTCGTCGACACCGTCCGGGTGATAGGTGCTCGACAGCAGCGCCACATCGTGCCGATCGCAGCCGCGGGCGTGCGCGGCGATGCAATCGAGGATGGCCGCTCGGTCCTTGAGGAACTGGACGTCCCTTTGCAGCTGCTCGATCCGGGTGCTCATGGCGGGACCTCAGGCGACGGCTTCTTCGCCGACGAGGGTCGTGCGGTGCAGGAGGCGCCGGGACGTCGGCTCGAACGGCAGCGCGCGGTGCAGCATCCCGGTGTTGTCCCACAGGACGAGATCGCCGCGGCGCCAGTGGTGGCGCAGCACGAATTGCGGCTGGGTCGACCATTCGAGCAGGCGGTCGAGCAGGGCGCGCCCCTCTTCGCGCCGCCACCCGACCACCTCGGCGGCCGTGGCCCCGAGCAGCAGCGACTTGCGTCCGTCGCGCCGCTTCCACACGAGCGGGTGGACGCGCGCCGGCACCCGATTCCAGGAGGCGCGCTCTTCTTCGGAAGCTTCGGGATTGGCGCGCTCCTGCGCCGCGGCGAACGTGTGGATGACGCGAAGGTCGGCGATCTTCTCCTTCTCGGCCTGGGGCAGGGCGTCGTACGCGGCGTAGGTGCTGGCGAATTCGGTGTCGCCGCCGGCTTCGTCGACCTCGCGTGCGCTGAGCAGCGTGCTCTTCTGCGGGACCGACTGCGTGGCGCCGTCGATGTGCCAGTGGAAGTTGCCCTGGCGGTAGCTCGCGAGCAGCGCATTCGTCCTGGACGGGTCGAGGGTGATCGTCTGGATCTCCGGATACTCGTGCTCACCCGTCGGCACGACCGCGACCTCACCCAACATGCGGCTGAAGGCGACGAGGTCGGCGTCGTCGATGTGGACCTCGCGGTAGACCACGACTCCGTGCTCGTGCAGCTTCGCGAGGCAATCGTCTGCGGCCGCGCGGTCGACGAGGTCGCGCGCGGACATCCCGACGATCTCGACGCCGATGTGTGGGCTCAGCGGGGTGACGGTGACGGACATGGCTGCCTCCTTCCGTGGATCACCGATCGAGTCTAGGAAGCTATTGGCCGTTCGCCGGTTGGACGTACGTGGTCCGGCCTATACCCCGGCGGGTCCCGGCCCGCCGTGCACGTAGAGGGTCTGGCCCGAGCAGAAGCTCGAGGCGTCCGAGGCGAAGAACAGGACGCCGTAGCCGATCTCCTCGGGCTCGCCGAGACGACCCGACGCGTTGGTGTTTCCGATCGACTCCGGATCCAGGCCGTAGCGCTCGGCGTCTTCGAGCAGCGTGGCTGCCCTGACGGCTCCGACTGCGATCGCGTTCACACGCACGCCCTTGCGCGTCCACGCCGCAGCCATCGAGCCGGTCAGGTTGTTGACCCCCGCCTTGGCCGCGCCGTAGGGCGCGGCCTGAGGCATCGCCAGCAGGCTCGCGCCCGAGGAGATGTTGACGATCGAGCCTCTGCCCTGTTCGAGCATGGGCTTCGCTGCTGCCCGCGAGAGGAACCATACGCTGCCGAGGTTGAGCGCCAACACCTGCTGCCACTCCGCTTCGGTCCACTTCATGAGCGACTGGGTGCGGGCACCCCCCGCGCTGTTGACGAGGATGTCGACACGACCGAGCTCTGCGAGGGTGAGGTCGACGAGGCGCTGGCACCGCTCGGGGAGGGTCACGTCGGTCGGTACGGCGAGGGCTCGCCGACCGAGCGCCTCGATCTCCTTGGCCGTCGCTTGCAGCGGCTCGGGGCGGCGACCTGCGAGCACGAGGTCGGCACCGTGCTGGGCAAGCACGAGCGCGGCGCCTCGTCCGATGCCAGTGCCACCGCCGGTGACGATCGCGACACGCCCGTCGAGCGAGAAGCGGCCGCTCACGTGACGGCGCCTCCATTCACGCCGATGACCTGTCCCGTGATGTAGCCGGCTTCGTCGGAGCACAGGAACGCACACGCCGCAGCAATGTCGTCGCACGTGCCGAGGCGTCCTGCCGGAACCATCCGGGAGATCACATCGGCGGCGGGGAGGGACCTCGCTTCCTGAGCCTCACGAAGCATCGGTGTGTCGACCGTGAACGGCGGAATCGTGTTGGCCGTGATGCCCTTCCGAGCGTATTCGAGTGCCACGCTCTTGGTGAGCGCGATCACTCCGCCCTTCGACGCCGAGTAGTGTCCCTGGCGCGCCGATCCGATCTGGCCGGCGGCCGAAGAGATCGTGACGATCCTCCCCCAGCGTGCCGCGGTCATATCCGGAATCGCCGCCTGCAGGCAGTGGAACGTGCCCGTGAGATTCACGCCGAGAGTTCGCGACCAGTCCTCGAGGGTGATCTGTTCGAAGGGCACGAAGCCGGAGACGGCCGCGCTGGTCACGAGGATCTCGATCGGACCGACGGCGGTCCGCACCTCGTCGAATGCGCGGTCGACCGCGCATCGGTCCGCGACGTCGACCTGCACGGAGAGGCATCGTGAGCCTTCCTTGCGCAGTGTCTCCGCCACCGCTTTCGCGGCGTCGGCATCGAGGTCGAGCACGGCCACCCGTCTGCCCTGGCGCGCGAGGTGTTCGCAGATCGAGCGTCCGATTCCCGACCCGCCACCCGTCACGACCGCCACGCGGCTCAAGCCACGAGCTCCTTCAGCAGGTCGGTGGTGCGGCGCAGCGATTTGGCCTTGTCGTCGCCGACGGCGATGACGGCCGCCCAGATGTCGGTCGCGCCCGCGTCGAGCAATCCCTGGAGCTGCGCGCGCACGGACCGCTCGTTGCCGACGATCGCGGCGGCGGCGGGCGAGGTCGCGCCGCCGAGCTCGAGGATGCGCCGGTAGGCGGCCATCCCGGCATACATCACTGAGGAAGCTGCGGCCGCCGATCGCGCTTCGGCCTCGTCGTCGTGTACGGCCACCGGGAGTCCGGCCACGATGCGGGGAGCGGGGCGACCTGCCGCGGACGCGGCCGCGCGCACGCGCGGAGCGATGTGCGACTCGATCGCACGCGGCGGTGCCATCCAGAGCACGGTGCCGTCCGCGAGCTCGCCGGCGACCCGTAGCAGCCGCGGACCGAGCGCCGAGACGAGCACCGGCACCGGCTGCGCGAGCGGTGCCATACGCCCGCCGGTGTGCGCAGACCAGTCTGCGCCGTCGAAGTCCACCGTTTCGCCGCGCAGAGCCGCAGCGAGGATCCGCACGTATTGCTCGGTGCTGCGGCCCGGATGGTCGTAGGAGAGGCCGAACACGCCGCGGATCAGCGGCTCGTGCGACGGCCCGATGCCGAGCGTGAAGCCGGGTCGGCGCATGGCATCGACGACGGAGGCGACCCGGTTCGCCTGAAGGAGGGGGTGGCAGGGGTAGGTCTGGAGCACGGCCGTGCCGAGCTCGATCTTCGACGTCTCGCGGCCGGCGAGGGCGATGGCGACGAGCGGGTCTCCGGTGACCACGCTCGCGTACCAGAGCGAGGTGAAGCCGTCGGCCTCGGCCTGCTTCGCCTGCTGGATGACCTTGTCCACCGTCGTCCCGCCGCCGGTCAGCCCGATGCGCACGCGCGCCTCCTCGAACGGTCGTTTCGGATTTGCAGATCAGACATCGCCGTCATGCGGCACTCGTCGCGGTGAGGCTGGAGTTCGCCCCGTCCAGCGCACCGATCGCCTCGCCGATCCCCTCCATCCGCATGCTGGAGTGGAGCGAGATCGAGGCTCGCCTCGCGGGCCTCCTCGAGCACACCCACGAGCGCCATGACGGCGAGGTCCGAATCCATCCGGACACCCTATCAAGATCAGCCGATGATTGCGGGCATCGAGTCCCAGCCGCGCACCGTCGAAGTGGGCGCGCGGCGCGCATGGGCGAGGTCGATGTCCCATTCCGGGAAGCGCTCGAGCACCTCGTCGAGCGCGATGCGCGCTTCGAGTCGGGCCAGCCCAGCGCCCAGGCAGTAGTGCGTGCCGAACCCGAAGCTCAGGTGCTGGCCGATGTTGCGGTGGATGTCGTAGCGGTCGGGATCCGGGAAGCGGCGCTCGTCCCGGTTGGCCGATGCCACCATGAGCAGCATCGCGCTCCCAGCCGGCACCGTCTGGCCGTGGTAGTGGACGTCCTCGGCGACGTAGCGCGCCACGTGCGGCCCCGGCGGCTCGTAGCGCAGGAGCTCCTCGATCGCGTTCGGTACGAGCGACCGGTCCGCGACGATCTCGCGCCGCTGGTCGGGATGTTCGGCGAGAACCTTTCCCATCCAGCCGAACAGGCGGCCCGTGGTCTCCACGCCGGCACCCGCGATCACGGCGAGGAAGATCAAGACCTCGTCCTTCGTCAGCCGGCGGACTCCACCCGAGCCGTCCTCGAACTCGACCTGAAGCAGCTCCGTGACGAGATCGTCGGACGGGTTCCTGGCCCTCCATTCGACGTAGTCGGCGAACAGGTTGCCATCGAAGTAGCGGTCCTTCTTGACCGGCAGCGGCTCGCCCGGCTTGTTGCGCAGGCTGCGCCGGGCGTGCTCCCGCACCGAGGGCTGCTCGGCGTCCGGGATGCCGACGAGCATGCCGATCGTCCGCATCGGCAGCTCGGCGCCGAGATCGAGCACGAAGTCGAACCGGTCCGAACCGACGAGCGGGTCGAGGCAGGCCGCACAGAAGGCGCGCACCTGGCTCTCGATCGCCTTCATCCGCTTGGGTGTGAAGGCCCGGGAGACGAGGGCTCGGTGGACCGTGTGCAGCGGCGGGTCCTCGTTGATGAAGACGCCGGGCGGCATGACCGGATCGGCTTTGATCACCTCGAGGATGTCGCCCTTCGCGGAGCTCAGCCGCTTTGCATCGCGCAGGGCGGACTCGACGTCGGCGAAGCGGGAAAGGCCGAAGAAGCCGTAGCGCTCGTTGCGATAGAGCGGCGCCTCGTCGCGCAGCCGACGGTAGGTGGGATACGGGTCCGCATCGATCGCGACGTCGTACGGGTCGTAGTAGAGGTCGCTGCGGCGCATCGACGGCCTCGTCGAGGATGCTGTACGATCGTATAGCATGCGAGGGACTCCCGACAAGCTCTCATCTCTCGATCGAGGCGAGATGCCCTTCGATGACCTCGACGATCTCGGCATGTCCCGCGTCGATGCCGACCGCCTGTTCGAGCTGGAGCAGCTTCGGGACGGCGATCACGAGGAAGAGCAGGGCCTTCGGGGTCAGCTCGAGCTGGATCGCGGCGTCATCGGACTGCCCGGCGAGCACCTCGAACTGCGCAGTGCGTACCCGCGCGGTCGCCTCCGTGATCTCCGAACGGATCGATTTGCGGTGATTGCCGAGCGCCATGAACTCCGTCGTGAGCGCGGCGGTGGCCTCTCGGTTGCTGTACTCCCACAGGACGCGCAGGGGATGCTCCCCTCCGCGCAGCGCCTTCTGGAGCCGATCGAGATTCTGCTCCGATCGCCGGCGGATCGTCGCGACGAACATCTCGTCGAGGGAGGGGAAGTAGTACTGCACGAGCGCGGGGGTCACTCCCGCTCTGGTCGCGACAGCTCGATACGACACCGCGGCGTAGCCGTCGTCGAGCATGAGGCGCTCGACCGCATCGAGCAGCGCTCGTCTCGTCGCCGATGATTCGCTGCCGACGCGCCGCCTGCTCACGCGCTTTCGGGCGCGCGTACGGGATGCCATCCCAGAACCTCGTTCGCTCTGCGGCTACCGGTTGTCGGAGAAGACGTCCATGACGAAGCGACAGTACGACATCGAGGCGCGCGAAGCGGAGATATGCGGGCATCCGCCACGCATCCTCCCGCTCGACGCCGAGGACGTGATCGCCTCAGCGCTCCAGAATACGGAGCGGCTGCGCGTGGCCGCGGCGGGCGGCTCTGCGCCTCCGTCCGCGCCCGTAGCGGCGAGCGAGGTTCCGGAGCTCGTCCTGACGCTGCTGCGCCATCCCGCCTTGTACGAGCGTCTGACCGAGATGGCCATTGCGCTCCAGGGCCGGGGCGCGCTGACGGCTCGAGACCGGGAGCTCGCGGTGTTGCGCGTGGGCTGGCTCTGCCAGGCGCCCTACGAGTGGGGAGAGCACGTCCGGCTCGCAAGAAGGGCGGGGCTGACGAGTGAAGAGATCGAGCGGGTCACGCGCGGCTCGTCGACACCGGGCTGGACCGACCACGAAGCCGCCATTCTGCGAGCGGCCGAGGAATTGCACGAGCGGGCGATGATCTCCGATGCCACCTGGAGGGTCCTGTCCGATCACCTGGACGAGCGTCAGCTGATCGAGCTGCCCATCTTGATCGGGCAATTCACGTTGGTGGCCTATCTCCAGAATGCGCTGCGGCTGCGGCTCGGGAATGGAAACGTGGGTCTCAAGGCGCGTTGAGCACGGCCCCGAGGGCCGTCACAAGCCGTAACGCCGGCGCACGGACTCGAAGCGCGTCCGGAGCTGGTCCACGCGCTGCTCTTTCGTCGCGCGCGCGCTCCGTGGAGGCATGACCTCGTCCAATCTCGAGCGCAAGACTCGCGTGGCGCGCAGGCTCGCCGGCGTGCGACTCAGCAGATTCCGATACGTCAGGTTGCCGCGCTCGAAGCCCTGGGTGTCGAGCCAGTTGTGGTAGCCCGGATCCTCGTGTGCGAGCACGAGGCGCACCTTGCCGTCCGCGTCGACACGCGTGCGTGCCGGCGTGTAGCTGACGGGCCGATAGAGATAGTCGAAGCTGTTCATGAATACACCGCCGAGCGACACCATCCAGAAGCCCTCGTGCGCTTCGAGCTCGACGATCAACGCTTCGTCCTGCGCCAGCTCCCAGACCATGTGCGCGGCGAGGCGGCCCCTGCGCGCGTCCTCCGCGGTGTTCGCCGAGCGATCCGGCGGAAACTGATTGGGCAGCGACGGGTCGACCACTCCGCCGCTGTACCGATAGGGATGATCGGGCCAGTCGCGCATCGCGCCGAGCACGAAGTCACCGGCCCAATCCATCGCGGCGACGAGGTCCGCCGCCGTCGGGATCGGGCGCGGCGAGTCCATGCCGATGCGCTCGATCGAGAGCGCCGTCGGCGTCTCGTCCCAGGCGTCGAAGCCCTCGCGAATGAAGAGCTTGCGCGACTCCGGAGTCGTGGGCAGCCAGTTGGGACCGCGCTCGGCGCCCCCGACGAAGAGCTCGAACGTTCCGTCGGGCGCGCACTGCAGCTGGTGCCCGAACAGGTTGGCCTGCGGCAGGTCGCCGAAGGGCTCGTGCAGGCTCGGGGTGCCGGTTACGGGGTGTCGTTCGGGTCGCGCACCCTGCACCGTGATGTTGAAGAAGCGCGCGCTGCCGCGCCGGCCCGTCAACCGATAGGTGTGGACCCCGTCGATCCAGGTCTGGCGATACGAGAGATCCGCCGCGTCTCCACCGAGCTTGCGGGTCGGCGTGCAGAACGCATGCAGCAGCGGGTACGCGGTGTTCTTCGTCTCGAGCGCGAGATCGAACGCCTGGCCGAGGTTCTGGGTGAGGAAGCGAAACGCGTCGGCGCGCGCGATCGGCGCCGCGGGGTTGGCCGCCTTGAACACCTGCTCGCCAGCGGCCAGCAGCTGCTGGCAGAAGCGCGTCCAGGCCGCGTGTAGAGCGGTATCGGCGGGGCCGTCTCCGAGCCCCATGCTCACGCTCCCAGCCGAGTGAGGATCTCGGAGATGCGCTCGGCCGCGCGCCGGGTGGCGGCGAGCGGACCCTCGGCATCGATCCGCGGACCGATCAGCTCGATGTCGAAGACGCCCTCGTAGCCCGCCTCGAGCACCTCGCCGAGCAGTCGTTCCAGCGGGATGGCTCCGTCGCCCGGCACGGCGCGATTCGGCAGCGAGCGATCGCCCAGCACGTAGTCGCTGACCTGGACCAGGCCGCAGATCGGCATGGCGCGGCGGAACAACCGCTCGAGCCCCGCCTCGGCCCAGCAGAAGTAGAGCTCGATGCAGACGCCGACGCCCGTTCGCTCGGCCAGCTCGAGCGTGTCCGCCAGCGAGTGCGCGATGTGGATGTCGGCGTAGAGCGCCGGGGCGTTCTCGATCATCAGCGTCATGCCGCGCTCGCGCGCCGCGAGCAGACACGGTCGCACCAGCTCCGCGAAGCGGTCGGCAGCGGCGTCCCAATCGAGGCGAGCGCGCCCTCCGGTCAGAAAGTAGGCCGACCGGGCGCCGAGACGACTGCCGATCTCGATCAGCTTCAGCATCGTCGCAGTGGCCTCGCCCCGATCCTCCTGGAGATTCGGGAACACCGCGAACGGCGCGTTGACCGCCTCGACCTCGATGGAGGTGCCGGCGAGCGCGCGACGCGCCTGCTCCGGACCGGTGTCGGTGAGCAGGTGCGGACTGCTCAGCACGATGTGACGCGCGCCGAGCTCGCGACAGCTCGCGATGAACTCCGCCGGGCCCTGCCGCATCATGCAGACGTGGTCGATCGAGACCCGCGGATGGACCTCGATCCTCGCGCTCCTCACGCGGCCTCTCCCACCAGGCGCAGCAGCTCGTCTTCGGTCTCGCGCACCTTCGCGGCGGACTTCGCGCCGAACGCGAGCCCGGCCATCGCGCCGTAGTCGAGCACCTTGAACACGCGCATGCCTGCGTCGCAGAAGCCCTTCAGCTTGCGCGCCACCTGCTTCGGCGTGCCGCATGGCAGCAGCTCGATCAGCGCCCGCGGATCCACCTTCGCGCAGAACTCGATGATGCGCTCGCGCGTGAGCGTGCCCGGGTCGATGTCCTGGTAGCCCCTCCAGCGGGGGCCCATCGGATGCTCGTGGCCGAAGCGGCGCAAGTCATCCGATGCGACCATCAACAGGATCGACTTCACCAGCGGCGCCTCGAGCATCCGAGCGAGCTCGGCTTCGTCGCCCAGCAGGCATATGCTGACGATCGCGGGCACGATCGCGCGCGGATCGCGGCCCGCGCGTTCCGCGGAGTCGCGCACGGCCTTCCACTTCCCTGCGTAGTCGTCGGGAGTCCACGCGCCCGCCGGCCACCAGCCGTCCGCGTGGCGCCCGGTGATCTCCAGCATGCGCGGACCGTTCGCGCCGACCCAGATCGGCGGACAGCGCCCCTCGAAGAGATCGGTGTCCATGCGCGCGTGCTCGAGCCGGTAGAACCGGCCCTCGAAGTCGATCGGCCCCTCGCGCTGCCACAGCAGCTTGATCACGGTGATCGCCTCCTCGAAGCGGCTCACGGGCTTCGAGAAATCGAAACCGTAGGGCACCGTGTTCTCGGTCTCGCCGCTGCCGAGGCCGAGAATGAAGCGCCCCTTCGACAGGTGATCGATCGTCAGCGCGCTCTGCGCGAGCATCGCCGGGTGACGCCGGACCGTGTCGACGACGTGGGTCGCGATCGGCACCCGTTCGGTCCGGACCGCGGCCGCCGCGGCGATCGCCATGGCATCGAGGTGGCGATGCGGCGATCGGGATACCGTCGCCAGATCGGTGAACTCGGGAGTCCAGATCGAGTCGGGCCAGAAGCTCACCATGTGATCGGGCAGCCAGATCGAGTGGTAACGCCCGGTGTCCATGTCCGACAGCTGCGGGAGCGCCAGCGGCAGAGTGGTTCGAAGAAACGCAGCCGGTTGCACGCGCATCGGCGACTCTCCACGCCCGTGTCGATCGCGAGCCGAGCGCACGCGCTCGCAGTCACCGACGAGTGCAGTGGACGCTAAGTCGAGCGCGCGCGAGGCGTCAAGGAGCACAGCGCACGTCCGGCGGACGCGAGCGGGTGCGCATCACCGGGCCTTCGCATTCATGGGATCGCGGCCCGCCGGAGCGTGAGCGTCAGTTCTTGACCTTCGCCTCGCGACACCTCCGGCGGGCGTCGTTGTCCTCGATCTTACTGCAATCGACGTTGGCGTCGCCGGTCTTGCGGTCGAGCTTTTCTTCGCGGCACTTCTGACGGGCGTCGTCGTTGTCGAGCTTGCTGCAATCGACGTCGCCGGCATCGGCATAGACGTTGGCGGGTCGCCCCGCGCCTGCGTTTCCGACCGGACCGGGATCCGCATGGGCGAGCACGGGAGCTGCGAGCAGGAGCATGGCGATTTGCAGGATCGATGCGCGCAGCGAATGGGACATCTCGGCTGTCCTCTCTCGGTTGCATCCAGATGGATGAGCCTGGCGAAGCGACGCCAGCGATCTGTTCCAAATACGACGGCGGTGAAGATCTGGTTCGGATACGGCCGATCGAGGTTTAGGAAGGTCGGCTGCCGCTGAGATGAAGAAGCGAACTTCGCGCTCGTTACCACTCCGCACACGCGAGCCTGTTCGCCCGCGTGCTCGGCTGCGTCGGTCGCCGAGATCGAATCCGCTGCAGCAGCTGGGTTGGCAAGGAACAGCAGGGAAACCGCGAATGCGAGCAACCACCGCATGGCTTTGCCTCCTCAGACGCTGTTGACGTGGGCCCTCACCTGAAGCGGCGGCTTGCCAGCCGCACGCCTTGGTTGGGCCGCAAGCCTCATTAGGCCCTCACCGGACCACGCCCGCGTCGACCAACAGCGCCCGCAGCTCCTCGACCCGTGCCCGGTTGACCCCTAGGTCCCCGTAGCCCAACCGCGAAGCCGATCGCACGGCGATTCGCCGCTCGGGCGCCCGCAACTGGAGCTCGAGATCGTCCACGAAGCTGAACAACGCACTCGAGCACTCGGCATGGAGGTAGTCGGGGGTCTGGGTGACGACCACGGTTCGCGGCAGGGACGAGACGGCGGAGCGAGCGATCTGCCACGCCTCAGGAGCCGGCATCGCGAGCTCGAAGGGCATGACCTCGTGGGATGGGTCGGTAGCATCGCTGGAGACGCAGTTTGGTGAAGCGGGGCAGGGGCTGAGAGCGGACCCGTGGAGACCTAGGCTGGTGGTTGGTTTGCCGGCGCAGGCTAGGAGTAGGACAACTGCGAGGGCCGGTGCAGTGAGGCTTTCGGTGGCCACGCGTCGCCCCCTTTGCGGTTCAACGGATGCCCGCTCACTTGCGGCCGCGCAGGCACGAGCCGCAAGAGCAGGAGCGAGCCGACCGGGCTGAAGCCCGCGGCCGGTCAGCTGCATCGCCTTGTTAAGCCGCCGCTCGCGACGAGGCCGGCCTCTATGGCATCTCGATGGTCACGTACCCAGTCGCCACACCGCTCCGCCCAGCAGCGGACCCGCTCCGCGAACTCGCTCGATCCAACAGCCCGCTCAGCGAGCCGCCGTTGAGCGTCGAGAATGGCGGCGATCGGATCGGCCGGTGCGAGCGGGCCGTAGGCGTGGAGCATCGCTGCCAGCCGCTGACCAGACTCATTGGGACTTACGTCGGCGTTACCGATATCGAGCCACGCCCATGTGGCATAGCCTACGTCCAGCCGGCGTGCGCCAGGGGCGGCGGCGTCGAAGTCGATGAGGCACTGGGGCACCCCCGAACGGAAGACGAAGTTGCACGGGCTCAGGTCGTGGTGGCAGACGACCTCCTGATCGCCGGCGATCGGGGTGCCTGACGTTGCCTCATGGAAAGCGGCGATGATTCGCGCGACCTGGCGGATCTGCGATTCGGAAAAGTGCCCGAGATCGGGCGGGACCCATCCCTCGACGAAGGTCAGGATCTGCCGTCCCTTGGAGTCGAGTCCAAGAAATCGGGGTGCGTAGGGGAAGCCAACCGACTCAAGGTGCCGAAGGAGCGCCTGAACGAAGGTCGAGTTGGGTCCGACTGGTCGGCGGACCGTATCTCCGATCCGAACGACGCCCGACGTGACGCGTCCACCGGGAAGCGGAATCTCCTCTACCACAAGGCCGCCTACTAACGGATGGCCGCTTACTTGCGGCCGCGCGTTCAGCCTACCACGACCGCGATGACTCAAGCGCATCGAGTTGGCAGGAGCCCGCGGCCGACAAGTGCAGCGTGTTAGGCGGCGCGCCTCAGAAGCCAAAGGAGCACCGCGAGCGTGAGCGCAGCGAGCACCAGAATGGTTGCGCGCACGCGAAGTAGGCTAGACCGAACTCAGTTTCGGGAGACGCGATTGCGGGTGTGACCGTGAACGGTAGATCTGAAGGCAATTTGCCTCTACCGACAACAAACTCAAAGACGTCCGCGCTGGTGGTAAGACGCAAAATCTGGAGAGGCATTCCCGGCGCGAAGAGAGTGGCCTTGGTGATCGCGTGGTATGGGATCTCCCAGTCCCCGAACATGATGACGGAGGCAAGGAACTCGAGACGCTGTTTTCGGCGATTGTCCGGAGGTCGATTCGCCGGTTCGAGCGGGGCTTCGGCGATCGAGTATCTCCAGCCAACCGTGTTGAACGCGCTGTCACACAAAGTCACGTCGCGCCGCCTAACCACCATTCGACAGCATCCCCACCCGACGTAACGCGGCGAAAGGATGCAGCTGCTTCGCGGCGAGTCTACACGCCGCTGGCGCAGGGGCGTGACGTCCAAAGAGAGGCGCAGAAGTGTCATAATGCGCGGCGCTGCCTCTGGGAAGGGGACTTGCCATGCGGCCGCTGCACCTGTTCGGTGTTGTCCTTGCGCTCGCGATGCCGGTGGGCGCTTCTCCGATGTTCCAGGGCCTGGGGACCCTGCCCTCGCCGTTCCCGCAGTTCGCGACGAGCAGCGCCGAAGGCGTCTCCTCGGATGGTCACGTCGTCGTCGGGCAATCGCAGGGATTTGCCTTCCGGTGGACCGCCGAGGGTGGGATGCAGCCCCTCGGAACGAGTCCCGGCGGGGCCTATGGAGTCTCGGATGATGGCTCGGTCGTCGTGGGCAAGAGCGGGAGCACGGCGTCCCGCTGGACGTCGAGCACCGGACTCGCCCTCCTGGGAAATCTCCCAGGAGGCACATCCTCGATCGCCTACGACGTATCAGGGGATGGGACCGTTGTCGTCGGCGCTGCTGGCGGCTCGAACCAGTCGTTCCGCTGGACCCAGGCGACCGGTCTCGTCGGGCTCGGCACGGCCGCACCCGGTCGAGCTGCCGGCAGCACCCTGTACGGCATCTCCCAGGACGGGCAGGTCCTCGTCGGAACGACCCCGATCGACCCGATCTCGGGACCGGATCGGGCGACGCGCTGGACGACGGGAGGCGGTTACCAGGTGATCCCCACATTCCCGAGTCCGTACGACTCTCGGGCGAATGCTGCGTCGGCCGATGGCTCGGTCATCGTCGGCCAGTCGGGCACGCTCATCGTTCCTGAGGCGTTCTTGTGGAGCGCAGACACCGGAACGATCAGCCTGGGGCAACCGGCCGGAACGACCGACCCACTTTTCACCAGTGAGGCGCTCTCGGTCTCTGCAGACGGCAGGGTCGTGGTCGGTGTCGCCAACGCAATCGTTGGCTCGACGGGAACGAATCGAGCCTTCATCTGGGATGCAGCCAGCGGCTCGCGCTACCTGCAGGACGTCCTTCAGGGGTTTGGGCTCGACCTGACCGGATGGACACTCTCGCGCGCGACCGACATCTCCGCCGACGGCCTGGTGATCGTGGGCACCGGGGTCAACCCCGCTGGAAACGACGAGGGGTGGATCGCCATCATCCCCGAGCCCAGCACGGGCCTGCTTCTCATCGTCGGCCTATTCGGCCTCGCCGGCCGACGAAGGCTGCGCGCCTAACGAGGCGCGAGGCGGCGGCACGTTCCGGCTGATCGACGCAACTGAGCGAGCCCGCGACAAGAGGACGTACGGCATCGGATGGTCGTTTCACCAGGGGGCGAGGGCGGGTGGCGACTGGGCGCGTCGCGCTCGGGCTCCATCCTAGACCAGCACGTCGAGGAGGGTCTTCGCTTCGACGAGATCGGGTGTGTCGAGGCCCTCGGTGAACCAGGCGTAGACGGGCGCGAGCAGGGCGTTGGCATCGCCGAGCTTCCCTTGCCGCCGCAAGAGCCGCGCGAGGCGGATCGCCGCGCGGAGCTCGAAGGTCTTTGCTTCCTGGTCGCGGGCGATCTCGATGGAGCGACCGAACAGCGTCTCGGCCTCCGGGATGCGGGTGGGATCGGTGGCGAGAAGAATCTCGCCCTTCAGGTCGTACAGGGCGGCGTCGAAGAAGTGCTGGCCCGAGCTCGCAGAGAGGGCCAGCGCGCCCTCCACGGTGCCGAGCGCTTCCGCGTACTGACCGGCTGCGCACTGACCATCCGCGAGAGAGAACAGCATCCCGGGGGTCCCACCGCGGTTTCCGGTGCCCGCGGCCAACGCGAGTCCCTCGGTGATCTCGGCGAGCGCCGTCGCGCCTTCGCCCAGCCGGGCACGGGCCAGTCCGCGGTACACCCGACCGACGCCCCGCCAGAGCGGAAAGCCCTGCGCGTCGCCGATCGCCATCACGTCCGCAGCGCTCTCCTGCTGTGCCTTCAGGTCTCGCCGGGTCCGGTGCACCAGCGTCTCCATGAACCGGGCGAACGCCAGGCTGAACGGGTGTGCGAGCGTGCGCGCGACCGCGACCCCCTGATGAGCTCGCTCCAGCGCCCGGTCGAGATGACCCAGGTACGAGAGTGCCCACCCCGCCACACCGAGCGCAGACACCTCGAGGTCGCTGCCGCGCTGAATCTGCTTCTCTCGATCGAAGGCGGGGTCGTAGAGGGCGATCAAGCGCTCGAGCTGTGCGAGCGAAGCTCCGAACCGGCCCTGATAGAGCATCGGAAGGGCGGCTTGCATGTGAGCGATGACGAAGACGAATCGGTCGTGCGTCTGCTCGCTCGCCGCAAGCACCTGCTCCGCGAACTGGAGGCTGCGGTCCACCTCACCGCGGTTCACGTACACATTGGAGAGTGCGAGGCGCGCTTGAACGAGCATCGCCGCGTTGCCCGCGGCCTCGCATAGGGATCGAGCCCTCTCGTACGCAGTCTCGGTTTCCGCGTGCGCGAAGCCTCGCACCGGCACCAACGATGCCCCGAGTGCCATCTGCAGTTGTGCCTCGCGCAGATCGCGCGCGGGATCTGCCGGCAGCGTCGCCTGCAGTGC
>Ga0335082_10000065_pt1 | contig 105022 bp, 220 predicted proteins | sample Lox_Sample_41_FD_206718 | JGI IMG/M metagenome (GOLD analysis project Ga0335082, IMG submission 206718) | Soil microbial communities from Loxahatchee National Wildlife Refuge, Florida, United States - Lox_Sample_4.1 | ecosystem: Environmental > Terrestrial > Soil > Wetlands | place: USA... | reverse complement strand
CGGCCCGATTTGACCGGTGCGGGGCTTCTCTTCGTCTACGTAAAGTGCAAGCAGGGCAATGACGGAAAAGATCCGGACTGCGAGGCAAATCTCGCAATGTGTGACCGGGTCGGGCTCGTAAAGGGCCGTTACCACTTTCTCTACCCGCTCCCGCACATCGATCCCCTGTCACAGGCCGATGGGTTTCAGGCCGCCGCGGGAGGTCCACCTCCGATCGGAGATATGCCGGACGCGCTTGACCTGGAGTGGCCGGCCCCCGTCGACTGGGCCAAGTGGGGGTGCACGGGCCCGCAGATCTGCGGATACGCGGCAGCGGTCTTGGCGCGTATGGATGCCAACCAAGGGAGAAAGACTCCCTGCTACACCTACCCCGATTTCGTAAATCAGTTGGTCAACTCAGGCGGGGATATCAGCTTCCTCCGGGATCGGCCAATCTGGATGGCAGGCGGCTCCAAATACGGAACCGGCGTGTGGCCCACCGACAGTGATCCACCCCCGGTAATTCACGGGTTGGTGCCGACCCTCGTGCAGTGGGACGGCAACGGTGGCCGGAAGCTGCCCGACGGGAGAGATTGCGATTTCGACGTATTTTTGGGCGATGATGCCGCCTTCGATGCGTTCCGGGGGATGACCCACTAACGGCGAAAAGTCTCACCCAAAGTGCGAGAAACACTCTAATCTCAGACTAGATGAGTCTTCTTGAGCACCTAAAGGGGGTCGAAGCCAAGCTGAACGACCACGGCTTCGATGAGGCTATCCGCGCTTTGAGCGCGGATATCGCTGACTTTTTCGACGAAGACACACTTTCGGAGTGCGAAACCGATCCGACGCTCTCGATGTTGTTCTTGGCTGCGGGCAGCGATCTGCAGGAGCGGAACGCATACAACAAGGATCAGCAGAAGATCGCGCGAACGGTTCAGCAGACCGCCCATATCTACCAGGGTGTTCCGGACAGTTTGGCACGTTGGGGACACGAGGCTCACTCGGTCGGAGCGCACGCGTTCGGGATGCAGCGAGCGGGGAAAGCGCCGCAGAAGAAGATTCTTCAGGCCCACCAAAACGCAATCGAGGCGCACCGTGCGGCAGAGGATCGACTTCGCAAGGGAGGCCATCACTCGGCGGCGGACATGCACCGTCACGCTCGAGACTTCCATACCCGCCAGGCGCACCAGATCCAACAGCAGCCCGCGCCGAAGACGCGCAAAGAGAGCATCGCGCCTGCGTTGAAGACGCGACTCTCAGAACTCAAGCTGGGCCTCGCCTCGGCACCGCACCATCCAGGGCCGGACGTGCTCGTAGATCCAAAACGTCCTATCAACCGCCCAAAGAAGCCGCCGGCATCTGCACCGATGACCGGAAAGGCCAAGTCCGAGGCCATTTCGGGCGGGATGCAGGCGACCCACGACGCGCAGATGCACGCTCACATGGCGAACTGGCGTGCCCAGAAGCTCAAGATGAAGCTGGCGAAACGTCCCACGACGCTCAAGTCGACCCCGACGCTCGCCGGGAGTAACCCGCGCCCGGCGATCCCGGAATGGGCGGAGCTAGAAGAGGCGGGGAAGTACGCGCCCGAGGTCAAACGGGCCTCGACGCTCGCCGCGGCCGCTTCCGGGATTGCCAAGGACACCGGAAGTGCAGAGCAGCACGGCGTGGCCTCGCGGCTTCATTTCATCGCGCACGGCGTTGCGAAGGCGCACGGGCACGAGGATCTCGCAGCAAAGCACTTTCTGTTTCACAAAGAACACGCAGCGTCCGCACAGGCGGCGCGAGCAACCGGAGTAGGCGCGTAATGGACAGCGTTCAAGCACTTAAGAAGCTCATCGAGTCGACCGAAGACGGTCAAATGAAAGGCGCGGACTTCAAGCGTCTCTCGGGACGTGTCGATCCCTACGCGAGCTGGACCCACGAAAAGGTCGAGGACTCGGGGGTCTACACAGTCGACCGCGTCCGGATCCGTCGTCTGGCGCGGCAGCTCGACGAGGAGCGCTACGGCGCGGGTGCGTCGACGCTCCAATTCGATCCGCACCTCGTAGAGAAGCTCATGGAGGGCGCAGCCCACCAGCATCTCGCGAAGCAGCACTGGGACGCGCGCGTCGCGACGGCGAAGGCGCACGAGATCGACAAGGGCGGCGACTCCAACGCCTCCTACCATTCGCACAAGGACGCCGCGCAGCTCCACCACAACGCGGCGCAGCAACTGAGTGCGGCAGGTTCTCACCAGACGGCGGCGGTTCACGCGGCGTGGGCACATCACCACGAGCGGCATGCCGAGCATCACGCGATGAAGGGCAAAGCAAAGTCTGCGCCGGCTGCAAAGGCGGCTCCGACCGCGGCACCGACCAAGGTCTCGGCCCCTGCGGCGAAGTCGGAGCCGGCAAAGGCCGCGCCGAAAGCCTCGGCGGGGTACGAGCGACATGCGGATCCGTTCAAGGCATCCGATCACTCGACGACCGCCCATCGCATGACGCAGGCAGCCTCGGCGCTCTCGAAGGGTACGCACGCCTCGGACAAGGAACTCGCAGGAGTCCATCAGAAGGCGTCTCAGGCGAACCTCGTAGCGGCGGTGCACGCGTTCAAGAGCGGCGATCACGATACGGCGCTTCGTCACTTCAATCAGGCGATCCACCACGCGACCAAGAAGACCCATCACGAGAAGACGGGCATGGACAAGGCGATGGCGGTACCCAAGCAGGGCCCGGGTGGAGCGCGTGCCGCCACCGGAAGGACTAGCGTTCCCAGGCACTGATTGGGTACAGTAGGCGTTGGGTGCTAGCAATCAAAAGGCCAGGGTCCTCACGGACACTGGCCTTTTGACTAGCTGGAACCAAACAGATACTACGCGGATCGCTCCGCAAGCGCGCTTACAAAGCGCTCGATCTCCGCCCATGCGGCGGCGGTATCTGCGTAGGACTGGGCACGGAGATCCATGAGTGACGCCACACACTCGTTGTAAGGGAAGGCCAGACCAATGCGTTTCGAGAGCGGCTGGGCGGAGGCATGTTTTTGGATGGTCGGCGGAGAGTCGTCGATGAGCACGTCCGTCGTGAATCGCGACTTCTTCTCGACAAAGTTGATGTCAGCGATCTTGAGAAAAGGCATGTGCTCGAGGCACCATTCGATCTTCTCTTGATGGATCGTGCTCGCAGCCTTCGCGGTGGTGATGATGTCCACCTCGTGTCCGGCCTCGTGAAAGCGCCGCACCGCCTCGATAGCGCCCTTGTAGGGGCGTAGGTTGCGGAATAGACCGGGCACCTTCAGGAGATCGTACACCTTCATTCCGATTTGTGGGTTGATGTGGGTGTGCGTGTCCCAACTCGCGCTCCGTTCGGGAGTCATACGCTCGCCGTAGCGCTCGAATAGGAGATCTGACCAGCCGGAAATAAGGTCGGCGACAGTGCCGTCGAGGTCGACGGCAATCTTAAGCCCCTTCACGCGATTACCTCGCCAAAAACGACTGCTCGCCCCTCCACGATTGGTACCGGGTGCATGTGAATGCACCCGTCTGGCATCATCAGTCCTTCGCCAAACCCGTGAGCCCAATCCCTAGTCGCCCTTATACGGTACATGTATTCAACAGTGCGCAAATCGCCGCCCCATCCGCATGACATCGCTAGGTGGGTATCGCCTAGGGCATTGCCGAAGTAGTGGCTCCCCATGCGGTGAGTATGGCCTTGAAGAACCGTGTGCTCGAATGCAGCGCCGGCTCGGTGGAGGGCTGTCGGGCCTGCTACACCCACATCGTGCGTGGCTATGAGCTTCCCGATTTTTAAGAAGGACCTATACGGTGTAAAGGTCCAACCTCGCCTGGGGAGACCGAGCAGCTCGGGTATGGTCAGGCAGTCGAAATCCAGCAATGCAGGAGCATTGTTGATCAGGTAGCGCTGGAGTCGGAATTCGTGGTTACCCTCGATAAAGTGATACCAATCCGCGCCCAGAGCGTCGAGGTGATCGAGGGCCTCGTTTGCCACCTTAATCTCGTCATTGAGCTGAGTACCGCGCCGAGGATCCTTGTCGTGAAAGCTGACCGTGGCGCAATCCATCCAGTCGCCCAGAACGATCACACGTAGACGGCTGAAGCGTTTGCGTAGGTTGTGCCCGGCCTTCAAAATAAGTTCCCAGACGCGCTTGTCGGCGTAGGGGTGATGCATGTCGGGCACGTATAGGTGAGCCTCCAGCTCTCCGCTCGGCTCGATGACTTGCCCGGTATATCGATTTACTTCGGGCTTTTCCACGTACACGCGGTCGGCGGGAGGAGCGGGCTCGTTTTGAAAGTGAGAGCGCGTCGCATTACGTGTGACAGTGTAGGTATCAGGAACGCCAACGGCATCGGCTACGTCTCCGACATCCCACTCGACGGGGATCTCGTCCTCCATACCGTTATTGGGCGGTTCGACCAAACGGAGTTGAGGGCGCGCCGCGGTCCCGACTCGAGGTGGGGAGGCGACTCCGGATAGCGCGTAAGGGATCGGGCGCTCCTCCGGAACGGGCTCTAACGTGGCACGCCTGAAGAAGGTTCCTGAGGCGAAGATCGGATCGCGGATCTTCAAGAGGAGTTGCGACGGACTCGGCTTGCCGGCGCGGCGAAGCGCGCTGGCAAGGCTGTCGAGGGTTACGGGTCGCTGCAGTTTCTCCGAGATCTCGCCCAGCGCGACCTGAAGATCGGAGTGGGAGGAGAGAACGTTTACGGCCAAGCTAAGGGAGTCGGGGGACCATTTCGTAAGAACGCCGGGATTCATTTAAGCACTCAGTCCTCATTCTACAGCGTTTTGCGCGTCTAAAACGTGCATTATGCAATAGATGTGTTGTACCTGAGTGGCGAAACGAAGAGAAGGACTTTCGCCTAGCGATGCTTGTGGGAGGAACGACGCGAGCGCTTCGCCGCGACGGGGATACGAGCGACTGCGGGGATCGTGGTGCGTTTCGGTTTGGCGGGGAGGTTGAGCCAGCCGTTCGACTTGAGGAACCCCATGAGTGCCGGACCGTACGTGAGTGCCAGTTCCTCCTCGATCTTCTGCCACTGCTTGACAGTCAGACCGAGGCGTTCGCGCATCTGCTCGGAGACTCCCGAGTTCTCCATGAGCGCATGGACGAAGATCTCGTGGCTGAGAACGTCATCGGCGCGCTCGTCGGAGAGATGGTCGGCGATTGCGATGATGGAGTCGGTGTAGACGGTCGCTCCCTCGAGACCTTTGAGGTCGGGGAATACATCCTCGCTGGTGAAGATCAGCTTGTACCGCTGGCTTCCGACGAGCGGTTCCGCCCAAACAACCGGCTTCTTCCGTTTTCCCATCCGCCCCTCCAGACCAAAAGAGGCCCGCCTTTTGGGCGGACCAGGAAACTTAAGAGTAGCCCGCGGTCCGTACGGACCTCAATCGGCGAAACTGCAAAATTTCCGAAGACAGGTCTTGTATAGGGGTGGACGGCAATTGTCTGTCCGTGATACGAATGTAGCCCTGATGGGGCGAATCACGGCAAGACCGCCTGCGCAGCTACAGGCGGAGCTACGTGACGGCGAGCAGCTTCAAATGCTTTGGGCGCTCCAAGTGCTTCTCACGCAGGGCTGGGCGCGAGACGCACTGGCGAGGGCCAAGGACGGCTTTGAGGTCCACCCCCTGAGCCCCGAGGCCTGCGCGTGGTGCCTGATTGGTGCGATCGGAAAGATCGCATGGCAAACGGATGACGCAGCGCGTCGCGAGCTGCGATTTGATGCCCTACTGGGGGCGATAGCGGAAGTGGAGCCGGCGGTGGTGCTGCGGACGCCTGCGGTGTTCAACGACACGGAGACGAAAGAGGGCGTAATCGCAGTGGTTGCGCGAGCAGTGGTCGTGGAGGAGCAGCGGCTCCTGCGATAGGCGTGCCGTTGTTTTTTGCCTCGCTGTCGCAATTTGCCCGATGAGGCCTTGACTCAGTCCGAGGGAGCGAGTTACAACGGGCAACCATCGCGCGGCCTGTGCGGGCGGTGGTGGGGGACCGGCAGCGGCCCCTTCAACGAGACCGGCGGCAAGGGTCGCCAGGTGTACGAGGCTTCGAGTAACTCCGAGTGGGGCGCGTCCGCAGGCGCGCAGGGAGATCGTATGCGTATTACTAAGATTGCGAAGTTCGAATTCGAAGATGGTTCGGACCTCGAGTTCGTTCCCGCCGAAGGCGGTTACGAGGTCTGGTTGGACGGAGTGCTTATCGAGCAGATGGCACGCGGAGTTCGTCCGAGCGAGGCACGCGCTCTCTACTACCACGATGTGTTCGGCGGACAGATCGCCGAGGAGTCTGGCGTGACGTTGATTCCGGCGCCCCTTCAGGCCGAAGCAGAGAGTGTCATCGCCGTCGCATGACTCTTGGAACGATCAATGCGCTCCTTAGGCGCATTGGGCTTCTTCTTGTCGTACAGATCGAAAACGGTCCCAGAGCGCCGAGTCCAATCGTTCTGCGCGTGATTCGAGCAAAGAACTACGTGCCAAGGTCCGATGACGATTCTCCGGGCGGCCGCTGAGGAGCCGAGCGGCGACCTCCTCGAAGTCGAGCATCACGCCGATGAGTGCGTGACGCTCTTTCGCAACGGGGCGGCTGTATGCGATCTCCGATGGGATCGGCACAGCCGTCGTTTGCGGGGGTTTCCAGACGATGTGCCGCCGATCACGCAGCGGGTCCTCTCTCAGCGGCTCAAGGTGGCGCTCACCGGCAGTCGTATCGCCGCAGAGGAGGCGAAGCTTCTACAGATTGACTGGGTAAGCCTCGAGCAACTCTTTGCGCGACGCGGCTTTCCCGGCCTTCCCAAACACTGTTCGAGGTGGGCTCGCGCGCGAATCGGAAGCAGTATTTTCACTGTTTTCGTGATCGCCGAAGACGAAACAATCGTTTATCGGAACTGGACGATGTTGGGGAAGTGTCGTTGGGACTACGGAGTGTTTGTCGACCACGAGTCCCTACCGATACCTACACGTGTGTGGGAGCATCTCACTAAGGCTGTTGCGAGTTTCGGTCAACCACCGTCGACTCGAAAACGGCCGAAAAAACCGCTACGAAAAGGCAAGTGGCCGAGGGGCAAAATCGGCTGACATGGTTTGCGATAGTCAATCATCCGGCGGAGAGCGCAAACCGTTGACACGGACGTTCGAACCAACGAAGCTAAAAAGATGCCGCGTCTCGTTGCACTTCAAGAAACACCCGATCTCGCCGGGAGAGTCTCGGTGTCGAAGCTGCAGACAGACGATGGCAAAGAGGCGCACTTCGTAGTTTCCGAGACGAACGCCTTCGGCGTCACGCAGATCACGATGTCCGCCGAGCAAGCAGAGCGTCTCGCACTACAACTACTGAGGGCGGTCTACACGACAACGGCCGACGAGGCGCGCGATCAGGGCGATCGCCCGCATCTTGTTGCGGTGTCCGGCGCTGAGTAGGCTCGGGAAGCGATGAAACGGCCGCCGCTGGTTACTCCGCCCGAGGAAGTCCAGAATCGTTTTTGGTCGAAAGTCGAATTCACCGACGAGTGCTGGATCTGGAGAGCAGCCATTCGCGAAACGGACGGTATCGGCGTATTCGGGATCGACGGTCACGTCTTTTACGCGCACCGCATCGCGTATGTGGTTTCGCGCGGCCAGCTTCCGCCGGGGATGGACGTAAGAAGGACGTGTCGGAATCCGGCGTGTGTTCGACCGCTGCACTTGATTCTCGTGCCAAACGCAAGCGTCAACGACAACCCTTCATTGATCCAGTAGGGTCACTATGGGGTGGGTGATTGGCGCGGACGAGTGCGGTTTTGGGTCCTGTGCGGGACCGCTCATGGTGGGAGCAGCGCTTGTCGACGAGAATTGGTCTCTGGCGGGGTTGACCGATTCGAAGGCGCTATCCAGGAAAGCTCGAGCCCGTCTGGATCGGCTGATCCGTGAGGACCCGTCGGTACGATTCACGATCGAGGCTTCCTGGCCGGCGGAGATCGATCAGATCGGCGTAGGGGAGGCCCGACGCCGGGCGTTCGCTCGCGCGATTCTGTCCTTGCTGGCGAAGGAGCCGACCGCAAAGGTCCTCGTAGACGGTCAAATTTCGTTGGTTGGGTTTGAGTACCGCTGCGAGCCGAAGGCGGACCTCAACTATCAATGCGTAAGTGCCGCAAGCGTTGTAGCGAAAGAAGAGCACGATCGCTATATGCGCGGGGAGGCCCACGCGCAGTGGCCGGAATACCACTTCGACGATCACGTTGGCTACCAGTCGAAGGTGCATCTCGAGGCGCTTGCCGAGTACGGTCCGTGCCCCATCCATCGAAGAAGCTACGCCCCTGTCAGGCGCGCGCTAGAGACAAAGAGGCCGAAAAGTCCGTACGGACCTTCTGAAGAAGCCGAACCATTACCGTTTGCGCCGGACATCTCAGTGGCGGACGAGGTCGAGGTCGAAGAGGACGAATTCTCTCTTAGATTCTAGGGGGATCGATGCGGACGATCATTGCGGGTACACGATCGATTGTCGACTTGGCAGCGGTAGAGCGCGCAGTTGCGGAGAGTGGCTTTGACATCACATGCGTCATCTCCGGCTGTGCGGTAGGAGTTGACGCACTGGGAGAGCAGTGGGCGGCCGCGCGGGGGATCCCGATCGAATACTATCCGGCAGACTGGCGAGGGCTGGGATTCGGTGCAGGCCCGGCGCGAAACGAACAGATGGCGTGCGCAGCTGGTCCCGGAGGAGGACTTATTGCGGTGCGGGTTCCGGCTGATCAGCGGAGTCGAGGCACGGACGACATGATCCGACGCGGCCGTGCTCACGATCTACGTGTATTTGTCTACTACGTCTCGTAGAAGTAAGGTGTGCACTTTCACACCCTTGCAGGATTGGGTGGAATCGACGAAGCTACTTTAGACCTGATGTATCTTGCACCTCAAATCGAACTTATTCTGGGCCGCGAGCTTGCACGATGGGCCCAAGAGACTGGCGAGACCTCGGCCCTTCCCCCATCATGGCTGGGCAACCTCAGGGAGATGGTCAACTGCTACCATAAGAGACTCGAGGGGAAGTCTGATTTCGATCTCGCAAGGTTCGCAGAGGATGTGTACGCGCTCATCAAGTGCTACGCGGCGGATCTTCCGCACCTCAGGCGTCCGTATTGGCTGGTACGCGGTGATCGAGTAAAGATGTCGGAGGCACTCAAGATCCGCCTTCGCGGGGAGTGCGGAAGGCTAGGGCGTCATCCCGATGTGGAGTCGGCGGAGGACTGTCAGCGATGCTCCACCGCGCACGTCGACGAATTCGGACACTCCGTGGGGGTCATAGAGGGTTTGGTCGACTACAACAACACGGTGGGCCCAGAGGTGGAAGTTCGCTGGGAGCCCGACAATCTGCGTTACGCGTACCACCCAAGTCTGTTGGTGCTTGTCGAGGAGCGAGACACACGGTAGCTTTAGTACACGTGATGCGCGGCAAAAAGAGTCCAAAGTCCGAAGCCATAGAGGCGTTTGAGATCGGTTGTTTCGAGGTTATGCCGATCTTGGCTCGTCCGGGATGGTGGCTCGTAACGAACAAGATCACCACCCATTCCCACCGGACGCCTGGAACGCGTGGCGAGGTGGAGACGCAGCTCCTAGTCCAGTCTGCCTTGTGGGAACAACGCAAGCTTGACATGGACAACAAAACGAAGAAGAAACGCGGGCATGCGTGGAGATCCAAAACCTCTCAAGAGGCCCAGGCAGCGAAAGCCAAATGAGCGTAGCGAAGTTCAAAGTTCGTGCCCAGCTCGACGGGGCAGGCGGCGCGAAGAATGGCACGGTCGCCATCGATCGTGAAACGGGAATCGTAACGATCCGCCCTGAGCGGAGTCGAACCACCTACCAGGCGACGCTTGCGGAGATCGCCGACCTCATCGTAAAACGAGTTCTTCTGGCGGGAACGGCCGAGCAGTTCAGCCCCAAACGAGTTGCAAGACCGAAGGGGTAATCGTGGAGGAACGCGAACTGAGCAAGCTGAGTTACCTGACCGCCGCGATCGCCGTGAACCCGTCGAGGGTGGCAGACATTCTACGACTGATGGAGCGGCCCTACTTGATTCCACCGTCCGCTGAACTCCTGCAGGCCACGGAGAGCATTCGCAAAGTGACCGACAAGGGTCGAGGCGGCGTGAATGCCATGCGCGATCGAGCGCAGTCGGCGCTGCGAAAAGAGCGCGTAGAAGCAAGACGTGCTGGACTACGATCGTTTCTCTGGGCGCTGGATAACTACGGATGAGCCGAAATGAGTCGGAGTAACCATAACGGGTGTGGACGGACCCGCTGCGGAATGTGCAAGCCGCACAAGAGATGGTCCCGGAAGGGCGCGAAGAACGCGCAGTACGAGAAGCCTGCGGTGCGTCGCCGAATTGAGAAGGGTAAAGAGTCGGGATCCGAGGACCCGGTCGTGGCTTGACAACCGTAGGGATCAGCGATACGTTGGCAACCGTGAACAAGCGGCCGCCGATCTCAGTGAGCATAAAGAGCCTCAGCTCAGACCGTCAGATCTGCACGATGCTCGTCGATGGCATGGACAATGCCTTTCAAATCTGCCAGACGCTGATGGCGGCTCCCAATTACAGCCGCTGCTACTGCGAGGCCTGGGATTGGCAGGGGACGAGCCTATTCAGGTTGCGGCCACCCTCGGAGGACACGGAGTTCGTGCCGGTCGAGCCGACGCATCCGTACCGTTCGTCCGTAGTCCCGTTTCCCCGGGCGCCGAGGTAGTAAAACGATGAGCACCAAGAAGCGCATGACCGCCAAGAAGCGAACCGCGCCTTCGCCGGCTCGCCCGCGCCCCACGCTCGCGAGTCTCGAACTCCGACTCGATCGGCTCGCTTGGCTACTCGCACAGCTAGAGGACGCGCTTGTGGACTCCGGCCTGCTCGCGGAGTTTCGGCAGTGACCGCGCGGTACACGTCATCTGCGCCGGCTATCAGCGTCTCGCTCGACTGCGGGCCGTTGCCGGTCGCGCTCTACGTCGTCGTGAACGGAGCCGGCCCGCTCAAGGGCACGCGGGGACTCTACTCGTCGTGGGCCGAGGCCGTGCGTCAGCGCGACCGGCAGCTCGAAACCGACCGTGCCCGCATCGTCACTTACACCCACGAGGACCAGGGCACATGAGTGACGTCAAACAGACCAACCCTCCGCCGGTCCCGATTCCTGGCCCCGTTGCCGAGGAACTGACCGAGCACACGTACTTCGTTCTTGGATGCGAGACGGCGACACCGATCCGAGCAACGCTCGACAAGGTCTGGCGCGACGGCTTTGCGCAGGGACACGGCGCGGCGAGCCTCGCAGTGCAGGCGCGTGAGCGGACACCTTCTGCGTCGTTCAAGGCCCCGGTGCGCGAGTGCAAGACCTGCTGGAAGCCGGTCGTAGCGGTCGACTACTGCTCGGCGGGATGCGAGCACGACGCGGCCGAGGGCCGTACGCGGCCGTGGATCGAACGCTCTTCGAACATGCGTAGCCGTGCGTTCGCTGCGGAGGCAGAGGTCGAACGCCTTCGGATGGGGCAAGCGCCGCCCGACGGCTATCAGAACGGCTTTCGCGATGCGCTTGAGAAGATCATCTCGATGTGCGAGCAGGAGCATGCGATCTGCGAAAGGCAGATGAAGGCGGGCCCGTCACGGGACAAGCAGGTTCATCTCGGCGGGATGTGCATCGCGATGACGATCGAGCATCGTATTCGCGGCTTGTACGGCCTGTATCCCGACGCGGTGCGCACGGAGCAGCCGAAGTGCCTTGGTTGCGATGGTTCCGGGCAACGCATGTACGACGACAACGCGGGTGGAAATTGCTCGCTCGACAAGTGCCACGAATGCGGAGGTTCAGGTCGTCGCACGGCGAATCCGCTTCCGCCCCCGTCGAAGCCGCCGGAGGAGACCGTGGTGCAGCCGCTTGGATTCGTCTCGCAAGAGGAGCTTCGCGCGCGCGAGACGCCGGAGGTACTCGCGTCTCGCAAGCGAGTCGATGACGCCTACCGGGACGGCTGGCGCGACGGCGCAGATGACGCGCTCGATGCGATTTCCGAGCCCGGCATCAACACCAAGACGGATGCCTACCAACGAATCGATCGGATGCTCAATCCGCCCGGCGACCCGCCTAAGACCGCCGAGCCGGCCTCTGCCCTCACGCAGCAGATGTGCGACGAGCGTAGGTGCGAAGAACGCGTCTGGGATAACGGCGACATGATTGACTGCGGAAACCGTCTCCCGTGCGCGCAACATCCCGCCCAAGAGACCGCCGCACGCAAGGTTCTCGGCAAGGCTCGTTCGGCGCTGGAGACGCACTATGCGCTCGGCGAGACGTACACCGACCGCCTGAAGACCGTCGCAGCCATTTTGGGCGGATGCGAGGAAGAAGCGGCAAAGCAGGGTGGGGGAGTGAAGAAATGACCTTCTGGCAGTGGTTGGACGAGCATTCGCTCTTTGCTTGGGTCTTCGGACTTCTGGTGCTACTCACTCTCGATACCACGATCCAGAACCTGATGCGTCTCTACGCGGCTCGGAAGGAGATCCAGATTGTGAGCCACGGCGACGTGGGTGCCGCCGTGATAGCCGAGCGCGAGCGTATTCGATCGGTATTCGATCGGGACTAGTTGCGGCTGCGGCTCGTCGAGGAGATGTGGTGGACTTGGAGGCGATGACCATCATTGCCGGCGGAGCCTCAGACCGCGAAAGCGACAAAGGACAAGCCTTGAAGGACGTCGACTACATCCGAGCGTTTGCGCAGAACCGTGGTTTTGTCTGTACGCGAGAGGCCGCAGCGGACTTTCTAGCGGAGCACAGCGACGCTATCGAGGCTCGGCTCGAGGAGATCCGTCTAGCCGGAGAGAAGTACGACAAATGGCTGACAACGCTTCTCGCGACATGGGAGCGCTCTCCAGGCGCTGAGCGATGACAGTGCATCGACTCGTTCCCGGAGAGCTGGTGAGGCTCCGTGCGGTAGCTGCAGCCGCCAGAACCTTCCTCGATGTGATGATGTCCGAGGAGGACGATGACGATATGAAATTTGTCGAGGCAGCCGGTGACGCCCTGGCGGAGGCCGTAAATGATTTGGATCGGGTCCTCATAAAGAGCCGAGAAGCGAAGATGTCCGTCATGAAGGTGTCGGTCAAGGGCGGTAAGCTGTGAAGATCGTCGCGAGAGCGGACTGTCATGCCTGCAAGGGGACGGCCTACGTTCACTGCGGCGACAACAACACCGGAAGATCGTATCCGTGCTCCGAGTGTTCGGCGGCGACAGCGCTCGCGTGGCTCCTGATCCGTATCGGTTCTTGGACATCCGCCCGGTGGGATCAGCACGTGTCCGACGAGTTCGGCGACGAAGTAACTGACGCACTCCGTCGCGCTCTGAGGAAGGTCCCGATTGCCGAGGTTGGCGCGCTTCGCTCGAACAAGGACGGCGGGGCATGACGCGCGACGAGTTTTACGCGATGACAAAGATCGTGGACTACCTCCCGCTCACTTTCGAGACCGGCAGGCAAAAGTGGACGGTGTTCGCTATCGAGTGCTCACGCTGTAAGAAGGTCGTCGGTGAGGATGACACGCGCGGATTTGTCGTGCCTCTCTTTAAGGACTCGTATCGAGAGCACGTGCTTGTCGCCTATCACGTAACGGCCGATGCGTTGTGCCAGACGTGCAATCTGCTAACGCCGGGCGATTACGTGCTCCACGCGAACATGACACTCACGGGTCGAGACCCGCGAGACGGTGTGGAACGGACGTGGGGTATGCGCAGGCTCACTTTATGGGAACGCTTTGTCGATCGCTTCTTCGGGCGCGCGGCGTCGCCCACGAGGGGAGGAACGGAGAAATGAGCGTCTACGTGTTACGGGATCCGGAGCACGGTTACTTCCGCGGTTTGATGGATGACGAGGACGTCGTGTGGACGCAGCGACAGGCGCGAGCACTTCGCTTTCGTAACCGAGACCTAGCCGTTCTCGCCATAATCGGCCACTATTCGTATGCGGCTGGCGCCCAGAAGCCCTCTGTCGAGGACAGTGCGATCAGCTGGGCTTCAGTAGCGAGGACGTCGTGACGTGGCCCATCCTGACCAAGGTGAAAGACGAAAAGCCCTGATGTATACTGAGAATCTTCGTCACGCGCTCGGCGAAGCTTCTTGTCGACGAAGCGAACGTTGGACGCAAGTTTCATGGGATGATCGAAATCGGAGATATTGAAACCGATCGTACTGCGGCGATCTCTGCGTTCGAGCGGATTGCGAGGCTCGTCGAGTACGATTCGGCGATCTACCATATCGCCGCCGAGCATCACGCCATGCTCGTGCATTCAGGTAGACAACGGGAGGCGCGGGACTCGTAGGGTAGGCCGGCGTTGGGGATCTGATGGAGCAGCCAGTTCACGAGCGCGACTAGGCCGCCCTTGGAGTGACGCGCTCCGACGAGTCGCATTGCGCGTGGAAGGACGCGGAGGACAAGCCCCTCCCCGAAGATCCTCATATCGAGGCGGCTTTCCCAACCGAATCGGGTCGACACGATCTCTACGAAGAGGCTCGCGTGGCGATCGCCGAGATCAAAAAGGCTCGAAAGGCTCGAGAGAAGAAACCGACCTAGCTACGAACAGGCGTTGTACGGTACGCGAGACGCTGCGTAGATTCACGCGCAGGCGGGCTCGAGTACTTGTCGAACATCTTCCTGTGCCAGTCGAGGGACTTCTGCGAGGGGGTCGAAGTCAAGCTGGGGGTGCCGGCAGTCGTAGAGGCTGCGGCGCGGTCCCCCTTGGGGGCGGCCGGAAAGTTCGTCGCGGCGCGCATCGATCGCATCGTCGGCCGATTGTTTCGAACGGTGGGCGGTTCCGCATCGTCCTCCTGAAGGGCCTCGAGAATACGATTGTAAGCCTCGGTCGGCGAGCCGGCTTTCAGATCGTCAATTGCCCCTTCCAAAACCGCACTGATCCGTTCGAAGTCCATACCGAAATCGTAACAGCCCGTGCTAACGTTTTGGGGTGAATTTCGGCGCACTTTGCTGGGGTCCCGACGACTACCCCGATCAAGAACACAAACACGAGAAAGTCTTCCCCGAGTCGGCACTGTCTGCGCCTCCCTATTTGTGGGTGTGCCGCAGCTGTCTTGCGACGGGCGAGGAGACGGAGATGCCGATTTTCCGGACAGAAGCGTTCAACCGGCTCTGGGAGCGGTCGATGGGGCGTACCACCGGAGACGCGCCCGCAAAGGGTCCGCCGAAGTGCTACGACTGCGGGAAACTAGTCGGACGACGGATTGAGGAGTGGGACATTCCACGGTGCCAAAACTGTTCCGCCCCGAAGTGAACGCTTTATTCTTCCCTGAGGAGGCAAACAATGGGGAGAGAGTTGTTGCGAGGATTTGCAGCCCCGGATAGCGATCCGCGCATCCCGACCGAGTATGAGGTCCTGTCGGAGGACGAGGTCAAAAAGGGTTTGCGAAGGCCGCTTCGCGACGCCTATAGACACGAAAAGTGTAGTAGACTGACTAAGATGCATCGGCGTGTCGCAGAGACCCTCGCACGAGAACCCTCGTTCTACGAGACTCTCTTTTGCGCACACTGTATGAGTGTGTTTCCGGTCGTGGAATTTATCTGGCGGGACTCTCAAGAGAAAGTAGGGACCTGATGGGGATCAAGATCGTCAAGGCCAGCAGGAAGGGGCGCGTCTCGCGAGCGGTCAAAGACTACGGGGTCCCGCTCGAGGCGATCCTGGAAGCTCCGCCGCTTCAACCGCTTCCCCAGGCGGCGCCGGAAGAACGTCGGGTTGTCGTGATCGATCTGTTCGGAGATGATGATGTCACTACGTGAGTTGAGAGTGTTGACCGGTCTTGAGTCGGGACGGCCGACCCTCGAAGAGGCATTTCTCGAGGGGCTAATCGAGCGGCTTGAGCAGCTGCAGCTGGAGGGGGCGTTTCACGATGCTGCGGCCGCACTCAGTCGACGCGCAGGCGCGTCTTCACGGCTGGCGATGACAGGCAACGGTACGCTTCCGGCGGGTCATCCCTCGCTTCACAGGGACGCGCACGCGCTGAACGTCCAAGCCGCGGACGCGCACGGCGTGGCGGCGGACTCGAGCCCTTCAGAGAGCCCTCAGCAGGCCCATCACAAGGCGATGCGGGCCAACCACACGAAGATCGCGGATATTCACGCGAAGCGCGCCGAGCCGCTCGCCAAGGCCCAGTAACTACGCATCCACGCGTCTACGCGTCTCCGATAGGCATGATGTCGAGCTGGCTCAGCAGGTAACTGACGAGCCGTTGGCGATGATCCGGCTTTAGTTCGAGTCCGTCAACGAGGACGTGAAACCGCCCCAACGAGGGCGTTGTCTCGGTTCCAGGGGTGTAATCGAACTCGAGGTAGATGCGATCTCGGCTCACTCCCAGAGCGGAAGCGACATTGCCCGGCGAGATGATTCGAAGCTTGGCGAATTGCGGGATGATCCTCACATCCCTGATTCTACCGGATTGGGGGCAGTTGTGGATGTTGGTAACGCTGTCCGCTTGAGCTGCTCGAGAAGACTCTTGGCCGCATCGGCCTTGGCGGCCTGTTTGGTGCGCCCGTAACCGGCTCCGATTCGCGAATCGAATTCGCAACGGCATTCGAACGTAGGGGAATGAGCCGGACCTGCCCCGGTAAAGGTGTAGGCGGGATCGGGGAGCTGCGCGTTTTGCGCGTACTCGTGGAGTGCGGCTACGGGGTTGAGCCCGCGGTCCGTACGGACCTCCGGGCGAGGCGTCTCCGGAGGCGGGGCAACAACACCAGCGAGTGCCGCCAGGAGGCCCAGAGCGCTCCTCTGACGCGCTTGTTTGGCGGAAGGGGCGGTGGCAGGCTCAGAGACGTAGGAGCCCTCTGGGAGCACCAGAGAGGCCACGTAAGAGAAGATCCGTTGGTGGTCAGGGCCGCTCTCGGTACCCGAGAATGTCGGGGAAGGCCACTGCGCGACTCCCGTGGCCTGGGCGAACAGGGAGACCGCCTGTTCCGGGGATTCGCTGTACCGGACTATGATCTCCCGCCTCAAATCGTTCCAGCCGGCCAGGCGCGGCGCCTCGACGAACACGACGGTCGCGCAGATCAGGGGCAGATTCTTTCGTTGCAGCCGCGAGACGAACTCCCCGCGGAGCGCTTCGGGGACATCCTCGCCGGTCCGAGCTGCGACCTTGACGACGCGCTCAAACTTCGTTCCGGAGAGTTTCGTTAGATCGCCCGTCTCGAGCTGAGCCGCGGCCTGTACATTCGCCCGCGTCTTGAGAAACTCGGCCGTCGTATCGGCCCTCTGCTCCAACGTACGGTTGATATGGAGCCCAATCGCGTTCAACTCCTCCACCGAATAGGGAAGGGGCTGACCCGTCAAATGCGCGAAGACCTGACGCTGCGAAATCAGGTCTGCATAGCGACGGATCGGGGAGGTGAGATGGCAGTAGGCGCCCAGGTTGAGTCCGTAGTGGCCACGAAGGATCCGTTCGTAGCGCGCCCTGGAGAGCAAGACCTGCATCCGCTTCTCCAAGAAGCCTGGATTGCCAGTCTCTAGAGAGGTCGCGGCAAGGAACTCCTGGAGTAGCTCCGCCCGAGGCGGCGCGACCACGGACGGTTGATGGTTGCGGAATAGGATCGGAATGTCCTTCTCAGCCGCCCAGGCGGCGAACTCCGAATTGGCCAAGATCATCAACTCCTGAATTAGGATGTGACCTAGAGCCTCATTGGTATTACGGAGCTGCCTAAGGTGCCCCTCTTCGGTGCTGACCCAGCCCGATTGGGGCGCATACGCGACGAGCGCGCCCAGGTTTCGCCTCCGTTCGGACAGACCTTCCGCGACACGCGCAGCCAAAGTGAGCGGGGTGTGGAAACGGTTTGAGGAGTCAGCAAGGATCTTTGGAACGTCCCCGTAGGTGAGCCGACCCAGGCTGGCAAACTCAGAGAGAAAGACCTGGCGCTCGACGGTCTCGAAAGACTCGTCGAGGTCGAGACGGATCGTCACGCCGCGGCTCGGAAGGTGCGGCCACAGCGACAGCTCCTGTTCGCTCAGCGGCCGAGGGAGCATGGGATCGTTCCCATGACTGTGATAGCGCGTGGCCACCATACGATGGGCCTGCTTGTCTTCGAGGCTGTCGCGAAGGACGCGCGAAGCCACGTCAGTGATCGAGACGTCTACCCGGTACAGCGTTCGGGCCGAAGAGTGATCGATCGACCAGTCCAGAGCGAGCGGTGCGTACTCACTCACCCAGATCGCGTCGTCGATATCCTTGGTTGAGCTTGAGTCGATCGTAAGTGCGCGGACAGATACGCGATTCATGTTCGAATTTGTTTGGAGTTCCCGAGTCTATTTCTCTATGTTCTAGCGGAGATGAGTGAAACTTGCTTGGTTTGCGGAAAACCTAGGCCAAATATCGTCGGGGCCGGTGTTTTTCTTCGAGGCGATTGGTACTGTTCAGCCCGGTGCCAGCACGGCGGTAAAGCTCTAGCGCAGATCGATGAGCTGATCGAATTACTGCGCGATACATTTGCTGAGCAGCCAGAGGCGATCGCGCGAATTAAGGCTGCCGTGGAGCGCACGTTGGCGGCCCTCTACCCGTCTTAGCTCGTGGCGGCCAGGCGTGCTCGGTCGTACCGAACCGCCAGTTGACCTACCAACTTCGCGATGAGCACGTCGTGGACATGCGTGTTTCCGATGAGTGCCATGAAGAGTGCCATCATCGTCCGGGCCCCGTCGCTCCCTGGAGTGCCCTTGAGATCCTCGACGACCGCGTCGAGTTCCTTCGCTGTGAACGCGATCTCGTTGGAGGACCACTCAGCAGAGGCGCGGACGATATCGGAGAGGCCGGCGTCGCACTCGACAGCCTCGAGTCGGATACGGAGACGCAGCGGATTGGAGAGCATTGACCATCGATAGCACGGTATGGTATCAAAGCGCAATGGAAGGGACGACGCTTCCCGCGAAGTGCGTGTTTTGTGGGGATCCTGTGGGTGTGGATAGCACCGTCGTCCGGCAGATCGTCTACGTCGGGGAGTCGCAGGACGGTCAGGTCATCCATCGAAAGCCTGGGGGTAAGCAGATCGTTTATTGCGGGACCTGCGGGCTCCCGCCGAGGAGGAAATCGTGTTAGCAGTGGACCAGCTTGAGTTCGAGGAGCTACATCGGACATGGTTGGCGCGGGTTCGATTCCCCGATGGGACCTACGGTCGCGTTCAGCTGATTGAAAACAGCTTTCTGGATGCGAACTCGAGTCCGTTTGGTCAATTCATTTTGATGAACTGGCTCGCAGCGGCAATCCCCGAGATCTGAGATGTACAGCAAGCTCAGGTGCTCGTGCGGGCGGTTCGTTGACATGGCGGGAGCGCCGACGTGCAGCGTAAACAGTCCCGGCGACGCCTTTAAGTGCAGATTTTGTGCGATCACGATCTGTACTTCTTGCTACGTTCCTCACACCGCAGACAAGCATGCCAAGCCTTCTCAACAGGTCTGGTTCAATCACGGTGATGCGGCCTTCCGAAACCGGAAGCGATGAAGCCGTACATTCACGCGAAAAACAGCGTTCGAAAGCACGGCGGACGCACCGATGACTACCTGGCGATTCACAACTTCATCGACTCGAGCAAGTCCTCCGTCGCCGACATGCGGCATCGAGCGGTGCTCCACTCAGCGTTTGGTATCTACGTCGTCGAGAAAGTGTTCGGAGCTACGATGCGAAATGCGGACAACGCTGTGATTTCTGTACGGGACGTGGCCGAGGACCATGTCATCGAAGATTTGGGCCGTATTCCGACCCTTCAGGACTACCTCGACGAGATGAATCTCGCTCCCTGGATGAGCGGGCTTCGAACCAAGAAACGTTTCATCCCATCGACTGAGGAGCCGCGCAATGCCGACCATTCAAGACATCATGGCAAAGAAGAAGGCGTTCGAAGAAGAACTCGCTGCGCACGGCGAGGCTGCGTTGAAAGAGGAGTTCAAAAAGTTCTTCGACGCCCATCCGGAGATCGAGGCGGTTCGCTGGGTCCAATACACGCCGTACTTCGCCGATGGTGATCCCTGCGAGTTCGGTGTCGGGGAATTCACTGCGCGGCTTGTCGAATCTGGCGAGGGGGCTGAGGCAGAGGATGAAGAAGACGAAGAAGACGAAGAAGAGGACGAGAACGAGGACTGGGCTGAAGACGAAGACGATGACGATGAGAGCTTCGACTACGTGGAAGGCCTCTCGGTATTCAAAAAGATCGATGAGGACTTCTACGAGACAGTCTTTGGCGATCACTGCAAGGTGACAGCCACGCGTGACGGATTCGAAGTCGTAGAGTACGAGCACGAGTGACCGGGGCGAGGTTGTGATGGACGAGACGGCGCGCGTTCGCGCAGAGAATGAGATCCTTCGCCGCTTCGTAGAGAAGCTCGCGGTGTCGGCGAAAGACCCGCACGAGCCGCTACGGTGGCTCGGGATGAGGGCTGCGCAACTCCTTCGGAACCTCAAACAACGCGAACTAGACGCCGAAGAATTCGCCAATGGTCCGTACGGACCTCGAATCAGTGAGAGAAAAAGTCGTGTTGGCTAGATGGGCTGAGTGGTTCAAACGGATGTGGGGGGCCGACGAGATCCCCTCAGAGCGCGTCTGTTCGCACGGCGTGCGCTGGCGGATCTGTCCCCTCAAGTGCACTTGCGGGCATGCCTGCCGCGTTCACGCGATCTGGAGGCAGTACGACCAGCGCTGCCACCACCGTGAGAACGACGTGTACGTCTGCCCCTGCAAGGAGTACTCGCGTGGTTGACCATCGGAAGCTCTCTTACGCGCCATGGACGACCGAGCAGGTCGAGAGCCTTCGCGGCTACCAGAACGCCGGGCACGTGCACCCCTTCACCGGAACCAACAGTGAACCGCTCATCCCTACTGCGGAAGGCTGGGTGGAGGTCGAAGGTGGTCCCGTCGTTCAGAACTGGGCTCACGAGTGGATGGTTGATGGGACGTGGGACTTCTGGGACAGCCTTGCGCTGAAGGATCACACCAAACGATGAGCGATTCAGATTGGGTCGTGGTCGATCGTTCCCACTACGAGCGTTTGCAGCGCTCAGCACGGGCTTGGAAGGCACTTGCCAAGCACCACCGGAGCTGGGTGCAGGAGTACATGACTGCGCTCGATCTACAAAAGCAGGCCACCGAGCAGTGGTACCAAAGGGTACCGTCGCGCGTGGCGGCTAGACGAACCGCCCTCAATTTGGCGCGCGTTATGTGACGCGGTCTGCTGGCTATTCGGACGAAAGAAAGACAGAGAACAGAGATGAACCACAGTCAAAATTTCATCAACCACATCGCGCTTGTCATCGACGAGTCCGGTTCGATGCAGCACCTCGCCAAAGAGGTCGTCAAAGTTGCTGACAACCAGATCGCCTACCTCGCGAAGCGCTCGAAAGAACTCGATCAAGAGACGCGAGCGACGGTCTACACCTTCGACACTCGCGACAACATCAAGTGTGTCTTCTACGACAAGGACGTGCTCCGCATGCCATCCTTGCAGGGGCTGTATCAGCCTCGCGCACAGACCGCGTTGATCGACGCGACCCTCAAGGCAATCGACGATCTCTCGAAGACGCCCGAGCTGTACGGGGACCATGCGTTCCTCGTGTACGTGCTCACCGACGGCGAGGAGAATAACAGCCTCTCCATGCCTTCCAAGCTCGCACGGCGGATCTCCAGTCTCAAAGACAACTGGACGGTCGCCGCATTCGTTCCCAACCAGAACGGCAAGTTCGAGGCAAAGAAGTTCGGGTTTCCCGCCGACAACGTCGCCATCTGGGACACGACCGCGCGCGGGCTCTCAGAGGTCGGCGAAACGATTCGAAGGGCGACGGACGCGTTCATGGGCGGGCGCGCCTCGGGTGTCCGCGGTTACAAGAACCTCTTCAATCTCGGTGATGCCGTCGCGGCGGTGACCAAGCAGGACGTGGCGGCAGCGCTGCCCAAGCTCCACCCCGGGCAGTACCGGATGTTCGATGTGAAGCGGGAGGGGCAGATCAGCCAGTTCGTAGAGAAGCAGACCGGGCGTCCGTACAGGCTCGGGGAGGCCTACTACCAACTGTCGAAGCCCGAGAAGGTACAGGCGCAAAAGGCGCTTGCGCTGCTCGACAAGAAGAGCCACTCGGTGTTCGTCGGGCTCGAGGCGCGACGTCTTCTTGGGCTACCAGATCACGAGGTCAAGGTGACTCCGGCGAGCCATCCTGAGCTGGAGATCTTCGTGCAGTCTACCTCCGTAAATCGGAAGTTGATCCCCGGGACGCGGCTTCTCCTAATCAGTTAGGACGAAAGAGACTTGAAAAGAGAAGCGGTTTCGTGCGAGGTTGGGGGGTGGTCAAGTATATCGTTTTTGGCTGTATCCTCCTCACGAGCTGCTTCTTCGTCTCCCCGCGGGCAACCCCTCCGGAGCCCTATCAGATGACGATGACAGAGAGTGGCGACGGGGGTGCCAAGACCTACGTGCTAGTCGAGCGCTGCCGGTGAACGGTGCGGCGGCACATCGGTTACGTCGTTCGTTACGGTAGAACGCCCAAGAAGGGTGCGTATCTCGGACGACGCTCTGGAAGTGTACCGCTCTGCGGGGGCCTGTTGTTTCGCTGGGGGAGTCGCGCCGCCGCTCTCGTAGTGAAGGATCGACGGCTTGCTATGTTTGCCGGCTACTTCTCGCTTCTGCCAGAGTCCCATTGGCGGATTGTGCGTCTGGTGCGCAAAAGGGCCCCAAAAACCGGCCGAAACGATCTTCTTGACAATCGACCGGCCCGCTTATAGCGTGGCAGCAAATCGAAGGGAGCGAGATGATGAACCCTGCGTCGAACACGCCTGCCGAGATCAAGGTCCTCACGCAGATCGAGACTCTGCTTCAAGAGTACTTCAACGCGACCGACCTCGACGAGTACGCAGATCTTCTAGAGGACGCGATCGAAATGCTGCGAGACAAGCTTGACGACATCGAAGAAGAGATCGCGGAGCGAGAGGAAGAGGACGAGGATGAATAGCGCGAACGAGAACAGCGAGATCTGGGGTATCACCAAGGCGCTCGTCGCCTGGCTTGGAGCGGTCCTTCTGATCCTCGGCCTGGCCGCCGGGGGATATCGCCTCGCAGAGGCGTCGTGGTCTCCCAAGGTGAACGATCTCACCACGAAGGGGATCGAGCACTCCTATACGTACGTCCAAACCAAGAAAGATCTGATCGTCCACTTGGTGCAGGAGTACCGTCGGCTCGAGACGCAGCAGGTCGAGCATCGGGACGACGCGGAGTGGGTGGGCGCGCTCGAAGCGCAGAAGACCGCTACGCGCGATCGGATCCGCCAAGAAGCGGCCTCGATCCCGACCGAGGAGATCCCCCGTGAGGCTCTTCCGCTGTTGGGGGCACCGTGAAGGCCGCAATCGCACTGACCGCGCTGGCGCTACTCGGATCGCCAACGAGCTGAAACGACGGAACCCAAGAAGCCGCGGACTCGGCCACGGTCGACAAGCAGCAGTCGTTGTACGCGACGAGCCAGCCGGTTCCGACCTTCAAGTGGTCGCAGGATCGCGACAATCTCATTCAGATCTACAACCTGAAGAACGAGGCTCGGTCGACGCACGCGGTTGTTCGCTCGAATGGGACCGGGGAGATCCTCTGGGACTGCCCCTCAATCGGTTTCCCGATCCCCGCGGACACCCAGCTGACGAACCCGGTCCGGTACATCTGGCTTGGACAGGGTGCGGTTGCAACGGTCGAGCAGGCGGAGCCGAACGGTCTCTTCAGCAGCCACAACACAGATGCCACGTACGTGCTCTGCGTGCTGCCGGACGGCTCGGTAAGTCCGCAGTACACGGAGTCGAAGGTCGAGGTATTCACACGCCCGATGAAGGTCTCCGAGGGCAAAGTGGTCTTCGTCGATGGACCTCCGACGATGCAGCTGACGAAAAAGGTCGCGCCACCTCCGAAGCAGGAACCGACGGCGGAACCGTCTGCGGCCCCGTCCGCGTCTGCGACGAAGCCCAAAAGGTAGTTGTGAGCGCTAACGCCTGCGTCTTTATCGCGGTTTTCGCGATCTCTGTCGTGGTAGTCGTCGCCATATTCGCCTGGTTCGCGGGTCACAACGCCGCTGAGATCAAATGGAGACCGTGTATGCATTGCCACGCCTCGGATCCATTTCCGCGACACAGCGTGACCACAACGATCTATCCGACGTCGAGCGCCGACATGGAAAGGTGCGTAACGCACTGGGAGTGCTCGGACGTCGATGGCTGTGCGAAGCGTCGACGGAAACCGCCGTCCGAGGGCCCCTATCGTTGAGCCCTTCTAGGGAAAGCTAAGCGCGCAGTAGCCGCCGTCGTAGTTCACCCAATTCCTTTGAATCAAGTAGTCGTGGGTGCCTAGGCGCATGTTTGTAGGCGCGCCAGACTCGAGGGTGCGCGGACTTCCAAAGGTCCACGCGCATTTGTCGGCGTTCTCGGTGTAGTCGAGATCGATCCACGCGTTGAGATCGGGATCCGAAATGGTCTCCTCGATCTCGTGAGCGAGGAGGGAGACGACCCCGTCGGCGGCGAGATCTCCGTTGGGGGTGAGAGGTGCCGCGTCGACCCGCTCGAGACCCGTACAGAGCGCAGGGCACGCCGTGGGATCGATGACCATACTGATTTTCAGGTCGAGGTTGTTGTTGCCACCGTCCCCGTCATCGCCCTGAGTGGATGCGTGCCAACCGCAGTAGACGGTACACGCCTCGCCGAACCGAGTATCTGCTGCCGGAAGAACCACGTAGAGCGCGTTCGTATCCGCGGGGAGTGCGTGTGACGCGATATTCGCGAGGACCAGCTCCTCAACGACGGACACATCGGTTTTAGTGGTGTGACCCATCGAGTAGTTGTCGAGGACCTCGCCGCGTAACTCCAGACTCCCAGACGCACAGTACTTACGCGAGGATCCTGGTACGTAGTAGGTCCGAAGGATCCCAAAATACGGGGAATCGCCGAGATGCCGGACGAAGTCCTCGACGATAGCGCGCGTCGAAGGCGCCCAGTCCCCGTACCAGATCAAGTAGACCCCGACGGTTCCGAAGAGGACATTTCCCCCCTGATAGGGAATACCGTTTGGGTCGGGCCAATCGGTGTTGTTGGCGATGTACGCATCGGTGTCAAAGTTCGAATGGACACCCGCCGCAGACCCGTCGGGAAACACGCAGTCCGTGGGCAACCCAGGCGGGAGTTGGAAAGGAGGTGCATCGGGCGCTTCGCTCGGAGAGGGCGTCGGAGCGAGCACGACTTGGGCGAGTTCAGCCTCGGCTGGGAGGCCGTCGCTGCAACCCTCGACGGTTGTTGCCAGGTTTGCTGCCAGAGTGAGACCTAGGAGATAAGCAAAGACTCGCCGCATTATGAAACTTCAAATGAATTGTCCCTCCACGACAACTCCCCGTGACGTCTCGACACCGAAAAACCAGCGGACGACGTCCGGCTTGACTATCGCAGGGCAAGGTGATAGTGGTACCGCCATGAGCACCAAGAAGGCGTTGTCGACGATCGAGGCGAACCATCTCCGTGAGGCCGCGAAGGCAGCCTCGCGCGGCCTCGGGGCCAACGAATGGCGGTTGGCGGAGCTTCTCTACAAGACGTCGTGGTCGAGGGCGGCCAGGGCGACTCAACGCGGGGAGGTTGTGCCGGTGTGGGCGACGTGGGGCTGGGACTCGTGGCGTCAGTACGTGGAGACGGAGCTTCATCTCACCTACGGTCAGGCCAATCGGATGCGCAACACCTTCTTCCGGTTCGGGGTGGAGCTGAAAGGGAAGTGGAACCTCAGCAGCTTGCTTCCGATGGGCAAGATGAGCGCCCTTTCCACGGTGGTGCGCCCAGGGAACGTCGAGGAGATGCTCAAGAAGGCCGCCTCCGTCTCGACGAGCGAAATTCGTGAGCGCGCCGCCGCTAGCGGTCGTGGTAGTGGTGACATGTGGAAGGGTCAGACCCTCTACACGTTCGCCGCCAGGACGACACGAGCCGAGCAGCGGGTGATCGATGCGGCGCTCGATGCGGCACGTGAGGCCAATCCGAATCTCCGTCGCAAGGGTGCGCTGCTGGCGGTGATCCTCAAGGGGTTCGTCGCCGAGGCGCAAGAGCAGACGCAGACGAAAAAGGTCCGTACGGACCGCCAGGTGACGAAGCTTCCGAGTCGTCGCGCGGCCTAACGATGGCAGCGCTGTTGTGCGGGTTCTGCGCCGGGCCGATGCCGTTAGACGGCGGATACGCGCACGATCGCTTTCCCAACACACCCTTCTGCACGAAGGGGTGCATGCGAAGGTGCGAGGCCGGTATCTCCGTAAGTAGTCCCACGAGCGTCAGTCGCAAGGACAGGAATGCGCGTCGGCTCGACGCGCTCTATGCGGTCGCCGCAAAGGCGACAGATCTCTCTGAGGCTCTAGACCACGCGCGAGAGCATATTCCCTGGGAGGATCCTGGAACTGGTTGCCTAGCCACGGCTGCCAACGCCCTACGGGAAGCGCTCAGCGCGCTCGAGGCGCTCGAGGCGTCGAAATAGCGTGTACTCGTACCTGATTCTTCCCGCGCAGCCGCAGCTCCCGCCGGAAGACCCCTATTGGAGCACCAATCCGGGGATCATTCGGTTCGTGGAGTGGCAGCTCGCCGAACGGTCGATCTACGCAGAGAAGTCGGATTTGCCGGATCGCCGCCGCGTCTATCGTATCGACTCCACGCTGATGTGGAAGTTCGACAGGGATGCCAAGGGACCCTTCGTGGGTCGCAACAGGAAGCCCGAGTATCGGTTCACAGACAGCGACCCCACGCAGGTCGATCTCAACGCTTCACCCTGGATGCCCGCCCTATGAGAGTCTTTCGCTACTTTCGAATCATCGTCTCGATCGTGAATAGGCGTGCCGGGGCGCGATTGAGTCGAGCGAGGTTTGCGTTTCGTTCGCGAGTTCTGGTAAGGTAGTTGTGTGGAACACGAGGAACATCCCAATTTTTGCCGGTGCGGGGCCGGCAAACTAGATCAACGCAAACAGTGCGATCATTGCGATGCCCGGGATGCGGAACATCTCGACGAAGGAGATGTTGATGTACAATCCTGAGCTGGGCTTTGATCTCGTGGAGTCCTTCACGGTGCCCCCAGCGGAGTCGTTGTACCGATTCATGGTCGAGGTCCAAGGAGAGATGACCCGCGACGTAATCGGGACCTGCTCGTCGATGGATAGGGCCCTACTCCTCACAAGCGGACTGAAGCGTTTGGCCGGCTGTCAGTACGTGCGCATCGAGGACCGTCTGACCAACCAGCTGTTTTACATCCTGCCCTACTAGGAGAGTCGTGCGAAACAGTCTTCATTCGTGCATTGTCTGCGGCGCGACTGACGCACCGCTCCACTTCGCGGGCTACTCGACGCTTCTTTGCTGCGTTGACGACGTACGCTGCGAACAACGGACGAAGCTCGAGAGGCAGCGCAAGCTTATCGCGCAGTTCTGCGCGGAGAGAGACGCCGAGGCGCGAGCGTCCGCACGGACCTCCGAATAGTCCGCGTCGGGGATTGTCAGGCCCGCCCTGCCGTGCTAGGGTGGCCGCATGGCTCTCGAGCACGAGCGGCGATTCCTCGTGAATGGATGCGCGCTCCCCACGTACGAATGGTGGAAGGTCAAGCACCGTACGGGGCCGGGCGGGGCACTTGAGGAGGAGCGGACCCACATCGAGCAGGTCTATCTGGCGCAGTCGGATGGGACGTCTGTTCGAGTACGGAAGTCGCGTTTCCTCTTCGCAGGAAACCCCATCAAGTACGAGCTGACCGTGAAGGGTCCGGGGACTGTAACGCGCGCCGAGCACACGCTCCTATTGCAGGAGGCCGTGGCACGACCTCTCATGGAGGGTAAACACGCGCTGAGAAAGATTCGAACTATCTACCAGGGTCCCGACGGAATTCGTCTCGAGGTGGATGAGTTCGAGGACGGACTCCGCGGGCTCATCCTGATGGAGGTCGAGGCAGATCTCGAGGTCCTTGGCGGCTACGATCCGCCGTTGTTCTGTGAGCGCGAGGTCACGGAAGATCCGCGGTACACGAATGCCGCGCTCTGGGCGCTAGGCCCGGCGCTCGAACACTTCCGCCGGGATTGGCTGCGATGAAAAAGTACTATGCGTACTCCATCCACTACCCGCCGAGCGACTTGCACGGTGAGCCCTTCGGACGGTACGCAGAATCCCGCGAAGAGGCGGACGCAAAAGCCACCGATCACGTCCGTGAAGTCTTTGTGTGGAATAAGATCGGCCGTGAGCTAGCAAAGCCGGAATTCATCGGCGAGTTCGACTCAGAGAGGGCGTTCGACAAGTACTACCAGGGCAACGATTGACATATCGTAGGTATACGTGATAGACAACTTCCCATGACAGTGATTCGGGCTCGTACTGCGGTGAGAGTTCCAGCAGAGTTGCAGTGGCAGCCAGGACCGATTCCGCCGCCGACAGAGGTAGACGAGGTAGTTGTCGGATTCTACGCGGGATGCACCGACAGCACCCATGCACACTTCGGCGTGATCCCACCGGCGCTGATCACGCTGATCGCGGTGGAGATGATCGAGCACGACGAGCGCACCCTCGAGTGGATGGACCAACGTCTCTGCACGTACGACCTCGATGGGCCGGAGCCCGACTGGGCGGTGTTTCCCTGGGGGTCGGAAGACCAGCCGGAATTCTGGGCCCGCCTAGGCATCGCCTGCCTATCCGATCCGGCCGACGCTCCGCCGACAGAGCCTGAACTGCCAGGGGAGAATCTGCCCAATTGAGTGCCATGCTTAGGCATTGCGACGGCAACGGCGGAGATTGGGTTGCCGATCAGACCGAGGAGGGCTGGCAGTTTGTGCCCTGTTTTGGTTGCTACGCTTGCCTAGGGGCAGGATTTGCCCGTGTGATTACGCTTCTCAACCAAGTCGACGCGCTCATGGCAGAACGCGATCAGGCCCTTGCCGAGATCGAAGAGCTGCGTATGCGTGTTCGTCGTCTCCAGTCCGAGCTGGATTGGTATACCACCGCCCTCCCATGAACCCAAACATTCGCCCAGGAACGCCCATCAAGACCCACGACGGACATTGGGGCGTGGTGATGACGGTCCCCTATTCGAGTACCGAGGTGGGGGTTCAGCTGGGTTGCAAGAGCGTAGGCGTCCTCGAGTATTACGAGTGCGGCGAGTTCCTCATCGCGGAAGACGGAGACACCGCATGCTCCCACGGAGGAACGTTGTTCGACGATGTACTCGACGAGACCGATGCGCCTTCGAAGACCGAGTGGGAAGCGATGTCAGTACGTGAACGCCGCGCGTACGAACGCGGCCGCAGCCTAGAAGCGAGGAAGTGGACCGCGATTGTGGAGGATCTCCGCTGGCAGGCGGAAGTACACCGAAGGGTGTACGTCGTAGCCGCGGAAGCGGTGGCGCTTTTCGAGGCTGCCGAGGACACCTACATGTACTCGCTACCTCTACGGGCGGGTCTCAGAGATCTGCGTGACGCAGTGGCAGAGGCAAGGAGAACGGGATGCGCCTGAACGAGCGCCTGCACCAGCTGTTAGAGCAACTCGAGGAGAGCACCCCACTCGCGCGCGAGTTCTACGTCGAGCAGCTTCTAGGCGAGATCCGTTCGGAGGCGATTCGAGATGGGCGCGACATACAAAGGGCGGATGACTGCGGTCGTCTTCTCCGGTGGGCCAAACAGTTTCAGACCGACGCTTCCGACGAGAGCCTAGACAAGGCTTCGCGAGCCATGCACGCGAGGAGTGCCGTCGAATTTGCCTACGCGTTTGAAATTATCAACGCGGAACGCGAGCCCCCGCCGCACGCATTGACCGCCGAAGAGGATGCAATCGTCGCAGCAGCGGTGAAAAACGGTTGGGACGAAGGATAGAGCCGATGTTTGATTTCGAGAAGCCTGAGGACGGGTCGGAAGCACGCTACCATGCCCGGCTGAAGGCCTGGCAGGAAGGCCGAGAGTTTCGTGAGACCCCGACCGCGACAATGGGCGTCATGGAGGACGTCGGCGCGCCTAAGCCCGAGGGGGTAGGGCCGCTCCCTACGCTCCGCTATCGTGCGTGGTGGGTCCTTCACAACGTGGTCGCGCACCCGCTGATCGGGATCCTCCCCTGTCACGAGACGTTCGAATTCCACGACTGGACCAGCCGTTGCCTCATCGGAGCCAAACGGTGAAGTCGAAAGCACCCCCTCGCATCGTGAGTGCGATCGTGGTGGTGCTACACCCCGTAACTGGCAAAATTCTCTCTGTGTGGAATCGCGCCGTGGGTGGTTGGTGCCTCCCCGGTGGGAAGCTTGGACCCGGGGAGGAGTCGGTGGGAGCTGCGATTCGAGAGTTGAAGGAAGAGACGAATCTCGACGCACCTCACCTATCCTACTTGTGCAGCGGGCCCTCGTCGGTAACCGACAACTGCACCGTCCATGTCTACCACTGCGGGGTCGCCCACGGTGTCCCTGCAGTGGTGGAGGCGGAGACACGGGTCGCCTGGAAAACATGGGCCGAACTCCTGAATGAGACCAAATTTCTAAGGTTTTACAACGCGCACTTTCCCGACGGGATCGAGCACCTGGCGCCGACTGCTATGCCCGATCTGCATAGGTGCAACTGCAGGTACTGCAACATTCCGGCCGATTTCGTGGAGCACTGATGCCGCAAAAACCCAAAACCGAGCGACAGATTCGCACGATCCTCGACAACATCCAGTTTCAGGATCGGAGGTTTCGTCTGCTCCGAAAGGGCGATGGATTTCTCGTTCAGGTCGAGTACGAGGAGGCGGACATTGACATCCCTGGTTCGGCACCCACTCTCCAGCGTGGCCGGAAGTGGTACGTAAGCCCCTTCTCGACAGAGACAGAGATCGTCGAGACGGCTTTCAAGGCGTTGCGGATCTCGAACGACCACGTGCTGAAAGAGCACTTTCTCTACAAGGGGCATCGTGTTTACAGCCCTCACTTCCAGATCGAAGCGCGAATCGAGATGTGCAAGAACAAGCGGTTCGATCGGAGAGAGCCGCCGGGGACCAAAGCAACGAAGGAGAAACAACCACCTAAGCCGGTCGACGCGTTGACGGATGTCGAGGATAGCCAACTCATTTCGGTGATCGCAGCGCTCGTTCGCGCCCCAAAAGACATGTGCGGGAAGATCCTCGTCGAGGGCCGTCGAGGTGCCAGCACGACTTTTACGAAGGTTCTCGATCGGCTCGAGCAGGCGATCACCGACTATGGTCTCTTAGGGGCCGCGTTTTCCCTGCAGAAGTCGACGGAGCCCGAGGCGATACGAGCCGGCCAACACCTCGAGTGGCACCTTGTGGAGCGCGATAAGGGCGTGGCAGCCCGCGAGGTGAAGCCAAAGGGCCAAGGAACGTGGCTTCACGGTGGAGATTGGGATGCCGACTGTGGGTGATCGCAATCCGCTCGCCGAGTTCTCGATAGAGATCGCCACGTGCGTGGCAGTGTCCGCCCTCGAACGGGCACACCGGATGATCGAGGACCGCTCAAAAAAGGAGCGGCTCGCGAGGGGCGTTTGCCCGGCCTGCTGGTACAACTCGGAACTTTCCGGTCAAGCTTTCACCGACTGGTCGTGCGCTGCCTGCCACGCTCGACAACCGGATTGGCCGAACACCGCCACGCCGACGTTGTGCACGCCCTGCGGAAAGAAGCTTAAACTGTGTGTGCGCTGCTGCGCGCGGGTACCGCTGCGTGTACGGAAAAGGACCAAGTGACCCCATTTACCCGGCGAGAGCAACGGGCAACGGGTTTGACAATTCGGCGCCGGTCGGCTATTGTGACCTTCGTATGACCAAGCCAAACAGCACTGAAATCGTTTTCGTCCTCGACCGAAGCGGGTCGATGCAGTCCATCGCCGAAGACATGCGAGGAGGCTTCGATAGCTTCATCACCGAACAAAAGAAGCTCCCCGGCGAGTGCCGCGTGACGCTTACGCAGTTTGATAACGAGTACGAAATCGTCTACGCGGGCAAGCCGCTCGCGGAGGTCCCGAAACTCGCGCTCATTCCTCGCGGGGACACAGCCCTCTACGATGCGATTGGCCGGACGATCGTGGCGACTGGCGAACGGCTGGCAGCCATGAATGAGAACGATCGCCCCTCGAAGGTGATATTCGTCGTGATCACGGATGGCTTCGAGAACGCATCGACGGAGTACCACGCGGGGCTTATCCACGCGATGATCACCGAGCAGCGGTACAAGTACTCATGGGAGTTCGCCTTCCTTGGCGCCGACCAGAACGCGATCGGCGTCGCCAAGGATCTCGGCGTCCATCCCGGAAACGCTGTCTCGTACCGCGGGAACTCTCAAGGCACGAAGGGGCTCCTTCGCGGGCTCTCGGCGCAGATCGGTCACTCCCGAGCCACCGGTGCTACGTTCAACTACAGCCAGGCCGTGTACGACTCGTACGTCACCGATACTCCAGATCCGTCTGCCGCGCCTCCGAGCCAACCCAAGTAGATGCCCTTCGAGAACCTCCCAGCGAAGGTTCGGCTGGTCTTTGCCGGATACGAACCAGGGGACCCTCTGCCGGAGGACGGAGCCCCGGTGCGCCTCTCTATCGAGGAGCCTTCCCCGAAAGCGGTTACCGTTGTGCTCGAGGTGTCGCAGCCGGGATGGGGTTTTGGGCAGTTCACTATTAGGCAGACCCCGCGGGGCGTATTCATCGACACCGAATGCACCACGAAGGAGCTGGTGAAAAAAGCCTTCGCAGATCTGATCGAGACGGGCTTTGCACTTAAAGCCCCGCTCGCGACGAGGTTTCGGTGGCGATGCCGCGTCCACACCGAAACCCATTTGACGCGGCTGAGATCCGCTCGCGGGAATGGGGAGCTACCGGCTTCTACTTCCCTTCGCGAAGTAGAAGCCGATCACGAGGGTCGCAAGTGGTGCGAGGTACTTGAGCACTTCCAGCACATCCTTGTCATTCTTCCAGACGTGAGCGACCACGAGCACTACGGTCAGTAGGAAGAGGCCCGCGAGTATCTGCCGCGCGAGTTTGAGCTGCTCGACTTCGAGAAGCATCGCCCGTTCCGAGGGCGTAAGGTCACGCACTTTGATGGCACTCGTCGAACGGATGGGGGCCTGCGCGCCATGTTTCGCGACGAGAGCCTTCTGCTCTTTGGCCTCGTCAGCGGGATATTCAACGTCGGGCGGATCGGCGAGATCGATTTTGCCATTGCCGCCCTTTTTCTTGGCCACCCGCGACGAGTATCACGCGTTCTCAAAGTAGCTCAACAAGAAGAGGCGACTCGCCGTCCTTGATCAGCGCGACCTTGTACCCCCCGTCCAACTGCTTGTTGATCCACGAGAGCAGCCGGATCGCGCGACGAACGACGCCTGCTTTCGGGAGCGTCGTCGCCTCCGCGAGCACATCAAGCTGTTCCCAAGTCGCATCATCGAATGCGACCGTGAGCGAGCGCTCCGCCTTCTTCTTCGCCGGGAGCACTGCCTTCTCGGCGACGAGGCCTGGCGGAGCGGGAGCGGGCCTCGATGGCGACGCCCTTGGGATAGGGTTCTCGTGTTCCGGCGCTAGCGGGGCGGCAACGATGGGGCGTTCCGACTGAGACATGGCGTCCTCCACATCTGCATCTACATCTCGGATCGCGTAAGTACGCGAACCCTCTCTATTGATGCACACGATCTGTGAACGCGCAATATAAAAAGAACAGAAACCGAACTGAACATGAGTAATTTATCAACGTAATTTGCAGCTATGCCGCATTTCGCCACAACCTCTTCTACGAGAACTTTTGCGCACCGCAGCGGGTGCAGGCAGCGAGATCGACCGGCGTGAGGGTCGAACAGAACTTGCAGCGCACGACGACGACCTGTCGCTCGTACACGACCTCGCGATCTCGAACGTACGTCTGCTGAACCGGCGGCGGGGGCACGTAGGCTTGTGGCGGCGGGTAGTAGACCGGGGCTGGCACGTACTGCGGTTGCGGCGGCGCATACTGACGCTGCGGATCGTATTCGGAGGAGTCGCGATCATCGATCAGCAGCGAGAAGGTGAAGCCCGACCACGCGTTCCCGGCCAGCTTGACCACGCCACGGTGTTTGCCGATCTTGAACTTCGCGCCTCCCCAGCCGGGCTTCGTCTCGATGGTGGTCGAGCCATTTACGGTGATGCGATAGTTCCAGCCAGACCACGCGGAGACATCGGCCTCCAAGGCAACCTGCTGAATACGTCCATCAAGAAACACCGTCCAGGCGTACGATTTGGGGCGTGCCATCGTACTCTCAGGTGCACTGCGGGACCGCGTTGCGGCTGCTCATGGGATGCGGGGCTGGCTCGCACTTCGACGGCGCAACGCATGGCTCATCCGTCTTCGGGTCGCAGAATCGCTGCTCAGCAGCCGGACGCGCGCAGAACCCATCGGCTGGAACGCAGCTCGTCTCGCCGCAGCAGACTTCACTCGCCAGACACCGGAGCGCACCGCACTGGTAGGATCGCACCTCCGGTCGGGGCGCGGAGGACACCACCACCGAGAGCCCGGACGCCGATAGCAAGGCCGCGAGATTCTGATTCGAGCCGCGGAACTTGGAGCGGCGAAGACTGCGCGTGTTGCTCGTCAAGCAGCACTTGGAGGAGGCGGTGGAGATCTGTGTCGCTCACGCGCGCGCCTTTCCCCTCGAGCGAGATACTGTCGAGACGGTCGCGTGTCACTTAGCGCGACTCATTCGGCGTGCCATCAAAGAACCGACCGACGAGTAAAACGTCCGTACGGACCTTAGCCGGCGAGCGTCTCGAGGATCCGGAGGTACTCGGCCTCTGAGGACTCCTCAGGACGCCCTACGACCTTTGCGCGAGGCTTACGGAGCTTCTGGACAACGCCAACGGGGCTCACCGCCGGGGGCGCGCCGTAGCCGGGCGTGAGATGCCCTGCTCCCGGAGCGGCGACGGTCTTGGTGGTTGTCGCCGGTCGGGACGGGCCGTTAGGACGGATCGAGTGGTCCTTGCCCATCGCACCTGTGGCCGTGGGGCTTACGCTTGGCGACCGCGGACGCGCCTGCGATCCTTTCTCAATGGAGGCGTCGGCGCGGTTGACGGGGTTGGGTGTGCGGGTAGCTGCCGGAGCCGGCGCAGTTGCGGCGTGGGCAGCTTTCTGTGCGTGCTGGGCCAGAGCGGAGGCATTCTTCATCGCCCACGAACGGTGCGCCTCATGGGTCTGCATCGCCTTGTGCGCCCAGTTGGCGTTCTTAGCGTGCATCTCGGCGGTTGCGAGGTGCTGAGCCGCCTTCTTGTGGTAGCCCTGCGCGTGAGCGGCCTGAGCGGCCTGACTGTGTTGGGTCGCCGCAGCTCGAGAGCTGTTGGCGGCATGTGAGAGCCGCGTAATCATCGCCTGGTGCTGTTTGATCGCGTCATGGTAGGCGCCGATCTTCTGAGTGTGGTCTCCCGAGCCCTGCGAAGTCTGATGGGCGTGGTGAGAGGCCGCAATTGCCGCCTGGCCTGCCTGGTGGAGCTTCTCGCCCGGGGAGAGCGGGGCCTGACCGGGAGAGCCCCCAGCACCGGCCGCCGCGGGCGGACGAGGGTTCTCGATGCTCTGCTTGACGTGGTTGGCCAATCCCTGAATGGCCGCACTGCCGATTGCGCCCCTTGCGGCCCCGACGGCGGCGCGGGTGTTCTTGATAATGCCCTCGGAGAGCGCTTCTTGGGCCAAACGGGTCTCGCCCTGCTCGAGGAGCGTCTGAACCGATTCCAGCTGTACCGCACACGCCCCAAAGTCCGTCATTTCCAAATCGTAGCCGAAATGCGATGCTCATCAAACAGAAACTTGCTGTTGGAGACTTCAATTGCCTAGAGATTTCCCCCAGATCGGAGACAGGGTTGCGGTTTTGGGCTGGCGCATCCCCATTCGCGTAGCTCGAATGTTCTGGGAGAACGCGCGGGGGGAGGAGACGACGAATGAGGCGGAATTTGCACGTCTCATGATCAGCCTCGATTGGGGATCTTACGGAATGTCCAAGGTTGCTTACGACGACGAAGGGAAAACGTGGGTACGGTATGCGGACCAAAACTGACGAGAACGATTTGAAGCCGATTCCATGGGGCCAAGCCTGGCGTCACTGGCAAGAAACCTGCGAAGAACTGGTCGCTGCGGCGACCGCCGAAGGGCGTAGCGAATTCGTGAGCGCCTTTGATGTCTCGGCCGAGCAGAACCGGAAGCTCGCCAAGTACGGGATGCGCGCCCCAACCTACGCAGAGATTCTGGCCGAGCTAGGGTGGACCCTCCACTCGCAGCAACGCTCGTAGCGAAACTGTCCCCGCAACGTCACGAAGTCTCTGTTTTACTGAGACTGTGGATGTCCTGAATGCGGTCCTCGAGTGTTTCGGCTTTCTTGGGAAGACAACCGTTTTGATCGTGCTTGGCGTGCTTGTCCTGGAATGCGCGGTTCACCGCCGAGGCCGCGGCAGCCCGTTCCGTTGAGGGCCCCTTCGCGAGTACTTGACTATCCTCGCCCATCGCGGTAGCCTCCGGGTTGTGGAGATGCTGTGATGCGGGGTGGTTCGTTGCTGGAGTACGACTTGTATCGTGCCAACGAGATCGTCTGTTTAGAGTGCGGATCGAAACGGCAGGCCTTCTGTCGTAATAACGAAAACGGCGAGATCGTCGACGGCCATCCTTCGCGTAAGCGGTACGCAGAACTCGAAGAAGAGCGCGACCGGCTCGAGACACTGGCGAGTATGATGTCGGGGAAGATCGAGCGCTACCGCCGGGAAGTTAGCGAGCGCTGGCAGCCTGACGGCAGCTTGAAATGAGCGCACCCGTCTTTCGTGTGGAGATCCCAGCTCCTTGGGGGATAGTGGTGCATCAACCGTTCTGGAGTCTCGAGGCCGCGCTGGCGTTTGCCAAAGAGGAGACCGACGAGAATCTCAAGGGAGTCGAGATCTACCGAGTAGAAACCGTGGTGGTGAAGGTGTGGCCCGAGGAAGGGGGCGACTGATGTACTACTCGGACCATCGAAGACATCTCGTGTGTGTCCCCTATACGGTCGCCGGTCTGCACGCAATGGCCGGAGATCTCCGGATCAAGCGCTGCTGGTACCACAAGGGCAGCTACCCCCATTACGACATCCCGAAGCGAAGACTGCATGAGGTGCAGACGCGGACCACCGTTGTCTCCACCCGGACGATCCTCGCTATCGTCAAAGGCACCCTCGTAGGGTGTGCGTGGAACTACGAATGTAGGGGCTTGTGTGCGCCAAGGTACACATTCTGCAAGGGATGTCGAGAGGCGAGGCGCAAATGGGGGCCGTAGTCGCGGCTTGATGTCGCCACTTGACACTCCGAGACGGATGCTTACGGTGTGAGCATGGCTGAACAGAAATCCAAGACCCCGCGCGTCAGGCGCTATTCGGTACCCGTATTCGCTCGTGCGGCGATTCTCCAGATCCTTCTTCCGAAGCCTCTGGAGCTGAACCGTATTCGAGCCGAGTTGGGAGCGTGCGATATTCACCTCCTAAACGGTTCTCTCTACCCGGCTCTTCACGCGTTGGTCGACGACAAGTTGCTCCGCGAGGTCGCCATCGAAGGTGCGACCACGCCCGGATACACCCTCACCGCGCAGGGACGAGCAGAGGCGACCAAGCACCGTCTGACTCTGTCGGAGCTTCTCCGTCGGAGTGTAGCTGCCGAAACAAGCGGCTGATGCCCTGCCAGTGTGAGTGCTGCCGTCGGTTCCGAGAGTCTAGGATCGCGGACGCGCTCCGTATGGCAGAGGCCCTTCCTGAGAACGGGGAGCTTGAGGCGCTCCGGAAGGTAGCCACAGCAGCACGTCGTCACGTCCAGACCGTCTACGGATCCCTCGAACGCGTCTCATCTCACATTGCGCTTTACGACGCGCTCGAAGAGTGGGAAAAGGTTCTCAAGGCAAAATGAGAGATGACGAGTTCTGGTCGCTGGAGGACGAGGTTCGAAGGCTTCGTAATCGGGTTGCGAGCCTCGAACGCGAGCTGGAAACCGTCAAGCTTTCGGTCGAGGCCGAGCTGACGAAGATCTATTCGAAGCTGGCGAAGCGGACTTGATCTTTCACACACCTGAGCAAATTGCAGCTGCGTTTCGCGCTGAGTGCAAGCTGTACGTACGGGTCTACCACGGCAATCATTACGTCAAGACGCGTAAGTTCGGCGAGGGTTTTCAGCCGACACCCTATCGGTGCCCGAAGTGTAGACGGCGATGCGAGGCGGACGACTTGTTGTACGCGCTCACGGACGAACCGTCGAGGAGAGCACGAAGATGAATATTGAGATCGTCGTCGACGAGGAGGAGAAGCAACTCTACTACGGCAAGTGGAACGCCAAAACCCTCCCCAGGGTCGGGGACTCCATTCAGATCGACGGGGAACGATTTCGCGACTCGTCGACCGACGATGACGCGCCCATCTTCTTTGTCACCTCCGTCGATTGGGTCCTCGACGCGGACGATCCCGAGCGTCTCCTTGACGTGACTGTCCGAGTGGACTGGTGGAACCATTCAGGACGAGGATTCCAGTTCGTCGGGGAGGAAGATTAGTCCGTGAAGATCTACGTAAACGACACCAACGACATCGAAGTCGCCGAGGTCTACAACCCAATCGTCATCTCTACTCCGAGCGGCCGTTTCGGGGTTGCTCAGCGTGACGGAGGGATCGAGGTCTGGAAGGAAGGGCGACTCGTCTGGAGTTCGGAACATCCCGAGGATCTCAAGGAGCCCGCATGCTGACAGCGATCATGGCGATTTCTACCGACGGAGTCGTCGGGGCCAATGGGCCCAACGGTCCGACGATCCCGTGGAAGCTTTCCCCGGACATGAAACGGTTCAAGGCGCTTACGATGGGGCACGCGATCATTATGGGTCGCGTCACCTTCGACTCGATCGGTAAGCCCCTCCCTGGGCGGACGTCTATCGTCGTAACTCGACAGAATCACGAACCCGTCGAGGGAGTCCTTTTCGTCGGCTCTCCCGAGGAGGCGCTCTGTCGGGCCGCCGCGGTCGATCCAGACCCCGCGCCGTTCGTGATCGGTGGACCTCAGATCTGGAAGGTGCTTTGGCCGGCTGTCGACGTAGTCGAGCTGACCCGCGTCGAGCTGGATATCGCCCCCGGCTTCCCCCCGGAGGACCTTGTCCGGTATGTGCCGCCAATCTTCGGTTGGAAGGAGATCCCGATCGATCAGGGCGAACACAACGGGATCCCATACAAATTCCTACGTTACGAGCGTCCGAAGGAGATCACATGAACACCCCGCATCCGTACCGAGGCGCTGCTGCGGCGGACCCTGATCCGATGCGCGCCGCGCAGGCAAAAGTGATCGAGCAGATCGCCACAAGCCTTCAAACGCTCACCGCGGAACTGGTCGACGAGAACAACGACGCGTTCGATGCCGGGGAGTTCAAGGTGGCGTTGGAAGCATTGCGTCAGCTCTACGTGTCGATTATTCCGCCGGGGTCGTTGACGTGATGTCGTTTTTTCCAGGATGGGCGGTTGGGTGGCTGACCCTTGTGGGCGCGATCTCCATGATCCTTCTATTCGTCAAGCTGGCGGCTAATACTATTGGGAAAATCGACGAGTTTCGGGACGACCTGAAACGGAAGCAATACTACGTGGACGCGGAGAAAGCGCAGAAACGAGCTGAGGGGCGGCTCCAGGAGAGTGAGACCAGACTCAAGCTGGCCCTAGAGGAGCTGCGGCTTCAAAAGATGGAGCTGGAAGCGCTTCGAGCGCAGCTCTCGCAGGGGCCGTACAGGATCTCCACCGCGCCTCCGGCGGACTCCATGTCGGATCGGTTCACGCAGATCGTCGAGGACGACGATGATGGCGAGCTTGTGGAGCAGGCGTTGGAGACGCTTCACGAGCCGCTCTTCAAGAAGGTTCACTCGTCGTAGGTGCTTACAGGAATCGAGTAAACCGGCGACCGGGGGGACAAATCGACCCCGAAAGTCTTGCGCGTCACACGGTCGCGCCCTATGGTGTTCGCGATGACGACGGCCCTCCCGCCACTCCATCCGCACCAGGCCGGCCTTTTAGGGCGAGACAGGAGGTAAGCGACCATGGAGATAAAGTTGCAGTCCTTGCCGATCGGGTTACACCAAGGCAAGACAGCCCGAGCTGATCCGGCTACTTGATCAGACCAGGAATCGAATAAACAGACCCTGCCAATCGGGTTACTCGATTGGACCTCGATGAAGCCGGCCAGCGCTTGGACTAACGCATCGCCTCCAAACAGATTCGGCAGACCGGCTTTTGACGCAACCACACGTACTCTGCGGTCTCACACCAGAAGCACCGCAGCCGCGCCAACCGACGCTCCCGCCGTCTCGAAGCCCTCACGCGCGCCTCGCTCTCCGCACGAGAACGAATCAACGCTGCAACCGCCTCGGGAGTACACGAATTGTCACGATGCATAACGATTACCCTCTCACGATTAGGAGATGAAACGCGAGTCTCGTTACCGAGTACTAGCCGTCTCAGGTGGAGGACGTCGACGGTGCGCGAGTTCTGACAACCCAAAAAGGTCCGTACGGACCTTCGGCCCTCGAGCCTTCGAGCTTCTTGACCATCCTCACCGGATGTGGTAAAAGCATTTGAATGCCCGGACCCAAAGCTTCAAGGCCTATAAACATCGAAGTCGGCGACTGCGTTCTCCCGCGGTGGGGAAACCAGCGGTACGAGATACTCCGCTGGGAAAACGATGCGGCGGGGGTTGGCGATGTGGCGGTGGTTGGCCTTGTAACGCCTCATGGGGTCGAGACACAGTGCGTGCAACTCATCGCTCCGGAGGACTGGCCGCAGTGGCGGCACGAAGATGGCGAGCCTATCGAGACTTGCCGCGAGCCCAGGCCTGTCAAAATTGGCGATCGCGTGCGTTTTCGGAGGACTCCGGGGATTGTTGTTCGGTTGGAGTACGAAGTCCTTCGTTGGAAGGGCGAAAATGCTGTGATTGGTCTTGTAACCCCAGAGGGCGTGAGCGAGCGGTCGACGAGGATTCCCCCGGATGGCTGGGAGCACTGGGAGCATCGAGATGGTACGCCTATCGGGCAGCCGCTTTTCGAGTCGGGCGTGCAGCAAATCCAACTCGAGTGCATCGTGGGTGTCGGTGGAGATGGCGGGGGCGGGGGAGCCGGAGAACCCTCGTACGTTTATCCCGGAGCTGGAGGCGGCGGAGGCGCGGGTGCGGCTGGAACCGGCGATTCATGTGCCGAGTGCGAGCGACTCCGCGTGTTGGTCAAAGATGTTCGCCAGCACCAGAACAGCCAATTCGCGGATCGACTTGGCGCACTCGAGACGGAGAACAAGGATCTTCTCGCGGAGAACGCCACGCTGCGCAGGGAGATCGACCGCCTCAATCGTCTCTACAAGAAAGCCGCGCGATGAGCTTGCAGCTCGAGGACCTCTGGAAGATCGTAGCGGATGCCTAAAAAGCCGGAGTCCAAAAACGATGAGCCCTTCATGGTGTTCCGTTTTGGGCCCAAGGGCGGCTACTTCTACGGCCCCGGTGCGCCCGAAGAACTTCGTGGTAAGCCCATGCCGCGGATGATCCGAGTAAAGCCTCTTAACTTCATCGAGCGCGCCCTTGCAGGCGAGGTCCTCGAACCCGACAAGGAGATCTACGATGCAGTGGACGCCTGGCACGACGATCCGGACGCCGAGCTATCTCTCCACGCCTATCTGGGCATGACGGACGAGGAGTACGCACTCTGGCTAGAGAAGCCGGCTCTCCTTCGAACCATTTTGGCAAGCGCTTCCGTATCTCGTCGGAACGAGACCACAAAGGGCAGCCCTTATCGGGACCGACTTGACAATGCATCCCCAGGCTGTATTGTGAGCGTCGGAGGCGAGACAAATGAACCAGGCGAACCCGCAGACGAGCGACGAGGAGATCCCGAAGGGGAAGGTGACGATCACGGTCGATGATCTCGAGCGTACGGTCGAATTCGCCGAGGTTGGTGAGGCTCTGAAGGCGATGCAAGCGGCGCGTCCGGGCAAGCCGCCGGTCTTCAAGACTGCTCTCGCGGAGGCGGCGATCGCGTTGAAGGTGGACACGAGGGCCCCGACCGAGCCGGCCCCGGTCTCGCAGTCGCTTCCGCCGGAGCCGAAGATCGCGCCCTCCAAGGTCGTTTCCGACTGGGGGAAGACGGTCGTGGACGAGGAGGCGAAGAAGCGCCTCGAGACGCTTCACGAGAGTCTTCGCGCGAAGGGCGTCCAGATCGACGCCTCGAAGCAGCTCTACGGGACCGGTACGCGCATGGCCAAGGAGGGCTACGAGACGCAGCACAAGCGTCGCGCGGAGCACGATGCGAAGACCTCGGTCGAGGACGCGGCGGGCCAGCTGATTGCAGCGGTCGAGGCGGAGCATCGCGAGGATCGGATCGTTACGGCGAAGGAGTTCGCGCAGAGTCTCGCCGTCAACGGCGCCGTCACGGCTTTCGGACGGAAGCTCACCGAACAGGCCCTTCGCGGGCTCTCTGCGCGCCTGAAGAGCCCGATGCTCGGCTACCTCCTCGGCCTGCGCGATCGGATCGCCGCCGAGCACATGCAGGACGAGAAGGAGCGCGACCTCCGCCTCATGGCGGCGGACAAGGAGCGGATCGCTCAAACGGTTCACTTCGAATGCTTGCGCAAGCCTGATGTCCAGCTGAAGCTGCGCGTACGCTCCGGCCAACCCAAGGACGTCTTCGCGATCGTCAGTCCGTCCTTCGGAGCCGCGGACGCGCCGGAGGTGCTCGATCAGGTCCTCGGAGCGCTGCCAAAGGGGACGAAGGGCTCGTGGTCGTACGATCCCGACTCAACGTCCTGGGAGCTTCGCGCGGAGTGCTGGACACCGACGCCCGTGGACCTTCAAGCGGTCGGAGAGCCGTTCGAGGCTTACGTGAGCTTCCATAGCCGTGACAATGGCACGTCGCGCTTTCGCGGCGGCGGAGGCATCAACATCCTCCGCTGTCTCAACGCGTCGACGTATTCGGCGAACTCTGCGAAGGTCTCGCGTGTCCACCGCGGGAATGTCATGTACGACATCAAGGGGATGCTCGAGCAGTCCGTTCAGGGCATGCACACCCTGATCGAGGCGTGGGTGGAGAAGCGCGAGTCCGTCATCGCGCCGCCGGACAGTGTGCCGCTCGAGGTGGCCATCCCCGGCTTCTGGCAGTTCCTGCTTCGTGATCGTAGCTCCGAGCTGGTCGGGGTGTTGCCGGGGCGGAAGGACAAGCACGTCCAAGGGCTGACCGCGGCGTACTTCGCCGAGCGGCGCGACACGGAGCGTTTGGTCCGTACGGACCTTGCCAACGGCTGGACCAAGTACATCCAGGATCAGGACTCGGCGGTTCGACGCGATGCGGAGGTCGCTATCGGCGGCTGGCTGGTCAAGAAGGAACGCCCCATCGGGTGTCTGCTCGCCCCGAAGGAAGACGAGGACGAGGAGTGAACGACGACCGCGATCGCGCCGACCTAGTCGCGGCCATGCGCGCATTTGTAACCGCGGGCGACGTACTTGCCCAGATCCGGGCGGGCTACAAGGTCCTCGAGTTCGTGGCCCCGCTCTGTCGCGAGATCGAAAGGCTGCGACCGTTCGAGGCCAAGTTGGCAGAAGAGGCGAAGTACGCGAGCCGCATGGCCTACGAACGCAACTCGTGGGAGGCCCGCTATCGCGAGCTAGCCCAAGAAGTGCTGAAGCTGATACCCGCCGACGGGCCCGGCAGACGCAGCGCCGTCGAGGTTGTACGACAACTCAACGAGGCGAACGCGAGGGCTTGGCACAGATCTCCGTGGAACACCGGGGAGAACGAGTGATGCGCGCCCCCATCACACACGTCGCGCTTCGATTCGAGGGGGAAGTCTTCGCGCTCCCACGACCGAATCGCCACCACGACCTTGTCCGTGCGATCGTGCGCCAGCTTGGTGTGTCCCACGTGGACGTACCGCTGGAAGATGAGGGGTTTCTCGACGAGACAGGGAGATTCCTCAATCGCAAGCAAGCCTTGGTGAGTGCGCTCGTTAACAACCAAGTCGCGAAGCCCGAAGAAGTACGACTCGACATGCTGATGTCGGAAGACGTCTGGTAGGAGGAGACCAAATGAGCAAAGAACGCATCGAATTGGGCGACATCGCGAAAGAGACGGTTACGGGTTTCACCGGAATCGTTGTCGCGCGGACGATCTGGCTCTCCAACTGCGATCAGCTGACGATTCAGCCGCAGGGTCTCGATAAGGAGGGCAAGCCGCACCAGACGCGGACCTTCGACGAGCCCCGCGTCGTCTTCGTCAAGAAGGGCAAGGTTCCAACGGTTCCTTGCGGGCCCCCAAACTGCGAGGTTGGGGACGAGGTCCGGGACGGTCTTACTGGTCTCGTGGGGATCGTCACGCAAGTCTCGATATGGAACGAGGGCTGCATCATCGTCAGCGTTCAGCCCCAGGGGCTCAAAGACGGTCAGCCGCTCCCCAGCGCGAGTTTCGACGATCGCAAGCTCGTCGTGACGAAGAAGGCGAAGGTGAAGCTCGAGCCCAAGCCCTCTCCGGTGCCCGCGAAGACAGGAGGCCCGCGCGCCGAGCCCGCACGTGGGCGTGGTCAATGACAAGGATCCGCTGCTGGGTCTGTCTGGGGCTCGGCTGGGTTCGCGGCATGATGTGCCTTGTCCCGTGCCCGAATCCGGGTTGCGAATAGCGTTTGGATAAACCTCCGAAGTGCGAGTGCAAATGAAGAAGTTCGAGGACTCCCCCGAGCTGCGCAATGTTGCTCGAGAACTCGTTTCGACGCTCAAAGAGATGTCGGATGAAACCGGCGAAGCAATGATCCTCCAACTGATGTCGGGCTGCGTCGAGGCCGGGATCAAGTACGGCAAAAAGGCAGCGTTCGACACGAACATCGAGAAAATCCTAGACGTTCTGTTGAGGGACAGGTAATGCTGGCATTCCCGTCGATGCTCGTTGTGCACGCGAAAACGGCCGGCATCAAGTGCCCGCCCGATCCCGACAACTTCAAGAAGGCGAAGTATCCGCACTTTTTCGTCTTCTGTCAGGTCCAGCTGTGCCGGCCCATGGGAAGTCCGTTAGAGGCCAGCCAGAACGCCGAGGTCGTCGCGAAAGTCCCTGCCTCCAAGATCCTCAAAGTGACGCTCGACGACCTGATCGAGCGAGGACTCCGCTACACCTTCCACTGACTGGATACCGATGGGTTCGTTTAGCTACACGTGCGCGGTCTCGGGACTGCCGATCGAGGCGGGCGATCCCGTCTACTACTACCTCCTCACCCAAAACCCTTACACCGACAGTCGTCCCTGTGAGCAGCATGGACTGTGGTTCCCCCGAACCTTCCCCATCCTGGCCAACTACGACGACTACGGAAGAGGAGAGAAGTTCGAACCCGGTCCCCTCAAGGATGTCTGGAAGACGGGTCTCGAGATCGATCTCGTAGAGCGAGGCTGGGGCGAGAACTGCGTCCACGATTGCGCGGTCGCAAAGAGCATGCGCTTCGAGGAGCTTGTTGAGGCGATCGTGGCGTGTCGTGTTCGAGTGCGGCAGAACGTCGGACGCAAAGGGAGTCGAGAGCTAGACGAACAGCTCGGGTTCGTCAGCAAGGTCCCTCCGGGAGTACCGACGCGAAAACGGGTCGAGAAGGCACTTCGTGACGGCGGATTCAAGCTCTACGAGGGCGCCTACTCGACTTCGGGCTTCATGGCCGACAAGAGCGGTCACGGAGAGGTGCGCGTTAGGTTTCACGGGGTCGGCGCAGAATGGAACAAGGACGCCGAACACTTGGCGCGAGCACAGTCGGTGCTCGCCAAGTACGCAACCGTGATCACGGTAGGTTCGGGCCCCTATGCGAATTCCGCCGAGATGCGGGTCCTTCCGAAACCCGGAACCAAGGACTTTTTCGGCGTGCGACGCGTGAAAGAGAAGTCGTTGGCCGTCAACCACGCGATGATTCGGAAGGATGTGTGGGACTCCCTTCTCAACTTGAAAGTCGAACATTTCGGGTCGAAGACGACGCGCGAAATCGGAGTAGACGAATTCCGGAAGGGCGCCCGCGAGTGTCAGTGGCTCTTTATGGAGGAGCGGGAACGGCTGAAGAAGCTTGCCGGGACCACGCCGATGGAAGAACTGCTCGCACTACTCCTCTACACGCCGCCGAGGGACGTGCCGGGGGCGTGGGTGCTCTCCAAGGATATCATCCCGTTCACGGTAGGTCTGGGGACCACGTTCAGTCTCCTGATGAAGGAGGCGCCCCTCCCGGAGACCGCGCTCGATCGGTTGGGGGAGTTCGCGTTTCTTCACTACGTGCTTAGTGAGGTGCGTTACATGTGGCGCCCCAGCTACTCCAACGGCCCACAGTTCGGCGTGGGCATGCCACTCGCGCGATACCACACGCAGATCGGCAAGGTCATCGCCGAGCAAGTGGCCCGGCAGCACACCGAGGAGACTGCCGAGGCGGAGTTCGAGGCTGAAAGCGTCGACGCGGAGCCATAATGGAAGAGAAGAAGCAGTTTCCCACGGGAAAGGTACTGTCCGTTCGCATCGAGCGCGAGGACGGCGTTATCTCTTTGGATGCGAAGGGTGCTGAACAGTGGAAGGAAATGACTCACGCTCAGGCGAGTAGTGCCTGGGTTCACGGCCTCCACTTTTCTCCGCTTCCGTGGAAGGTCGAGATGTGGGGAGAACAGGTCGAAGTGGCGGGCGGGAGCTGGGGGTGCGAGGCCCGTTACAAGCTCGGAATCGCGCGTGGGACGCTTGCCGGGCTGGTGGAGTTGATAGCCGATCTTGGTGATCCGGGTGAACCGGATCTTGCGGCGGAACTCGACATCGCAAGAGAGGCGCTCGAGGAGAGCGCGATGCCCCGGCAGTGCCCGAAGTGGGCGCAGGCGTTCGCTGAAATGCTCGAGCGCCAGATCGACCACTACGAGAGCGTCTTGACAGTTTGCGAGCACGCAATTCTCACCGACGCCGTCGGGATCTTGCGTGCTGCCGCCACGCGGCCTCCCCCTAAGGATTAGGCTGCGAACGACGAGCAGCGCCGGAAGCGCAGCTCGACCCAGAAAAGGACGGAGAGCGGTGACCAGGTACGCGAAAACGCCCCTAATGGTGGTCACGGTTGCCAACTCGGATCTGCCGCCGTCGGATCGTGTCGGTCCTTTTAAGTACGCTGTGATCCTAGGCGATTGCGTCCTGCCGGGCCACATCATCGGCCGCTACAACACGCAGGAAGAGGCGGACGAGGCGTGCCTTGTATTCGCCGACCACTACCGACTTCGACGTCATCCGTACAAGGAGCCGTGGAGGTTCGCACCTGTGCTGACGTTGATTCGTGGCGGACAGGACACGACTTCCACGGAGAATGAGTCTAAATGAAGTACCGTCTGTGGCTGAACGTCCCCATTAGAAACGTGTTCCTGCGCTCGAATGATCTCGATCACTCGTACGATGCGGAGATCTTGATGCGTCAACTTCTCGAGGCGATCCCCGATGCGGTCGCCGGTATTGACACCATCGAGAGTCACACCGTAAAACACTCCAATCTCGTCAAGCCTCGGAGGGATCCGCCATGAGCCCACGAGAGGCAGGGCGTGCAATGAGAGACAACTCTATCGGGCGTGCCAAGCTCCGAAAAGCGATTGCGACATGGCGTCGTTCGATCCAACCGCAGGGCGAATCGTGAGCTTTGTCTGTTACTTCCAGTGCGATCGATGCGGGAAACGAGTCGACGGGGATCTCACGCCGCCGGGCTGGAAGTTCGTCGGCGACCTAGACATCTGTAAGGCCTGTAACCGCGCATATCCCGAGCCGGATAGCCTCCGCGACCCTAGCGTGACAGAGGCGGAGATCAGACGGGCAGTGAACACACCGGATCGACAGGCTCTGGCGTTCATGCCGCCGGAGAAGGCCGCACAATGGCAGCCGTGTTCGGAGCCATCGTGCACCTGGCAGGTCAAGCCGGGCGATCTCGACTGTGTCTCGGGTCACACTCAGACGAAGGAGCCCACCAAATGAAGATCCCGGCGCCGCGCGTAAAGGTTTTCCAGTGGAGCGCGCAAATGAGGTTCAAGCGTAGGTGGGAGGTGGCGCTCTCCGATGGGACTGATCTTCACGCCGACTGGGTACCGCTAGCTCGTTTCGTAAAGGAAGGGCATGCCTGTGCGTTCGCACAGTACGTCAAGGATGCTCTCGCGATGGCAGACCTTTACGCGAACTTACCGCCCAAAGTGGCGGCGAATGCGGTTGACGAGTGGAGACGCGTACGGTAGGGTGCAGGCGTGCAAGATTACGGGATCCGGATCGGCGACGTCGTCACACACCGAAAGAGGGCCTGGACGGTTCTCGAGGTTGCCAATTTTGGCGAAGGTGGGTTGGAAGTTTCGATTTTCGAGAACAACCCTAAGTGCCCTATGGAGCCGGACGGAAGTCGACGCCCGGATCGGGATGTTTGCAGGTTTTACACGGGGAAGGATAACCGATACCCAGAGGGCGTCTATCTCAAGCGGCGTGCGCCCGCAGAAGACGACCTCGTGTTTATGAAGGATCGCGCAGACGCCTATCAACTCCGTCTCCGTCTCCAAGACGTCGGCCACATTCAGCTGGGAATACGCAGCGATTTGAACGACGCGGTCTACCCCGATGGGGTCAAGGTCGCCGCTGGTGCGGTAGGGAAGGAACGGGCAGTGCCCGCGCCTCCGGTCCATTACGAGCCCAAGATCCATGTCCAAATCAGCAAGGCTGCCGTCCGCACTCGAGAGTGGTTGGAGTGGCGCCTATTCCGAACGGATCCGCGTGTCTTGGCGTTCTGCAAGGAACGTGCGGAGGTTGGGGAGCTTTCCGATCCGCGCTTTCAGCGCGCGCTCACCACGGCGTGGCAGCGAAATGAGAATGGCTGGGCCGAAGAGATGCGAGCCCGCGCCGCAAAGATGTTGCACGACGACCGCCCAACGTGGTGCGAAGTGGACCAGAAGGAGTAGACAATGACCACGCAAGTCACGATCGACGAAGACCCCATTCACGGCAAGCACTACATGGCAATCACCGATGAGACCGGTGATACGAAGATCATGTGGTCGAAGGACAACCAGGACGAGATCGACGTCGCCCGCGAGACCTTTGCCGCGATGAAGAAGAAGGGCTACGCGGCCTTTCACGTCGAGGGCAAGGAGGGTACGCAGGGCAGCCAAATGCACGAGTTCGATCCGAAAGCGGAGCGCATCATCTTCGTCAAGCAGATGCGCGGGGGCTGAGGTGACCGCGCTGGCCCAGCCGGTATCGCCGCTAGAGACGCTCCCGCGGAGCGAGGCCCGGCGCGAGACTCTTCTACCGCCTCCGCTCGAAGAGGCCGTCTTTGCGGACATCGCGGTAGAAAATTTTGGCGAGGAGACCGGCGGACTGGAGACGCTTGGACAGGCAGAGAATGCCCCCGAGGGAGCTTTCCCACCGGTGCAGGTCTTCACGGTCACGGAGATGCCTCCGCCGCTGGAGCTGGAGAAGGAACTACATCCGCCGCCAAACGGGTGGCGTCCAGGAGGTCTGCGGGGGCCGTCGTTGTCGGCAGTGGTCACTTCCTACGACGTGACAACAGGTGTTACGAGCCTACGCGCGGAGCTTTCCAACGGTCAAGTGTGGGACCTCTGGAACCACCAGCATGTTGTAGATCAGCTTCGCAGTCTCACCGCCGAACCCATCAACCAGGCAACCATGACCACCATGAACGCGATCATCTGGAACGCCTGGAACAGCGCGTACGTGGTCAACTCCGGCGCCACGACCGGTTCCAACCCGACTCCCAGCTTTCTCCTCGCCTCCACGGGGAGTACTGCTGCCACCTATACGTGGACGGCGTGGAACGTCGCACACGAGGAACTCCAAACGCTTCGGCAGTACGGTCAGAACCTCAAAGCGCCGACCGAGGCGGAGCTTCGCGCGGCTCTCCTTCGCGAGAAGGAGTACCGGGAGGCGGCGGAGAAGCGTGCCAAGGCCGCAGAGGACGCAAAGAAGCGTGCCGAACAGCTCCTTTTGACGTGCCTCTCGCCGGAGCAGCGCGAGGATCTCGCGAAGAAGGGCTGTTTTTACGTGAAGATCCCAATCGGTGGCGGCAAGTTCGAACGCTACCGGATCGATCGAGGCACGCACGGGAACGTGAAGCAGCTCGACGAGAGGGGCTCGATCATCCGATCGTTCTGCGTACAGCCCGACGGGGTCCCGGTGGCCGACTCCATGCTCACACAGAAGCTCTTTCTCGAAGCGGACGATCAGACACGGGCGAAGTTCTGGGAGACCGCGAACATCACCGATCTCGAGCCCACGAAAAAAATTCCGGCGCATATTCCGCGACCGGAGCGTCGCAAGTACGCGCTTGAGCACGGACTTCTGCACTAAAAGGTCCGTACGGACCTTTCTCCCAAAACGATTTCGGAGAGTCGCCACTTGACGCGATTCGACCTCTGGCTATCTTGCCTGGTGAAGGGACAGCAAATCTGTCCTCCCAAGACAAGGACAGCCACCATGAGCACCGAAAACAACGTCACGCCCATCACTGCCGCGCCGGATTCGAAGCCCGCCGAGAAGACGCGCTCGAAGAACTCCACCGACACCTACGCGGCGGCCGGCCGCACGAACCTCTTCCTGTACAACCCGGAAGACCTCGTGCTGGTCTCCGACCCCAACCACCCGCTGTACGACGAGCGGGTCAAGCTGCCCATCGAGCCCTCGATGGTCCAAAACATCCTCTTCCACGGCGTCGTCGAGCCGGTCATCGTGCGCAAGAACCCGGAAACGGGCCTGATGGAGGTTGTCGACGGCCGCCAGCGCGTCAAGTGCACGATCGAGGCCAACAAGCGGCTCGCCGCTCAGGGCCAGGATCCCATCAAGATCGCGGCCGTCGTTCGTCAGGGCGAGGACATCAGCCTGATGGGGGTCATGGTGTCGGCGAACGAGCAGCGCGAGGCCGACAGTCCGATGGGACGTGCCCGCAAGATGGCTGCGCTTCTTCAGCGCGGCCGCACCAAGAAGGAGCTGGCGATGCTCTTCCGGTGCACCCAGCAGACCGTCGAGAACCAGCTCGCGCTGCTCGATGCGACCGCCATGGTCCGAAAGGCGGCCGAGGACGGGTCGATCACCGTCAGCAACGCCTACGACCTCGCCAAGCTCGATCCCGAGCAGCAGAAGACGCAGCTCGCGAAAATGCTGGCGGCCACGGCCGATCAGCCGAAGAAGAAGCGCGGTCGCGCGAAGAAGCAGCGCGAGGCGGCGGGTCGCACGAGCGTCCGCGGCAAGCGCGAGATCCTCGCCTACCAGGCGAAGTGGGAGGCCGACAACGTCGACCCCGCCACGGCCAAGGTCGTTCTCGCCGTCCTCGGCTGGATCCTCGGCGGCCCGCACGAGCCCCGTACGGTCAAGAAGTAGACCCAAACGAAAGCGGCCGGTCCTCAGGGATCGGCCGCTTTTGGCGGTTAAACACCCATGATTCTCCATACGTTCCTGAAAAGTCTCGGAGACACTGCCAGTGCGGTGGCAGATACCCTCAAGTCGAAAGGCATCAGGGGCCGTCGGGGCTCCCGTTGCCACTGTCCGATTGCGATCGCCATCTACGAGAACTGCTCGCTACGCGTACGCATCTCCAGCCACGCGGTTAACAGTGACGACAGCGACGGACTGCGCCTAGCGTGTCTTTTGGACTATCCTGCGGTACATGATTTTATCTGTCGGTTCGATAACGGTTACTACCCAGGTCTCGAGTGGTGAAGCTTCGTACGCTGCGAAAACAACGCCGTCGCCGATGGCGCGAGATGTACAAGGCGATGCGTCGCAACCACGGTCGTCACGATCGATGGTCCGATCCTTACACGTTGGCACGGTTGACGCAAATGCTCGAACACGAGTGGCGAATCATTCGCGCGCGGATCGCCGCACCCACACTCCGTACAAAGCCCTAATGAAACCCGAACATCTCAAAGCACTCACCGCGATTCCCGGCTACGCCGACCTCTCGAAAAAGGATCGCGCCGAGCTTGGAAAGTTCGTCGAGTTTTTGGAGCGTCGCGCCGAGTCTCCCGAGGAGAGCCTTGTCGACGCCCACGACGAACACTACGCAGTGCGGCCGACGCGCGAGGATCTGTATCTCGCAGTCGAAAACATCAAGGAACTCGTGTCCCACGCAAGACGTTCAGCCGGACCGCCTGCGTTGGACGAGCTACAGAAGGTTAGTAAGTGGCTCAAGTGGACGGCGCGGCAGAAGCCGTCTAAGTCTTGACAGACCCTCTAGGCGGTCACATCTTTCCCTCATGACCTCGTTCACCACAATGTTCACCGTGACTCTCCGCAAGATCAGTTCCGGCTACAAGATCGTGGCCTTCCAGCTGGATCGCCTCGAGCACGCCTACGCGATCTCCCAAACGCTGCTCGCCTCCCCCGCGTACTCGCGGTGCTACGCGGTGTGTACGGACTGGCAGGGCACTCCGATGTTCACCCTCCAACCGGGAGGGGTCGGAGTGATCCCCCCGCCGCAGATGGCGCCGCCGATGGCCCCTCCGCCTCCCCCGCCGCCTCCGGTGTACCCGCAGTACCCGCAGGCCCTTCCCCAGCAGGCGGCGTATCCGGCGTACCCGGAGCCGCAGCAGGTGGAGGTGATCCCGGGCTCGATCCCATACCGCCAGGTCCCCGAGGACCGTCGGCCGGTCTTCGATAGCTACTCGCCGGAGCCGCGCCCGCGGCCGCGCCTTCTCGGCGGAGGCTCGCGGTGAACCCGTGCCCTCACGCCTCAAACGTCCGAACTCAGATCGACGAGCACCGCGCGTACTGCGAGAGCTGTGAAGGACTGGTTGTTCGCGATCTCGACGGTACGTGGCGGAAACGCGCCCCCGTCGAGGGAAACGATGTGCTGGAGGATCTACGGATACGGTTTTTTGGTGGAGGTTCGCGGTGAGAGAAAAAACCCGACTGTATGGTTTCGGCGAAGTACTCGGAGCCACGCGCGAATCGCGTAAGTTCGCCTCTCGTGCCAGTGACGAGAACCACCCTGGTCGTCCACTTCATCGGCGTGTCAGGAGAGCCCTCAAAAGGAGTCGTCGTCAGGCCGTCGAGCGTTTCGAGCGGGACCAGGACGGATCTTAGGCGATCTGCGCGTTGATGTGACCGGCCGCACCACTAGCGCCAGCCACACCCGTTCCATATCCGGCGCCGCCCGATCCGGCATTGACATCAATGGTGCCGGAACCGGAGCGGAAACGTGAAAGCTGAAGAATGACGCCTCCGCCTCCGCCTCCACCGCCTCCCGCGTTACCCGCACTGCCCGATCCGGCAGCTCCATTTCCACCGCGAGCATGGATCGCGCCATTGTTCACGAGGTTGTAGACGTGAAGCACCATAGTGCCGCCGCCACCGCCTCCACCGCCGCCCGTTGCACCGGCGTTATCGGAACCACCGCCGCCTCCGCCTGCGCCGCCCTGGATGGGATTGATCGATGCGCCGGTGCCCGCGCCTTGCTGGGTAAATAGGTAGCCGGTCTGCATCGGGGTGAGGAAGTTCGAACCGCCGTTTGAGGCGCTCGCTATGTACGTACCGCCGCTTCCACCGGTATGCGTCGGCGTAGACGCGGCAGTGTCGCCGCCTTTTCCGCCTGTGGAGCCCGTATTGTCTCCAAGGGTGTTGGTGCTAGAAACCGGGGCTGCGCCCGAACCGTTTGCGTTGGTACCCCCCGCCGCCCCAGCATTGCCAACACCGAGGGTGCCAGCGTTAGTGGCCGCACCGGCAACTCCGAGGGCGGCGCTATTTCCATCGGCCGAAATCGTGCCATTGTTGGTCAGAAGTCCCTGACAGAAGAGGCGAAAACCAGCAGTCTTGATGGTCGCAGTAGTATTGACGGTTCCGTTCGCAAGGAAGGTGTCCTTAGTGAGCGTATAGGTCGAACCAACTAGGTTCGCAAAGGAAAACGTCGCCACTCCATCGAACACTGCAGTTCCATGAAGACCATCGCCGTAGACGATCGATGCCGTACCGAGATCCAACGGATTGGCAACCTCATCGGCCAGCTCGCTGATGCCTACGGTGACAGTTCCTGCAGCCTCGAGCGCCTGCAGCGAAACCATCGCGGACAGCTGTCCGTAGGATCGGTACGTCGTGATCGAGCCCGCAACGGGGATCGTCGCATACACGTCCGTCAAATAGACCGGAGACGCCGAAACATTGGTTATAGTCACATTAGGCATAATCCCAATGTAACTGAACCGTAGCGGTCGGGATCCCCCTGTTCGTTCGCGAGTAGGCGCCCGCGTCAAACCTACAAAACTATTAGCTATTCGGCTCTCACGGTTCGACCTTTACGACCTTGCCGTAGATATGATGTCGCGGAGTCCAGCCGTTGATCCCACCATGGTTGTTGCCGATTTGGTAGCGACCATCTTGCCCTACGGCTTTTACGAGGTGCAGGTAGTCTTTGCCCGCTACATGAGCAAGAACGATGTCACCCGCTTCAATGGGGTCTGCGGCGGGCGTCACAGTTACCTGTTGCCCGCTCTCGATTTTGCCACTCATCGAGTTGCCTCGGGGACGAAACTGGACGGTCTCGCCCTTGACTGGCCCAGGTCACGGCGCTTTCTTTCGCAACGCCCACTTCAAACGCTCTTCAACCGTCGCATCGTGAGCGATCTCTCCGTACAGGTCGCAACATTTCGGACACAACGAGAACGGACCTTGCGTCAGACGCTGCCACCAAGAACCCTTCTTTGACAGTTGCGGTCCCCACCCCCATCCTGACGGGACAATAGACGCCGAAAAGTCCGAGACCTTGGCCACGATCCCGCATTCGTCGCAGGTCCATTCGTGGATTTTCACGTCGTATGTGCGGTACCCCATTAACTACCGCTCCGGACGAGGCGTTGGAGTAGCAGCCGCATCGAGGTCCGCCTGCTTGGCCTCCGCACCGTAACCGTCGAGGTAACAGTGAACACCCCAGGCGGTCCACCACTCGAGAGTGGCTCCGCCCTCGCGGTTGAAGCGGTTGAGGCACTCCCAGTTGATCGACTTGACGTCTGTGAAGGGATGATGAGGCTTTTGTAGCGCGGGTTCGGGTAGTCCACAGGTCCGTCAGGGCAGTAGATGGACACGGCGAGTTCGGGCATATCTACCGGCTTCCCCTCAACGACTGCGCCGCTGCCGCGCGAGTATAGCCCCCAAACGGTAGCGGTGCGGGTCTGCCCCTTGTAGGCGATGGCCGCCTTCGGCCAGCTCACGCAGACCCCATCGCGGAGAGGTCGATTCGTTCGGCAAGGGCGGGCGCGACATCGTCGACAACGCCGATCCGCGTCAGCTCTTTCACCGGAATATCCGCGATCAGCCGTTCCCATCCTGGCGTCCCCCAGGCGGCCTCGACGTAGCTTCTCAGGTAGAGGGTGACCGGCAAGGGGATCTCGGCGCGCCGTGCGGCCTCGTGACGGTGTGTGCCGCTGAGGAGCTGGACTCGACCGTCCTTGGGATAGCCGACCAATGCCGGCATCGAGGGGTCGAAGCCGTGCGCGGCGAAGGCCTCGGCGAGCAGCTCGACTTTCTGGGAGTCGCGGCTGCCCAGGGAGAGGTCGAGCGAGTGCGGAGGGTCGCAATCGCTTGGATCGAGGAGGATGTACTGGCGGGCATAACGAAGCGGATCGTTCATGGAGGGGTCAATCTCTTGAAGAAAACGATATAGCATTCGCTGTGAGGGCTATAGAGGACCGAGTAGGGCTCCCAGCCATCTAGCGTCTCCGCCTCAAGTCTTTGAGCGAGTTCCATGAAGTCCGCGCTAATCAGCCTGGTTTGCCAGCGGCAAGCCGAGATCGAGCCGGAATCGCGATAGCCTGTCATTGAGATCTCACACATCGGCAGTCGTAAATGTCAGGGTTTGTTGCGAATCTCAGACAGTGGCACTTGATAATAGGGTCGTGGTTCTTCCAGCAACAACAGAACCCGCAGGGCAGCTTTGTTCCGCAGGCATTTTCGCAGCCTTCTTGATGCGCGTTGGGGGCGACAAGGGTGCATTTGTTGCAGGGAAGCATTAGGGACTTTCTGTGTTCGCAATCGAGGTCGAGGAGAATTTGCGGAGCGGTCAAGACTGCATACTCGATTGAGCGCTCAGTTGGGATCGGTACGTGTCCTCGCTCTTCGAGCGTTCGCCATCCGCGTAAAGCGGGTCCAACCCTAACACTTCGCGGAGAAGGTTGCCGAAGACTTGCAGGGCATTGGGGTTCGGAGGACGGAGGGCCTGTCCTGGCTTTCGCTTGTGCGACCGCTTGGCATTCATCGCTCAGACCCCAGTTCGTGCTGCGGGAACATAGGGAAGACGCGGATCGCCCTTGATGTGCGCATCCCGCCAGTAGGAGAGGACTGCCACCCACTCTCGAGGCCCCGGCGCACGGACCCCCCGCTTGAGGAGCCGCATCGCGTCGTCCCCAGCGACGCTCATCCCCTCGTAGATCTTGTACCCGCGCCGACGAAGCTGGGTGCGCACCTTATCGCACATGGGCAGCTCGCCGCGTTCGATTCTAACGCACTCGTGCCCGCGGACGTCCCAGCGGTGGGAATGTTCGCGCGGAGCCCGTGGCGCGCCGCCCAGGGGCCTTCTCGGGGGTGTTACGAGTTCGTCCTTCAGGCCGACCATGTAAAAGGGGGCTGGGAGGGGAAGGAGCTGTTTGGCTTGCTTGGAGAGGTTTTTCCGGTCCAAACGATTCGCGAAGGTAGGCGCGTAGGGCTGAATGATGCGTTTGTGCTGATTAATTTGGTCGACGATCATCGTGAGTACCCACGGATCGAGGGTGGCCGGTTGGTACCACTCACCGTCACGATAGGTCGCCGACCAGCCCGCGAACGCTCCGGTGGGCATATCGAAGCCCATGACGGTCCACGCGAAAGGAGTATCGCCCTCCCACGCCAGAAGCTGGCCGAGAAGCCGGCACTTGGGGTTTCCTAGCTTGGCGAGCCCCGCTCGGGTCAGCCGAAGCTCCGCGTACATCTCCGGAAGGACGTGCTTGCACCCGTAGCTGAAAAAGACGCTGTCAAAGGGGAGGCGGTCCGGGAAGGGCCATTTCGGGCCGTCCTCCATGTAGAGCGCGGTCAGCTTGTCTGCGGAAGCCTGATCGGGCGGCGTCTCGGGACTGTAGGGGGTCCACTCGATGCCAGCGAGATCGTGGGTGTAACGGTCAGCGCGCTTGTAGAGGTCGAGCCACCGCTCGGGATGGACCGTAAAGAGTCGCGCCCGCTGGAGAGCCGACCAGATCCGCCGAGCCTGATCGGTCGCGGTCTCGTTAGAGATCCCATCGATCCCCGCGCCGCCGTCGCGGGCCTGCGCGAAAGCCGACTCGGACCCCATGAGGAACGCCTTGACCGCGTCATCGACGAACGCTTTCTCAGTCTTGTAGGGGTTCATGGCTTCTCAGTAGGAGGCGTCACGTAGCCGGGATCGCCCGGCTTGAGCGCGAACGTCTTGCGAAGCTCTGGTGATGCGGGAAGAGCCTCGGCAAGACACCAGATGAGATCGTAGAGGAGGCGATGCGGCTTGTCCTTCCACTCGGCGCCCAAAAAGCCTTTCCCGGAAGGAGCGTTCCAGTATTCGTCTAGGGTGTAGCCGCCGCGCGGTGTACGAACCGCCGCCGCCTTCAAGCGCCCTCGTTCCTCGGCTTCTCCATCGACGCGCGCGAGCAGCGCCGCGAGGTCATGTTCGTAGACCGGTGGGCGCAGATACCCGCGCGCCAGCTCTCGGAATGTCTCGAGATCTGCGAGATCCTCGCTCGGAGGCTTCGAACGGTTGAGATCGAGAGTCCCGACGTGGACCGTTCCCTCGAATGTCTTCGGCGCTGTCGCCCCCTGGAGCGGATGCGCCGCAACTAGTTCGGCACGGAGGTTCTCGACTTCGGCGCACTTGGGACAGGCTTCCAACGCTGGCTCGGCGCGGAGCTTCGCGATTTCGACCTGGTTGCGTTTCACCGCGTCGTAGGTGGTCTCGTCATTCTGCGCACCGACCGCGCCGCGAATCCAACCGAGTTCGACGATCGGCTCGATGCCGGCTACCAAGGGGAATGGGCCTCCATTGCCGGTACGCATCCACTCCTCGAACGCGTCGGCCGTCATCAGGTACGTGATTCGGGCGTCCTCGACATCCTCGAGCGACGCTTGCCCCGTGTGCAGCTCCGCGATCAGCCCGCGCACTGTTGCAGCGTCGATCTGGCTGGCGCCCATCTCAAGCAGGGTTCGCGCATCGCCAAGCCACGATCCGGACGTCGGCTTGGTCGGAGATGCCGGTCGGGACGGGATCATCACGCTCCGCGTGGCAGGATCGTACCCGGAAAGCGCCGCGATAATCGGTGAAGGTGTCGCCGTGCCCGGCTTCGGCGATGGCGATTTGGAGTCTTTGGTTCGCTTCTTGCTCATTGGAAAATCCATCGCCACCAAGGTCGTTTCAGCCGCTCGAATCGAGCGTCTTGCTCGGTGATCGAGGCTTTAACGACGCCCCACTGCGTCGAAAGGGTATTGAGTTCTCGTGCGATCCTGCGTTGCCAAGCGAGAAATTCGCGGCGCAGCTCTTGTTCTCGCTCTTTCTCCTCCTGCGTGCGCGCAGGGTCGGGCTCGCGGTACGGTGAGGGGCTCGGTGAGGGACTCGCAGAGTGATTCATACGGCCACATCATCCAGCGCGTCGCTGAGCTTCTTCTCACACGCCGCAGAGCAGACGTAGATCGGGCCGAAGACGTTCATGGTCCTCGAGCCGTCCGTGGCGGTTCCGCATTCGGCGCATGTTTTGTCCGGAGGGAATCCCGGGTCGGGTTGCTTGTCGTGTGCCTCAGGGGGACTTGCCACGTCGCGCCTCCCTCTCCGCCTCTTCGCGTGCGCACTCCCGGACCGCGTAGAGAGCATCGTTGATAGTGAACGTATCGCCCGGGCGATTCGTTCGGAGCATGTGTTCTTCCTTCAGCGCCCTCCCGACCCGCGTCAGCCACGACGGTACACGCGGCGTCGCAGGCGCGCGCGATCCCCAGCCGTTCGGCGCGCCCTTGCTCTTTTTCCCCGGCATCAGTCGATCCTCACGTCGGAGATGGTAACCTCGAAATCCACCCCGTCAAGGCTTAGCCAGAAGCTGCGCTCGCCCTCCCCCTCCGGAGAGATCACATGCTCCGCAAGCTTTTGCTGAAGAGCTGTCTTGGCTTTCTCCTTGAATCGTTTTCGCATAGCTGCCGTGGCAGCCTCGGCGGCGCGTTTGGCCTCGAGTTGGGTTCCCGTGTACTGCCACCACCGCTCATAAGCCTCTTCGAGCGCTGTGAGTGCCGCGCTCGGCGTAAGCGCGTCGCCATTCCAGAAATGCTTCACCAACGGCGGCGAAGACTCGCCCGCGATCGTAAGATCTCGACCTCCGTAGGTCTCGAGAAGCACAATGGCCAGTCGTTTGTTCTCGAGCGACCAGGGGAGAGTGACGACAATCGCGCCCGACTTGGGAGGTCCGTAACGACCGCCTTGGGTGAGAATTTTCTTACCCTGTTCCGAGATGGCTTTTCGGTCCGCCAGCGTAAGCGTGATCCGCGACGGTTCTCGAAGGCTAGGCGTTGCCATCGGTGTCTCGCGCCCGCACCTTCCCGGAGTGCTTGAACGGAGGATCGCCCTCCTTCGCCTGAACGTAGCGCGAACAGTCGTTGCAGTGGAGTCCCGTACAGCGTCCGCGAAACTTCTTGGGCTCCGTCCCCTCCGCGTACTCCCCAGGCCGCTCCGTGTCCAAGAAGTGTGTGGAGATGTCATGACCACACCTACACGTCTCAGCGAGCCCATTCATTTGGCCAACTCCTCTTCAATCGTCGCGCGTAGCGCATCGGGAACGTAGGGGAGGGCTTGTTTGAGGAGCTGGACCTGCGTACGGAGGCGGACCTTGGGATAGCACCTCGAGCAGCTGGCTCCGGGCTCGTAAACGTCCTCGATGGCGCAGCCGCATTCCGCGCACGGGTAGAGGGCGAAGTCGCCTGACTTCAAGCCTGCTTGGAATCGTTTCTGGTCCTCGCGCGGAGCGACCATGCAGTATTCGGAGCAATAGAAGCCATAGCCGTCGTCGTGAATATCCTGGAGGCAGACTTCGCAGACTTTCACGGTCGAACCTCGATTGTAGCGCGAACGTCCGCCGCAAGAGCCCGCGCGGCTCGTACGGTATCGGCGAGGATCTCCTCGGAGTAGGTCTGGCGGACCTCGACGAGAGAGGACCACCGCTCGAGGGTTTCGGCGAACGCGTGCGTCCACTTGGCGAACCCTGCGATCTCCTCGGGCCTCTTGGGGAGTACCACGAGGATCTCGCTGGCGAACTCACCGAAGTTGATTTGAATCAAACGGCACCGAAGATCGGTCACGCGCGCCGTCAGGGTCTTCGCAAGCTGGGTGTGACGGGGTTCGGCCATGCAATCAACCTACGCAGTGAACGTGGACTGTCAAGGCTTAGAGTCCCGCCGGCACGGCACATCCGCGGTCGCGCCGCACTTCTCGCAAACCGTGTGCACCGTACAACGCCGGTGATTTCCCTCGTAGAACCATGTGCCGATCAGCCACACGACGATGAGGACGTCACACACGGCGCGAGGGTAGCCATGCCCAACCACCCTACAGAACTAGGAGAGAATTGTCAACCCGTATAAGCGGCAGTGATCTCGCTGGGTTTCAGCATCACCGCCGCGGCCACGCGAAGCGGGAACGTCAACGTTCCGAGAGTCCCAAGAAACGTCGGGGCCGCTTGAGGATCGTAGGTGACAACCACGGGAAGCGACTTTCTTTCCAAGCATGTTCCCATGGCGGAGCCGGAGAGACGCCCGGCGATCCATGCGTGGACATTTTTTCGGCCTTGGCGGACGCAACGCTCGCGGCCCAGTTGCTGCACGACAAAGCGGGCATCGGACAACATGAGGGCTTCGGCGTGCGCGACCACGCGCCCGGCTTGGCGGATAGAGAAGGTGTGAAGGCGATCGCCGTGGAGGTTTCGGTAGACCTGGACCTCTCGCGATCGGTCGAGGAACCGTCCCTTGTACGAGAAGAGCTTGTAGGGGAGGCGGAGGGGGTCTAGGTAGCGGTTGGGCTGCCATGGCGGCGCGTACGGGTAGGCGAACCATTCGCGTGTCTTTGCGTGGGCGGAGTCCATTAGAACCTCGACTTGTCCTGCTTGGTCCGTACGGACTTTTTTGGATTGGGGGAGCCATCGGGAAGAAGCGCCCGATTGCCTGCCCAGCACTCCTCGGCCTCGAGTAGAAGGGGCGCCCACTTGAGGTATTCGGCGCGTGTACGCGGATCGGCGAAGAAGCGTTTGAAGTCGCCGGGCCTATAGGCGGCCACGTTGAGCAGCCGATTTGAGGGTACAGAGAGCGCACAACCGACTGTGGCCGGCGCATCCGATCGCCAATTCTCGGACGCCTTAGGTCGCTTCCACTGGAAGGTGCAGCTTTTGTCGCGCGACACGCGCGTAGCCTTCGCGATCGCCCCAGGTCCGGGATTCCCGTACGGGTGGAAGTGGGTGCGTCGGTAGGCGCTGTACCCGCTCCGGCTACGCCGGTCCTCGCGCTCGTTCTCCTTGGCCGCTTCCTGCCTAAGCCAGAAGTCCATCTGGCCGACGCAAACGGAGCCCGCACGAAGCGACGCATTGAGCGCTTTCTGGTAGGCCTCGAAATCCGGCTTGTCGCCGGCGACGAGCGCTCGGGAGTCGTCGTAAATCAATTCGAGAGCTTCGGAGAAGCTCTTCGGCGACCAAAGCGTCCACGCCGGATGGGGGTGCAGACACGGCGAGCGATCCAAGAGTCCTTGAAGGATCAAAACGAGCCTGTTGTGGTGGTCCTCCTGATCGCGAATGAACTTGGCGATGTCGTCGTAGTAGACGTTGGACACGTCGAACGGTTTGTACTCCTCCTCAACGCGAGACCACGATCCTCGACGTGCGAAAAACTGGTCCTCGTCCGGGAGCTTCGAAAGGCGCTCGTCTTCGGCGCGCTCCGCCTCGAGAAGGCTTTCGTACTCATTTTGGCCGATGATTTTTTGTACATTATCGGCAAACATCTCCGCGTAGAGCTTCCCCTCTAGCGTGTGGCGCGCCATGTCCGGGAAAAGCTTCTCGCCGAACTCGATCTCCGTCGATAGTCGAAATAGCTGCTCGCCGTTTCGAATGTAGAGGTAGGTCAGCTTGTCCGTTTGGGCCTCGTGCCAGAGCTGGATCAGATCTTCCACGGATCCACTCCATTCACGCGCCTTCTCGAAGCGACGTACCTGGAACGCCAAAATCGTCCGCGGATACGGGAGGAGCCGCTCAAGATGCTCGGGTCGCGAGAGCCACGCATCGAACGCCCCGATCGACTCGAGTGTCATCCCGCCGGTCTCGTACTCGGCCAGGCACTCTTCGTCCATGTAGGCGCGACGCTGGAAGAGGTGTACCTTCTCCTCGACCCCAGCGGGCTCGCCCTGTTTGATCTCGACGAGCTTTTCGACAAGGCCCGCGTACAGCTCGACGTTGAAGATACGGTTCTCGATCGCACCCATCGCCTTTTTGAGAGAGCCGGCCTGCGCCTTCAACGGGAGCAGCGAAGCGCCTGTCCAGCGGGCGATCTTTTCGTTGGCCTTTTCGATCTGTTTGAACAGCTCGGGAAACGTTTTGTCCCTGGCCCTAACGAGGGCCTTCTTGTACTTCTTTGGGTCCTCCGATTGCCCGTGGACGGCCAGCGCCTGTGTCTCTTGGGTCGCAGGTGCGAGGGCCAGACCAGCAGGGATGGCGAGTCGAGCGGCGAGGGCCTTGACCTCCTCCATCAACGCGACCGCACGTTGCGTGTGCTCGGCGACCTTGCTTTGGATGTGCAGGGCCGCGTTAGGCTCGTACGTACACGCCAAGTGAAAATGGTCGTCATGGATCCGCCAGGACGACCTACCCGGAGTCTCGACCTCGACGTAATTGGACCCGATGGCGGTAACACAGACAAGCTTACGGTAGCTCTTCCCGTTCTCGTCGAGAAGAAGCCGCCAGTACCACTTGCCCACCGCGGGCGCGGCGGCGTCCTCCCCGAGAGGCAGCTCATCGGCCGGAACGACGTGTGGTTTTGTGAGATCGCTCACGGGAACAACGTGCGGCCGAGGTTCGCTTGTGTCAAGGGTTAGCGGCTACGAGTCCTTGTGGTAGTCACACATAGCGGGAACGATCCCGCACGGACACTGCAAGAGATACTTCGCCATCTTCGGACGCGGAGTAACCGCGAGAACAGTTGTCGAGGAATCTCCCCACCAGAAGTGTTTGCCGGCATGGCCGGCATAGAGCGGATCGTTAGGATTGACGCCGAGGGGCTCCAAATGTTTGGAGTAGATCAGATCGCCCCAGGTGGGGAGACCCTCCGGCGGGTCGAAGATCCAAAAAAGAGGTGGACAGCGGGCAGGTGTCACAACATAGACAGCATGTACCGTACACGCAGGCCCTATCCCCTGGATCCGCAGACGAACACGATCGCCCACCTGAAGAGTATCCCGCAGATCCATTAGGCGTCCTTGTGGTAATCGCAGATCCTGGCGGGCATCCCGCAAGGACAGTCGTTTGGGTACCTAGGCGCTGATGGCGACTTGGAGTCGAGGACTTCGAGAATGTCCTCTTCTGGCGATACACACCAGCAGCCTTCCCGCAAGGGATCTAGACCCAGAGCCACGAGCCGGCTGTGCAGAAGAAAGTCGAGGCTGTACCGCAGGTTGAGGCGCCAACCGTCGCCTTCGGGCCACCAGATGAAAGCGTCGTTTCCGATAAATCCTAGCCAGACGGCATCTCGCGCGCAGTCGTGTCGGAAGTTCGGAGCAGTACGCACTTTCGAACCAATTGGCAGCGAGCGGAAATCCATCACATGTCCTTATGGTAGTCGCAGATCCTGGCAGGCATCCCACAGGGGCACTCGTGGGGGTACTTAGGGGGACGCGGGTCTTGGGCATCGATGACGGTCAGTCCGTCGCCCGTCGGGGCGACTGCCCAACAACCGTAATGATTGGGGTCGAGACCTAACGCTTGGAGTCGAGTGCGAAGCGGGACATCCATGGGGCGGCTAACGCCTAGCCTCCAACCGCCACCCTCGGGCCACCAAATGAAGGCGTCGTCTCCGACAAATCCCAGCCAGCGGGCGTTACGCTCGGGGTAGGCGCAATGCGCGTAGCGAACGTGCGCGCCGACAGGGAGAGACCGAAAGTCCACCATCACATGTCCTTGTGATACTCACAGAGAGCAGCGCGCATTCCGCAAGGGCACTCGTGGGGGTACTTGGGCCCGGCCGGTTTCTGCGCATCAGAAACTTTCCATAGGATATCGACATCGCCGGTGACAGGCTTGAAGCGTCTGTCGGCGGGATTCGCTTCGGGGACAAGTCTTTTTACGGCATCTATGTAGTCGAGATTGGACGAGGACCAGCAGTAGTGGGGCGCGTAGCAACTAAGAACCCACACGTAGTTCGTAGAGCAGTCGATCTGGCCCAACCACACCGCATCGGTCTCGAGGATGATCCTCCCGGCGCGAATCCTGATACGAATAACGTCGCCGGGCTTAAGATCCATCGCAGTTAGCTCAGGTTGGAGAAGGCTTTGACGATGAACGTGAACAGCACGAACAGCGCCAGCAAGGCGAGAATGGCCGCAGCGATGGCCACGCCACCCCACAGCGGCGCGAGCACCCACACCCAGTCCCAGTCGATGACACGACCGAGCTTCAAACCGATGAAGAGAAGCCCGAGAGCGGTCGTGAAGCTCAGTCCGCCGCTCGTCGCCATTTCTGAGTTGCTCGAATTGCCCGAATTGCTCATTTCGTCCTCTTCGCCAGCAACCGTCGCGCCTCTGCGACGGTTGCTCGATGCTTTTCTTCCAGCGGTGCCATCGCCGCGTCAGTCTCTTCGCGCATCAGGTCCGCAACCTTTTCCTGTAGACGCCTGATCGTCGCGAGCTGCTTCTTGCTAGGAGCGGCCGAGAATCCGGCATACGTCTTTACGATCTTTCTATTCAACGACCGTATCCGCCACCGACGAAACCTCTTCCCCAACCAGCGAAGCCTTCGACGAAACGCGTACCACGCAGCCCCGACGAAAGGGAGTGACATCAGAAGCGCGTTCGTCTCATCGGAACACCAATGCAAGTGCGGGATATCCTTCGGCTTTGGGCCGGTGGTCGCCCGAGAGTCGAGTCTCACGGGGACCTTCATACCATACGCCCGACCGATTGTCTCGTCAATAGTTCGGCTCATCCGTAGCACTTCTGCAAGTGGTGGAGCGACCTACGAGCCCCGGCGTGTTCGGTTAGGCTCTAGGGGATGGACGCAGAAACGCTCTCGGATCTTTTGACGCAGCTGGCCCAGCTCGGAACCACTCACAAGTGGCTCCCGTTGGCGATCCTGGTGATGAGCTGGGGAACGGCACTCACGAACAACTGGTCGCGATTCCCCGTAACGGTTCCAACGCGCTACCAGCCGCTCGTGGTGCTGGTGATGGGCCAGGTTTACGGCATGCTCGAGGCGGTCCTCGGCGGAGCCAGCTGGAAGAACGCGGTCGTCTCGGGTCTCGTGGCCTCAGTGGGTACGATGGGCGCCTACGACGTCGTGATGAAGGCACTCTTCAACGGCCAAGTCCCGCCATGGCTCGCCTGGCTGGCAGCGGCAAAGACGCCGCCTCCGGCGCCCGAGGATCCACCTAAGACTGAGTAGCAAAAGGTCCGTACGGACCTTTCACTCGTAGTCGCAATCGTCCTCTGCGAAATCGTCGAGGAAGTCCGCCTCCTCCAACCGGTCGACGCACTGATCGCGATCGTCCTCGTCAAACTGTTGGAGTAGCAGGTCGACTGCGCGTTGCGTCTCTTCTTCCGTCAAAGGGCCCCACGTTTTACCCTCACAGGTCACACGGACGATCTCGCATTCGAGGGGAGCACCAGGAGAGAAGTTTTCCGGGGGTCCCCAAACCCCGCGGTCGCGCTGTCCCGGCCAGACCTCGCCACCGACGAGAAGCTCGTATTCGCGATCGTCGCGTTCGACGTCCATCCGGATCGAGTAGGAACGAGGTTTCATTGAGGGACCCTCTTAATCTTGAAGGGCGCGCCAGGGCCGATCCACGCAGGCGACCACTGCCACAGCTCGACTTCTTTGCGGGACCGAACGTACCCTTTCCGGTTGAGGATCGCAAGCAGCCAATCGTGGCCGGTCACGATGATCTCCAGGCGCCGGATCTCGATCTTGCAGTCGATGTCCTCGGGATCCGAGAGGAGCGTGTCACGCGCAAAGGTCCGTGCCTCTGCGAGTGAGGAGAAGTGGTAGTCCTGGAGAGGCTCGGTCTCATCGATCAACGAAGAGTCGATGCGGCAGGCGTAGACCTTCATTCCGGCCACGCCAGGAGGACCACGAGGAGATCCATCTCGTAGGAGATCTTAGGGTCGAACCCGAGCCGCTTGGCAGCCTCGATATCGGCGCGCGCCTCGGTCTGGATCCGTCGGAGCGCGTCTTCCCTCGTGTTGTAGTAGGAGGCGAGGCCAGGCCGACCAAGCGTGTACCACTCCCGGTAGGGACCGACAGGTTTTCGCGTTGCCGTATAGACATCGCTCATTCCGGGCTCGGTATGGGTGTCCACGCGGTAGGAGACTTTCAGAGCCATCGAGGACAACCTAAGCGCCGCGCCGATCCTGTCAAGGGATGACTTTTGCGGGTTGACGCGTGCGTGGATATGCCGTAGGTTCTCTTCGTGAGTTGCGATCGTTTCATCTGGTTTCGGACTCGGAAGCCCCCGACGAAAGCGAAGCTCAGGTGGTTTCTGGAAGACCACTTCAACGGAATGGGCGTCTCCGTAGAGGCGACGTCCGATAGATTCTTCGTGAACCTCCCTGGAAACACCTATCACACGCTCACGCGGCTCGAGCCCGACTCGACACCCGTTAGGGCCATGGGCGATCCCCACCGTCGATGGATCGAGGTCTACATGGGGAGGGATAACCTCGACGTGATCACGCGCTTTCAGGACTGGGTGACGAACGATCTCGCCGACGGTCTTGCGCGACATCTCGCCCGCTACTGGGAAGCGGACGAATTGGAGACCGAATGAGCCTCTCGTTCTATCTGGACGACTTCGACGCGAAGGCCTAGGGAGGCTCGCCGAGCAGGTCCGATCAGCCCTTCCCTCGAAAGCCCGTGAGATTCTCAAAGAGGCGCTCGAGACAAACTACAAAGAAGAACAGGCCTTCCTGATCAAAGAGGGTTACGCGGACCGCCGGTTCTACGACCGGGAATATCTGATCAAGGGCGCCCTGCGCGAGCTGGCGCGCTGATGAAACTCAAGCCGCTCTTGCCGCCCGACGAAGATACCCCGCCGCTCGAGGCGGTCTACCGGTGGTGCCTCCTAGGCGAGGAGGGGAAGGCGGGCGAACTGCTGCTCGATCACGTCGAGGAAAAGCTGCTCAGAGACTGTCGTTGAAGGACGGGCAGTCCCGGCGGTGCACGTCGGCCTTGACCATCGCCCGTGCGAATCCGAGCATGTCCGAAAGGCCCTCCTCGTGCCAATTCCAGCTCATTAGGCCGCCGCCGCTCCCACGCATGACCATTGCTTGGACAGCGGCCAACGAGCCCGAGCGAGCCCGAAGGCCGCCTCGAGTCCCGGAGCGTAGAAGGTGTCGATATCGCCGCGATCGTTCATGACTTTGAAATAACGCCAATCCATTTGATGTGTCGCGCTTCGTTGAGCGCGTCTCCTACGCACACCATAAGACCCCAGGTGTAGGAGTCAAGGGTTGGACTTGCGATGGTCGTGTACCGGACAGAGGACGTACTCGCTGTGGGCGAGGTGCCCCGTGCACGCCTGTTGCTCCGCCTTTTTGAGGTCACGCTCCGCCCGGAGCGTGCGAAGCTCGACGAGCCACTTCCCGAGCTGACGGTGCTCGTCCCCGCAGATCGAGCCGGTATTCTGAAGTGCCACGTCAAACGCATGGTCGATTGCCTCGTCCAGCGCTTGTGCGTCCTCTATCTGCTTGTTCTCGTTCACGGAAGCCTCGTCAGGAAATCGTAGACATCGCGGTTCCATCGGGCATCGGCAAGCGCGTTGTGCTCGCCGCACTCCTGGGTGGGCAGCTTAGGGTTGCCCTTCATCACCGCAAGCTGCTTGAGATCCATGCAGAACTTGGGGAATCGCTTCGGAAGATCCATCATCGTCCCGAAGAGCTGACAGAAAGCCACCCAATCGTAAGCAGCATAATAAGCCCAAAATGTAGGCGATTCCTCGAGTACGAACGCCTCGATATCGCTGTAAAGTAGATGGTAGGGTCTCCACGCGGCGTTTCCGTACCGGGGGAGCTGCGGAAGGATGTTTCGGCGCACCCAGCGGCTCACCCGGTGCAGCTGCGCGTCCTCGTTGACCGCGTAGTATGCACGGCCATCGGCGGCGACGAGAGCGATCGAGATGAGGTCGATGGTCGATCCGTCCTCATGGAATTCCGCATCGAGAAAGTAGTTCACGGAAGGACCTCCCACTCCAGGCACTCGGCGATCGTCGCCGCAAAGAGGTTAACTGCGAGGTCGCGACCGCTCATGGTTTCGTCTTCGGGTAGAGGTCCTCAATGCGATTCGCATGGTCAAAGGCGTCCTAAGCGTCACGGGCAGTGTCGAGGGGCTGGAAGATCACATGGCACGCGAACGCGTGCGTCGTGAGCTTGGTCAGGCGCTCTGGGAGGACCTTCTCGGCGTCGTCATCTCGAATCGAGCGGTCGAAGACTACGATGCAACCTTTGAGACGATCTGTCATGCGGCCTCGACTTGGATTCGGGCAGCGGCATCAGCGAGCACGGCAACCCGCTTGTAGGCGTTCGCTTTCAGTGCCTTCTCGGCCTCGAGATGCAAACGTCGTAGCTGGCCGGGGACAAGCCGACGCGGCTCCGCTGACGGGTCGCATCGGAACATTTCGTTGGTAGACATGGAAACGGCCTCGCCGTTCGACTCTAGGAGCCACCTACCGTTAGGGCCCGGTCTAGCGGCTCCACGAAAGAGACGGCCGCGGTGCCGGCAGTACATGAACTCGCCGCTCACAAGGGGAAGACGGTCCCTGTCCAGGGGAGGCTCGCAGCACACCGAGGCAACTGTTGGCCAGCCGCTAGCGTCTCTCTCCCAACGACCGCCGCATTTCCAGTCGCTCTCGAAATTCCACTGCTGGTTGAACCGCGCGAGCGGATTGCCCTCGTCGGTTCGACCCTGGGCGTGTCTGAGAACCGAAAGAGGGCCGCTGATGCGAGCGTCGAGGGGATAGCCGCATTCGCGCAGCTTTTGAAGGACGTGGTTCATCTCGATCGCGCATCTACGCTGCATCATCGGAGACATGTCCAGGAACTTGCAGGATCTGTATCGCCGCCCTCCAGTAGGGTGGAAGTCAAACGCGATGGTTCGTCCGATCGCCTCCGCGTGGAATTCCAACTCGTCCTTTTGTCCCGCATAGTACGAGTGGGCGATGCGCGGGTAGTCGCGAACCGTGTCTGGATCTCGAACAACACTGAAACCGCGACCGACGAGGCGACCCAGAACCCCGCGCAGAAGAGGCAGCATTTTTGGCGCCTCCGAAATGTCGGCCCACGCTCCGATGTGCGTGCCGAAGAAAACGATTCTCCGAGGCTCGATCATCGAAAGTCGCTCGGGTAGGTCGGTAACGCCTCCCACCATCGGCAGTCTGCGGTGGGAACGCTCGTGTAGCCCCAGTAGGTGTCATCAACGGGCACCGCCGGCAGCCAACCGTTGACCTGATCGCTCAGGCCGTGAACGCCATCATCGAACCGTCCGTCATCGCGAATTGTCTTATTGGGGGCCAGACAGACCGCGCAGAGAAGCTCGTGACCGTTTTCGTCGGCACAGCCGTGAACGCCCCGCCAGAGCTTCCGCTCGCCGCCCTTGCACTTCGAACAGCGGTAGTCGAGAGTGAACGGGGCTTTCGGCGGCCGCATCTCTTCCATGAACGCCGTCCAGTCCGCCTGGTCCTCCTCGCTCATTTTGGAAGGATCTTCGTACTTGAGCATGGCAAGCCTCAGCTCTATCGCTTCGACCACTTTGCGCCGTCCATACACGTCGAGCTGCGGCCAGATCCGCCGATAGACCTCGATTACGCCCTTGGTCACGTATCCCTTGAGGTAGGGGTCGATCGCCCGCCGTAGCGCGCAATAACGGCCACGACAGCCCCGCCCATCAGCGTCCCAGCGGCGGTGAACAGCACCCACCGATTGTTGTCGAACGCGACTTGGCCCGCACCCGCGGCTCCCATGAAGACCACGACCGGCATCAACCACTTCGGCATGAGAATTCTCCTTCGCGCGAATTTGGTCACGCTCAACACGGCACTCCGGTAGGGCCCGGCACTGGCGGCGTGTCTCATCGGGAGAACGCTAGCATCCCCGTACGCGATTGTCAAGCCTAGGGCTTAGGGCCGTTGGGGGTGATACCCTAGCGCGGCCTCGCAGTACTCGGCGACGTGCTCCCAAAGCTCACCGAAGCACCAGCAGTCGCAGACCTCGTACTGAGAGGGTATTGGGGCCGGTGGCGGCGCCGTATTGCCGGCGTACACGACGAAGTGGCTGCGTCGGTAGAAAGCCTCCCAGGCCGCCCGTACGGTCTCGTTGTACGTGCGGAGCGCTTTACTGAACGCCTCGGAGACTGTTCTGCAGGTCTCGCACATGCGATCGCTCGACCAGTACCCGTCGAAGAGCGTCTTGTAGTGGGTGTGCGACTCTCCGATTTGGATCACGCTCCTACACTCACAGCACTGCCAGGGCTTGCGCGCCTTCACCGTGGAAACGGTTTGGACCTCGGCGCTCTCGCAGACGCACTCCGCTAGCACTACGTGCCGCGCTCGTTCGAGGGGAGCTTCGCGCGCTTTGGCCGGATCGGAGCGTTTTCGCTGCCGCCGCAGCGGCGGTGGTCCTTGCCCTTGGTTCCGGCGCTATCCGGGATCTGGAGACGGCACTTGTCGCAGGTCATTTGAGATTCTTTCGTGAGAGGTCGCGCTCGGCGCGTTCCAATTTCGCCTCGAGACGACCGATCTCCGAGTAGGCGTCGTCGAGTTGTTTCCGGAGGAGCCCGCACTCGTCGGCGAGCTTTTGAGCGCGATGACGCTCCTGATCGAGGTCCTTTTGGAGGCGCGCCGCCTCCACACTCGGTGGGAGAGGACAGCGCGGGTCGCCGCCGGTCCGTTTGATAACGTCTGGAAACTCCGTGGGAGTCTCTGAGGCGCTGGCAGGAACGACCGGATCTCGGGAAGCTCCGAAGTACTCGAGGGCGGCGACGAGGTTCCGGCGCTTCCGAAAGCGCTGCTTGAGCCAGGCGACAGACGAGTTGGACTCGAAGCCGACCGCGAGCGCGGTCGTACACGATATCGGTTTTTTGATCTGCTCTAGCAGCAGTTCTTTGCTGTCTTGGCGCAAAACCTGATTCATAGGCACATCGGAAAGCTCGACGTAGTCGCCCACCTGAAAGTCTTCGGTCGTTTCCGCCATGCGCTTACCCCTAGCCTATAGGGAGTGGATTGTCAAACAAGCCCGTCGTCTACGGGCGTTGACCCGTTGTAGGTGGGGGCACGTGGCAGCTTGATGGGGAGTGAGATGCGCATCTTGCAGGTCTTGCACTCTTTGGACACGGTGTGTTTCTGCGGGTCGTACGTGTCATCCGTGAGATCGTGCTGGGGATGTGTGTTGGCGACGAAGCGTGCGAGCTGCTGGGACGCCGCATCGATCACGGCGCTTCTGCAACTCGTGCAAAGCCCGTCCTTGGCTGGTTCATAGTTGCCAAAACAGCCGCCGGTGATGCATACCCGGCAGATCTCGCAGCCCCTGGGGCGTTCCGGAGGGAGAGGGCGCTCGCGGATTGTGTGACGCATTAGGCGTTTCTAGCACGCCTGTCATACCCTAGCGACCAGATTCGTGAACTCCTTGTAGCGATCAGGGATGCGTCGAAGGAGTGATCCTGTGCGACTAGGGAGCTTTCCCTATAGGTCCGTACGGACCTTCACAGATTCGTGAAACTTGAAGGAGTTTTCCCCTCGCGCTCGGCGCGCGCTCAGAAGGCGTGAAATTACCCATCGCCGTCCGTGGTGTGTCGGGTTGGCGAGAGCCGCGTCCGGTGCGTTCGCTCGACTGCAAGGCGCGCCGGGACCTCTGCGGTAGCCCGGGCATCACCGGCCATCCACGGGGTTCTGACACGCTTCTCCGGGTCGACGATTCGCCATTCATCGGGGCCACCGTTGATGCCTGGACGGGTCTCGACAATCATTGAGGTCACCGGTTGTACTCGCAGTCCGGTTTGCAGGGCTCCTCGAATCCAGCGTCGCACGCCGAACACGCCAGCTCGAGCCCCTCGGCCTCGCGTCGCCCGGTAATCATGCCTTCTGCCCACGCCTCGACGAGCGCGCGCACGATACGCGTGATGTCGAGTTGCCTTTCAAGGCCTTTCGCCGGAGTAAGTCTTTCCGCGCGTTCGCGCATGCGAGCGACGATGCGATCGGACGGGACGACTACCCCCGGGGACCCTTTGCGACTCATCGGCAGCAACCTAACCATTCCAATTGGCTCATGTCGAGTAAAACGGGCAAGTGCGGCGATTCGCTCCTCGTCTGGCTACGAAGCCAGCGAATGAGCCGGCGGAGGTAGCCAAAACGGTTCGTCCGGGGAAGATCCCAATTCCAAGGCGCGGTCCCGCAGTCGACCGCGCATCCAAGAAAGGATCCGCACTCGCAGCACGCCATCAGTAGTACCCTGCGACGAGTCGGCACGAGGTGAACGGGCAGAGAGCGGTCCCATCGGGGAGCACGCAAACCTTGCCCTTCACCCACTGATCGCGCGAGGCGATCTCGATCGCCTCCATCTTGTCGAGTTGTTTCGCGTCGTAGTCCCTACCGCACGATCCGTCGAAGTACCAGTGGCACCCGTCGTCGGTGGTCCAGTTGATCCGCCGCTCCTCGTCATCGTCGGGCCCGTAGGCGGGGAAAAGCTCGCCCTGCTTGGCCCGCTCTTCTTGAAGCGCCCGAAGCTCCTCCCAGTCCGGAACGATACCCGCGCGAGCGTTGTCATCGATTGTGTGGGAGTCCTCGCTCGCTACGAACACCGCCGGCTCAGAGTAGCCGCCGCGGACGTCCGCGCCGCCGTGGATCTGAAGGGCGACGTAACGCGTCCCATCGCACGTGAAGGACACGTACTGAAGGACCTGGGAGAGGAGATCTTCACCGTTGTAGGTGTTGACGGTCCAGACATCCGAATCGACGTCGTGGCCGCGCTCGGCGAGGTACTCGGGGAAGGCCTTGGCCAGCTCGAGCCCGTAGAGATCCTGGTCTCGCCCGAGCTTACGGAGCTTCTTCGTCAGCCGCCGATCGTACTCGAGGCACTGCGCGAGCCAGTGAAAGACGTTGTGCGTAACGTCGAGAGAGGCGCGACCGTTGTAGACGTGCGCGCTGAGGGTGGTCTCCGGTTGCTCCCAGATCGGCTGCGCCTGGTTCCTCTGCCAGTGGCGCCCGTACGCGCCGCCGCTGTCGAGGATCGAAGCCCCGCAGTCCTCGGTCAGCATTCGCGCCAAGGCGCGCTTGGTCCGATCGAACGTTGCGGGGAATGGAGCCTTTTCGAGGCTCGCGGCGTGTGCGCTCGCAGCAGCCGTCGCAGCAGCGTCGGCGATGGCAACCAGAACAGAACCGAAGGCGTCGCTCATGGGGCAAAGATAGTCCCGCTCCCTAGGTTGTCAAGGCTTGGACCGCCGCAACGCCTCGCGCCCCTTGACGGTTAGACGCACAGTATCCCCGTGGTGAATAAACCCGCCCGTTAGGAGACTGCGGTAACTGCGCTGTAGGCGATTGTCGGCGGGCCTGGCGCCGAAAGGTCCAAATCCGGAGCCCCACCACCGCCCCGCTTTGATATTGGCGAGAATGTGTCGCTGAGTCGAGGAGAGCCGCAATTGCCGGCGCGTTAGGCTCGTGACAGGGACAAAGTTGCTCATCTTGGGCCGGAGACACGAACCGCAAGGGTCGTCATACCCCCGCTCGAAAGCGCGCTCCTGAAAGACCCCAAAGATCGCGTGAATACAGCGATTGCAGTCGCCGAGCGGCTGGATCTCGTCAGGCGTAATGCCGGCAAACTCGAAAAGCGCGTCAAGCTCCTCGGCTTTCACGGTGAGAGAAGAAGCGGTGAAATCCCACCGACCGTCGCGACGGCCCATGTAACCGCCCTGTTCGTCGCTGCGCCGGCGTTTCAGCACCGTACGGAGTGCGTGCAGGGCCTTTTTGCGCTCGGCGAGGAGGTCTCGTACGCAGTCGTCGGAATCGACGTGCGCGTTGGCCATTTGCGGCGGAGTAATGCCGCAAGCGTTGCAAGTGAGGTAGACGTTGCGACCTCGAGAGCGATTTGGCTTCCGAGGCTTCATCGTTTGCGTCGCGCCTCGGGCGTCTCGAACTTCTCGATCCGCCAACCCTCGTACTCGTGATCCTGCCGATCGATAAGCACCGCGAGCGCGCGCCCCCCGTCGTGTTCGGAGACCGCCGTTTCGATCTCTTCGTACCGATCCATCTCCCTTTGCCATTCGCGGAGGGCCTTCTTGCGATCGGTGATCTTTTTTCTCGCGTCCTCGCGGATCGCCTCGGGAAGGCTGTCCAAGGCGGCCTCCGTCATGACGAGGGGCTCGGGCTTATACTTGCGCGGATCGTTGTACCAGTAGCCTTGTTTGAAGCGCTCGGTGACCACGAAGAGGGCGACCTTCTCGAGCGTCTTCCTATCGGGAATGAGGAAGTAGCGATCTCCGTGTTTCTCGTCGAGGACGAGCAAACAAGGAAGCTTCTCGAGAAGCCTCACCGGGACTCCGGAGCGCCGGGAACGCGCATGCCGTGCTCGCGAAGCCGTGCCGCGAGCGTCTCTGCCGCCGCAAGCGCCACCACGTCTTGGGCGAGGATCTCGCGGAAGCGGAATCCGAGGTAGGCGCACCCGGTGATGGTGTCGAACGCCGCGCGGGCTCGTTGGAACAGGGCAGAACGATCGGTGTTGGTCATGCTGGGAACGTGCGGTTTTTGACAAGCCTTGTCAAGGTTCGTCCCGAACCACGTGGGGGTATTGGGCGCGGATTTCGTGTTCCCCCATCCCGTTCTGGCTCTTCTGGTGGAGCGCGTTTGGGAGAGACACGCAGTAGAGAGCGCCGAGGCTGCCGTACCCGTAGCAGCCGAAGACTCGAATCTGTTCGCCCGTCAGGGACTCTCGGACGGTATTTTCGAGGCCGCGACTCAGGCCCATGACGCACCGTCCTTCTCAGCCATCGGCGGCCTCCTCGAGAACACGGAGGTGCGCCTCCGCCACTTGCCTCTCGTGTGTCGCGCAGAGCCTAGGTGCGGCGCCGGAAGGGTCCTCGCCGCAGCGCAGTCCAGCGACAAAGACGCGCGCGAGCCGGCCGATACCCGCTTCGCTAACCGCACAGATCTCGCAACGCGGCGCGGCGATCCGCTGCGGGGATACGCGCGATGAGCGGCAAACGCGGGCATCATGGTCGTGATGACGCCCACGAGACCCTTCGGGGCCCGAGGATCGGTTGGCCGGACGATGTCGCCCACAACCAACGGAATAGAAGCGCGCTTGTCGGTCACGACCGACCCCCCTCTCGGCGGTACGTGTGCGGCTCGACGAGCACCATGCGGCGGTCTCCGAACGGCCGTCGACCCGTCTTGCGCACGATGATCTCGATCTCGTCGCCATCCGCCACGCCGGCGCGTTTGAGCGCGTCCGCGATGACGCAGTCGTAGGAGACAACCGCGTCGTGGTCAGGCAGGTGAAACTGGTTGCGGTAGTAGGCGTGTCCGATCTTCGCGTCCCAGTAGTGGCTCACGACGTAGTGGCGACTCGCTACGCGTTGCTCGCTCATGTTGCGTTCACCGCGTAGCGAGTGGATCCGGTCTGCGGGTCGCACGCTGGACATGTGCACGTCCGCGGAGGGACGAGCCCGTGGTTGACGCCCCTGGGCGAGTTACAGGGGCAGCCATCCGCGACGCGGAAGTTCTCGAGGACGAGGGCCTTGCCGCATCCGCAACATGGGTTCTGTTGTCCGTAGAGAACCGAGTTGCGGATGCCGCGACACTGGAGGCAGAGACCCCACGCGTCGACCTCGACGCCTTCTTTGCGTCCGCATGCCTGACAGGCGCCCTCTCGCGGCGCCTCCGTGAACAGTGCACCTGGCTCGCGCTTCGCAGGGGTGTCGCTCATGACGCCCTGTCCAGGAACGTGCTTGTCGTTCATGGTTGACCTACCTGTTCCGGACAGAACTTGTCGAGGCAGTTGATGAGCGAATTGACAGCGTGCCACGCCTTGTCATCGATGATCTCGAGAATCTGGCCCGCGTACCACTCCACAATCTCGTCCGGGCCCATGTTGGTCTTGCCCACATTGACGCCGGGAGTCACGTACTCGCGAAGCGGTGCGACGATCGCCGGGGCCTCGCCAGGCCCAACCACTTCAAGTTGGGCAATAACCGTCCGTACGACAGAACGGAGCGGAATTCGCTCGGCGGTCATTGGGCCTCCTTTTTGGCATGGCGTTGCGCGCGGCGTATCTTGCTAGCATCGCGCACTGCGATCTCCTCTTCGGTCGGCGGCAACAGGAGTGAGGAGAGGGACCGAATGGAGTCGCCGACAGGTTCCGCTTCCCACGTCCCTTCCAGAAACTCGGCCATCTCTTCGCGCAAATCCGGCGGTACCTGACAGTCCTTGGCGGCGGCGATTGCAGCCTCGGCGGACTCGGCCAGCACAACCCACCGATCGACGTGAACCAGTTTATGAGCCCACCGAAGAGGCTCGCGACGTGAGACCTCGTAGAGCCTGGTAGCGGGGTCTTCGCCGCCAACAGCTTCGGAAGGGAATTTGAAAGGGGACTTCATTTGCCGTCCTGAGAGAGGTCTAGATGAGGCGCCGGTTCGGCCCAACTGTCGAGAACTTCATCGACCGTAACCGCGGCTCGCATCACGTGCTCGACGTCCTCGGTCTTCCAACGCCGGTGGTTGGCGATCCGGATGCACGCCAGCAAGGTCGCCGAGGCCGCCCGGAGCGCAGCCGCTCGGTCCTCGTCTCGGTACGCTCGGTCCTCGTCTCGGTAGTCGCTCATGAGGGGAATATACGAGTCGGTCATGCGATTGTCAAGCGGTAGAGCCTGCGCGTTTTCGCGGCAGTTCCCACCCGTCGGGTCCCCAGACGAAACCCGCGCGAAAAGCCTCGTCTTCGAGGAGGAGCTTCTGATCGTCATCCGCGGCCTCCCAAATCGCTTTGGAAACCCCAGGCGGTTTCGGACAGCCTGAGTGACCGATCTCGGTCGAACCGCCACAATCGTTGCAAACGCCCGCTGTCACGTATCACCGCCGATCAGATCACGAAGCCACTCGGCGGTGAGGTACCAGCACCGGCGGTCCGCCATGACCCAAAGACACGGACGCGCGCGCAGCCTCTCCGTGCAAGCGGCTTCCTTGGCCTCAGCCAGCCGGAGAAGCTCCTTGAGGGTAGTGGGGGCGAGACGTTCGCAGACGATCACCGGATCACCCGTACAGGACTTTGCCGAAGATCGCCAGCTGCATCGCCACGTCGGCCGTTGAGGAATCGTACTCGGTCGAAAAGTCCTCTCCGTACTTGCGTTCGCCCGCGGCGAGAGCCTTCTCCGCGAGCCCGCGGTCCCAACGGATCCAATCGGCAGGCAGTGGGAGCCCGTTGCGCCACGCACGCTTGGCCTCCTCGATCTCCGTCGTGGACGGCATGCGGTCGCGGTTGAGGCTGTCGTAGACGAGCCAGCCGAGCTTCCGATTGAAGTCGATCCCACGCGCCCAGTAGCCGCAGTAGCTGCTACCGAGGATGTCCACGTTGAGCGCGAGGTCGTTGATCCACGATTCCTGGTCTTCCGTCAGCTTTGCCATGCCACGAAGATGCGTCCGTACGGACCTTTCGTCAAGTGTTGACACGCGCTCTCGAGTGCGTACCCTTGAGAGCATGGGATCCAAACAGAAGTCGGAGACGGGGAAGTGCGCGCGACCCGGCTGCGTCACGACCGTCGACAGTAACGGCTGGTGCTTCGGCTGCGAGGCTTTCATCTGCGATAAGCACGCAAGCAACGCCGACGCCGGTGGGCACGGTCACGCAACGGCCGATCACTGGCTCCCCTCGGAAAAAGAGGTCCGCGCGCTCTTGGCGGTCGCCGAGGCTGCCGCGTTCGTAGAGACCGAGGCGTGTGACGAGCGTTGCCCTCCCGGATGCTGCGGATGGTGCGCGATTGCCGATGCGCTCGAGGCGTGGCGGAAGGTTCGTGGCACATGAGCCATCGTAAGATCGTCCTCGCAAGACGCGATCTCGTCTTCTGCGATCACGAGGGCTGCGAGTGGCCGGCTACGCGCACAACGGCGTTCCGCTACGTGTACGACGGACGGGGCGAGGGCGCGTCGTCGCATTACCACGATTCGCGGTGCGACGCGCATAGGGAGGATCCCGCGGATCCTCCGCCTGCGGCGTCCCAAATATGGTTCACCTTCAACGGTGGGCACTTTATGCGGCTCCAATGAAGGACAGACAAGCCGAGATCGAGGCGGCGATGTGGGCGGGAGACATCGAGCGGCTTGATGAGATCGCGCCCTGTCGGTGCTGCTGCCACGAACACACCTACGATTCGTGCGAGGCCCGCGCCTGGCATGGCTGCCGCGGTCAGAACGCAATGACGTACGCGGACGAAAAGGCGTGGCTCGCACACTACCAGCGCTTCCACGGAATGACCGAAAGAGATTTTTACGGCTAGCCTGCCCATTCTGCCGGTGTTACTAAGCAGGTCATGCGTTGCTGCCGGTGCTCCGAAGAGGCGGTCTTTGATAGTCCTCGAGACTTTTGCCTCGAACATTGGGCGCGATGGTGGGGCGGATATGACGCCGAATTTCCAAACGAAGATGGCGGACCGCCCTCAGAGGAAATGTACCGGGACGCGCTCGAAGGCGGGTTGAGTCTCAAGGCCGTCCTGCCCCAGTTCGCCCGTCGTCTACGGCGGTAACCTAACGTGGGCAGATGGGCCAGTCGGTCGTGACTTGCACCGTGAGCGCGTAGGAGTCAGAGGGATCCGTGGGGCGTACCCCGACGTGGGTGCAGCGATCCCGGTAGAGGGAGCCCGAAGCCGCCCAGGTCGCGCACGCACTAAGCGTTAGGGAGATTACCGCAACTCGCCATCGACGCATCCCCTGATCCTAACAGGGAGTTTTCCCTCCAATCACTCCGTCGCGCTTCGTAGGCAAGACGCGTCGTCCAGTACGAGGTGTCCCGCCGTTTCGCGAAAGTCGCTTCCAACGTGAGAATTGCCTCGTGACCGCAAGTGCACGACCCGGGCCGTCCGGTTTGGGTGAACGTACAACGCTCACGATGACCGAGCGAGACAGGCTTTATCACGCGGACCCGAGCACCGCAGGGTCCCTATGACGGCGACTCGGAACCAATTGGAGCCGAGGGTACCGGTGATTTCCTTCTCGTACATCGTAAGAAACCGATTGATGCTATCGGACCACGCCGAATCGTGGTCACCGATCAGTCGCCATGGCGACATCTCGCAGGAAGACGAGCAAAAGTGCGTCTCCCACGAACCACTTGAGGGGTCTTCGAACGGTTTGAGACCCTTGCCCTTTACGCTCACGCCGCAGACTCCTTCGCGCCCACACCGAACGGGCAACCCTTCGAACCGTCCACGGGGATCGCGTCCTCCGGGAGCGGGCGGACCCTCGTGCGGTGACCGGCGACCACGACCCCCGCGTTCTGGTGTTGCTCCAATGAGATCGTGTAGTAGGCTTCGGCGCCGTTGTCAAGCTGGACACAAATGCCGACACGGCCTTTCGGGACGTTGACCGACCAGTCACCGAAACACGACCCCATGAGAGGGCGCCCAGCGACCATTTTACGGGCCTCGCGCTCCCGGACCACGGACGACTCCTCGGGACCCACGGAAACCCCGTAGACGGTCTCGTAGGCGCCGGGAAAGTAGTCTTTGAGGGTCCGATGGGCGTCCTTGACGGCATCCGCGTCGAAGCCCGCGGCCGCACCGAGGGTGACTGCGACGATCGCCCAGTCGACATCCTCTTCGTACCAGCCGCCTTTACGGCGCCACGCCGCATGGATCTGCGCGTTCTTTGCGCGATCGAGCTTGATGCCGCCATGACCGGCCGTGGAAACGAAGACCACGCCCGGGCCCCTCTCTTTGACGAATTGAGGGGCTCCCCACGGCGTTCGTTTGATCTGCATACCAGCAACCTAAGAGCGACTCGGGGAGTGTCAAGGGTTAGACAAGGTCTTGACGGAGCCCGTCGGGGGCTTATCTTGTGGGGCGTGAAAGCGAAAACGACCGCGCGGGTGAAGTCAGCCGAGGAGATCGATCAGGAAACGGAATTCTACCGTCGGCTCTCCCTGCCTGCGGTGGACGTCCGGCGGATCACCTCAACCAACGCCTACGACATTGTCCTACATCACCACCAGCTTGGGGTGATCGGGTCGAAGACGGAGATCCTTCGGCGCGGCAAGGTCGTGCAGGTGTTGTACGTGCTTCCGCGGGTGGAGCCCAAGCAATTCGGCGACACGCTCGTCTCGATCGGGTGAGGCGATCATGAGCAAAGTCTACGAGATGGCGATCGTCGTCGAGAGGCGCGACAACCCCAAAAGGCAGTCGCTAACGAGCGCGATCGATTTCGCGATCTGCGCGGCCGGTCTGCGCATCAAAAACGGCACGTACAAGGTCACGATCGAGCGTATCGGTCCTCCGCCCGAAGGTGGCCCGCTTGCAAAGAAAGCGGAAGGTTAAGGTCATGCCGCGACCCAAGTGCCCGCACAGCGTGACGAACGCCACTCCCATCGGAGAGGTGTGTGCGCGTTGCGGAGAGGTCGTCAAGCGTGCGAGGGCTACCAAATGCGCCTACTGCGGACGTGAGAACGTCGCGATCACGAAAAAGGGCTACATGAGGCCTCACGTGAAAACGGATGGGCGCCCGTGTCTGAAGTGCACGTCATGCACCACGCGCGGCCGTGACTCGCACGGGGGAGTTTTCCTCGATTCGTGGTATCCTTCGACTGAGTCCCTAGCACGTCCGCGTCGCGGAAGGGCAGATTCCCATGAGGGGTCGATCGTTGCCGGGCCCCTGCGTTTGAAAGAACGTGGGGCCTACTTATTGTACCAGGCGACGTGGGTGGCGTCCTCGGGCCGGGTAGAAAACACCTCGTCCGTGCTTTCTTCGCCGTCTTTGGACCAGTAACCGCAGCCGTCGTACTCGTTGAACATCCCCGCGCGCACCGAGGTCTTCCACTCCTCGAGCGAAAATACATCGGCGTCACTCGAGATGATTTTGCCGTACTTGCGCATGTCAGTCCTCGCTCTCCCGGGGGGCGTCCTCGACCGTGAATCCGTAGAAGGGTGCCCACACCGTGAGGGAGATAGCATCGTTGCGTCCCTCCTGTCGAGCGAAGACCATCAGGTCTTTCACGTACTCTTCGCCCTCCGAGGTGAGCGGAGTCTCGAGAAAGACATCGCAGCGGTCGCAGTGCGAGGGGGAATCGCTCTCGCTCTCGCGCTCCGGACCTTTCGGGAAGTCGCCCGAGTCGTAGCTGTACTCGTCGCTCGGATCTGCCGGGACCTTGTCCGCGGCGGTCAACTCGGCGCGGATCTTCTCGCCGCAGCTCTCGCAGTACAGGGACGCTTGGTACATGTAGACGAGCATCGAATTCCTCACGCGTTCGGGTCGTAGTCGAAAAGATGGATCATGGGGTTCCCGTTGGCATCGAAGATCGTCGCAACGGCGCCGGGGAAGGCGCCCCACTCGAGGGTGTCGAGGCCGCGCGGCGCGTACAGGCCGACCGCGGAAAGTGCCGCCTCCACCTCCGAGGGCCGCGCCCCGTAGGGAAGCATAACGCTTACGCCGTCATTGTCCCAATCGCAGTCTGTCGTTTTCGGCCACAGCCTCATGAGGACAAGGTAAGCCGCGAGGAGACAGTGTCAAGGCTTAGAAAGGTCCGTACGGACCTTAAAAAAGGAGAGCCCGCCCCCATCGGGGAACGGGCTCCTACGCCGGCGACGTGCTGGCTCTACGAAAATGACTGGACGAAGACGAAGCGCTTCATGAGGTGCCTCCTTGGGTTGCGGGGGAAGTTAAGTCGCGGTGCCGGTCGGGTCAAGCCGCCTTGAGCGACTTCCGGATTGCGTCTCCGAGACGGGTAAGCCACTCCGGGCCGCGCACGTCCATTTTGAGGGCATGCGCGATGTCCGCGGCGCCCGCGACGGGCTCGAACGTCCGAGAGGGGCTGCCGTCCGCGTCGACGATGAGCGGAACGTAGCAGTTGAGGGGCTCCGCGTAGTCGCACCGCGCGTCACCTCGATCTCGAGGTCCGCGCGATCACCGATGCGCGGGTATTGGCGGTCGGTCATCGCACGATGCCCCATGCGCCGACCTCGCTCTGCCCGCCGTTTGCGTTCGTGTCGCGCACGGCGCCGCAGCGGCTGCAGTGATCGCGGTAGGTCACGCCGCCGTGCGCGACCTGGTTTTGCTCCTCCGGATCTCCGACGGGCCCCGTGAAGGGGCGCGTCTCGGTCCGTTTGATTGCGTGATCGCACGTGGACGCGCGCTCGACGCGGTGCTCGTGGAGGCGATCCTCCGCGGCGCCGAGGATCGCCCGGTAGATCGCGGAGAGATGCGCGTCGTCCTGGTGCGCGGCCGCGCGCATCGTCTCCCACGTGACGTGGGCGCTGCGGCTCGACTCTCCGTCGATCGTGCGGAGCACGACGCCAGACTCGTAGACGGAATCGAGCCACGTCTCGTGCGCGCCGCTGCTCGCTTGGATCACTTGGATGGGTTGCATCTCAGGCCTCCTCTCCGTCTTGGATCTCGTACCCGCAGAGGAGCCTCGTGCCGCCGCCGCTCGGGTACCGCCGCGTGAGCGCCGCCGTGGCGATCCGGAGCGCCGCCTCGGCCTGCTTGCGCGTCGCGTACCGCGCCTCGACGCCGCGAGCGCCTCGGCAGCCGCCACCGCATCCTCGCGCGTCGCGTAGCCGGTGCCATCCGCGTCGTCGCGCGTGCGGAGATACCAGAGGCCATCCGCCTCGCCGACCTCGACGCGGACGTCGCACGCGCCATCCCCATCGTCAGCAGGGAACGTCTGAACAAAGCCGCCCTCGTCCGTAGGATCACTCGCCGTCATCGCTCTCTCCCTCCGCCGTGCACATTGATTCCGCGTACCCCATGAGGTCGCAAACCGCGGTCCCGCCGTCGAAAGGCACCTCAAGCCCGGGCACTTCCGCGTGGTCGTCTTCCCACGAGACGCCCGCGCCCATCGCCGCATAGGCCAGGCACTCGCCGAACCGCTCCGGGCCCGTCCGGTGGGAGTCCGCCTCGATGTCCTCCGCGGCGTCCGCGTCGATCGCGCGCTGGTAGAGCGTGGGAAGGGTCGCGCGGCTCTCCGCCTCGACGCCCGAAGCGAGCTTCCGCGCATGGTCCCACGCATCTTGCGGGATTTCCGGCATTTCGGCAGTGATCTCGCAGCCGCTTAGGTCGTGACAGCCATGCTCTTCGACGTGATCGGCCCACCCGGACGCCCAAAAGATCGTCGCGATCCCGCGGATGATCTCCTCGCGCGTGTCGGTGTCAGCGAAGAACGCGCCCGGAAACTGTTTGGCCGCCTCGTCGAGATTCGCAGCGCGAACGTACGCAACCCGCTGAGGCGTGGTCGTGTAGACGCAGTAAACGGGGTTTCCGCCTCCGCCCCAATAGGCGCCGCCCGCGTCGTAGTCGCCGTCCACGAAGGGAACTTGCGAGATGCGGCACACACGCCCCGCGAAGCTCTCGATCGGATCGGAAGGGCGCCCCATCGGCGCGCCGTAGCGAGAGGCGACGTTGACTTCCCAGGGGAACGATGATTCGCTCATGAAGGGTAAGATGCGCACGCCCGAGGCGATGTCAAGGCTTGGCTAGCCCCACGAGATCTCCCTCACTGTAATGCGCAGAGGCCAGTTTCTCTGGCTATGCAAGCACAGAGAGTCCGATGCGCGCCACGTGCAAGACATGGGGATCTCGAACGCGTATTCTTGTGTGTCACTCATCATCATACGACGAATTTGCGTCCGTACGGACCTCAAGTCAAGCCCTTGACTCGGCTCTACCGTGGCGTATGTTGGAACACATGGCAAAGACGGAAAAGGCGCGATTCGATGCGGATCGCACGGCAAAGCCGATCGCGCAAATCCTTGGGCACGTTCGCTCCGGCGACTGCCAGGGTCCGGGTGCAACCGTTCCCGATACCTACGACGATGGGCGCGGGACCCGCATTGCGCTGGCATCCACGCCAAAAGCGCCGAAAGAGCCGAGCCTGTACGCGGTTACCATCGAGGGCGTACCGTTCGAGTTGACCCGCGCTCAAATCCGCGCTGTCATCCGGAGTCTCAAGAAGACGATCGCGGCAAAGGTGGATCGCTACGTGGTGGCTACGAAAGCTACGCCGCGCAAATACTCGCCGCGCCGGTTCTCTACCGGCGGAACCAACCGAGCACCGACGACCGACCGATCCAAGGCCTTTTCGTTTGGACTGGATCGGGGTTGGGCGTGGCTTCATGCTGAGGCGATGACCGAGGCGACCGGCGAAGAGTACATCGCTCTGAGGATCGTCCGCAAAAAGCGCTGATGCGGAGCAAACGTCGACAGAGGCGGTGGGCGCGCGTACGGGCGACCGCACAGGCTCACGAGGAGCGTCCGGATCCGTTCTCCGCAAACAACGGGGCCCTTGTGGATCTAGAAGAGGAGCGCGCCGGATGGTGCCCGTGTTGCGCGGAGCGCTTTTGGGATCGCTGGTACGCGCGGTACGCGCGTGCTCTCGGACACGACGCTTGAAAAAGGGGGAGGGGGAGTTTTCCTTCCCCGCGCCCCCGCGCGCGCTCAGTCCTCGAGCGGGTAACGCTCGTCGCGCATCTTCCGCGTACACGCTTCGCACTCGCCGAGGATCCCCGAGGGGCTCGCGCGGTACCGGCCGAGCTTCTCGAGCATCCGCGGGTCCACTTGGCCCGGTTTGACACCTCCAACGGTTTGCGTTTCCTGGTGGCCGCATTCACGGCACGTGAGGGTTTCACGACCGTCGCCGAGGTACGTGACATCGAGGCGCCGCGAGGAGCGCACGCGACGACGTAGGCGGAGTAGAAGCTTCCGGCGATTCGGAGTCACGGGGAGACCGCCTTCAATGCGAGGAGCCGCTTTTGGAACACCTCGAAGTCTTTATCCTTGTTCGGATTATTCCGCTTCCCCGACTTGTCCGTCACCGTGTAGAGGCGCTTGCGGGGCTTGCGCTCGTCGATCAGGTAGCCCCCGAAGAAATCGCAGAGACCGCGCGCGACCGCCATGTCGAGATCGTAATACGGGCTAAAGCTGATCAGCTTCCGCCCGTCTTCTGACTCGAAATGGAAAAGGCTTTCCCACGAAACATTCGGCCCGTTGACGAGGATGCGCGCGCACTCCGGCAGTCGATCGATGGTCTCGACCGAGACGCCGATCACCTCGGTGTACCAGCCCCCGCTGGTCAACGGCTTTTTTTGGGCGGGCTGCCCCAAGAGGCGGCCGATAACTTTCGCGACGTTCCGAACGGAGACGTTCGGGGGAAGGTGCGCCCACACGGCGACGCTCACGACCAGACCTCGCGCTTCCACGAGCGGCGCGCGTCGTTCGGCCGACGGTCCCGGCGATCCCGGAGGATCGTTCCGGTGTGGGCGTAACGGTCGCGCATCACGACCGCGATGGCGCTCCGAATCTTGCGCGGTTTCGTTTGCATGAGACCAACGTAAGGGCGTCTAGGTGGGAGTCAAGGGGCGACTTAATCTAGCCGGGATTCGACGCCGACCACTGACGCGTGGACGGCACGTCGAGGCCGCGCGCTTCGGACAGGCGGCACATCTCGATGTGCGTCGGCGTTCCGCCGTATCCGCCCTCGTCCATGTGCCTGACGTAGAGATCGGCGTAGCGGCGCGCGTCGAATAGAGATGTGAACGAGCAGAGATGGTTTCCGTTGCCCTCGCCGTCGTCCTCGAAGACACGGTAGATGGTGCGCGTTTGCCCGTACGCGTCGCCCGCGCTCTCAGCACGGTAGACGGCCACACCGCACGTCCATTCGTTACCCGCGTCGTCGCCGTCCCACGCCTTCTCGCACTTTGCCGTGTAGATCGCCTTGCCCATGATCTTTGCTCCTTTCAGCAGCGCAGGCGTTAGCCCTCGGTCTTGCTGTCCTCGATTGCAGCTAGCGCCGCATGCGCCGCTCTCAGGTCCGAGTCGATGAAGTCGAGCGTATCCGCGTCAGGAAGTTCGCCCTCCGGCACCTCTTGCAAGAGGGTCGCGGCGGACATGATCGCTTTCCGCAACCGCGTCACGTTTTCGAGGTCTGTCTTGGCCATGATCTTGTTCTCCTTGCCTACGCTTTCCTTTGGTGGTTTTCACGCGTCGACCCGCGAAGTTGCCTTGTCCTCGTCGGCGCGGGCCTTCGCTTGGCGGAGAGTCTCACGGACGCGCGCCGCGCGCGATTGCATCCAGCCGGCGGCGACATTGCACGATCGGATGCACCCCGAGGCGATCCAGCGATCTTTCGCGCTCGTCCCGCGCCCTGCCATCCCAGGAAGGTTAGCGAAGTGCGCCGGAGGGAGCATCCCAAGCCGCATGAAGGCCTCGCAGATCTCCCAGGAAAGATCCATGCCCCCGCCGGTCAGGGCGAGACCCGTCGCATCGCTGACGGTGACCACGCACAGAGGGAGACCCACGAGGAGACGCGCCGCCTCTTCGGTATCGTTGATCTCCACGGGGTACCAGTAGTTCATTATGGGGCCTTCGGAGGTCGGAACGTAGCCGTCGCAGTCCGCATCGTCGTCGCAGTCGGCGTGCGACCCGCCGCCACTGCCTACGACCGCGAGGCCGCATTTTTCGCAGCAAACGGCCTCGACGTAGTCCCACGTATCGCCGAACCCCACGGAGGGATCGAAGTCGACGGGCTTGACGTCGACGGCTTGGCAGGACATCTCGGTCACCTTCGGGAATTTCGCTCGGCTCATAGGCTCCAACGTAGGCCGCGATCCAGGACTGTCAAGGCTTGTACTGACACGTGATCGCGAATGAGGTCGCAGCGGGCGAGACTCGAGTGCCTTGTTCGCCGGCTTGCGCGATCCAGTGGGCGAGCGTCCACGCCCTAGCGATTTGTTCGGCCTCGCCGAGAGTATGCACGTCGAACGCCGCGTAGGCGATCTCGCCCGTATCGAATCGCACAGAGACGATGACTTCACGCATGATCGGCGATCTCCTTGGCGTAACGTCCCGGCTCGTACGAGACAGACTCGAGGCCTTGTCGGCCGTTCGTCGGATCTTGCGCCCACGTGTCCGTCGTGCGCTTGCACCCGCAGTGCACGCACACCTCGTGCACCACCACCCCGCCGCCGTGGCCCCAGACGCCGGGGTTTTCGCGGAGACCGCCCACGATCGCGTGAGGAGAGGCCCAGTCGTGCTCGCTCTCCGTGCACCTCGGTTCGGGCGGATCGCAGCGAACGCTGTCCGAATCATGCTCGTCCGTCTCCTCGCAGCGGACGGAGACGCCAACCCAAATCGTTGCCCGCAGCCCATCGCCGTCCTCGCCGGGGTAATTGGCCGCATCGACGTTCTCGCGCGCCTCCTCGAGCGCCTCTTCGGCCGAATCCGCCTCGACCGTGTCGTAATCGTAGCCCGCTTCGTTCAGGATCCACGTGCTCATGCGGGGAACGTAGGCCGGAGACACACGCCTGTCAAGGCTTAGAAAAAGGTCCGTACGGACCTCTACCAGAGAACGTCCTTCACCTCTACCGTAACGGAGCCCGAGCGCCCGCAGTGCTCGCACCACACATCGACAATGATCGCGCGCCCTCCCTCGGAATCGTTCGTGTCGTACGCGCACCCCACGGCACGAGACAGAACATGCTTCCCGCCCGTGTTCGGGCAAACCGCTTCGGCCTCCAACGCCTCGTTTTCCCAGACCACGCCCGTTTTCATTGCGTGCAACCTAGGTCCCACGTCCTACGCTGTCAACCCTTGACCTCGGTTCGCACGCGCGTTAGGTTAGGCGTGATGATGATTGCCGAGGTCGTGTGGGAACCCCTCTCAGAGTCGCGGCACGATGCGGATCGCTGCGTCGCGCGGCTTCGGAAGGAAGTCCCCGAGCTTCAGTACAGGATCCTTTCGGGCTTGAAAGGATGGGAGATCCACGCTAAGGGCCCGTGGCAGGACGACGCCGAGGGTATCGTGGAGGACGACGCGGTACGCGCGCGGCAGATGTTGATGACGCGTGCCAAATGGTTCGCCAAAGGCTTCCTCGCCTCCGCTCATTTCTGGGAGCGGTAAAGGCGTTGCATATCGGGCCCGCGAGGCCGATATACAACGAGGGAGTTTTCCTTTCCCGCGCGCCGCTTCAGCGGCAGACGCCGATGCGCTCGCACTCCTCGTGGTCATCCTCGGAGAACGCCGTCGTCCCCTCGAACGCCACCATGACCCCACTGGGATCGGCCGTGTGAGCCATTCCGAGGCCGTGGCCTAGCTCGTGCATAGCGAGGTGTAGGAGACTGTCGGCGCGCGGGCTCCCATTGGCGTCCGTGAAGGGCGCGAGCCAGATCGTTCCGTCCCTGACGGAGTAGTCGCCGAACGCGAAGGATCCGGGCTTAGCCGAGGCAAGGCGCGCCCGATCCTCGTCGGACACTTGATCCTCGGCCTGCGAGAGCCGCTCAGAGAGGTTTTGTGCGGTCACCATGTGAACCGTGCACGTCTCGCTCTCGGGGGCCTCTGCGAGCGTCTCCGGGCCCGCGAATGCGTTCCAACGCGCCATCGCCTCTCGCGCCCGATCTCGCTCGAAAGGCGTGAGATCGGAGCCGATCGCGAAATGCCCGTGGCAGTCCACGTTGGGCGGGCTCGCGCACCCCACGATCCCAATCCCGATCCCGATGGCGACTGCTAGGAAGGCGCGCATCACTACGCGTTCACCGTAGCAGCAAATTTCGAAATCGCATCGGTCTTCCGCTCGCCCGGCGTTTTGCCGTAGCCGCGGATGATCTGCCACTTCGAGGCGTCTTTCGCGTCCTCTTCGAAATGCACGAAGAATTCCGTGACGGTAGCGCCCCCGTAGAGGCGACGTTCGGCCGCACTCGCGCGGTACCGGTCTTTCGAGTAGGCGACGATCTTTCGCATGAGATCAACCTAAGGCGTCTCAATCGCCTGTCAAGGCTTGACCGCCTTATGCTCGATCGAGGCGATCTTCACGGCAAGTGCATCAAGCATACGGCGCATGTTGTGAATGGTAGTCTTTGCCTGAGCCTCGAAGTCGAGCCGGAAGAAGCTCGGGCACCCCGCGCTAAGCCGACGTGCCGCGTACTCCGCCTCTTGGGCGGCGCCGATGACGCCGATTAGCTCGGATACCACCTCGCGCCATTGCTCCGCAGTGAGCGTGCCGCTCGGCACGAGTCGCATGTCTTCGGCTCGGATCTCCGCCACACGATCGAGGGCCTTTTCTTTCGTCATGCGGGCAACCTAAGACACTCCTTTCGCCTGGTCAACCCTTGACCGTAATGAGAGGCGTGACTACGGTGGGGTTATGCGTTACCGCCTCTACGACTACAGCATCGCCAAGGCCGAAAACGGTTGGTACGTGATCGGCCTCCTCGGTCATCGCAAACCCCCGCCGGGCGACGATAGCCCCGAGGATCTTGGAACGTGCGGCGAGTACGCATCGGCCGAACAGGCGCTGTCCGCAGCAACCAAGATGGCGTCCTCAGCCCTCGCCCGCAAGGAAACCAAACACGCTGCGGTTATCGATGCGGACGGAGACGAGGTCTTTTTCGCATGACGATCCGCGAGAACCGCGTGCGCTGGGAATGGGCGCTCAGCGGCGCGCAGCCAGTTCGGCGCGGCTTCTTCCCCGCGCCCGGTGAGGCTCCCGCGACGATCGCGGCGCGCTCCCTTGCCGCGCATCTCGGGGTGATCGACGTCACCTTGTGGCCTAACGATCGCTACACGTACCGCGCCTCGTGGTACGACGAGAAGTACGCCGTGTTTCGCGAGGAGATCCTCACCCTCACCCCACCCCATCAACCCCACGACGTCTCGGACGACGACTACTAAGATGCAATTTCTCGTCAAATTTCCGCCAAGTAGGTACCCCGAGGGTACGAAGATCCCAGGCGACTACAAGGACGGCGAAGAGCCTTTCTGGCGCATCCTCTCCTACAGCCAAATCGAGCACTTACGGTGCTCGGAACGCTTGTGCGGCCCTATCTGGAAGTGGGCACACGCCGTGCCCGATCCGAGAATCAGAGGCGCGCGAGCGCTCTTCAACTACTGGCTTATGACGAATCCGCGCATGATCGGCGCTCCGCTGGCTCCCCCGAAGCGCCTCTTGCGGCAGCGCTGGCTCGCCGAGGAGGATCGCGCCTGGCTCGTCACGTTCCTTCGCAAGTACGGTAACCTATCGCCGCTCTCCGTCGACCCTTGACGACGCCTTAGGCGTACTTAGGTTGGCATCATGAGGAAAGACCGTGATTAGCGCGACGAAACGCGAGATGGCGCAAGAATTGACCGCGTGGTGTGCCTCGCAAGGTCTTTCGATGACGCCGCTTACGGTCGGCGGATTCCTGGCTACGGCCAGCCTGACGCCAACACAGCGGGCGTGGTTGGTGCAATTCCGCGACGACTACAGCGACGCGGCCGACCCCCAGGGTGAGGGCGATGTCTGACGTACGCACAGCCGCTCAGCTCGTTTCCGATCTCTTGGACCTCGTCGTTCGTGACGAATGGTCCGGATCCATCGACGTCGGATTTCGCGGCGTCAGCGCCTGGCGGCACGATGTGTGCCCGACGTGCAAGGCTCGCGAGACGAACGATTCCGGAGAGTACGTGCGCGAGCACGAGCCCGGATGTGCCCGCCACCGCCTCATCCTCGAAACACGCGCCTACCTCGAAGCGGAGAACGTCGTGGCGGAAATGCACGGCGAGGACCCCGTTCCCATACCCTGAGAACGCACACAAACGCAGTCAAGGCTTGACCGCCGGCTAGGCGTGATTAGGTTGATCTCATGGGCGAACGAATCACCATGCAAATGCTGAAACAGGCGACGGACGCGGTCGGCGGAGGCGTGCGCGGCATGCTTCTCGAGAAAGCGATCCTCAAGGGCGCGTTCGACGTGGTCGCCGATAAGGAGGACTGGCGCGCGCCGATCGATGCCGTGGTGGATCCCTCGACGTGCGAGTACGATGCCGATGTGATCGCGCATGCCATCGCCTTCTTTACGGGTACGATCGCGGAATTCTTCGCGCAACCCTGCGGCGAGTACAGCGTCCGCGCGATCGGCTACCGCGGAGGGCCGGCCGGACCATGATGATTCCCGGGTACACGTGCGAGATAGAGGTAGATCTGGATGGGGCGCCCCATCTCGTCTACGGCGAAATCCTCCTCACGCAAGTCGGCTACGACCCTGACGGAATTCCGCTGTTCGAGGAGACCGTCTGCGCGCGCAGCGTGCATCAGCCGGAAGGCGGCACCTACGCCGAGGAGACACTCTCCGTGCTCCCGCTGACGTGGGGGCCGGTCCTCGTCCAAGCGATTCTCGAGGAAGCTCAAGCCGATTACGAGGACCGTCAAGAGCGCCGCGCCGAAAGGGCTACTGAGGTGAAATCTCAAACACTTACGGTGACCTTCCACATGGAGCCGGCCGATCGTGGGGTCGGGATCATGAGCGAGGGCTTTTCGGCGTGGGTCGGTGACGACACGTGCATCCTTTCCGATCTCGGCGCGACCCCGGAAACGTCCCTCTTCGAATGGGAATCGGAAGATCGGCGCCTCCACGCAGATCCCTTGACGGTGAGGGTCGTTCAGCGGCTTTTGCACGCATTCGCCGAGTCGTTCTACGCGGAGCAACGTCGTAGCGACCGAATCAAGGCGATCGTGGCCGAGACAGAGACGGGGCCCTCCGAGGACTGTCCGCACGACGGCGGTACCAGGGGCGGGATCTGCGACCAATGCGGGGCCGAGTTATGACGGGCATGAGCAGATTTGGAGCGCTCGCGCTCATCGTGTCCCTCTGCGGGTGCGGGCAGACCAACGAATTCCACGTGGATGCTTCGTTTACGCGAGACGAACGTGTAGCGCTGACGTCGAGGTGTGTCGCCGTGTAGGCCTCTGCTACTGAACAGGGAAAACCGCGCATGACGGTATCAGGGCCAAGATACGTATCCTGGCCGTGATACAACCAGGGAGTTTTCCCCGCCCGCTCACCGGCGTCGCGTCACGATCCGTCCCGAGCGCTCCTCCGCCTCGATCGCCGCGAGAGCTTCGTCCCGCCTCTTCGTCGGGGGAAGCGGGCGCAAAAGCTCGCGAAGCGAGCGGAGGGAGAACGACCGCGTTTGCTCGACCGTCCAGCCCAACAGAGACGCGATTTGCTCGTGAAGATCCGTCATGCCGACAAGGTAACCTCCGAGGCCTTGTCATCAAGCCTTGACGGACCGCGGGAGTGTCTTAGGTTGAGTAGCATGAACGATGACAGTCATGACGGGCGAATCCCCGAGGTGTGGGCGCGTATGTGCGCGGCCATCGTCGCAACGTTGGAGCCGGACCTAAAGGTCTCCCCCGGCGTCGCCGGGACCATCGCCTGCGAGGCCGATACGCTGACCCAGGAATGGGCCGCCCGGTTCGGTACCGAGGCGGAGACCATCATCGCCGAGGAGTGCCTAAAGATCGGTAAGGACCGCAAACGAGTCGGTCAACCCTTGACACCGCCCGAGAAGGACGCACGTTGAGAGCATGGCAAAGCCGTTCCCCCTCAGCGAGATCCACGCCGCGTCGGTCGTAACCGCCGTTATCGACGCGGTCCACGAAACGGCCGGCGAAGACATCGATGGGGAGGATTTCGAGCGCGCTGTCGAGACCCTGCGACGTCTTGCCACGTTCAACACGTCGTACGAGGGCGGGACGATCGAGGCGATCGTGGCCCTCCTCGTCGGCCTCAGGGCGAACACCGCGCACCGCCGGGGAAATGCCCCGTAAGGCCCGCTAGACGCCTCCGTGGCGCGTCTTCGCGCGCGCTCACCACCTAGCCGCCCGCCGCCTCTGGACGCGCGTAGCGCGGCCTCTGGCGTGAGCGCCCAGCGAACGCGATTCTCCCCAAGAGAGAGAATAACCACCACAACAAGCCTGCCTCACAAATCGTTTCCCGTGGAGTGACAACACATATAGTGTAGTGTCACGGCAGCGACGGTCTAAGCGGGCCTCCACGTGAGCCATGTCAAGCCACCAACCCAACTAGGCCTATCCCCACTGAGGTCCGTGCGGACCTCGAGATTTTCGCGGAACGGCCTAACGGGACCCTCTCGAGCCCCCCCCTAGAGCAGAAAACTCCCTTCTTTCTCCGCACCGCCGGAGGGACCTCCCACGACGGCTTGGACCAAACTCCGCGCAATGATTGGAAAACTCCCATTCCGGTCAAACCGAGCGCGCGCCAAAAGAGGGAGTTTTCCCTTTCGTGTGAGCGTCCGATCTGGGAGTTTTCCTTCGCCAAAGGGGGAGTTTTCCTTATTCTGCGATAGTCAATCGGGGGCGCGCGTCGGCCGGTTTTTCCCCCGATCCCCCAGAAAGGCCGTCAATTCGACAAATCCTCGAAATTTCGACCCCGGGAGCGAGAGAGGCTACATCGGCCACACTCCCCCACAGTTTATGTATGGTAGGGCGGCGGAATTCCCTAATGATTTCGTGAGAGGATTTTCAGGGTCCGAGGGGTCGTGGGCCTACGGAGTCATCGAGGGTTGCGGCACCGATTTCGGAGAGGTAGGGGCCGTATTTGCGGTCGAGGATGACGAGTCCACGACGAGAGGCGCGTCGGAGGGTAGAAGCGAGACGGAGGGGGAGCGCGTCGAGGATACGGCCCCTGTAGTTGATTTGGGAGAGGGCGAGAACCGTTAGGAGGGTTTCTGTTAGGGGATCTAGGACGCGCGCCTCCGCAGGAAGCTCAGCCGTAGCGTCCGTACGGACCTTGTCGGCCGTGCCGTGACAGACCTCGCACGCGCCGTCGCGGGTAGCGGCGCGTTTGAAGCAGACCTCACACGATCGGGTCATTTCCGTGCCTCGACCTTGAGAGACGTCGTGAACGTCGCGGGGAGGCCGTCCCATCCGGTGAAGTCGACAGAGATCGCGCCTGGCGTGTCAGCGCCGAGGCGCCCGGCGAGCCGCACCTTCCCATCCTTGAGCCGTCGCACCATGTAGGACATGACGCACACGATCGGAGTCTCTCCCGGGCGGAGGGCGAGGGACTCGGGATCGCCGTCGACGTCAAAGTAGGCGACCGCGTTACCCTGTAGGGGAAGGTTAGGGTTTAGGAGGGTGCGCGGACCTCGGGAGCGCCTCACGAGGAGACCTCGCGCGCCTGGACCTCGACGGTATGCGTCCAGCCACGGTCGCGGATCATCGCGCGATGGTTGTTCGCCGCGCGCTCCGCCCATTCCTTGCTCCCCCACGGTGAGACATGAACGGCCACGCTCGCGCCGCTCACACGGACCACGCACCGATACTCGAGGCGCGTACCGCGCGTACCTTCACTGACAGTGTAGGAGCCGCTATCGACGGCGCGGATCGCGGACGGGTTGAGGGAGCGCGCCGCTTTCAGGACCTCGGCTCGGGAGTGCCTCACGAGACATACTCCGCAAGCTCGCGGCCGACGATCGCACGGATGAGGTCCTTTCGCTCGTAGACCACGTACGGGCCCGGCTCGAGGACGCAGAGATCCTCCCCGTCGCACTCCTCGCAGCCCCCGCACGTCCAGCACGACGGTTCCGTAGTGGTCCAGCACCCGGAGTCCTCATCGACGTAGACCGTCGAGGGGAGATCGGAGAGCGCGCGGCGGATCTCGCGGCACGCCGTCTCGAAACCCGGGTAAGCGGGCGTTCCGTCCTCGTCCTCGTCATCGAGCCCGCCCCCACTGGGACCGTAGTAGAGATCGAAATTTGCTTGGGAGATCAGCTTCTTGACCTCCGCGTCCAGCGTCTCTTTCGTCTCCTTCGTCCAATCCTTGAGCGCGTCTTTCATGCCTTACAGGATGGGAGCGCCTCTAGGGATTGTCAACCGTTGACAATGCGGAGGGCGGGGTTACGTTGAGGGTATGAACGTTTACGACGCGCCGACGTGGTCGGCGGATCTGCCGATGCCCCGTCGTCTTGCTGCGCGTGGCTACGTTGCGTATCTCTCTGCGAACGGGCCTAGCAACGCGGCGACGACGCGGCCCGGCTTCGGGCGCACGCCTACGGACGCGATCCGCGCGTCGACCTACTGGGCGAATCAACTCCCATGGGTGCGTGTGGTGCCGTTCGACCGTGCACCACGATGGGCGCGCGAGGCCGCAACGGCCGCAACGGCCGCAACGGAGACGTAAAGCCTTGGCGGGCCGTCCCGCCGCCAGGGGAAAACTCCCTATGCGGGCGAGTACGCGGGTGTAGGTGTTGGGAGTTTTCCCTTCCGTATCGCCCGGGCGATACGAATATCGCTGGGGCGATTACGTCACTCGGTGAGGTCCGTACGGATGACGGCGAAGAACCGGGGATTTACCTTCGACTTCTCGTAGGAGTAACGCGCCTTTCCGGTGATTCCGGCGAACGTGTTAGCGTTCCACCACGTGACGAGCGCCCGCGCGTCACTCTCGGTGACCATCTCGAACCAAACGCGCTTTTTCTCTGTTACCATTGGCCGCTCTCGACCGTCCGGGCCGCGACGGCCACGGCGTTCCGCGTACAGAAGAAGCAATCGCACGCGAGGATCGGATGGTTCGGCAGGTAGAGCGCAGCCAGGCGCTCCGCTACGATACGGCGCGCGGCCGCGACGATCAACGACTCCGCGAGGGTTTCGAGGCTCATCGCTTGTCGTCCTTGTAGAGCTTCGCGACCTCGTGACGGATCTCGTAGAGAGGCGCGCCGTACTCGGTCAACGCCTCGATCGTGGCGCGGGCCCGATTCAGCGTGTTGATCGCCTCTGCAAGTTCGGCGAACGCGTTTGAGGTGTTGGGGGTCGAGGGATCGGCGAGAACTTTCGCACGCGCCTCGTTGCGCCGCTCGCGCGCGGAGAAGTAGCACGCGTTACGCTCCTCCACCCACGCCGCATCGATCGTGACCGCGCCGAGCGCGTACGCGATCAGAAGGGACACGCCGCGCCCGCCGTCCGAACGGCGGTAGTCGCTGGTCTCGATGTTCGTCATCCCTGCGACGGTACGGATCATGATCCCAGGGTCGTTGGCGACCTTGGCGAGCCCCGGAAGGTCTCTTTTCGTGAGCTTCTTACCATCGTGGGCGCGGAGGTAGCCGAGGATGGCCGTTTGAGGCTCCGCCGGCTCGATCCCTGTCTCGACCAGGCTGCGAATTTGCTCGGGAGTCACGATCGGTCGCGGCTTGCTCATGGGGACAGAATGCGCACGACTCTCTTAGACGTCAAGGCTTGACGGGGCGTGGGCGCGCCTTAGGTTGATCTCATGTCGAAACCGCAAGCTCGAAAGCAGCCCAGCTACGCACAAGCCGTCCAGTGGATCGCCGACAACGACGCGCCGGGCGATGACGTACCGGCTCCGGACCTCGCCGGTTACCTGACAGTGATGCTCGTGGCGGATCTCTTCGGTCGGACCGAGGCGAAGGTCGCGACGGACGTGTGGGAACTGCGTCATCCACTGTAACCACGACCGGACCGGGCGCAAGCCCGTCCGTTAGGGGAAAACTCCCTACTTGCTCGCGAAGATAGGGAGTTTTCCCGCTCGGAACCTTCACGTTTCCGTGAAGGTCCGTACGGACCTTTTAGTAGTCTTTGCCGGGTTTGGGGAGGATCGGCCCGAGGCGTCGCGCCTCGCCCTCGATCTGCTCCCAGGCCTGCGCTTCGCTCATGCCGCGTGTCGTTGCGACACGGGATATCAGCTTACGCGCGCGGTTGTAGAACCGTCGCTGCGTATTCATGGGAACGCTGCTACTCCCGTTGTAGACGCGCAAGGCCTCTACCGCGCGGGCCAAATCGGGAGTCATGCGGATCGGTTCCAACCGAAGCGCGCCGAGTTGTGCGGGCCCGTCGTGGTCGAGATCAGGTAGCGGCGCTCCTTTCGCTTGCCTCGCACCATGTAGGAGGCGAGCAAGTAGAGGTGATCGCCGTGAAATCCCTTGTCCTGGCCAGCCCAGGGGTTGCGCTCGCCATTCGGGCCGATCGGGGCGGTCTGATCGGCGCCGATGAGGTTCTCATTGGTGCCCGCGTCCAGGTAGACGTGGAAGGACACCTCGGCGGCGCTCGGGAGCACTTCCAGGACGTCGAGGATCGCCTCTGACGAGTAGAGCCACCAAAATCCATCGGTGGGCCGGAAAGCCTCGCAGTAGCGCCAGTAAGGACGCCCTTCGTAGATCCTGATTTCGCGCTTGTCGGTGTTGCCGTTGCTGACGTAGCCAGGAACGTCGAGGGTCGTCGTTTGCGTGTCGCGCGAGGTCTTCCCGCGCTTGTGCGCCTCCACCGTGAAGATGAACGCATCGGAGTACGACGGACGATCCGTCAGCGCGCGGCCGCGGATTCCGATCGAGTCGGTTCCCGCGCGAATCGCCGTGAGGAGGGCTTTCGCCGTGATCGTGCCCGTTTGCTCGCTTGCGTCCTGCGTCGAACCGTTCATAGCTACAAAGGTAAGCACGCCTTACGTCGCGTCAAGCCTTGACTCTGCGAAAAGCGGTCTTACGTTGTCTGTCATGCGAAAGAACATGCAAAAGGTCATCGCGGCGTTTCTCTCGGGCAAGGCCGCGTCGGGAGACAGCAAGCGCACGTGCTCCACCGATGGGAGCACGATCTACTCTTACGCGATGCCGATCGCGTGGAAGAAGAGCGACGGGACGATCGAGACGGCGCCCTACAAGACCGCTCCGAGCGCGACGACGCGGTCGCAGATCCACGCGTGCGAGCTTGCGTTCGCGGTCGTTCGGGCCGGCCAAGCCATCCAAGCGGCGTAAGGCCGACGTAACCACGAACGGGCGAGGCCTCCACACGAGGTCCCGCCCGTTTTCGTGTGTCCTATCAGGGAGTTTTCCCACAAAAGAGAAACGCCGCTACCCCCGAGAGGGTAACGGCGTTCCAGCGGGGCTCGCGCCTCGCGACTTGCACGGACAACCTAAGCCGTCCGCGCGTGTCGTCAAGCGCCCGCGGTCGTTGACTGCCGCATCTCCGCGACCTTTTTGGCCATGTCGCGGCCTTTCGCCGTGAGAGTCACCATGTGCGACGGCGCGCGCCCTGCGAGGCCTCCGTCGACCATGATCGACATCAGCGTTTCGAATTCCGCGAGAGAGACGCGCGACATGAGCGCCGTGTACAGAACGCCCGCGGGCGAGCCGCCCGTCTCGGCGAGGGTTTCGAGGAGAGCCGCGAGGAGCACATTCGCTTGGGTTCGGGTCATGAAGACAAGGTAAGGCGTCTCTTGCGCCGGTCAAGCCTTGACGTGCACCTTAAGGTGATTACGTTCTAGGCATGGCAAGGAAAACGGTTTCGGTCGCGAAGCAGCTTTTTCACGCGAATCGGATGCTCGCGTCCAACTACGTCCCGCAATTCGAAGTGACGGGACGCGGCGCGGGGCTTGCGAACGACGACGCGGCGAAAGAGATCGCGGCGCGCGCGTTCCGTGCGGGCGTAGCCAGCATGATCACGGGCATTCTCCACGATGCCGATGTCTACTACGGTTATGGGTACCTCGACTGTCTCGACGGACGGCCCTACAGCGAAGCCACCGATGAGACGCGCCGATGCTACTTCGTTCACGCGTCGCTGAAAGCCGAGTACGCGCGGCTCACGGAAGAAGCGGACGAGCGCGAGGCTCGCGCGAAAGCCGCTCAGGCCTAGCAGGAAACGTGCCGAAAGGGGCCTGACGCGTTGCGTCGGGCCTCCGGCATCGTAAGGAAAACTCCCTACACCTACATGGTAAGCGGGAGTTTTCCCTTTCCGGCGGAAAGGAGCCCCGCTCGGATGCGACCGAGCGGGGCCAGGTGTTTCCAGTGGCGGGCGGCCGCAAGCCGCGCGTTTTCGTTCATCTTTCGGCCCTTTTTGGCTCAGGTGTGGTGGGATTTCACGAGCGATCGGCTAGGCGCCGTAAAGCTCGTAAAATTTCGCCGTGATGCTCTTCGTGCCGTCGGGGTAGTCGCGTTCCAACGCCGGTTGGAGCGGCGACGCGCCCGCGCGAATCGCTTTGACGTACTCAGCGCGGTACTCAGCGCTCTGCTCGAACGCGTCGACGTGGCGGAACGTCGTAGGATCGATGGCGCGCGCCGAGGTCTCATCCGAGAGCGGCTCGCACTTCCTCTCGAGATGGGAGGGAGAGATCCACGTCGCGACGGGAAGCGCGCCCGTGCGGGCGATGCCGAGAACGCAGAGGCCGTTTTTGCGGGTCCGATCGACGATCAAGATCGTACCGGTCCGCTTGCTGGAATTGGCGCGAACCTTTTCCGCGTAGAATTCGACACCCGCGTAGCGCGTCTCGGTCATGAAACCAACGTAAGACGCGCCCGCGCGTTGTCAACGCTTGTCTGCAGGCCTTGTCAGTGGCAGCCGCACTCGACGCAGCGCTCGTTTCCGCCCTCGGCGGGATAGGTGACGATCGGCCGCGCGCCGCACATGCATGCGGGAGTCTCGCGGACCGTGGACCCTTTGGAGAACCATCCGGCGCGAATGTTGCGATGCAAGACCAGCGACGCGCGTTCCAAGCTCGTCTCGTGGATGTAGGAGTAGCTCCTACCGTCGGCCGATCGGACCTCGAAACACTCGAGTCCGTCGAGGAAACCGTTTTCGTTATGCGCGCAGGGCCGCGTCACGACTTGACCGGGCGGCGGAAGTCGACGGAAACGAGGTTTCCGCCCTGCGGGACGTCGAGGATCCTGCGATCGGCCGGCGAGAACGCGAGCGCGCGGCGCGTCGTGAAACGCTTGTCCACGTCGATCACGTCGACGATCAACGTTTCCTCGCCATCGCTCGACGGCAGATAGGAGACGTTGATCTGACAGAGGCGATTTCCGTGCCGATCCACGAGATCGATCGAACCCGTGTCGTTGCCCTCGACCACGATCGCCGTCCGCGTGAACCCATCTTTCGGATCCTTGCGGGTTTGGATGGTCGAGGTCGCGTCTCCGTTTCGCTTTGCCATGACACCAACCTAATCACGCTCCGCGCGGCGTCAACTCTTAGTCCAACGCTTGACAGCGCGAGACTGCGTCTTACGTTGGGGGCTATGAAGATCCTCGTTTCCGCCCTCTCGGTCCTCGTGTGTGTCGGTGTGTGCGCGATGGGCGCGTTTGCCCTTGCCTCGGAAGATCCGTCGTCGCGCGATCCGCACGCTCCGGTCTTCGGATCGGACGCCTCGACCCTCGACGCGCCCAAGGTCGATCTCTCTGCGGCCGCTGCGCTCCCTCAGACGACGCGAGAGATCACGATCGTCGCCTCGCCCGTCCGGACGACGAAAACCCCGCACAAGGCAACGTCGGCGGAGCAAACGGGCAAACAGTGGGTGTGCGGACCGGAGCGGGAGGTCAACGAGGGAACGACCGTGCGCCCCTGCGAGTGGCGCTGACGAAAACGGTTAGGACGTCCCTTGCGCGAGTCAAGGGACGACTTAACTTGTCCTCATGAGCAAAGACGCCGAAAACCTCGCACGTTGGTTCGTCCTTTCAAACGAGGAGGGCCACATCCTCGCCGTCTACGGGTCGGCGCTCCGCAGCGAGGCCGATGCCAAGCAAACCGAGATCGCCAAGCAAACCGCGTGCCGCGTCTTCTTCCACGACATCCTCGGCCCCCGTCCCCGCGTCGGGCAGACGATCTCGATGGTCGGAATGCGGTAGCAGAAAGCGTGCCGCCCGGGGCCTGACGCGTCGCGTCGGGCTCTCGGACTGGCCGAGAAAACTTCCATTTCTTACACGCACCTACATTGGGAGTTTTCCCACAGGCGCCGCGCCCGGGGCAAGCCCGAGCGTAGCGTCCGTACGGACCTTTTTAGGTGCGGAAAGCCGCGTAACGCTCCTCTCGGAGCGCCGATTTGAGGCCGTCTTTGCTGGTCCACGTGAAGTGATCGCGCGCGTCGTTCGTGGGGAGAACGATCGCGATGCGCGAGAAAGCGCCCGTCTCGTGCAGCATAGCCGCTTGATCGAGGCAATTTTCCTCGCAGATCGCCGCATCGATGCCGCGACCCTGATTCGTGGTGAGAAACAAGAGCACGTTTGCCATGGTTCGAACGTAAGGCGCGTTACCGCCCTGTCAAGGCTTGACGCGCTCGACCCCAACGCGCGACATCGCGATCGTGACATTCTTGTCGCCACCGACGAAATCGAGTTTGTAGTGGGGGAACAGGAAGGACGAGCTACCCTCGGGAAACGCTTGCTTGACCCGTGCGAGGTATCGCCCGTCAACGAGAACCTTTGCGCCCACGGGAAAGACGTGGGTGCTCACGCGACCTCGGCGACGTCGGCGCGGGCGCGTGCGGCTTCCTCGGCGGCCGCGAAGCGATAGCGGACCGTGGCGCGCCATTCGGCCTTCAACGAGTCGGCCCACGCGGCGAACGTCCCTAGGTCGGGACCATGCGCGGCTTTCGAGGTCGTCACGTAGCGCGCGCAAAAGCGCCCGTTCGCAGGAAGCTCCCGAACCAAGCCGAGCGCGATCAGGCGCGCGACGTCGCGGCGCGTCACGTTCGGACGACCGTTCGCCCGATGCGTGGGAAGCGCGTGGTAAGGCGCATTCTCGATGCGGAGGAGAAGCGCGCGAAGTGCGGGAGAGATCGGCTTTGCCATGCTCCCAAAGTAGGGGCGCGATTTCGTTTCGTCAAGCGGCGGACTAAGCGTTGACAGCGCGTGGGGCGTGATTAGGTTGGGTGTATGCGATTCAACATTTCTGCGGAAATGGTCGATTTCGTGGTGACGTTCACGTCGGCGGAGGATGCGCGTGCTTACCACGCGTCGCTGGTCGAGGGCAAGGGGCCGATCGCGGCGCGCGATATCGCTGCGGGCGCGTTCCTCTTCGGTGGGACGGTCGAAATCGTTCCGACCGCGGATGACGCGGCCCCGACGCAGCGCGCGCCCCACGTCGCGCCGTACGCCCCGTGCCCCGCACCGCGGACGATGCCGCGCGTCGAGATCGTCTGATCGGCAGCGCTTCCTGACAAAATGCGCACGCTTGACCCGCGAGTCAAGTGCGCGCATTTAGGAAGGAAAAACTCCCAACTAGTCCTGTAGGGATAGGGAGTTTTCCCAAGGGGCCCCTGAAGGGCGGCCCTGTCCGCTCAGAACGGAAGCGTGTCCTCTTCGTCGCGGAACGCCGGCGAGGTCGGGGCATCGTTCCGCGCGCGTCGACATCGTCGTCCACTACAAGTCGATCGACCGATTCTCGAAAACCGCCCGGTTCAAAACGCTTGCGGGCGCGTGCGACGATCGCCCGGCGCCGCCCGTGCGTGTCGAGCGTTGCGCCGATGTCGTAGGTCCGCGCCCCAGGCCTGTCAACGCTTGACGCGTCTCCGATCAATGATCACATTCGAGGCATGCACGAAACCATTTCCGCCGTCGCCGCTGTCGCTCGCACGTTCGCCGTCTTGCTCTCGAAACGCGACTCTGTCGAGGCCGGGCTTGTCGCGCTCGCGAAGCGCGCGGCGCGCAAGGGGCTCCCCGCGCTGACGTGGTCGTGGGGCAAGGCCTACGCCTCGACGGTCGTGGCCCAATTTCCCTTTTGCTGGTCTTCCACGGGTAACCACTACCCGAGCGTGCCCGAGGAAGGTCGGATCGTCGAAATCTGCGATGGTTTCTGTCTCGCGGAGGTCCCTGCGGCGCGCGTCGATCTGACCCTTCCTGTCGAGCTTCCTAAGTACGCCGGATGGGCGTTCGTCGCTGCGCTGCAACACCTCGACGGCGAAAACATCGTGCGGACCCTTCCGGGCGCGGAGTGCCCCCCGGAGTACCGTACGCGCGGCCCCGCGTGCGATCACTGCAAAGCCGATCGCCGTCGTAACGACACCTACATCCTGCGACACGAGGACGGAAGGACGATCCAAGTTGGATCGACGTGCATCGATGACTTCCTCGGGGCGGACGACGCCGGCCGGCTCGCAGCGTCCGCGTCGTACCTCGCCCTTGCGGCGGGACTCGCCGAGGAGGGGTGCGGCGGTTTCGGGGGATCGACGGATCGCCTGATCTCGGAATTCTTGCCGTTCGTCGCTTGGACGGTTCGGGAGCACGGTTGGACGTCCCGCACGCGCGCTCGCGAGGTCGGGGGCCAGGCAAGCGCCGATTTCGCGTGGCGCGTTACGACGGACAGCAAGGCGCGCCGTGAAGCCAAGGCGGAGCCCTCGACGGAAGACGCGGCCCTCGCCCTTGCGGCCGAACAGTGGGCGGAATCCCTCACGGATGCTCAGATCGCGGCCGATCGGGGCGACTACTTGCACAACCTTCGTGCGGCGTGCCGCACCGGTAGCGTCACCTCCCGCACCGCTGGCATCATCGGTTCCGTGGTCGTTGCCTACCAGCGCGCGATCGGGCAGGAACGTCAGCGTGCGGCCCGTGCGGCGCGCCCCACCCTCGACGCGTACGTTGGCACGGTCGGGGCCAAGGTGACGTTCGGCCTCGCACCCAAGGTAGGCAAGCGAGGCCAGCCGTTGAAGGGCGCGCCGATCGCTCTCGATGCGAATCCGGTCACGCTGGATTTCGTCACGGGGTACGAAACCGCGTACGGATACACCACGATCCTCAAATTCCGTACCGCCGAGGGCGCGACCCTGGTGTGGAAAGCCTCGGGCGATCCCGGCGTTGGGCGTGAAGACGTGGGGAAAACCTACACCCTCGCTGGCACGATCAAGGCCCACGACACCTACAAGGATCAAAAGCAGACTGTCATGACCCGCTGCGACATCCGGCCTGTCGCCGAGGTCACCAGTGACGTCGCTTCCGATCTCGCGTCCGACGCTGCTCAGTAGACGCACCTACCCCAACGTAACCACCACCCTAAGGCCTGGCACGGATAAAACCGTGCCAGGCTTTTTCATGCCAACGCTTGGCACGCCTCTTGTCGGCACGGTCCTTGATCGCGCGTTTCACGTGAAACAGTGGAAAACTCCCAAATCGTATAGGGAAAACTCCCAAGTGGGCGACTATCCCTTATAGGGATTCTCTCCGAAATCCAGCGATTTCATTGACATCCATTGGGGGGCCTACCCCCTCCGATCTCCCCGATGGGCACTCCGTTTGACAATCGCATCCTGATCGATACTGCAACGCAAGCGTTTCCTGCAATCGCGGCAGATGGCGAGCCGGACGCCCGGGAGGAGTGTGGCCAGCACGGTCATCAGGAGCGTCTCGTCTGGCACGTGGAAGGTGCAGTTAGTCACACGGGCGCCAACGAGTGCGACGAACTCCTCGGTTGTGTAGCGATCCGCTTTTTCGCCCATTGACTTGAAATCCCGATCTGAAAATTTGCGCGCGAAAAATTTGGGGGTACCCAAATTTGGAGGCCCCTGTAGCGACTTGACAATCGCAGTGTAGACCTAATGCGGCCGTCTACTTCTCGAGGCAGCTCGTGCAGGAAGTGCGAAGCCAGCCCTTGATGTTGACGCGTCCTCCCGGTCCGCCGCAACTCTCGCAGATGAGTTCCGATTCGTCTTCCGCGATCTGGATCAGCTCTTCCATCTCGTTCGTCGACGCGCACATTCCGAACCGGAGCGCGCCGAATTTCTCCTTGACCTGACTTGCCCGGTAGAACGTCTGTTGGTCTTCTGGGAGGCTCGTGATGAGCTGTTCGAGCGCGCCCGATAAGGATCGGATGAGGGGTTCCCAGCCGTCTCCGCATTGGAAGCCCCAACCCATGCAGGTCTCGGTCAAGGGGGCGCGGCGATCCCGGTAGAGAAGGGGAAAGTCCTCGCAGAGCTTGCGGTCTAGTTCCTTTTTCATCTCTTCTCGTTCAGAGGCACTCGCTGAGGTAGCCCCATTTCGAAGAGACCGTGAAGTGTTCGCGAAGGATGCGGATCTCTTCGGCAAATGCCTGGTGGAACCCGGCGATCTGGTCACCCAGGCGTAGTTCGGTCAGATCCACGTGTCTGGGGTGGTCTCCATCGAAATCCCAGTACATGTAGCCGAGTCGTCGCTGATT